>CAJDVU010000005.1_pt1 | contig 34720 bp, 32 predicted proteins | sample 7391431 | NCBI WGS metagenome assembly CAJDVU01 (sample SAMEA7055700, study PRJEB34461) | soil metagenome | biome: terrestrial ecosystem; feature: Peninsula; material: soil | place: Antarctica | collected 2016
GCTACTCGCATCGTCGTCTCTGCTCATCGTTTCGCCGTCGAAGCTACTTCGAACGCAGAACTATTTATAAGTTCCTTCGAGTGTGCAGCACTACACTAGACCACGCCAGTCAAATAGTACGCGGCAATCACCACGGCCACTGCGAGGGTCTTGATGATGGTGATCGCGAAGATGTCCTTGTAGGACTGCCGGTGCGTCAACCCGGTGACCGCAAGCAGCGTGATCACGGCGCCGTTGTGCGGCAGCGTGTCCATGCCGCCGGAAGCCATCGCGGCCACGCGATGGAGCACTTCCATCGGAATGCCGGCGGCCTGCGCATTGTGGATGAAGGTCTCGGCCATCGCGCCCAGTGCAATGCTCAGGCCGCCAGAGGCCGAGCCGGTGATACCGGCCAGCACCGTCACTGTCACCGCCTCGTTGACCAGCGGGTTGGGGATGTTGTGCAGCGCGTCGGCGACCAGCTTGAAGCCCGGCAGGGCAGCGATCACGGCGCCGAAGCCGTATTCGGAAGCGGTGTTCATCGAGGCCAACAACGCGCCGCTGACGGCCAGTTTGCTGCCTTCTGCGAAGCGCGCCGTCACGGGCCGCCAGGCGAATACCAGCACGCACACGATGCCCAGCAACAAGGCGCCCTCGACCGCCCAGATGGCGGCGATCTTCGACACGTCCTGCACCACCGGCGCGGCCTTGCCGACGACCGCGGGGATGAATGATTGCGTTTCGCCGTAGACGCGCGGAATCAGGTCGGTGAGCAGCTTGTTGCTGACGCCGACCAGCACCAGCGGCAGCAGCGCGATCAGCGGGTGGGTCAGCTTGCCGTGTTCGAACGGCGCGGGTTCATTGACCAGGTTGGTGCCATAGCCTTCGCCCGCGGCGGCGGCGCGACGCCGACGCCACTCCAGGTAGGCCAGCCCCACGATCAGGATGAACACGCCGCCGATCGTGCCCAGCCAGGGCGCCGCCCAGGTGGTGGTGCCAAAAAAGGCGGTCGGGATGATGTTCTGGATCTGCGGGGTGCCGGGCAGCGAATCCATGGTGAAGGTGAACGCGCCCAGCGCGATCGTACCGGGGATCAGACGTTTCGGAATGTCACTGGCGCGGAACAAATCCGCGGCGAACGGATACACCGCGAACACCACCACGAACAGCGACACGCCGCCATAGGTGAGTACGGCGCAGACCAGCACGATCGACAGCATCGCCCGGCTGCGCCCCACCAGGTTGATGGTGGCCGCCACGATGGACTTGGAAAAGCCGGACAACTCGATCAGCTTGCCGAACAGGGCACCGAGCATGAATACCGGAAAATACAGCCGCAGGAAGCCGACCATTTTTTCCATGAACAGGCCGGTGAACATCGGCGCCACCAGCGACGGCTCGGTCAGCAGCACCGCACCCAGCGCGGCGATCGGGGCGAACAGGATCACGCTGTGGCCGCGGTATGCCGCCAGCATCAGGAAACACAGCGCGGCCAGCACGATCAGAAAGGCCATCCTTGAGGTTCCCCGTTTGCTCTTCGTCGGATTCGACGGAGGCCCGAGTATCGGGGGGCGTGCGCATGACGGGCACTGTACGAAGGTACAAGTGCCCGCGCGCCTACACCCGCCTACTCTGACCCGCATCAGCCTTCATCGCGGATGCGGGCTTCACCTGCGAGGGGAAATCATGAAGCGTACGTCACTGTCTCTGGCCATTGGTTTGGCCACCTGTCTTCTGTGCGCCGTGCCGCTGCATGCGCAGCAAACCGGCGATGACGCGACAACGGCCGACAAGACCAGTGCGGTGGCCAAGCCGGCCAACGCCAAGCAGCTGGGCACGGTGGTGGTCACCGCGCGCAAGCGTCAGGAAACCCTGCAGGACGTGCCGATCGCCGTCACGGCGTTCACGGCGGAAAAGTTGTTCAACGAAAACGTGCAGGACCTCGGCAACCTGCAAGGCAAGGTGCCTTCGCTGCAGATCTATGCGGCGCGAGGCTCCAACACCACACTGACCGCGTACATCCGTGGCGTGGGCCAGGCCGACCCGACCTGGGGCTTTGACCCGGGCGTGGGTATCTACCTGGACGACGTTTACCTGGCGCGTCCACAGGGCGCCATGCTGGACGTATTCGATGTCGAGCGGATCGAAGTGTTGCGCGGTCCGCAGGGCACGCTGTACGGCAAGAACACGATCGGCGGAGCGATCAAGTACATCTCCAAGCCGTTGCCGACCAAGACCGAGGGGCAGGTCACCGTCACCGCGGGCACGCATGGCGAGAAGGACGTCAAGGCGGGCATTGCCGGCGCCAGTGCGGACGGCGTGTGGCGCGGGCGCGTGGCGGTGGCCAGCCTGCACAACGACGGTTTTGGCAAAAATATCGACACCGGCAGCCGCAACGGCAACAAGAACACCAACGCAGGACGCCTCTCGCTTGGCTTCTTCCCGTCGAACACCTTCAACGCCCAGCTCGAGATCGACGGCGTGCGCGACAACTCCAACCCACGCGGCGCCAAGATGCTGGTCGCCAACAAGTTCTATCCGACGTATCCGCCGCTGGACAGCGATTTCGACACGCGCAGCGGATTCGCTCAGCTGAATCACACCACGCTGGAGGGCGCCGCGCTGACCATGAACTGGATCGCCAGCCAGGACTGGTCGTTGAAGTCGGTGACCGCCTATCGCGATTCCGATACCGACACCAACATCGATTTCGACACGCTGCCGCCCAAACTCGTCGACGTCAACGCGATCTACAAGGATCACCAGTTCACTCAGGAGTTCCAGGCCAACTACGACGCCGGCGGTGCGCTGCACGGCGTGTTCGGCCTGTTCTATTTCAACGGGTCGGCCCGCGGCGAGATCCACAACATCTTCCTCGGCTCACCGCCGTACAGCACGCTGGGGCTGGCGCAGTACGGCAGCACCGGTGGTTCGATCGGCACCAAGAGCACGGCGGCCTATGGCGACTTCACTTGGGACCTGAGTCCGTCGTGGAGCCTCGACGTGGGTGCGCGTTTCAGCCGCGAAACGAAGTCGGCGAAGATCCTCAACCTCGGCTACTCCGACGAGACGTTTCAAACACCGGTCGCCACCCTGGCTGATTTCAGTGGCTCGCACACCACCACCAACGTCTCGCCCAAGGTTTCGCTGGACTGGAGCGTCAGCAACCAGATCAAGCTGTACGCAAGCTACAGCGAGGGCTTCCATTCGGGCGGCTACAACATTCGTGCGAACTGCGCGGCGATCCCGACCTCGTGCCGGCCGATCGCGGACGAGAAGGTGCAATCGTTCGAACTGGGCAGCAAGATGACCTTCTTCGACGATGCGCTGATGATGAACACGGCGTTGTACCGCAACGTGTACTCCGACATTCAGTTGTCGGTGTTCTCGTCCTTCACCCTGCCGAACGGCAGCCAGGGCTTCTTTGGCGACTTCACCAACGCCGGCAAGGGCCACATCGACGGCCTGGAGGAGGAGTTCGCCTGGAAGCCGGCCGAAAACTGGACCTTCAGTGGGCAGTTTGCCTACCTGCACACCAAGTACACCAAGTTCATGACCAGTGGCGTCAACGTGGCCGACCAGCAGAAGTTCACCAACGCACCGAAGTGGTCCGGCGGGCTCAGCCTCGAGAACTCGTACCCGCTCGGCAACGACAGCAGCATCACCACGCGTGTCAACTACACCTACCAGACCCTGGTATATCCGGAAACGACCTTGTCGCCGCTGATCGCCCAGCCGGCGTACGGGCTGTGGAACGCCGGCGTGATCTGGAAGATCAACCAGCCATGGACGCTGAGCCTGCAAGGTACCAACCTGGCCGACAAGTCGTACCGCACCACCGGCTACAACATCGCCGCGCTGGGCGTGATCACCGGTTTCTACGGTGCACCGCGGATGGTGTCGCTGACGGCACGCTACGCGTTCTGAGCCACCTGTCCGCGGCCAGCGTCGTGCGCCGCTCGCTTGCGGCGTGCGACCCTGACACGGTAGCGACGATGCCCGCTCCGGAGATATTCATGTCAGTGAAACACGTGATGCGCCTGCTCGGCCTGTCACTGCTGCTGGTCTGTGGCAGCGCCTGCGCCGCCGATCCGTCAGGCAAGCTGCCAGCGCTGAAGCTCGACCCCTCGCGGGTAGCCGTAGCTGGCCTTTCCTCCGGTGCTTACATGGCCGCTCAGGCACAGCTGGCTTATCCAGAGCTGTTTCCGAACGCGGCCCTGGTGGCGGGCGGCCCTTTCGGCTGCGCGGATGGGAAGCTGGCGGTGGCGTTGAGCACTTGCATGAAAGGCACGCCAGCGCCGCAAGTTGGCGCGCTGGTAGCAAGTGCGACGAAGCGATCGGCCAACGGCACAATCGGCGCACTCAAGGATCTGGCTCATGCGCACGTCTACCTGCTGCACGGCAAGGATGACACTCTGGTCGCTCCATCGGTGGCCGAAGCCTCCTTGCATTTCTACGAGCAGCTGCGCGACGGTACGCCGGGGCTCCAAGCCATGCAGATCCACGCTGATGACCAGCGTGTTTTCGCGCACAACCTGCCGGTCGCGGCGCGAGGCGACAATTGCGACAAATCGGTGGCCCCATATCTCGGCCAATGCGGTTTTGACGCTGCCGGCGAGATCTTCAAGCAGATGTTCGGTGCGGCCCCGCAGCCTGTCAGCCATGCACGGGGCGACCTGCGACGCTTCGACCAGCGCACGTATCGCCCCGATGGCAGCGACGCCCTGTTGGCCGACACGGGCTATGTTTACCTGCCGCTTCAATGTCTGGCCGGCAAGCCTTGTGGTCTGCTGGTGGCATTTCACGGCTGCAAGCAGAACGCCGATGCCGTGGGCGAAGCGTTCGTGCGCGATGCCGGCTTCAACCGCTGGGCCGATGCCTACAGCGTGGCCGTGCTATATCCTCAGACCCGCGCAAGCTTCGCGCCTTTGAATCCGCAAGCATGTTGGGATTGGTGGGGATATTCGGGAGCCGATTACGACTCACGCCAAGGCGTGCAGTTGCGCTGGCTGGTGAACGCGGTGCGCGCGTTGGGGTTGCCGGTGGCACATTGACGGTTGCGGGACGCAATTTGTGCGTCGGTTTCGTTGGAGGAATGGCTCTGGTTGCGACGGTTATCGTTGGTTTTGGCGCGGACCGCGAGCAAAAGCTTTCGTCCTCCTGCGGAGGGCGAGTTACTTTTCTCTTGGCCACGCAAGAGAAAAGTGACTCGGTCGCCGCAGGCGATCGACCGCTCTGCTCTTCGAACAGCAGCGCACAGATGTCGCTTCCGTGCAAAGGGTTGCCATGCTGAGCACCAGCGTCATCGCCATTGCGGCGCTGTGCTGGCTCGGCCTGCTGTTTGGTGTGGCGCTGCTGGGCGAGCGGCGTCCGCACATTTTCGAGAAGCGCTGGGCGATTGTGTATGCGTTGTCGCTGGCGATCCATTGCACGTCCTGGACGTTCTACGGGACCGTGACGCAGGCCAGCCGCTCCGGCTGGTGGCTGCCGCCGACGTTCGTGGGGGCCATCCTGATGTACCTGTTCGCGCTGAAGTTCCTGCGCCGGATGGTGCAGTTGGTGCGCGAGTACAACGCCGGATCGCTGGCCGACTTGATCGCGGCGCGGTTGGGACGGCACTCGGGATTGGCGGCGCTGGTGACAGCGGTGGTGGTGATCGGCATCGTGCCGTACATCGCGCTGCAGCTGAAGGCGGTGGCGATGAGCTACGGCATTCTCAGCCACGGTCAGCTGGCCGAGTCGGCGCCGTGGCAGGACAGCGCGCTGTATGTCGCGTTGCTGATGGCGCTGTTCGCGATGCTGTTCGGCACGCGTCGCGCATCGACCATGGCGCACAATCGCGGCCTCGTGCTGGCGATGGCGTTCGAATCGTTGTTCAAGCTTGGCGCGATGCTGGCGCTGGGCAGCCTGCTGTTTACTGCGCTGCCGGCCGGATTACCTGCGCACGTGCCGGCGCCACCGGACAGCGGCGGTTTTCCCGCGCTGATCCTGCTGGGCGCGCTGGCGATGTTCACCATGCCGCACCAGTTTTATGCCGGCATCGTGGAGTGTCGCAGCGACGGCAACCTGCGGACCGCGCGCTGGTTGTTCCCGCTGTACCTGTTGCTGATCTCGCTGCCGATCCTGCCGCTGGCGCGACTGGGCGATGCGCTGCTGGGGCCAAGCGGCGTGTCGTCGGACATGTACGTGCTGGCGTTGCCGCTGGCACGCGGCGAACATGCTCTGGCGTTGGTGGCATTCCTCGGTGGGCTGAGTGCGGCCACCAGCATGGTGGTGATCGCCACGTTGGCCTTGAGCCTGATGGTGGTCAACCACTTCATTGCACCGCTGCGGGTGCGCGCCGGCTGGGGCCGCGACGAGCACGCCGATTTGCGCGGCGAATTGCTCAATCACCGACGCATGGCGATCCTGGTGGTGATCATGCTGGCGTGGGCGTATAGCCGTCTGCTGGCACGCAATGAAGCCCTGGCGGATATCGGCGCGATCTCGTTCTCGGCGCTGGCCGGACTGCTGCCCGCCGTGCTGGCGGCGATGTACCGGCCGCAGCTGGGCCCGCGTGCGGTCGGTGAGCCTCGCGGTGAACGTGGCGGTGATGCTGGCGCTGGCCGGTTCGCGCTTCGGCCACAGCGCGCGCGCGATCAGCCTGGGTCATGTCGGCGTTGCCGAGCTGCGCGCGCTGGCCGCCCGCTTTTTGTCGCCAGAGCGCGTCGAGCATCTGTTCGAGGGTGCGCCTCCCAGCGGCTCTTCGGGAACCAGGCGCGTCGCACAGGTGGAGCATGAGCTGGCGGCGGTGATCGGCGCCGGCTCGGCGCGATTGTTGCTCGAAGTGGTGCACCGGCGAGGGCAGGACGACCTCGACACGGTGGTGGCGATCGTCGACGAGGCGGCCCAGGACTTGCGTTTCAACCAGCGCGTGCTGGAGGCGGCGCTGGAAAACATGAGCCAGGGCATCTGCGTGGTCGACAACGACCAGCATCTGGTGGCATGGAACACGCCGTATGCGCGGTTGTTCAATTACCCGCCGGGGATGCTGCAAGTAGGCCGTTCGGTCGCTGAGCTGACCCGCTACAACGTCGACGCCGGCATGCTTGGTCCGGGCGACGCCGCGGCGCGCGTGCAGCGGCGGCTGGATTACATGCGTGCCGGTAGCCGCCACCTGTCCGAACGGAGTTTCCCAAACGGGACGATCGTGGAGATTCGCGGCAACCCGATGCCCGGCGGCGGGTTCGTGGCGACCTTCACCGACGTCACCGCGTTTCGCCAGGCCGAGGCCGCGCTCAAACGCGTCAACGAGACGCTGGAGCTGCGGGTGGCGGAGCGCACCGGCGAGCTCGCCCGTGTCACGGCCGAGGCGCAGGCCGCCAACGAGGCCAAGAGCCGCTTCCTGGCCGCCGTCACCCACGACCTGATGCAGCCGTTGCATGCGGCCCAATTGTTCGCACATTCGCTCACCGAGCGTGATGGCGATGCCCAGACGGCGCGGCATCTGAAGGGTGCGCTCGCAGCGACCGAGGGCTTGCTTGACGGCTTGCTCGACGTGGCGCGACTCGAAGGGGGCCGCCTGCATCCGCAGGCGCGAGTGTTCGCGCTGGCCGAGGTGCTCGATCCGCTGGGCGCCGAGTTTCGGGCGATGGCCATCGATCGCGATATTCGCCTTGGCGTCGTGGGCACGCGGGCCTGGGTGCATTCGGATCCGCAATTGTTGCGGCGGGTGCTGCAGAACTTCCTGTCCAATGCCTTGCGCTATGCCGGACACGGTCGCGTGCTGCTGGGCGTGCGCCGGCGTGGTCAGAACTTGCGTGTGGAGGTGTGGGACACCGGTGCCGGCATCGCACCGGAAGAGCAGCAGCTGATCTTCCAGGAGTTTCGGCGCGGAAGCGCGGCGGGCGGGCAGGGACTCGGGCTGGGTCTGTCGATCGCCCGACGCATGGCTGACCTGCTTGGGCATCGGTTGGGGCTGCGCTCGTGGCCGGGCCTTGGCAGTGTGTTCCATCTGGAGGTGCCGCTGGCCAAGCCCCCGCCTGCGCGCGCCTCCGCGCCGGGCGCGATGCAGCCGCTGCCGACCGGTCGCGCGCTGGTGCTGGACAATGAATCGGCTGCCCTCGCCGCGCTGACCACCTTGCTGATGAGCTGGGGCTGGCAGGTGCACGCGGCGTGCAATGCGGCGCAGGCGCTTGCCGTGCCGTGGCGACCGGATCTCAACGTGCTGGACTTCCATCTTGACGAGGGCCAGACCGGGCTGGACGTATGGCGGCAATTGACCGAGTTGCATGTCGATGTGCCCACGGTCATGCTCACCGCCGATCGCGACGGTGATTTGCGGCGGCAACTGCTCGATGCTGGCGTGGGCGTGCTGTACAAGCCGTTGAAGCCGCTGGCGCTCAGACAGACGCTGCTACGAATCGGCACGCGACTGGCACGTGGGGTCGAGCAGGCCTGACCGGTTATGAAAGTTGCGAGCGCCGCCGGACGTCTGCAGCGGTGGCCACACGCGGACGCTGATGTCTTTCGCGACCGAATGCGACAAGCGTACGGCGAGGCCGGTCAGCGCCTGACATGGGTCAGTATTATCCATGTCGCGCTGGCTTATAATTCCGCACTCGACGCCCGACGCGAGCGCCATACCAACATGTAACGGGGTGGGTCGATGCAAGCTAGTGTCGCGGCGCATCATTCAACGGAGAGTGCGGAAGACGACCGCGGACTGACGTCGGTATTTGCCGCCTACACCGCCACTGCCACGATCTGGCTGGTGTTCGCCACCGCCGTCGGGCTGTTGCTGGCGTTCAAGTTTGGTGCGCCGGATTTCTGGGCAGCCAAATACCTGACCTTTGGCCGCTTGCGACCCATCCACACCAATGCGACGTTCTACGGCTGGGCCAGTATTGGTCTGGTCGGGGTGGCGTACTACATCGCAGCGCGCAGCTGCGGTACCAGGTTGTACAGCAGGCGTCTGGCGTGGATCGGGCTGGCTCTGTTCAACATTGCGGCAATTGCCGGCACCGTGGCACTCGATCTCGGCTACAACGATGGCGATCTGGAATACCGCGAATGGCCCTGGCCGATCCGGCTGATCTTCCTCGCAGCACTGCTGGTGACGGCCTGGAACCTGATCGGAACGGTCCTGCGCCGCAGCAGCGAAGACATCTATCTTTCCAACTGGTACACCATCGCCGGTGTGCTCTGGACCTGCGTCATCGCGATCGTCGGCGTACTGCCGTGGTACCAGCACGGTCTGGGCCAGGTGGCTATCTCCGGCTTCTACATGCACAACGCGGTGGGGATGTGGTTCACGCCGCTGGCGCTGGGGGCGTTCTATTACGCGATCCCGAAGATCCTGAGCCGCCCGATCTACTCTTATGCGCTGGGCGTGTTCGCATTCTGGACCAACCTGCTGTTCTATCCGCTGCTGGGCGCACACCACTTCCTGTTCAGCCCGCTGCCGTGGTGGCTGCAGACCACCGCGATCGTGTTCAGCGTGGCGATGCTGGTGCCGGTGTGGGGCGGCAGCGCGAACTATCTGCTGACCATGCGCGGGCGCTACCGCGACATGATCCACTCGTATCCGTTGATGTTCATCTTCGTGGGCGTGATCGGTTACCTGTTCGGCTCGACCCAGGGCACGGTCGAGGCGTTCCGTTCGATGCAGGCGATCTGGCACTTCACCAACTTCACGGTCGGCCATTCGCACCTGACCATGTACGGCTTCGTGACGTTTGCCTTGTGGGGCGCCATCTACGCACTGCTTCCGCTCGCCACCGGCAAGACCGCCGGGCGGTTCGGCCTGGCGGCGCATTTCTGGATGGCCCTGGTCGGCAGCTTCATCTACGTGATCTCGCTCTCGATCGGCGGTACGGTCCAGGGGTTGGACTGGGTGCATGGCCATCCATTCATCCAATCGGTGGTGGACATGCAGTCGTATTACGTGTGGCGCGGTGTGGGTGGCATGTTGATGTTCCTGTCGCACCTCGTGTTCGCCTGGAACGTATGGCGCATGACCTCCGGCCGGGCGGGTAACGCTGACTCGCCGGTGCTTGGCCTCGGTTCCGCCGAGGAGGTCACGGCATGAAAAAGTTGCTCATGATCGCCGGCGGTGCGCTCGGCATCTACATCGTCATCGTGATGTTGATTGCGGTAATACCGGCCATCGACCTGTCCGCGACGCCACCGGGCCCGGGCGTCAAACCGTTGACCGCGTTGCAGGCGGAGGGTCGGGATGTCTTCGTGGCCAACGGTTGCAGCTATTGCCACACCCAGCAGGTGCGGCCGTTGCAGCAGGACAAGGTGTTCGGGCGTCCCTCCGCGCCGGGTGATTTCGTCTACCAGACGCCGGAGCTGCTGGGCTCGGAACGTACCGGGCCGGATCTCACCAACGTCGGCACGACCAAACCGAGCGATGTCTGGCAGTACATCCATCTGTTCGATCCGCGCGCGGTGGTGCCGGAGTCGATCATGCCGAACTTCAAGTTCCTGTTCCGGGTCGTGACCGAGGTGCCCCCGGGTGAGACGGCGGTACCGGTTCCACCGGCGTATGCGCCGCTGGAGGGCAAGGTGATTCCCACCCAGCAGGCCAAGGCGCTGGTTGCCTATCTGCTGTCGTTGAAACAGACTTCCATCCCCGGTTACAAGATGAATGGCGGCATGAGCGGCATCACCAGCGCCGCGCCTGCCGCCGTCGCAGGATCAGCATCGTCGCCAGCGCCGACCTCTCCGGGAGCCTACAGTTACGATGCAGCCAAGGGCGAGTCGCTGTTCAGCGCGAACTGCTCCGCTTGCCACCAGGCCACCGGCGCGGGCATTCCCGGCGCCTTCCCGCCACTCAAGGGCAATGCCGCGGTGGACAATGTCGATCCAACCCTGCATATCCACACCGTGCTGCATGGTGCTCACGGCGTCACGATTGGTGGTGTGAACTACACCAGCGTAATGCCGCCGTTTGCCGGTCAGTTGAACGATGCGGACATCGCCAACATCATCAACTACGAGCGCAGTTCATGGGGCAACCATGCCAAGCCGGTGACGCCGGCCGACGTTGCTGCCGTGCGCGCGAAGGGTGAATGACATGCACCATTTTATCGGACCGTTCTGGGGCAATATCGCAATCATTGTGATTGCAGGTACGATCACGGTCGGTTGCTTCGTCGCCATGTTCTGGATGATCTTCCGGCCCGGCGAAAAGGATTCGCATCATCACAAGAACGACATCCTGCGGCCGGATCGTTGATGAGGACTTGTTGAGATGACCAAGCCACACGTGCGCGTCTACATCGACGACGATCCGCAGCCGGTAATCGATCATGAACTGCCGACCGCCCTCACGCTGGACACGCGCAAGCTGACCGACGGCCCGCATCGCCTGATCGTGCGCGCCGAGGGTCAGAACGGCGCCGAGGGTGTCGAGGAGATTCCCTTCCACGTCCAGAACGGACCCGGCATCCTGGTCTCCGGCTTGCGGCCGGGCTCAACCCGGCGCGGTGAGTTGAACTTGCGAGTGGATGCGTTCAGCACGGACGATCCGTTTGATCCACGCCGCGCCGAGGCCCGTTCGTCGATTCCGATGTGGGTATGGGTGCTGAGCCTGTTCGTGGTGGCGTGGGCCGTGTTCTATGCCGCGCGCATGTGGGAAGTGCCGGCATCGTACGCGAACAGCCCCACTTATATGCATGAGGCCGCGGGCGAGTCGCCGCCGACGAGGTAGGCGATGACGGCTGTTGCGCGAAACGTTGCACACCTCGTTTACATCGGTGTGAGTAGAGTGAGTCGGTCGTTGACGCGTCTTTGCGGTGCGTCGCATGCAGACTGGAGCGTTGCTGGCTCAGCCTGTTTCATACGCGGTCGCATCGCGCACGAAAACCGGAGGTATCGTCATGTCGTTATCTGTAATGCGCCGTCGCTTGTACTGCCCCGTCAACGAGCCTGATCGCGCCGGTAGCGCCGGCGCAGCAACGCTGCACGATGCGCAGCAGGAGCGTCATCGCGAATTGCGCGTGCGGCGCGAACTGCGAATCGACGAGGAATTGGCACACAGTTTTCCCGCCAGTGATCCGCCGAGCTGGGTGCAGGGCACCGCACCTGTACGCCACTGAAGCACCGGGCACGGTGGGTTCGCTGGAAACCATTCCCGTTCAGGTCACCTTGCCGATCGCCTGCGGCGAAATCGTCCGGGTTGCCCGCTGATCATCAAAGGAGAGAAATATGGACACACCGATGTACCCCCAATCCACTGTCGAACTGGCGCGCAAGCGTCGCGAGTTGGCGCCGGAGCCGCTGAAGGCCTTCAAGGCGTTCAGTGCCGCGGTGTTTGCCGACGGTGCCCTGCCCAATGTCACCAAACAGCTGATCGCGGTGGCGGTGGCCCATACGACGCAATGCCCCTATTGCATCAAGGGCCACACCGCCGAGGCGCTCAAGCACGGCGCGACCGAGCAGCAGATCATGGAAGCGATCTGGGTCGCCGCCGAGATGCGCGCGGGCGCGGCCTATGCGCATTCGACGCTGGCGCTGGACGTGATGCAGCACTCGCATGAAGGCGGCTGACATGGCTACGCGTTTCACCTCGGTGTCCGGCAGTATCCTGGATGCGATCGGCGATACCCCGCTGCTGGAGATCGACGGCATCTACGCCAAGATCGAATTTGTCAATCCATCCGGGTCGATCAAGGCTCGCATTGCCAGGTACATGATCGAGCGCGCCGAGCAGGAAGGGCTGCTCAAACCGGGTGACACCATCGTGGAGGCAACCAGCGGCAATACCGGCAATGCCTTGTCGATGGTGGCGGCGGTGAAAGGCTATCGCATGCTGGTAGTGATGCCCGAAGGCTTGTCCAGCGAGCGCGTGGCGATCTCGCGCGCGTTCGGTGCCGAAGTGCTGTTCTGCGGCAACTTCCATGTCAACGAAGCGCTGTCGCGCGCGAAGGAACTCAGCCAGCAGCCGGGCCATTTTTGCCCCAGTCAGTTCGAGTCGGAGTGGAACGTGGAGGAGAACCGGCAGATTCTGGGACCGGAGATCCTGGCCCAGTTGCCCGCTGGCCGCATGCCCGATGCGCTGGTGCTCGGCGTGGGAACAGGGGGCACCTTGATCGGGGTGGGGCAGGCGTTTCGTGCGGTCAATCCCGCCGTGCGCCTGTTTGCGATGGAACCTTCCGAATCGTGCACGATCCTCTGCGGTGAGATCGCCTCACACACCATTGAAGGCATTTCCGACGGCTTCGTGCCGGGCATCTTCCAACGCAATGCCAGCCTGGTGAACGAGGTGCTGTCGGTGTCCAGCGTCGATGCGGTGGCGGAGATGAAACGGCTGGCCCGTCGCCGCGGCCTGCTCTGCGGCCCCAGTTCCGGCGCGCACATGCTGGCGGCCCTGCGTATCCGCAAGAGCTTCCCGGAGCTGAAAACCGTGGTTACCATATTCTGCGACGAGGGCGAGAAATACCTGCACGAGTACTTCATGCTGCCGGCCAATACCGAGGTCGGCGCGAAGCACTTCGCCTGAAGAAGAATGCCTTCGCCGCTCGGTGAAGATGCCGTCCGTCGCGGCCGCGATCGAGTCTCGTACGAGATCAGGCGACTCGCCCGGGTTCGCCCAGCTCCAGCGATTTCAACGCCACGCTCGCTTGTGTGCGGTTTCTCACGCCGAGCTTCTCGAAGATCGCCGTGACATGCGCCTTGACCGTGCGTTCCTGGATCGACAGTCGATCGGCGATCTGCTTGTTGAGCAGGCCCTCCGCCAGCAAGGCAAGTACGCGCGATTGCTGTTCGGTGAGGCGTGCGAGGCGGCCTGCCAGGTCGGTATCGGCGGGGTCGGCCGGGAGTGCGGCGACCGCATCGGCGAGCGCTGGTGGTAGCCAGTTGCCGCACTCGAGCACCTGTCGGATCGCGCTCCCGATTTCCGCGGGGCTGGCGCTCTTGGGGATGAAGCCGGCAGCGCCGTGATCGAGCACGCGGCGAACGACCTGCGGCTCGTCGTGGGCAGATACCACCAGCACGGCTACGCCCGGATGCTGGCCACGCAACGCGGCAAGCCCGGCCAGTCCCTGGCTGCCGGGCATGTGCAAGTCGAGCAGCACCAGGTCGGTGTCTGGCTCGGCATTGAGCGCAGCCAGTACACCAGCCAGATCGGCGACTTCGCTGATGTCGCAGCCGGGAAAATTGTTGCCGGCCGCCTGACGCAACGCAGCGCGAAACAATGGGTGGTCATCGGCTATGAGCAGGCGGGTCATACCGTGGAAGTTAGCGGGCGGCTGCACTTTCGTCGAGTTTTCATGATCGCGGAAGCCGCATCGGCATCCGGCGGGGAAACGGTGATCGCAAGCTGGCCGGGCCGGACGATTGTGCGTACGGGGCCGCCACGTGTTGAATCATCGTTTTGCGGGGCAGGATACCGGCCTCCGGATGCGGCGCCCCGGTTGGCTGCTTCGGCGCAAGAAGTTGCGAGGAGTTGCCGCCTGTGCTAGAAGCAAAAGACCGTGGGGAGCGCGCGGTGGCGGATCAGCAGGATCGTGCCGGGGGTCTTCGCATCCAGGAGCTCAGGAGGCTTGCGCCTTTTCAGCTCGAGGTTGTGAATGACCCGCAACTGGCTTGCCGCAGTGTCACGTCTGGGGCCAATGGGCCCTTGAATGTGAAGGACGCGCCGTTTCATGGTCGACCATGAAGGTGGAGGCAATATCAGGGGCGCTGGAGTGGACGGCTGGTGGTCATGCAGACCACTGGATTCTGATCACTTGGTGGGAGTCACGTGCCATTGATGCGCACAGCCAGCGCGAACGTACGGGTTCGGACGCCGGGCGGCGCTATGTCGCCTTCATCAGCTACAGTCATCGAGACGCGCGTGCGTGCGCATGGTTGCATGGCAGCCTCGAACGCTATCGCGTGCCGAAGCGGCTGCGCGGAACCGTCGGTGAGTTCGGCCTGGTGCCGGAGCGGATCCAACCCATTTTTCGTGATTGCGAGGAGCTTGCCAGCGCTGGCGCCCTGGCGGAACGGCTGCAGGGCGCGCTGGCGGATTCGGATACTCTGCTGGTGATCTGCTCGCCGGAGGCGGCCTGTTCGCGCTGGGTCAACGAAGAAGTGTTGGCTTTCAAGAGACTAGGTCGCGGCCACCGCATCTATTGCCTGATCGTGGCTGGCGAGCCCCATACGGGCGGCTCCCGTGAGTGTTTTCCGCCGGCGCTGCGTTTTGAAGTCGAGCCCGATGGCCAGCTCGGCCAGCGCCCGGCCGAGCCGATTGCGGCAGATATCCGGCCAGGCAAGGACGGTCGACCCCTCGCCCGGATCAAGCTGATCGCCGGCTTGCTCGGGATTGATCTCGACACACTGCGCCGCCGCGAGGCGCAACGACGTCACCGACGCATGTTGACGGCCGTGGCTGCGTCGCTGACCGCGATGGCTATCGCGCTGGGTCTGGCCGCAACCGCCTGGGTCGCTCGCAATGATGCACAGCGTCGGCAGGCACAGGCTGAGGACCTGATCGTGTTCATGCTTGGCGACCTGCACCAGAAGCTGGAGAAGGTGGGGCGACTCGATCTGCTCGACAGTGTCGACGACAAGGCGCTTGGCTACTTTGCCAGCCTGGATGAGCGCGACATGACCGACAAGACTCTGGAACAACTGGCGCAGGCGCTGACGCAGTTGGGCCAGGTCCGACTCAGCCAGGGACGCAGCAAGGAGGCGCTGGCCAGCTTCCAGGGAGCCTATGCACGTTCGCGGTCGCTCGCTGCCCGGCATCCGCGCGATGGCAGCCGCCTGTTCGATCGCGGCCAGGCAGAGTACTGGATCGGCTATGTCTACTGGCAAGGTCGCGATCTGGATCAGGCCCAGAAGTGGCTCACTCGCTACCGCGACACTTGCGGCCTGGTGTATGCGATCGATCCCCGACGTTCCGAATGGCAACATGAACTGGTGTATGGCGACCACAACCTGGCCGTGCTCGCTCTGGAACGGGGGCAGCTCACACTTGCCGACGAAGGTTTCGAGCGGGCACGCAAAATGATCGCAACCATGGCGGCCCGCGACCCTTCCGACCCTCAGCTCAAGTTCGATCTCGCCGATGAAATTTCCTGGCAAGGCAACGTGGAGGAACAATCCGGGCGCCTGGCGCGGGCTGAAACGCTGCTTGCCAGCAAGGCGGATACGGTGGGCACCCTCGCCACTTTGCACACGACCGATCCGCGCTGGAAACAGGAATGGTCGAGCGCTCAAGTGATGCATTCGGAGCTGCTGCGTGTGCTCGGCAACTATCAGCAGGCGGAAGCGCTTGCTTCTGCCGCGGTGGCGCGCATGAAATTGTTGACCGTGCAGGATCCGGCCAACACCGACTGGGGCGACATTTATCTTAAGGCGTTGACGATGCGCGCCGCTGCGCGCATCGGCGCCGATAAGCTGCCCGCGGCGAAACGGGATCTCGCGTTGGCGCAGCCGGTGATGGATAGCCTGATGAAGAATGTGGTCGACAACAGAAACGTCCGACGAGACGTCATCCATGCCCAATCGCTGCGCGTGATGTTGTCTCTTCACGATGGCGACCGCGCCCTCGCGGACAAGACGCTGCGCGCCTTGCGGAAGCTCTACCAGGGCCGGGCGGCGTCCGACTCAACTTTCGAGCCTGGCCTGTACGGCATGAGTCAAGTGATCGAGGGAATGGCGGAAGCGGCTGCCGGTCGCTCGTTCCAGGCGGAGGTCTACTACGCTGAAGCAAACCGCGCGCTGGCTTCACGGGCAGGCGATTCCAGATACTGGCGGATCCTTGATCCATGGGTACGCCTGTCGCTGCTGCGCGGGGATGCCGCCGAGGCTGCGCGAGCGCAAGCGATTTTGTCGGACTCTGGCTACGTGCCGTTGTTCGCCTGGCCAGAGCTTGCCGTCACGCCCGTCGAACCGCGCGGAAACCCGACCGCACGAATCGTTCCATCGCCTACCGTATCACCCGGTTTGCGCGCTCCGGCTCGTGCAAACGGGGTCGTCGTTCCCTGAAGCCGGTGAGTGCCGTCGTGTCCACCCTGTGATGCCACGGACAACCCCAGGAGTACACCATGTCTGCCATCCCGCACATCCAGCTTGATGCAAACAACATCATTTCCCGCCGATGGGATGGCCCGTCAAAGGCCTGCAACGGCGCTGTACGGGGCCGACTGCATGAGAACCAGATCGGGCGACCTCTCGTGCGCATGCTTGCCGTCATCATGCTCATGCTGGTAGGAATGGTCCTCGCGCTGGACGTGGCTGCCGCGTCCGCTAGTCCCAGGATCAGCCTGGATGTCCTCAGTGGCCCGTCCACCGCATCGGACGGCTATACCGACACCACGGCTTCCAATGGTGACGCCTACCACTACAAGTACAGCGGCGGCGAAGGCAAAGGAGGCGACCTGACATTCAAGACCCGGGGAAAGGTGACGATCAACGTCCACCTCACCAACGGTTCGGGTTACACGATCCACGATGTCGCCTTTACCGACGACAGCAACCATCAGTTGTCATGGAAGAATCAAAATGCAAAGAAGGTTGCCGTGATCCAGAACGAGAACAGCACAGTCCAGACCGCCAACTACAAGATCACCGTCAGGGACGAGGCAAAAAAAGTGACGGTTCCGTGCGACCCCAGGATCATCAACCGGTAGCCATGCCGAACAAGTCTGGCGCAATGGATCGAGTAGCAGCGGACTGAAGCGGTGCGATGGCGAAGGCGTGTGGCAGCGGCTGCCGTGACCGGCAGTGCGGTTGTTGCGCGACAGGTTGATTCGGACATCCGCGACAGCTGGCCACTCGGCGATGCGGGCGGCCCACGGGCGAGTGGCAGCACCGTGCGGTGGCCGCGCTGGACTTTTGTACGATGGCGGACAGCAACACGCTTGCTATGGTGTCCCCATGAGGAAATCTCTTCGCGGTACCCGCCTGTTGTTCGCATCCATGCTGGTTTCGGTCATGCTTTGCGCTTGTGCCGGTGGACCGGCAGCAAGGGAAGCGACCATGCGTGAACTGGATATTGGCCCCGTGCGGGTAACCGAGCACAGAGGCCACGACGACCTGCTCAGCGCGGGGCTGGGGCTGGCCGGTCTGGCTGGCGCGCCCGTGCTGTTCATCAATCCGCTGGATCCGGGCGCGGCGGCACTGCGCCGCCGGGCGATCCAGACCAGTTGGAAGGGCATCGCCGACCTGGGTCCGCTGGGCGGTTACGGCACGGTCTATGGTGAGGTGCCGGACGTTCCCGGGCGCGAATACCAGATGTTCGCGCGCATTCCCGGCGCCCATGCGCCGCATCGCGTGCTGCTGCAGTTGCCCGACGCCTTCGACCATCACAAGCGTTGCCTGGTGGTGACGGCCTCCTCGGGATCGCGCGGCATCTACGGCGCGATCGCACTGGCTGGCGCCTGGGGCCTGCCGCGTGGCTGCGCGGTAGCGTATACCGACAAGGGCACCGGCTCGGGCTACTACGACTACGCTGACAACAGTGGCGTGGCACTGGATGGTCGCCGCGCGAAACGCGGTGAGGCCGAGCTGGAGTTTGAGCCGCCGCCGGCCCCGTCCAGCGCAGGGGTCGCGGTCAAGCAAATGCACTCGGGCGACAACCCGGAGGCAGACTGGGGCCGCGATGTCATCCAGGCCGCGCAGTTTGGCTTGGCCATGCTCGATCGTGCCTATCCCGGTGAAGCGCCGTTCACCGCGCAGAACACGAAGATCATCGCTACCGGCCTGTCCAACGGTGGCGGCGCCGTGCTGCAGGCCGCGGGGCTGGATCACGATGGCTTTTTCGGCGGCGTGGTGGCGCTGGAGCCCAATGTCTACGTGAGCGATGGCGGGCGCCCGCTCTACGATTACGCCACCGAGGCGGCGATCTGGTTGCCGTGTGCTCTGGTTGACGATCGGTTCGCCAGCGCGCCGTTTGCGCGTGGGCCCGATGGCCTGCCGCCGCCGGCGTGGCCACTGCGCTGCGCCAGCCTGCGTGCGCAAGGCAAGTTGCATGCTGGCACGGTGGCCGAGCAGGCCAAGGAGGCGTATCAGCAGCTGCACGCGCACGGCTGGAGTGATCAGGCGATGACCACCGCAGCCAGCACCACGGTGTTCGACCTGTGGCGGGTGATCACCGCTGGTTACGCCTCGTCGTACCTGCGGCGCGGGCCTGCCGACATGGCGTGCGGCTTCCACTACGGGGCGCTGGGTGCCGGTGCGTTGCCGGGCGTGACCGATCCGGACGCGAGGGCCGCATGGTGGGCGGATGCCTCAGGCATTCCGCCGGGCAACGGCGTGGGTCTGTTCGGTGGTGTCAGCGTTCCGCCGGACCCGACCCTGAGCGGTGAGGACTGCCTGCGCGCACTGTGGGCCGGCGATGACCATGATGCGCAGATGCTGCGTGCCTCGATTGCCGCGACGGCGGCCAGGTTGCCACGCATCGACTTGCCGCTATGGGTGGTGCATGGCGCCAGCGACGGCCTGTTGCCGACGGCGTTCACTTCCGAGCCCTACGTAGCGTGGTTGCGCGGGCAGGGACGACATCCGCTGTACTGGAAGGTGCCGTACGCGCAGCACTTCGACGCGTTCCTGGCGCTGCCAGGCTTCGGCGACCGGCATGTGCCGCTGTTGCCGTACGGCTATGTGGCGCTGGATCGCCTGTGGGCACATCTGTATCAAGGCGCCACGTGGCCGCGCGAGCTGCCCACGCCAGAGGCGCAGCCCCGTGGTGCGGGTGCGCTGGAGCGCCAGGCATTGGGATTGCCGTAGCGCGGGATCGCGTGTCCTCGCTGCGCGCGCTGGGGTATTCTTCACGGCCCGCCTGCCCACAGCGTGGCACGCTGCAACTTTCGAACCCCAGGGATTTGCCATGACCATCAATGTCACCTTCTCCACCAACCGTGGCCCGATCCACCTGCGCCTGCATGAAGACAAGGCGCCGGTCACGGTCGCCAATTTCGTCAACCTGGCAAAGCGCGGCTATTACGACGGGCTCTCGTTCCATCGCGTTATCGCCGATTTCATGGTCCAGGGCGGCTGTCCCGAGGGCAGTGGTCGCGGCGGCCCGGGCTACAAGTTCGAGGACGAGTTCAACCCGTCGTTGCGTCATGACAAGCCCGGCGTGCTGTCGATGGCCAATGCCGGACCGCGCACCAATGGCAGCCAGTTCTTCATCACCCATGGCCCGACGCCGTGGCTGGACGACAAGCACAGCGTTTTCGGCGAGGTGGTCGATGCGGCCGACATGGAGGTGGTCAACACGATCAAGCAAGGCGACACGATCGAGAAGGTCAGAGTGAGCGGCGATGTCGACAAGCTGTTGGCCGAGCAAGCCGATCGGGTCAAGGATTGGAACGCGGTACTTGATCAGCGCGGCTGACCTCTGTCGCAGCGCTAAATCGGCGGGCCTGACGCTCGCGTGCGGCCAGTGAAGAAACTCGAAAATGCCGGACCTGCGGCTTGGGCCCGACGTTTTTGTCTTGGTGGCGGAACTGCGCGGGGTTTATGCTCGGCGAGCTTCAACCTCAGTCAACCAGCAGGAGAAGACCATGTCATTGCTAGGGAATTTACTCGGGGGCGAGGGCCAGCAGGCGTCGATCATTGGCGTGGTGGGACAACTGGTCCAGCGCGCAGGTGGCGTGCAAGGCGTGGTCAACATGCTGCAGCAGCATGGGCTTGGGGAAGCCGTGCAGTCCTGGGTGGGTACTGGCGCGAACCAGCCGGTGTCGGGCAGCCAACTGGGCCAGGCGCTGCAGGGCGGCGGTATGGGTTCAATGCTGCAGGAGGCCGCTGGCAAGCTCGGCATCAACCAGGACGAGCTGCTGGGCAAGCTCTCGCAGGTGCTGCCGCATGCGGTGGACCATGTGACGCCAGACGGACAGGTGCCGCCGGCCGGCGCGGTTTCCGGATTCGACGTGGCCGCACTGGAAGGCCTCGCCGGCAAACTGTTTGGTTGAACCAGAGGCCGCGGCGAAACAGATGCCGCCGCGGCCTCGTTTTACCGGGCCTTGCGGTTGAACAGCAAGTGATAGATCAGCAGCAGGATGATGGCGCCGATCACCGACGCAATGAAGCCGGCTGATTGGCCCTGTCCATACCAGCCAAACACGGTTTGCCCCAGCCAGGTCGCCAGCAGGGAGCCGGCGATACCGAGCACGGCGGTGATGATGAAGCCACCCGGGTCCTTGCCCGGCATCAGCAGCTTGGCCACGATGCCCACCACCAGTCCGATCAGAAATACCCAAAGCCAGTGCATGCGAATCTCCTTGAATTGAGATACGAAGATGCCCGCAACGGGCGTTCGCATCATGCACTGTAAGCCACCTGGCTGCCGGCGACGCCGCCACTGGACGGTGCCCCGCTCGAGCGTCGTGATAAAATCTCAGCCTTTCCCGTCCTGCCAGCATTCGAGAGATCCATGCCCCAACTCGCCCAACGTGTCGGTCGCGCCAAGCCCAGTGCAATCATGGTGATTGCCGAGAAGGCGAAGCAGCTCAAGGCTGCCGGGCGCGACATCATCAGCTTCTCGATTGGTGTGCCCAACTTCCTGCCCGGCGAACACGTCTACGCAGCCGCGCGCGAGTCGTTGACGCACGATAGCGGTCAATACGGCAGCAACCACGGTGCCGATGTCTTGCAGGACGCGTTTCTGAAACATATCGAAGCGCTGGGTTTCAGCGGCTACGCGCGGGCGAATGTGTCCATCGGCATCGGCGCCAAACAGGTTTTGTACAACCTGGCCGAGGCGCTGCTGAACGACGGCGAAGAGATCTGTTTCGCCGCGCCATACTGGACGACGTACCACGACATCGTCGACATCGTGGGCGCCAGAGCGAACGTCATGCACTGCGGGCCGGAGCAGAACTACAAGCTCACGCCGGGCCAGCTCGATGCCGCACTGGTGCGCAAGCCGAAAGTGTTCTTGTTCAACAACCCCTCCAATCCGACCGGCATGGTCTACACCTGCGCCGAAATCGCCGCGTTGGCCGACGTGCTTGCCAAGCACCCCGACACCTGGGTGATCACCGACGACATCTACCACTCGATGATCTTCGACGGTATCGGTTACCACCACTTCATGTTCGCCAGGCCGGAGCTGCGCGACCGGGTGATCTTCGTCGATTCGATTTCCAAGACCTATGGCATGCCGGGTTGGCGCGTCGGTTTGCTGGCCGGCCCGGAACCGGTGGCCAGGGCGATCTCCACGCTCAACTCCAACCACATCACCAGCCTGCCGGAAGTGATCACGGCAGCGGCAGTAGCGGCGTTGTCCGGCCCGCAGGATGTGTCGCGGCAGAGGTGCGCTGAATTCGCCGCGCGGCGCGACATCGTGTTCGCCGCGCTGAGCGCGATTCCTGGCGTGGTGTGCCCCCGGCCGCAAGGCGCGTTCTATGCGTTCCCGGATATTTCGGTGACGTTTGGCAAGCGTCACCATGGCCGCGTGATCAACAACGATGTCGAATTCTGTGCGGCGTTGCTGGAAGCCAAGGGTGTCGCCTGCGTGCCAGGCTCGGCGTTTGGCGAGCCGCGAGCGCTGCGTATTTCCTACACGTGTCCCGCGACGCAATTGCAGCCGGGGCTTGACCGCATTGCCGAATTCTTTGCCGAGCTCGAGTAGAGCGGGAAAATGGGGAGTGGGGAATCGGGAATCAACGCCCGCTCCGCCCTCGCCATTCCCGATTTCCCATTCCCCATTCATGGAGATCAAACGATGAAAGCCCCCGTACGAGTTGCCGTCACCGGCGCCGCTGGCCAGATCGGCTACGCCTTGCTGTTCCGCATCGCCGCCGGCGACATGCTCGGTCCGGATCAGCCGGTGATCCTGAACCTGCTGGAAATCACTCCGGCGCTGCCGGCGCTGCACGGCGTGATGATGGAGCTGAATGATTGCGCTTTCCCGACTCTCGCGGGCGTGGTGCCTACTGATGACGCAAATGTTGCTTTCAAGGACGCGGATTACGCCCTGCTGGTAGGGGCGCGTCCACGTGGCCCCGGCATGGAGCGCAAGGATCTGCTGGAGGCCAACGGTGTGATCTTCGCGCCACAAGGCAAGGCGTTGAACGCGCATGCCAGGCGTGACGTGAAGGTGCTGGTGGTCGGCAATCCAGCCAATACCAACGCGCTGATTGCCCAGCAGAACGCACCGGACCTGGACCCGAAATGCTTTACCGCGATGGTGCGGCTCGACCACAATCGCGCGCTGTCGCAACTGGCCGAGAAAACCGGCAGCCACACCACCGACATTCACAGGATGACGATCTGGGGTAACCACAGCTCGACCCAGTATCCGGACATCCACCACGCCACGGTGAACGGCAAGGCGGCGATGTCGTTGATCGACCAGGCCTGGTACGAGAACGATTTCATTCCCACCGTGCAGCAGCGTGGCGCGGCGATCATCAAGGCGCGCGGTGCCTCGTCGGCGGCCTCCGCGGCTGCGGCGGCGATCGATCACATGCGCTACTGGGCGCAGGGTACCGCCGAGGGCGACTGGGTTTCGATGGGGATTCCGTCCGATGGCTCCTACGGCATCGCGCCGGGCGTGATCTACGGTCACCCGGTGACCGTGAAGAACGGCAAGTACGAGATCGTGCAAGGCCTGGCGATCAGCGAGTTCTCACGCGCCCGCATGGATGCCAGCAACAAGGAGCTTCGCGAGGAGCGTGCGGGCGTGGAACACCTGTTCGCCAAGTGATGCCGGATTGACGACGGCCCGAGACGGCCAGCCATGGCGGGTTCCGGGTGAGCAGCAAAAAGAAACGGGCCGCTGTACGTCGGCCCGTTTTTTCCAGGTGCATCCGCTAGCGCGTGCCCGCCGCGTCAAAATAGTTGTCGCCTCCATAGAACGCTAACCTTGAAGGCGGCGATGGAGAATGAAAACGGCTCGATACGGACAACGATTCCTGCCTGGAGGCGGCGCCAAGGCGGGCGGGGGCAAATCAAGGCGCATGCTTTTCCGGACACATGGGACCGCCGAGGGCGGCACGGTCTCGATGGGATTCGCTCCGGTAGCTCCTGGGACACTGCACCTGGCGTCATCGGTGGTCAGCCGGTGACGGTGAAGGACCGCAAGTACGAGAACGCGCACGGCTCGGCGATAAACGAGTGCCCGCCTGCTCCGTTGGACGCGCGGCGATCGCGGTGCCGCGGTGCCGGCGGCGGACCCGAAGTGCAAGCCGAAGAACGGCAAGCACGACCATGGTCGCAACGACCCACCGGGCTCATGCAAGAGCGAGAAGCACCGAGGTCCGCCGTTTGATCACTCGGTGCGCGTGGGCCCGCGCAACTCGTCGCGCGCTCGCTCAAGCGCGGCATCGATGGCCTGAAGCAGTTGTTTGCTGCCAAATGGCTTGCGCAGAAAGATGCCGCGCTTGGGTATGTCGTTGCGCTGCACTTCGTTGTCGGCGGTGATCACGACGATGGCAATCGTGGGGTGGCGCTCGATCGCGCGTTCGCACAGTTCGATGCCGGTGATGCTGCCGGCGAGGAAGACGTCGGCGACGAGCACATCGATCCGTGCCTGCTCCAGGTCGCTGCGGGCGCTGCTGGCCCCCAGCGAGCGAATGCTGCGGAATCCCTCGGCCTGAGATACCAGCAGGTCGATGGCTTCCAGCACCAGCGCGTCGTCGTCGACAATGAGTACGGTCTTCATGTCTTGCATCCGCGATGCGTTTCCCCGTTCCCTCGGACGTCCGGAGCATAGCGCCAGCGCGTACAAAAAGGCATGCCGGCAAAACCTGATCAGGATGACAGCGGTTCAGTCGCCGTCGCCGACCACGGCTGCCGCCGGGGGCAGGTCCTCGCGCTGGCGCCGCAACAGCCACGCGAGCACCGGTGGCGTCACCATCGCGGTGAGCAGGGACATCGCCACGATGATCGCGTAGATCTGTTCGCTGAACACGCCGGCCGCGAGCCCCAGGCTGGCGATCACCACGCCGACCTCGCCACGCGGCACCATGCCGAAGCCCACGATAGTGGCGCTACGCCGCCCCAACGACAACGCGCCGAGAAAGCCACCGGCCAGCTTGGACGCGATGGCGATCGTGGTAACGATGGTGAGCATCCACAGCGCATGGACGCTGGCCAGTTCTACCAGGTTGATCTTGGCACCGGTCACCACGAAGAAGAACGGGGTGATGAAGGCAAGCAGCGGCTGCGTCTGGTGCTCGAGCTCGTTGCGCTGGCGTGTTTCCGAAGCGATCATGCCAGCGAGAAACGCGCCGATGATCGCGGCCAGGCCGAAACGCGTGGACAGCCAGGCCAGGCCCAGGCATAGCGCCAGCACCAGGCTCAGCGCCGAATGCGAGCTGATCGGCGCCTCCAGCCACGCCGACCGGCGTCGCATCACCCGGGTGCCGCCCCAGCCGATCAGTGCGACGAAGCCGATCGCGCCGCCCAGGGTCAGCAACAGCGACTGCACATTCAACGAGCCTCCGCCTTGCAGCGACGAGACGATACCGAGCAGCAGCATGGCGAGGATGTCATCGATCACCGCGGCACCGAGGATCACCCGGCTCTCTAGGCGTTGCAGCACCCCCAGCTCCTGCAGCACGCGCGCGGTAATGCCGGCCGAGGTGGCGACGAAGGCTGCCGCCACGAACAGCGATTTGACCCACTCGAAGCCCTCCCCGTGTGCCCACAGCGTGCCCGCCGCGAACGGCACGATCACCCCCAGCACACCGACCAGAAACGCGCTCTTGCCGACTTTCTTCAGGTCGTCCAGCCGGGTCTCCAACCCCACTGCAAACAACAGCAGCACCACGCCGATCTCAGCCAGCACGTCCACCGGTGTGCCGGGCAGGATCTGTTCGCTCGTCAGCCACCCGAGCAGGGACGGGCCCACCACGCAGCCGGCGGCGATCTCGCCGACCACGCCCGGCAGCTTGAGTCGCTGCGCGATCTCGGCGCCGACCTGGGCGGCGATGAAGATGATGAACAGCGTGAGCAGGATGTCGCTGGCATGATGCATCGGCGAGAAGGAGTCCGTTTGATCCGCGTGGTGACGTGGGCGCGTTCAGCCGCCGGAGAAGTGGCGCGCATTCATCCACAGGTGCAGGGCGATGCTGGCGATATAGCCCAAGCCGATCGCCCAGCTCCAGCGCAGATGGCTCATGAAGGTGTATTGCCCGCGCGAGGCGCCCATCAGCGCCACGCCGGCGGCCGATCCGATCGAGAGCAGGCTGCCGCCGACACCGGCGGTGAGCGTGATCAGCAACCACTGGCCATGATCCATCGGCGGGTTCATCTTCAGTACGGCGAACATGATCGGGATGTTGTCCACGATCGCCGAAAGCAGGCCCATGATCGAATTGGCGGTGGTGTAGCCCAGATTGCCGTACAGATGCACCGAGGCCAGTTCCATATAGCCCAGGGCGGCCAGGCCACCGACGCAGGCGAACACGCCGTAGAAGAACAACAGCGTGTCCCACTCGGCGTTGGCGATGATGCGGAAAATCGAGTACGTCTGCGGTTCCATCCCCTGCGCCAGCGCGTAGCGGCGTTGGCGATAGTCGATCCGGGTGGCCAGCAAGTTGAGCAGTGCCAGCCCGGTCAGCATGCCGTAGACGGCCGGCATGCCCAGCCACTGGCGTCCTACCACGGTGATCGCGATGGTCAACGCAAAGGTCAGGCAAATGCTGATGCCGCCAGGCTTGATGGGAGCGCTGCCTGCAGCCGGCTCCGGGCAGCCCTTCGGCAGGGCGAAAAACATGATGACTGCCGGTATCAGCCAGTTCACCAACGCGGGCAGAAAGATGCGGAAGAAGTCGAAGAACTGCACTTTGTTCGCCTGCCACACCATCAGCGTGGTGATGTCGCCAAACGCGCTCCAGGCGCCGCCGGCATTGGCTGCCACCACCAGGTTGATCATCGCCAGGGTCGTGAAACGCGCGTTGCCGGCGCCTACCGCGAGGATCACCGCCGACATCACCAGCGCCGTGGTCAGGTTGTCCACCATCGGCGACAGGCAAAATGCCAGGAGCCCGGTGATCCAGAACAGCGAGCGATAGCTGAAGCCTCGCCGTGTCAGCTGATTGCGCAGCGCGTCGAACACGCCGCGCTCGCCCACCGCGGTGACATAGGTCATCGCCACCACCAGGAAGAAGAAGATCTCCGCGTACTCCAGGAACATCGCCTCGAACGCGTGGCGGGCATCCTGGGTGCCGCCCGCGCCACCCGTCTCCCAGGCGATCAGGCCCCAGATCAGGGCTGCCGCCAGCACCACCGGCTTGGACTTGGCCACGTGGATGCGATCTTCCAGAACCACCGCCGCGTAGGCCAGCACGAACAGGATCACCGCGAGCCAGCCGACCGGGTTCCCGGTCAGGTGGAAGTTGACGTCGGTACCGGCTTCGGCCGCTCGCACCGGGACGCTGGCGAACATGGCAGCCAAGGCAAACAGCCTTCGCATGGGAACCCCCTCGGAGAACGGATCGATCGCGTCGAACGACACGCAGCGTAGGGTAACAGCCCGGCGTATCCGGCAGAATCGCGCCGCATGTGTTCACCCCGGTCGACGTCTTTGAGCGCCGGCATGCCGCGTGCCGCGACAATGCACCCCAGCTGGCCGTGGAAACGTGCGCGCGGGAAGCTCCGGCGAGCCGAAAAACCCCTTGCTGGAAGGGTAGCCGCGGCAGCGGAGCCGGCGTCCGCGCCGGATCCGCTGCCATGATCCGCTATAATCACAGTTGCGCAAGCTTGCATTTCGCATCCGGTTTTTGCAAAGTCGGACCTGTTTCATCTGCCACCGATGATTTGCTTGGGCGTGGTAGCAAACAACCGACCTCACGCGCCGGGACGCTTTCGTTCTGGCGCGTGCTTTTGTGCGGCAGGAGCCGCGTGGATCAGGAAAAACCATGAGCAAGTCAGCCATCACCGTTTCGCGCATCGATCTGGATCGCATCGAAGCCCTGCTGGATCGCCTGCCGCCCGCTGAGGCCGCCAAGCTCAAGCCGCTGCGCGCCGAGCTGGATCGCGCCGAGGTGCTCGAGCCGGCGGCGATGCCGGCGAATATCGTGACGATGAATTCCACGGTGGCCTTCGCGGACGAAGGCAACGGCGAGCAGATGACGCTGACCTTGACCTATCCGAGTGCGGCCGGCAAATCCGGCACCGTCTCGATCCTGGCACCGGTGGGCAGTGCACTGCTGGGCCTGGCGCAAGGTCAGATGATCGACTGGCCCATGCCGGACGGACGCAAACGTCGCCTGAAAGTGCTGGAAATCACCTATCAGCCGGAATCAGCCGGCGATCTGCACCGCTGAGCGGCGCTTTGGCGGCGGCGCGACAACTCAGTCACCAAACCGCGGGGAGTCAAGGAGCCGGCATGGCCGCACCCACCGTTCCCGCCGAAACGCTGGCCCGCGCTGCCGCTCTGCGGGCGCAGATCGAGCAGGCCAACTACCGCTACCACGTACTCGACGATCCAGACCTCACCGATGCCGAGTACGACGGCCTGATGCGCGCGCTGGAGGCGCTGGAGGCGGAGCATCCCGCACTCGTCTCGGACGATTCGCCGACGCGCAAGGTCGGGGCGCGGGTGCGCGGTGGTTTCGTCGAGGTGCACCACGCCATCCCGATGCGGTCGTTGGAGAAGGCATTCGAGCGGGAGGGTGAGACCGAGCGTGAGCGCTTCGGCGAGATCGTCGAGTTCGTGCAGCGCATCGAGCAAACGCTCCAGCGCCGGGACTTGGTGTTTTCGGTCGAGCCGAAGCTCGATGGCCTGGCGATCAGCCTGCGCTACGAGCGCGGCGTGTTCGTGCAGGGCGCCACCCGCGGCGATGGTGAGACTGGCGAAGAGGTGACCGCGAACCTGCGCACGGTGCGCGCGATCCCGTTGAAGCTGCGTGGCAGCGACTGGCCGGCAAAGCTCGAAGTGCGCGGCGAAGTGATCATGTTGCACAAGGACTTCGAGGCATTCAACGAGCATGCTCGTACCCATGACGAGAAGCCGCTGGCCAATCCACGCAACGGCGCCGCCGGTTCGTTGCGCCAGCTCGATCCGGCGATTACTGCCAAACGCCGGTTGAGCTTCTTCGCCTACGCGATTGGCGAGGTCGAAGGCGGCGAGTTGCCGGCAACGCATTCCGCCACCCTGAAACAGCTGCGCGAGTGGGGGTTCCCGGTATCGCCGGAGGTTGACGTTGCACGCGGCTTCGACGAGCTGATCGCGTATTTCCATCGCGTCGGGGCGAAACGTGACAGCCTCACGTACGACATCGACGGCGTGGTCTACAAGCTCGACGACTACGCCGGTCAGCGCGAGATGGGCTTCATTTCGCGTGCGCCGCGCTGGGCGATCGCGCTGAAGTTCCCGGCGCAGGAACAAACCACGAAACTACTTGACATCGAGATCCAGATCGGCCGTACCGGCGCCGCCACGCCGCGCGCGCGGATGGAACCGGTACCGGTGGGCGGCGTCACCGTCGCATACGCCACCTTGCACAACGCCGACCATGTGGCACGGCTGGACGCGCGCGTCGGCGACACCGTGGTCGTGCGTCGCGCCGGCGACGTCATTCCGGAAGTGGTGCGCGTGGTGGAGGAGCAGCGCCCCGCGGGTACCGTGCCGTGGACGATGCCCACGCATTGCCCGGTGTGCGGCTCCGCGCTGCTGCGCGAGGAGGGTGCCGCCGCCTGGCGCTGCTCCGGCGGGTTGATCTGCGATGCGCAGCGCACGGAAGCATTGATCCACTTCGCCTCGCGCCGCGCGATGGACATCGATGGTCTGGGTGAGCGCTTCGCCGAGGCGCTGGTCGAGTTCGACATGGTGAAGACGCCGGCCGATCTGTATCGGCTCACGCTCGATGACTTCATCGCCATGAAACAACGTGCCGACGAACGGGCGTCTGCGCCGGCCGATGCCGGGGACACCACGCGGGAAACCGTGAAAGCCGGCAAGGTCGCGACCAAATGGGCTGAAAATCTGGTCGACGGCATCGCGGCCAGCAAGCAAACCACGCTGGCCCGCTTTTTGTTCGCGCTGGGGATCATGCACATCGGGGAAAGCACGGCCAAGACACTCGCCTCATGGCTGGGGCGCCTCGACGTCGTGCGCAGCACACCAGCGCCGGTGTTGCGTCTGCTGCCTGACATCGGCAGCGCAGTGGCCCATTCGATCGAAGCCTTTTTCGCGCAGCCGGGCAACCGGCGCGCCGTGGACGACTTGCTTGCGATGGGCGTCAGCTTCAGTGACGAGACCACGCCATCGCCGAAGCTGCGCAAGAAACTCAACCTTGCGACCTTGCTCGACCTGGCGCCGATCGCGCAGCTTGGCCCGAAGCGCACACGAATGCTTGCCGAACACTATGCGACGCTGCAGCAACTGCGCGATGCGGGTGCGGCCGACTGGATCCTCGTCGGCTTGCCGCAGGCGGCGGCCGCAAATCTGGAGGAACTGCTGGCGGACCGCGACGCCTCGGACGGACTGGAGCGTGCCGAAGCGGCGGCGCGGCGGTTGCTCGACGCGATCCCCGCCGCAAACGCCGCCAGCAAGCTTCCGCTGGAAGGGCGGACGATTGTTCTCACGGGTGCCATGCAATCGTTGAGCCGCGATGCCGCCAAGGAAAGGCTTGAGCGGCTGGGCGCCAAGGTTTCCGGTTCGGTGTCGAAGAAGACCAGTTTCGTGGTGGCCGGCGCCGAGGCGGGTTCCAAGCTCGACAAGGCCAGGGAATTGGGTGTCGAAGTGTGGGACGAAGCGCGGTTGCTGGCGTTGCTGCAAAAACACGGGGCCGGTGCGTGAGCGACGCCTTGCTGAAGGCACCCCTGCAGCTTCGGGCTCGGCTGTATGCGCAAGTTCGCACGTTCTTCGCCGCACGCAACGTGCTGGAGGTGGAAACGCCGATTCTTTCGGCCGCTGGCAACACCGAACCGAACATCGAGAGTTTCACCACGCGCTTCAGCGGCCATGTCGACGCCGGTGCGCGCGAGCGCTGGTTGCGCACGTCGCCGGAATATCCACTCAAGCGCCTCCTCGCCGCGGGCGTCGGTGATTGCTACGAACTGGGCCGCGTGTTTCGCAATGGCGAGGCGGGCGGTCGCCACAACCCCGAGTTCACCATGCTGGAATGGTACCGGGTCGGCTGGGACCACCGGCGGTTGATGCGGGAAACCATCGAGTTGGTCAATGTTGCGCTGGCAACGGTGGGACACCGTGCCGAGGTGGTTGTCCAGAGCTATCGGCAGCTTTTTCTGGACGCGCTGGGCGTCGATCCGATGGGTGATCCGATCACCGCACTGCAGGCGCCGTTGGATGAGTTCGGCATCGATCCGGCGGGCCTGCGGCGGGACGACTGGCTCGACCTGCTGATCACCCACCGCCTGCAGCCGGCGTTTCCACGCGATCGCATCACCGTGATTCACGGTTATCCTGAAAGCCAGTGCGCGCTGGCGAAGATCCGCGCGGGCGATCCGCCGGTCGCTGAACGCTTCGAACTTTACCTGGGGCCGCATGAGCTGGCCAATGGCTACCACGAACTCAACGATGCGAGCGAACAGCGTGCGCGCTTCGAGCGCGACAATGTGGTGCGTCGCAAGCGTGGGCTGCCAGAGGTGGTCATCGACGAGCGCCTGCTGGCCGTGCTCGATAGCCTGCCCGATTGCGCCGGCGTGGCGCTCGGCGTGGAACGCCTGTTGATGTGTCTGGCCGACACCGACGCGATTGCCGATGTGCTGGCGTTTCCCTTCTCCGCCGCATAATTGACAGTTCAGGCTCAATGCGGCGATGGGAGTCTGTCGGGCTGCGGCGGTCGAGGCGAAAGTTCGGCTGTGTGCGGACAGCAACTGACGATTCGCCGGTCAATAGTGGTTCTATGCACCGGCGAATCGGCTGATAGTGGACCGCACCGGCGGACTCGCGCACCGGCCAAGCGAAGTCCGGGAGAATCCTAGAACTCCAGCTCCTGGGCCGCGCACAGGTAATCAATCAGCGGCGCCACGCGCTTGAAGCTGGCGACCGTCCACGGCAGCAGTTCGCTCGAGCAGGCCAGCGCTTCGTCAAAACGGGTGGTGGCGACGAAATCTTTCCGCTTGAGGTCGTCGATCAGCTCGTGCGTCGCGTCGTAGCCACGCGGCGGCCGCACCAGCGACTCGCCGCCGAGTTGCAGGTGCTGGCGGAATGTCTTGCTCTGGGTGGCGCGTTTCCACGCGGCGGGGTTGTCGACCAGGAATTCGCGGATGTGCTTCAGCGCATCCGGTTCCGGGTGCCACATGCCGCCGCCGGCGAAGCAGTCACCCGGTTCGATGTGCAGAAAGAAACGCGGTGCCTGGATTTCGCCGCGACGCTCGTGGGTGAAGCGCGAACCCTGCCATGACTTGTACGGGAGCTTGCTGTTGGAATAGCGCGTGTCACGGTAGATGCGGTACAGGGATCCGCCGACCTTGCGCGGGTCGGCACGGTAGTGCGGGCTGATTTTGGCCAGGGGCGCCTGCATGTCGCCGATCAGTTGCAGGAAGGGCTCGCGCACGTGGCGCTCGTACTCGTCCTTGTGCGCGTGAAACCATTCGCGCTGGTTGTTGCGTCCGAGTGCACGCAGGAAGCGGAAAGTGGCGAGTGTGAAGTAGCTTCTGGGCATGACGTTGGATGACGGCTGACGGGTGGTGGCGATCAAGCCGGGAGACTGGCGGCAAGCTCTTCGCCCCACGCCTGCAATTGATCGAGCAGCGGTTGTTTGTCTTGTGCGGCTGGATCATGGCGCAACTCGTCCAGGCGCGCGAAATAGTCGTCCAGGGTGAGCGCCGTGAGCGCGGTGTGTCGCGTCAGCCGGGCGTCGCGGAACGCCTCCCAGCGCGCGCGCTCTTCCAGGTTCAGCGTCGCGGGCCAGTTGCGTGCCCGATAGCGGAACAGCAGCGTGGGGTAACGCGTATCGGAGAAAGGGAACGCTCGCGCACCGAGTTCCTGCGGCGGCGTAGCACGCACCTGGCCGAGCAGGCGCTTGTCGCTATCGCTCAGGAAGCCGCCCCCGTAGAGCGCCAACTCCGGGTCTTCCGGCGCGGGAAACTCGCCCGCACGCTGGAACACCCGGCGCAGCTTCTCGGCCAGGCCGTCGACCGCGTGCAGCGTGTCGCGGTGCGCCTGGCAGCACGCCAGATCCAGTTGCAGGCGCTCCAGGTCCACGCCGTGCAGCACCGACAGCGGTGCCAGCGCCGGCGCATGGTTGACGCGCACGGTGCGCAGCGGGATGCGCTCGATACCCTCGGGCAAGTCCGCGCGTGCGGTGAAGATGCGGTCGGCGATCTCGTCCTCGTCCAGTGCCAACCACGGTGCGGGATCAGTGGCCAGGTCATAGACGATCACTTCGCCGCTGCGGCCGGGATGTGCGGCCAGGGGAGCAATCAAGGCCAGACAGTGGCGGCTGGCCGGGTAGCGCGAGGACACGTGCACCAGCGGCGTCATGTTCACGACGTCAAGCAGTTCGAACACCTTCTGCTTGCGCCGCAGCGCGTAGTACCAGTTCCACAAGCGCGGTTGCCGCGTGCGGAGCAGTCGGGCCAGGTCAATCAACGCGTAGACGTCGGACAGGGCGTCGTGAGCGCGTTCCTGGTTGAGGTGGTTGGCACGGGCCAGGTGTTCCAGTTTGAAGCTGGGCGAACCGTCCTCGCGGGTCGGCCACACGATGCCTTCCGGGCGCAGCGCCTGGCACATGCGCACCAGGTCGATCAGGTCCCAGCGCGAATTGCCGTTCTCCCATTCGCGCCCGTACGGCTCGTAGAAGTTGCGATAGAGCATCTGCCGGGTGAACTCGTCATCGAACCGCAGCGAGTTGTAGCCGACGCTGCAGGTGCCCGGAGTCGCCAGCTGTTCGTGGACACGCGCGGCGAACTGGGCCTCGCCGACGCCCTCGCGTTCGGCCTGCTGCGGGGTGATCCCGGTGATCAGGCAGGCGTCCGGATGAGGCGGCATCTCGCGCGACGGCTTGCCGTAGAACATCACCGGCTCCCCGATCACCTCCAGTTCCAGGCTGGTGCGGATACCGGCGAACTGCAGCGGCCGGTCGCGTCGCGAATCGGCGCCAGAGGTTTCGTAGTCGTGCCAGAAGAAGGTCTGCATGCACGGATCATCGCATGGGGGCATCGGACACGGGCAAGGCTGATAAACTTGCCGGTACAAGGAGATTCCATGAGCCAAGCCCACGAAGACAACCTGATCTGGATCGATCTGGAAATGACCGGCCTCGACACCGACAACGACTCGATTCTGGAGATCGCCACGGTAGTCACCGACAAGGATCTCAACGTGCTGGCCGACGGGCCCGTGTTTGCCATCCGCCACGAGATCGATCGCCTGGAATCGATGGACAACTGGAACACCAACCAGCACCACAAATCCGGCCTGTGGCGACAGGTGCTGATCTCGGAAACCGATCACGCCATGGCCGAACATGCCACGGTGGAGTTTTTGCGGGCCTGGGTGCCACCGGGCAAGTCGCCGATGTGCGGCAACTCGATCTGCCAGGATCGCCGCTTCATGCATCGGCAAATGCCACGTCTGGAGCGCTATTTCCACTATCGCAACCTGGACGTATCGACGCTCAAGGAGCTGTCCCGGCGCTGGTCGCCTGGCATTGCGCGTGGTTTCAACAAGCAGTCGGCGCACACCGCCATGTCCGATATCCGCGATTCCATTGCTGAGTTGCGGCATTACCGTACCTACATGGGTGCGTTCGCAGGAGGGTCGGATGCGTAGCGATCGCGTTTTGCAAAGACGCCACGGAACGTGGTGAGCGCTCCGTTCGCGCCCGTACTGGACTGTGCGGGTCGTCCTCTGAGCCTGGACCGGCCGCGGGTCGTGGGTATCGTCAACCTGAGT
>CAJDVU010000040.1_pt1 | contig 34184 bp, 27 predicted proteins | sample 7391431 | NCBI WGS metagenome assembly CAJDVU01 (sample SAMEA7055700, study PRJEB34461) | soil metagenome | biome: terrestrial ecosystem; feature: Peninsula; material: soil | place: Antarctica | collected 2016
ATGGCGTGGGGACTCGGACAACTCCTGTTCGGCTGGCTCGCATGGCGAAGCGGAGTTTTGCCGAACTGGGTCGCACTGGTAGGCATCATTGGTGGTGCAGCAGGGTTGCTCACGCTGGCCGTCTATCAAACCGGCGTGCTCGGTCTCGTGCAGATAATTTGCTTTGCCGTCTGGGGCTTCGCTACCGGTGTTTCGTTGCTGCGTGGTCGCCAAGCAACATCGTTCGGCGGCAGTGGGGAGCCGTGACAAGTCATCCAAGCGGACGGCTCCGCCGCCGCTTGATTCCAGCGTCAGGTTCAACAATTTGGAGGTGCAAAGTGAAGAGATGGATTGGACGTTGGCTGGTTGCGGTATCCATTGGCCATGTTGTTCTGGCTATCGTCGCTTTTCGCACGGTGTTGGCGCCTGTCCTTGAGCGTGGCCTTGTGCACGCCGTCGGGGGCGACCCCCGCACCCAACTCGCCGTTTGGTTTGTTCTGTTTGGGGTCATGCTCTTCATTTGCGGCTTGTCCATCGATGCGCTTGAGCGGGCATCATCCAATCGTGTTCCAAAGTTCATCGGCTGGTGCCTGCTCGCACTGGGTGCCTTGGGTGCAGCGCTCATGCCTGTGTCGGGCTTTTGGCTGGTCTTTCCTCCCGCCATCGCGGTGCTGGCAAGAAAAAGCAGCTCGCCGCTTGCGGCAGCAAGAACCTGACATCTCGTCCAAGCGGCCGCGCGGAAAAGCCGCGCGCCGCTAGACTCCAGCGTCAGGCAATATATGTACCTCACACCGAAACAACCTAGAAAGCGCATCTTCCTGGAGTGGGAGACGTGGGCTGCACTTTTGCTCGCGGGCCTTGGTGGGGGCCTCGGCAGTTATTTCGGGCAAGGCGTGTTCGGGCATGCGAGCCTTTTCGCGGCTACCGGTGGCATTATCGGCGGATACGTTTTGCACGTGGTCATCAAGTATGTCGAGCACCGCCACCACTCGGCCTCGGCCTGACCGCTCGTTCGAGGCGGACGGCGGCGTCCCCGCTCAACTCCAGCATTAGCTTTCGGAGTATCACTGACGTAACCATGTCCGATCCGATCGCCCGTCACGCCGAGCTTGCAGACGCTGCCGAAATCGCGGTGTGCCTTTCCACTCTTGGTTACGGCGCGACGTACGGCCTAGTTACCGAACGCCTGGTCTCCTTTGTCAACAGTTCAAGCGATGCAGTCTTCGTCGCGTCAGGTGTCGACTGCGCACCGTTGCTGGGTGTCGTCAGCGTGCATTTACTCCCTCTCTTCCACGCGCCAGGGATGCTTGGCCGCATCACGTCGCTCGCAGTCAATCCAGCAGCGCGCGGCAAAGGTGTTGGCAAGGCACTTGTCCTGGCCGCGGAGCAATGGGCGTGGAGCAAGGGTGCGCAACGCATGGAAGTTACCAGCGGTGATCACCGTCCTGCTGCACACGCGTTCTACCAAGCCGTTGGGTACTCGTTGGACGAGCGTCGCTTCATCAAGCATGCTGCCAAGGCAAGCTGACGGTCATCCAAGCGGCCGGCCCCGCCGCCGCTTGACGCCAACGTTAGACCGACATCCAAAGTCGTGAGAGGAGGACCGTGAGCAAGATATTCGTAAACATCGGACTTAGCCTTGATGGCTACATGACGCCGGAAGGGATGACCCTGGAGAATTGGGATAGGCCTGAGTACAAGAACTGGGGCGTCAAGTGGGGTGCGCTGATGAGCTGGATCCTCAAACAGCAATACTTCCGCGAGAACCTCAAGTTCGGTCCGGGAGGAGAGACCGGTCCGGTCAACGATATGCTCCGTAACACCATGGAGCGTTCCGGCGCCAGCATCATGGGCAAACGAATGTTTGATGCAGGCGAGCGAAGCTGGCCAGAGGAAGCTCCGTTTCACACCCCTGTGTATGTGCTCACCCACGAGAAGCGCGAACCATGGGTGCGGCCGGGCGGAACGACGTTCCATTTCTTCAACGATGGGCCAGCGAGTGCCCTTGAGAAAGCCCGGGAGTCTGCAGGCGGTCGTGACATTCGCATCTCGGGCGGAGCGGACGTGATACAGCAGTACTTGAACATGGGCGCCATTGACGAGCTAGAGATTGCCCTGGCTCCAGTACTATTTGGCAGTGGAAGGCGCCTGTTCGAAAACCTGCACGAGCCCGTGCCGCAGTTTCGAATCGACAAGGTGCTTGGTACTGCAGATGCTACACACCTGCGCTATGTGCGAGCGTAATGGCGGTCTGACAACCGGGTGCAGCGGACGGGCCGCTGCGTGGACCGCCGCTGAAGCGGGTCGTTAGGCCGCCATGACAGTCCATGACATCGTGTTGAGCCAAGCGGAGGGCTGCGAGTCAGTTGCTACTGCTCGTGACCTCTTCCGCGAGTACGCTGAGGCTATTGCGACGGACCTCGAGTACCAAGGCTTCGCATCTGAGCTCGCGAATCTACCTTCACCTTATGCCCTACCTGGAGGCGCGCTATTCATCGCGCACGCGGGCAATGAGGTGGCTGGTTGCGTTGCTTTGAGGGCGCTTGATCACCGTACAGGCGAGATGAAGCGCTTGTACGTTCGGCCCGCCTATCGGAGTTCGGGCTTGGGCAAACTGCTTGTTGAGGCCGTGATTCTTGCTGCGCGCCGAGCTGGCTATAGTGAACTTCGGCTGGACACCCTGCCGACCATGGCCTCAGCGCAAGCGCTCTATCATCGGCTCGGCTTCGTTGAGATTCCACCTTACAACAACACGTATCTACCGGGCACTCGCTTTTATGCACTCAAGCTGGCACCGAACAACTTGTTCAACGCGGACGGCTGCGCCGCCGCTTAACTTTAGCATTGGAGCTCATTGCGAGCCGAGGGGAAGTGAAAGGATGGATATGACTTTAGCCGAAGCTCAAACGGATATGCGCCGCGGTTATTGCAGTGGCGCTGCCGGTATCCTCGCATCGGCGATAGCCTGGAGCTGTGCAGCGGGGACCGCAATAGTTGCATCGCCACAACGCGCCATGTGGGTGCTGCTCATCGGCGGCGTTCTCATTTTCCCGGCTTCGGTGCTCATTTGTCGCTTGCTTGGCGCACGTGGCAGCCACAGCAAAGGCAACCCACTTGGCCCGCTTGCCGGCGCAAGCACGTTCTGGCTCGTCTTCTGCATACTGGTCGCCCTCGTTTTGGGTTTGCTACAGGTCCAGTGGTTCTTTCCCGCCATGCTTCTTGTCATCGGAGGTCGTTACCTTAGCTTCGCCACCATATACGGCATGCGGCTTTACTGGGGCCTGGGCCTGGTACTTGCTGCTGCAGGGCTCGGTTACGGTGCGCTTGTGCTGTCACCTTTTTCGGTGCCTATTGCAGCAAGCATCCTCACAGGCGCAGTCATTGAGGTTTCGTTCGCAGTCGCTTGCCTCATATTCCACTTTCAATGGGAGCGTTCCAACAATTCGTCGAAGCGGACGCGCGTACAGCCGCGCGCCGCTTAACTCCAGCCTTAGCCAGCGATTCAAGCCATGCGTCGTTACGATCCAGCGCAAACCCCGAATGCTGCGGAGTGGCTTGCACTTGATGAACAAGAGCGGATCACCTTGGCGACGAAATATCATCGCGTTGCTCGAATCAAGCTGCCCAACGTGCAGATACACGCCACCATACACGTTGTCGTGGAGAATCAAATTGCCGAGGGCCACGAGCCGGTCGTTCGCGCCATGACACGGCCTACTTCGACAGGGCTGTCACGTCATGAGGCAGTCCACGCCATAGGGTCAGTTCTTGCTGGGCATATTTTTGACATGTTCCATGACACATCTCCTCGTGCCAATCCCATGGTCAACTACGATGCTGCGGTCGAACGCCTCACTGCCGAGAGCTGGCGTCGTGGCTAACCAGTCGTTCAAGGCGAACGGCGCCGCCGCCGCTTAATTCCAGCGTTAGGCTCCACGAGCATATGCGACTCTGGTCATTGCACCCAAAGTATCTAGATGCGCAAGGCTTGGTCGCGCTGTGGCGCGAGGCTTTGCTGGCGCGTGCTGTTCTTCGCGGAGAGACCCGGGGCTACCAGCACCATCCGCAGCTCGAGCGCTTTGCCGCTCATGCCAGTCCACGCTTGGCAATCAATGCATACCTGGCCGCCGTCCATGCTGAGGCACGGTCTCGTAACTACAACTTTGATTGGAGCAAGGTTGGCCCGGTCCGCGTCGTGCCGCGCATTCACGTAACCAGCGAGCAACTCCGCCACGAGTGGCAACACCTTCTACAAAAGCTCGCGGTTCGCAGTCCCTTGATCTTTGCAAGGTGGCGCGACCTTGCTGTCCCCCAGTGCCATCCACTGTTTTGTTCTCGCCCCGGACCGGTGGCATCATGGGAGCGGGTGTCGCGTGGCGCCTGACCACTCATCCAAGCGGACGGCTCCGCCGCACTTGATTCCAGCGTTAGACCGCAATCAGAACTTCATCATTCGTGAGGAGCTTATGACTGACAAAACAGTATCCCAGCTCGTCCAGGAGGCGAAAAGCGACATCGACAACCTTACCCCGGACCAGGTGCAAGCAGAGATATCCGCAGGCAACGTGACCATCGTGGATATCCGTGACGCCCCGGAACTCATCACCGGCACCATCCCCGGCGCAGTCCATGCCTCGCGTGGCATGCTGGAGTTCTACGCTGACCCCACCAGTTCGTACCACAAAGTTGAACTCAACCCTGACAACCGGATCATCCTGCACTGCGCATCGGGTGGCCGATCGGCATTGGCTGTTCACACACTCCAAGGTCTTGGCTACAAGAACGTGGCGCATTTGGATGGAGGTTTCAAAGCATGGCAAGCCGCCGGCAAACCCGTGAACAGCTGAGCTGGTGGTCTGACTCATCGGCCAAGCGGCCGCGCAGAAAGCAGCGCCGCGTAACTCACGCGTCAGGCGTCACAGGGAACCATAATCTGAAACCGGTACTTTCCTTGGTCATTGCTCTGCCGCTTCTTGCATTGCCAAAGTCATCGCCCGCGCAAGATGTCTGCAACTGTAAAGGTGGTTCGGGTCCGGGCGGCGCCTGCTCAGCCGGACCGGGCGGCCCGGCTTGGCGGGGCCGGGTGGACCTGCGTACACAGCGCGCGGAGGCGCTTGTCACGCAGGCCCGGATGGCCCTCAATACAACGGCCGTGCTTTCGACCGTGGAACCGGAAAGGCCGGCTGGAAGAGGGCAAACGCGGTTACACCAGACGCAGTTGGCAAGTGTCATGCGGGAAGCCAGCGGAATTGTGGTGATGGCAGGTTTGAGTATGTCCCGGGGACGGGATGGTGCCGCCCCCGGTGGAACCCATCAATTGGTTCTTCTTTAGCAGTCGGCACCGCATTCGACTGTACCCGTGCACAGGTTCCACGCCCTGTCTCCGCCAAGACTTATCGCTCCACCGAGCGGATCGAGCAGCTGGCATCGTAAGCTTCACCCGTGGTCAAGCTACTCGTTCCAGGATCAAGGCCGTGCTACTGCGGGCGGTAAGTTCACCTTCATCAACGCGTTCTGCCGCGATCCTGATGCATAGGCGGCAAAGTGATTCTTGCAAGACGCATTACGACCTCGGGTTTTACGGCATGGCGTAGCGCGCCGTGGCACCTGACCGTCTCCCAAGCGGTCGGCTACGCCGTTGCTTGACTCCACGCTCAGGTGTCTATTCAAACCATGAAAGCCTCAGGCTCCATAGACGCAGGCATCGTTACGGTCCAGAGCCCTTATCCATTCTCCGAGACCGTGCAGCGCTTGATCTCTGCGTTCACCCACCACCAAGTCAAGGTCTTTGTCACCATTGACCAGCAAGCGGAAGCGCTTGCGTCCGGTCTCGTCATGCCTCCTACCACATTGATAGTTTTCGGCAGTCCGAAAGCCGGCACTCCGCTTATGCTGGCGCAACCAACCTCTGGCATCGACCTCCCGCTGAAAGTGCTCGTCTCGGAAGCTACTGCCGGCAACGTACTCGTTCACTTCAATTCTGCCGCGTACATCATCGACAGGCATGCCCTCCCGCTTGCTTTGGTCGCAAATTTGCTTCCGCCAGAGCGTCTTATACGGGGCGCTCTCACCGCAGGCACCTAACCCTTCCGGTGCCAGGTCATCCGCACCGGTTGGTCGATCGGATTGACTGGCACAAAACGCATGTTGCCCTGCCTGCCGCGCTGTCGTGGCGATCGCCTCGGCATCAGCCCGATCGTTTCTGGTTTTGCTTCCCTTGCGGAACGTGTGACGAACTGGGCGGCGATGATACGTGGCTGCAGGCCGACTTCCACGCAGCGCCGCGCCCAATCGTGCACCAATTGCCAGCCCCCATCGCGACCACCGTGCCGGCGGCAGCGGGGCCAGCCACCGGCCAGACGGCTCGCGCCGCAGGCCGTGCTGCCGCAGCGCACGGCCGAAGCGGTCCATGCCGGGCGCCGAAAACGCGCTTTTCGCCAAGTCCACGCCAGTGGTTATAGTGCACATGGAGTCTTCCTCCTCTGCTGACGGTTGTGTCGCAACGCCATCATTGCCCTCGAGACCGACAGGAGGAAAAGTCTCTTTTTACTCGCCCAAGCGGGTGCGCGAAAGGTCGAGCGCCGCCTGACTCAAGCGTTAGCACGCGCGACCAAGACCTGCCTCACGACAGGAGTGTTCTTATGAGAAAACTCATCGTCTCCACGTTTGCGTCGCTTGACGGCATCATGCAGGCGCCGGGTGGACCGGAAGAGGACCCCACTGGTGGTTTTACGCTGGGCGGTTGGATGTTCGGCTATGGGGTCGAAAGCGTGGACATCTCAGCATCAGGTTTCGACGGCAAGGATCGCGAGCTGCTGCTCGGGCGCAGGACCTATGAGATATTCGAAGCGTACTGGCCTGGTCAGCCGGATGACGATCCAATCGCGAAGACGTTCAATGCGACGAAAAAGCATGTTGCTTCGCGCACGTTGACCACGCTCCACTGGAACAACTCGACCCTGCTCCACGGCGATGTCGTCTCGGCAATCAGCGCTCTCAAGGCCCAACCGGGCCCCGACCTGCAGGTGATTGGCAGCGGCAACTTGATTCAAACGCTCCAGGCCGCCTCACTGATCGACGAGTACAACGTGTGGACTTTTCCAGTGGTGCTGGGGCGGGGCAAGCGCCTCTTCAACGAGAGCGCCAAGCCATCGGCGCTGCGGCTCGTCCGCTCTCAGGTTTCGACCACCGGCGTTGTGATGAGTACCTATGTACCAGGCGGCGATATCCAGCTCGGTTCGTTCGCGAGTGCCTAGCCGAGCGAGAAGGAGTGGGTCTGCCACGCGGGCGCCGCCTGTACCAGCACACACTTGACCGGTTGGCCGCACGTTGGGACAGGTGCTCATGGTTCGGGTTGTTGCCGGTGCCCGATCCTGGGCATCTAAACGCGCTCGCGAAGGCTTACGAAGCAGCGATGATCATTCCTGCGCTTGAGGCCATCCTGATTGAGGCGCTTGAGCCACGCCAGAACCGCAAACGTGGCGACGATCTGGCGGCGGCAGAGTTCATCCCGCTGGAAGATCCAGCGATAAAGAAAAAGCGGGTGCGGGCGTCTCTTGAGGCAGCCCTGGACAAAAGGTGACGTAGCGGTCCAACCGGACGTTCAACCGCCACGCTGACTGGTGCCGGTCAACTCAAGCGTCAGGTATTACAAAGTGAATATCCAACTGCGGAGGTCAAAATGAGCATTCGCCTGGATCATGTAGTAGTTCCTTCGCGTGACAGGAAGGCATCGGCGGAACTGCTCGCGGGCATTCTTGGCGTGCCGTGGGCGGAAGAGACCAGTGTCGGCCCGTTCTGTCCGGTCTATGTCAACGACGAATTGACGCTCGACGTGGGCCAGATTGATAGGACCTGCTCCGTTCAGCATTACTGTTTTCATGTAAGCGAAGCGGATTTCAGTGCCATCCTCGCGAGGCTGCAAGACAAGGATATCGCCTACCGAAGTACGCCGATGGGTCCTGCGGACATGCAGGCCAAAACGCATTGCGGTGGCCGAAACGTTTACTGGAGTGAACCCGATGGGCACATATGGGAAATTCTCACTGTCAGCTATGCGCGTCAGCCACAGGCGCAGCAACGGGCCTAACCACTCGTCTTGGCGGACGCGCGAATGCGCGCGCCGCTTGACTCAAGCGGCAGAGCCATAAACAAGGACACGGCACGCGATGAAAAAATGTGCTCTGGCCATTCCGGCCGCAGCATTGTTTTTGACCGACCTGTGTCCGAGCCAAGCAAGAGCCGGACAATTTCCGTCAGGGACGATGCAAAAGGAAAGCCTGGCAAACGCTTGGTCGGGTCAGGACGCTATGGGAGGAGTCATGAGCAAGGTCGCGGCTCTTGGACGTGGCAAAATGGAGTCTTGCAAACCATAGTTCGTCGCTTCGCCCGCAGGAACACCGGTGTCACCGGTATGGCGAGAAAGATGGATCGTTGACTGTCAAGGTCACGAGTAGCCGATTGACACCAGGTTCAACGCATCTGGCTCCGGCGTGGCGGATTATCAAATTTCCTCCGCGGCAAGTGAGCCAGCCACTGGCGCCAGGATTGGCGGCACCACCGGCCACACCACGGCTCTATCCATGCGAGCCAGGCGACGTAGCCTTTCCGACCGCGAACAGTACCTGCTGTCAAGCGCATTGTTCCGTATTCAAATTGGCGATCAAGAGAAGCAAGCGAAAGACACTGGCAAGCAGAGCGCAGCGGCTGGCCCCATGGGCTCCAGGATCACGGGTATGACCCTGCGAACAAATAATTGCCGATCCAGAAACGTTTCCGGCGAGCGCCGCAGCGCTGTGCCGGCGCCAAGCAACGGTCTGGTCTCGCGCGGGCGCCACGTCATCGTCAGTAGGTTGGCGGCAGGGTGATCATCCGGCGGTTGCCGGATGCCTGGACGCATTCCCACGCACGACCGTGGAGTCACCCCAGCCGCAGCAATTTCCGCACTGCGGGGAGGTTGCGGCGGCTGATTTCGGGACTGTTGTCGGTGCCGCGCAGGCGAGCCAGCACGCGACCGTCAGGGAGGGACTTGAGGCCGGTCAGGCGGGCGGGCGGCACCAGGCAGTTGCGGTGCAGGCGGATCAGCTGGTCGGGGTAGGCTTCTTCCAGTTGGCGCAGCGATTCCTCGATCAGCAGCTCGCCGCCGCGGTGGTGCACGGTGACGTATTTTTCGTCGGCGAGCAGACACAACACGTCATCCAGCGCGACGCGCACCTCTTCGCCGCGCAGGCGGCCATGCAGGTAGGCCACCGGCTCGCGCGCGCTGTCGTCGAGTCGGCGTTGCGCCCGTTGCAGGGCATCGCGCAGGCGCTCCAGCCGCACCGGCTTGAGCAGGTAGTCGGCCGCGCCGAGCTCGAACGCCTTCAGCGCGTGGGCTTCGTAGGCGGTGCAGAAGATCACTTGTGGCCGAGCCTGTCCGGACAGGCGTTGCGCCAACGTCACACCGTCGATCCCGGGCATGTTGATGTCGAGCAGCAGCACGTCGGGCTGCGCGTCACGCAAGACGCCCAGCGCGGCCTCGCCGTCATCGACACTGCCGACCACCTCGACCTCGGTGCATTCGCCAAGCAGTGCGGCCATGCGCGTGCGCGCCAGCGGTTCGTCGTCAACGATCAACACGCGCATCAGCTGGACACTCCCGGCAGGTGCAGCAGGACCGCGAAGCGATCGCCTTGGGGCGCGGCCTGGACGCTTGCCTGTGGCCCGTAGCGAAATGCGACCCGGCGACGCACGCTGTCCAGGCCGTGGCCGTTGCCCGCGGTCGGCGGCGCGGCGGGCAGCGGGTTGATGATTTCGATGTGGATACCGCTGCCGTCACGCTCGCCGCGCAGGATCACCTCGCCGCCTTCGCGCAACGGCTGGATGCCGTGGTGCACGGCGTTCTCCACCAGGGGCTGCAGCAATAGCCGCGGCAGCGGAAAGTCGGCCGGCAGGTCGTCCAGCTCGCGGCGAATGCGCAGACGTGGTCCCAGCCGCAATTGCTCGATCGCGAGGTAGCGATCGACCAGCGCCAGCTCCTCGCCGAGCGTACCGTCACCGACGTCCTGTGGACCGAGCGCGGCACGGAACAGTTCGGAGAGGTCCTCCACCGTGCGCTCGGCCGCCGCCGGGTCGACCCGGATCAGGGCGGCCACGGTGTTCATGCTGTTGAACAGGAAGTGCGGGCGGATGCGCGCCTGCAGTGCCTCGACCTGCGCCCGCGTCACCGCCGCCAGCCGCGCCTGCCACTGCGCCAGCACGTAGAAATAACGCAGCATGGCCGCACCGAGCAGGGCCGCGATCACCACGTTGTCACGCACGAACACACGCATGCCGTCGCCGATCAAGCCGGTTTGCAGGGCGCCGTCGAGCCAGCGTGCGATGACACTGGCGACCAGCACGATCAGCACGATCAGCAGCCACACGGCAATGTACGGCGCGTGGCCGGGCAGGCGCTGCAACTGATGGCGCAACTTGCACAGGACGACCGTGACCACCAGCGCCAGCCAGGTCACGAAGAACATGCTGACGCTGTAGGCGGCCCAGTCCTGGCGGTCGCCGCGGGCCAGCCACATCACCGTTACCGTCAGCGCGCCGACCACGAACAGCGCGAACAGCGCCGGTAACTGGCAGAAGTCCGGCAATGGGCTGTGTTCGGCGCGGCCGTGCGGGCCGCTGGAAGGGGAGGATGCACGCATGCGGCAAGTATGCCGCATGCGCAGGTGGTGCTATTGATCCAGGGAATTCAAGGACGCTCGACCATTACCGACGCGACGATCGTTTCCGTTCCTCCGCAAAGCGGGGGAAGGTGCCGAAGGCGGAAGGGGGCGCTTGTGATCCTGGTCGGGCACAGCATCAAGCGACACAGCATCAAGCGGCAGAGCAAAGCGCCCCCATCAGCGCTCCGGGCAGCTTCCCGCGCTTTGCGGAAACGCGCGACGTCGCGCAGCGCGGGGGGAAGCGAGTACAGCGTCGAGCTTTGCGGGGGAGGCGAGCACAACGTCGCGCAGGGCGCGCGAAGCGAGCGCAACGTCTCGTCGCGGCGATACGCTTCGGGAGGATCGCTCAGGCGGAGCCGAACAGGCGCTGGCCGCATCAATCCGCCAGCCGGGCGCCCAGCCAGCCGCGCAAGTCATCTATCTCCTCGGCACAAACTGCGTGCGCCATGGGGTAGGTATGCCAAGCCACGGTGTAGCCGAGCGACTGCAGCAGGTCGCGTGAGGCGACGCCGCGCTGCATCACCACCACCGGGTCGGCACGGCCGTGGCCCCAGAAGATCGGCGTGGCGGCGTTGGCCGCATGGCGCTCGCGCGATAGCACCTCGGCGATCGGCAGATAGGTGGACAGCGCCACGATGCCGGCCAGTTTCTGGGCGTGGCACAGGCCGGCGGCCAGCGCCACGGCGCCACCTTGCGAGAAGCCGGCCAGTACGATCCGTTCGCTGGGCACACCGCGTAGGTGCTCGCGCGCGATCAGGGTTTCGACTTCGCGCAGCGAAGCGCGCACGCCAGCCTCGTCCTGCTGCGACTGCAGGTCGAAGCCGACGATGTCATACCAGGCGCGCATCGACATGCCGTTGTTGATTGTCACCTTGCGCATCGGCGCGTGCGGAAACACGAAGCGCAGCGGTGGCCAGTCCTTCGCCACCAGCTCGGGCACGAGCGGCGCGAAGTCGTTGCCGTCGGCACCCAGGCCATGCAGCCAGATGATGCTGTGGGTCGGGTTGGCGGCGGTTTCGAGCTCAACGGCGGGGAGGGTCATGCGATGCTCGGCGCGATCAGTGAACGGTTCGGGTGGTAATGGCGTCGCGTGGTTGCAGCGGACTGTCCAACGCCACCGGCTGATCCGATGCAAAGGGAGTGTACGGAGGGTTGGCCTCGGCGCTGGCGAGCGCCTCTTTCCTGCCTGCGGCTGTGCTTAGACTGTTGGCCTGCTCTCGGGTGAGCCTCTGGACGCCGAGAGTGAAGTTCACCGGTATACGCATGCGCGTTGCCACCGGTTGCCCGTCGACCTGCTCGGCCGTGGCGTGCCAGTCCTTCGCGGCTGTCAGCACCGCATGCTCGAAGGAGGGGCGCACCGGCGAATTCGCGAATTGACTGCGCACCGTCATGTCGTTAACGCTGCCGTCCGGTTGCACGGTGGCGTCGAGGAAGACGAACGCCTGTTCGCCCGCGCGGGCTGCGTCCGGCGGGTACCGTGGGGTTGGGTTCGTCTTGTCGAGCCTGGGCCCATTGCCCACGAACGCGAGACGCAGTTCGTCTTGCCCATGGTTGTCGGGCACGGCCAGTAATTTTGCCCGGATGAACGTATGTGCCGGGACCAGGTGACCATCCTGCGTGGCCGGCACAAACTCCCAATGCTTCACCGCGCTGACGAGCACGTCGGCAATGTTCGCCGGCACATCGGTATCGACCTGGATCGCGGTGATGCGACCGTTGGCGTCCACGTCGGCGCCTACCACATAGGTGTGTCCGCGCACGTGGGCAGCTTGCGTCGACGCGGAGCAGGTCAGTAACAGACCGGCTGCAAGAAACTTGATGCTCATCATGAAGGTTCCCTCCTGGTGATGGCGGATGACCGCGCCACGCCGCCAGCATGATGCGGCAACGTCAGCCCGTCGAGCCGTGGGCGGGAAGCGCTCACCGCACGCCACCCAGCTCCAATTCCTGCGCAAAGAAACCCAGCCCGGCGGCCGCATTGCCCACGCGCTGGCTGAAGGAGGCGGTCACGCCGTGCCCTTCGTTCGTGCGCGTCAGCAACAGCACCGGATGGCGCGACGTGGTGGCCGCCTGCAGCGCGGCCGCGAACTTGCGCGATTGCCATGGCGCCACGCGCGGGTCGTTGACGCCGGTGATCAGCAGCACCGCTGGATACGCCGTGCCGCCCTTGACGTTCTGCAGCGGCGAATACGCCCGCAGCCACCGGAAGTCGGCGGCATTCTTGACCGTGCCGTATTCGCTGATGTTGTATTGGCCGTTGGGCCACAGCTCGACGCGCAGCATGTCGTAGATGCCGACCAGCGAGACCACCGCGCGGTAGGCGGAAGGATGCTGGGTCAGCGCCGCGCCCATCAACAAGCCGCCGTGTCAGCGCCGCGCCCATCAACAAGCCGCCGTTGGAACCACCCAGAATCCCCAGATGCGCGGAATCGGTCCAGTGCTGCGCCACCAACGCCTGCGCGGACGCGTAGAAGTCATCGAAGACGTTCTGCTTTTTCGACAGCATGCCCTCTGCATGCCAGCCCTCGCCGTACTCGCCGCCGCCGCGGATGTTGGCTACCGCATACACGCCACCGCGTTCCAGCCAGGCCAGGTTGGCGCCGACGAAACGGGGCGCGCTGGTGATGCCGAAGCCGCCATACGCGTACAGGATGGTGGGGCGCTCGCCGTTCGGGGTCACGCCTTTCAGGGCGATCACGGTGACCGGGATCTTCGTGCCGTCTTTCGAGGTGGCATCCAGCCGGTGGGTGACGACGCCGGAGTAATCCGCCGCCGGCTTGACCTCGAACACGGTCTTGAGAGCGCCGCTGGCGGCGTCGTAATCGCCCCAGCGCGAGGGAATGGTCCAGCCGGTATAGGTGATCAGTGCGTGGGCGGACGTCGCGCTGCTGGCGATGCTGCCCACGCCGATGCCGGTGGCCGGCAGCGGCACGTTGCGGACGAAGCGACCGCTGCCGTCAAACTGACGCACACGCCAGTCCGGGCCGCGCACTTCGGTGATCAGGAAGCCGCCCGCGACCGGCGCGACCGAGTGCATCGCCCAGTCGCCCTGCTGCACCAGCTCCCTGGTCTTGCCGGCGGCATCGAGCGCCAGCAGCTTGCCGCGCGGGGCATGCTGATAGGCGACCAGCAGCAGGCGATCGCCATCCCAGGCCGCGCCCTGGTTCACCGAGGACGCCGCGCGCACGTTCGCCTCGGTGCCCAGCGCGAGTTTCCAGCTGCCGTCGCGCTGGCGCAGATACACCGCGTCGGGAGCGCCATCGCCGTAGTGCAGCAGCGCCGCGGCGTGGCGGCCATCCGCCGAGCCGAGCAGGGTGTATTCGGCCACCGGCGAGAGATCCTTGCCGAAGGCGAGCGTGTCGTCGCTGGCCGGCGTGCCCAGCGCATGGTGGTACAACGCGGCGTTGAACTGGTCTTGATCGGCGGGAACGCTGCCGGGCAGCGGCAGGCGCACATAGGTCACGCCCTTGCCGTCGGCGTCCCACACCAGCGCCTGCGGCGTGGTGCCGCCGCCGGCGTGTGGCAGCGCATCGGCCAGCGTCTTGCCGCTGGCGACGTCGACGAAGCGGATGGTGGTCGACTCGCTGCCGCCTTCGGCGCTGCCGTAGGCGACCAGCTTGCCGGCCGGCGACGGCCAGTGATTGGTGATCGCCACGCTGCCATGCGCTGCGTTGGGATCGACCAACACCTTCGGTGCGCCACCGGGCCAGCTCGCCGCCACCAGCACCGCCTGCGGCTGCGGCGGGGTCTGGCGCATGTAGAACAAGGTGCCGGCCACGATTTGCGGGTCGGATTGCTCGGTCGAGGTCAGTGCCAGCTGGCCGACGCGCTTGGCCAGCGCCTGCGCGTCCTTGAAGCCGTCCATCACCATCTCGGTGTGGGCATTCTGCGCGGCAATCCACTGCGTTACCGCGGGCGCGTCGGCGTCTTCCAGCCAACGGTACGGGTCGTGCACCACCACGCCGTGGTAGCTGTCGGTCACCTCGTGTTGTGGCGTCGGCGGTGACATCGCAAAAATTTCCTGTTGGGTGGTGATCAGCGGGACATCGTGTTTCGGTTTCGCCGCCGGGGTTTGCGCCATGGCGATGCCGGAAAGAACACCCAGGCCGAAGCCGGCGAATGCAAGGAAGCGAGGCATGACGGACTCCCGATCGACACGATGGACCCCATCGATGGTAGCCCGGCCGCGCGTGGATCGTCACGCGGGCAGGACTTCCGGCCGATGGCCGAACGCCGCGCAGCGGCTATGCTGCGGTTTTTGTGTCGGAGCCCAAGCCATGCGCCGTACCGTCGTTGCCCTCCTCGTCGCCCTGCTGGTCAGCAGCGCGGCCTCCGTGTGCGCCGCGCCGGCGCAGGCCGCGCCGGCGAAAACGACAGCCGCCGCCAACGCCCCGCTGGACATGGAAACCATCATGGCCAATCCGGACTGGGTCGGGCATGCGGTGGAGAACCCGTACTGGAGCGTGGATGGTCGCGATCTGTATTACTCGGTGCAGCGCGACGGCAGTCGGGTGCGCGATCTGTACCGGGTCGATCCGGCCAGTGGCAACCGCGTGAAACTCGATCCGGCCGCGATGGCCACGGCCGAGGGCCCGCCGGTGTTCGACCGCGCGCACCGGCATGCGGCCTTCATCCTTCACGGTGATGTGTTCGTGGTGGATCTCGCCGGCGGGCGGCGCCAGCAGGTCACCATGACGCCGCAGTCCGAATCATCGCCGCAGTTCTCCGCTGACGGTCGCGCGCTGCAGTTCCGTGCCGGCAGCCACTGGTTCAGCTACGACCTGGCGAGCGCCGTGACCGCTCCGGTGGCCGAGCTGAAGTTTGCCGACGATCCGCAGGCGAAAAAGCCCGATGAGCTGGGCGAGCTGCAGTTGAGCCTGTTCAAGACCCTGCGCGAGATCAAGGCCGACAAGCAGGCCATGCGCGAGCACGCGCAGGCGCTGGAGGCGGCCGATGCGGGCCGCATGCCGCAGCCCTTCTGGCTGGGCGACAAGATCAAGGCGGTCGATACCGAACTCTCCCCGGATGGCCGCTGGCTGCTGCTGGTGACCGTGCCGAAAAACTACAAGGGCGGCAAGGCGCCGGTGGTCAATCACTACGTCACCGACAGCGGCTATACCGAGCCGGAGGATGCGCGGACCTATGTCGGTCGCAACGATCCGGCGCCGCAATCGCTGCTGCTGCTCGATCTGCAGCAGCACAAAACCTGGCTACTGAAGACGGATGACCTGCCCGGCATCAAGACCGATCCGCTGGCGGCACTGCGCAAGCAGGCCGTGGAAAGGTTGGAGAACGCTGGCAACGCCGACGAAGCGAAGGCGCTGAAGGCGCCTGACGTGCGCCCGGTACGCATCGCTGCGGGCGGCGAGGATGGCGGTGGTGGCGGCATCGCGTGGAACGGGGATGGCAGCCAGCTCGCAATCCAGCTGCGCGCGATCGACAACAAGGATCGCTGGATCGCCAGCGTCGACTTCAGCAAGCACGCTCTGGTCAGCCAGCAGCGGCTGACTGACCCGGCGTGGATCAACTGGAGCTTCAATGATTTCGGCTGGCTCAAGGACGGCCGCACGCTGTGGTATCTCAGCGAGCAGAGCGGCTACTCGCGCCTGTACGCCAAGCCGCTGGATGGCGCCGCGCGCCAGCTCACCGGCGCCGGCAAATTCGAGGTCAGCGCGCCACAGCTGAGCACCGACGGCAAGTGGTTCTACCTGCTGTCGAACAAGGTGGCGCCGTACAGCTATGACGTCTATCGCGTGCCGTCCGGCGGTGGCGAGCTGAGCCGACTAACCCAGTACCAGGGCGCCGACGGGTTCAAACTCTCGCCCGACGGGTCACAACTGGCGGTGCTGCATTCGGCGCCGTACCGGTTCGACCAGCTGGCGGTGCAGGCCTCCGCCGGCGGTGCACCGAAAGAACTCACCCACACCATGAAGCCGGCGTACACGTCGCGCGCGTGGATTGCGCCGAAGATCGTCCAGGTGCCGTCTTCGCACGGTGCCGGCGTGATCTACGCGAAGTACTACGACCCGGCGAGCGAGGCCGATGCGCCGGCCTCGCGCCCGGCGGTGATCTTCGTGCACGGCGCGGGCTACCTGCAGGACGTGTCGCTGCAGGAGACCTATTATTTCCGCGAGCAGATGTTCCACAACCTGCTGGTGCAGCAAGGCTACGTAGTGCTGGATCTGGACTACCGCGGTTCGGCCGGCTACGGCCGCGACTGGCGCACCGCAATCTACCAGCACATGGGCCATCCGGAACTGGAGGATCTGCTGGACGGCAAGGCGTGGCTGGTCAAGCACCACGGCGTCGATCCGAAGCGCGTGGGCATCTATGGCGGCAGCTACGGCGGCTTCATGACCGAGATGGCCCTGCTGCGTGCGCCGGGCGAGTTCGCCGCCGGCGCCGCCCTGCGCGCGCCGTCGGACTGGAGCAGTTACAACGACGAGTACACCTCCAACATCCTCAACGACCCGCAGCTCGATCCGCAGGCCTACAAGGTCAGCTCGCCGATCGAATACGCCGCCAACCTGCGCGACCCATTGCTGATCGAGCACGGGCTGATCGACAACAACGTGATGGCCAGCGATTCGCTCCGTCTCTATCAGCGTTTCATCGAGTTGCACAAGAAGAACTTCTGGATCTCGCTGTACCCGCTGGAGCGGCATGGTTTCGAGCACGCCGACTCCTGGTACGACGAGTATCGGCGTATCGACGAGTTGTTCAACACGTACGTGAAGCCGGTGCGGGAGGACACGCACTGAGGCGCGGCTGCTGGCGACCGGCGCCGCGTCGCCTTGCGGCGTGGAACGACTTGATCATGGCGTCGTCCGGAATGCCGTGGCGACAGGTCTACAATGGACCGTCGGGATTTGCCTCGAAGCTCGGTCGCCGGAAGCCTTCTCCCTCGCAAGCGGACTCACTGCTCGCCGTCGGGAGAAGGTGGCGCGCAGCGCCAGATGAGGTACCGGCGAAGCGCGGAGCTGCAATATCGAGTATTTCCACCGTACGCTCCGCCCGAACCCTCTTCCCGACCCCTCTCCCGGCGGGAGAGGGGATTTTGATCGCTGAGCTTCAACGCTGATCACGCAACCCGCCGCCTTCTCCTCCCGTTCGGTAACTCGCCATGCTCCGCTCCCGCCTCACCGAACCGCTCGTGATGCTCGCGACGGTGGTGCAGTGGCTGGTGTTGTCGATCTTCACCGGCGCGGTGGTCGGGGTCGGCTGCAGCATCTTCCTGCGTGCGTTGTTTGCCACGGCCGGACGCACCTATACGATCGCGTGGTGGGCGCAATGCGGGCTGTTGCTGGCCGGCGGTCTGGTCAACGGCCTGCTGCTGTACTACGGCTATCGCCTGAGCCGCAGCGGCTTCCAGGATTCACCGATCGTCGCGGTGAACGAGCAGCACGGCAAGATGCCGTTCCGCACGATGTGGATCAAGCCGCTGGCGGCGCTGGTCACGCTGGGCTGCGGCGGTTCGGCCGGCAAGGAAGGGCCGTGCTCGCACATCGGCGCCAGCCTCGCCGCCGGCATCGGCCGCACCCTGCATCTCAACCAGGAATTGCGCAAGCGCCTGCTGGCCTGCGGTGTCAGCGCCGGCTTCGCCAGCGTGTTCGGTACCCCGATCGCCGGTGCGATTTATGGCGTGGAGATGCTGGCGATCGGCCGCATTCGCCACGATTTCCTGTTTCCCGGGATCATCGCCGGAGTCACCGCGTTCCAGGTCAGCAAGTACCTGGGCGTGCCGTATCCGGTCTATCACATCGTCTTTTCCACGGGTTTCACCGAGCTGCTGTTCCTGAAGACCGTGCTGATCGGCATCCTGTGTGGCGCCGCGGCCTGGATCTTCGTCGAGTTGCTGGAAACGATGCGGCGTTGGTTCGGCAAGCTGCGTGATCGCTTCGGGTTGTGGCCGCCGCTGGTGCCGGTGGCCGGTGCGGTGGTGCTGTCCGTGCTGATCCTGGTAGTGCCGACCGATTACCTGGGCCTGAGCCTGCCGATGATGGAGCGTGCACTGGGCGGGCAGCCGATGCCCTACTTCGGCTTTCTGTGGAAGGCCTTGCTGGTCGCGGTCACTCTGGGCTCGGGCTTCTATGGCGGCATCGTGACGCCGCAGTTCGTGATCGGCGCGGTGCTGGGGGGTGCGTTCGCGCACCTGCTGGGGTTGGCGCCCGCCCTCGGCGCGGCGGTGGGGCTGGTCGCCGTGGTGGCCTCGGCCTCCAATGCGCCGATGGCGGCGATCCTGATGGGGGTGGAATTGTTCGGTGCGGACTCCACGCTGTATGTTGCCGGCGCCTGCGTCGCGGCCTACCTGATCATCGGCCATCGCAGTGTGTATCCCTCGCAGCAGGTGGCTTTCAGCAAGTCGTCGTGGATTTTCGCCCGCGCCGACCTGCCGGTGGGGCAGGAAAAGGTGCGCCTGTCGTATGGCTTGCTGCGCTGGTGGAGCAAGCGGCAGCGCCGGCTGGGGCGTCGCCGCCGCCCGGGTGACGACCGGCGGCCGTGAGAGGTTGGCGGGGTGCTTTGGGCGTAGAGTCGAAACATCGCCGCCACGTGATGGCGCAGGAGCCTGAAGCATGTCCAATCGCAGCCTGAATCTCGACGACACGCTCTATCAGTATCTGCTCGAGCACTCGTTGCGCGAGCATCCCGAACAAATCGCGCTGCGCGAGACGACCCGGACGCATTCGCACGCACAGATGCAGATCTCGCCCGAGCAGGGGCAGTTCATGGCCTTGCTGGTGAAGCTGATCGGCGCGCGGCGCTGCATCGAGGTTGGCGTGTTCACCGGCTACAGCGCGCTGTCGGTGGCGCTGGCGCTGCCCGGGGACGGGCGCGTGCTGGCCTGCGACATCAGTGCGGAGTTCACGGCGGTCGGCCAGCCGTTCTGGCAGCGCGCCGGCGTGGCGCACAAGATCGACCTGCGGCTGGCGCCGGCGCTGCATACGCTCGATGCGTGCCTGGCCGCGGGCGAGGCTGGACATTACGACTTCGCCTTCATCGATGCGGACAAGACCGGCTACGACGACTACTACGAACGCTGCCTGCAACTGCTGCGGCCCGGCGGGTTGATCGCGATCGACAACGTGCTGTGGAGTGGCGCGGTGGCACGTCCCGCGACGGACGCCGACACACGAGCGCTGCAGGCACTCAACGACAAGCTGCATCGCGATGATCGCATCGACCTTTCGCTGCTGCCGCTGGGCGACGGCGTCAGCCTGGCACGCAAGCGCTGATCCGCGCGCGGGAACCCCCGGACCCACCGGCCAGGAGCCTGGGTGGTAGAAACCGAGCGAGCGAGGCAAAGCGGATTTAAGTCAGGCTTCTCGATCATTTGAGGCGAATAGCCGCAGCTCTTCAACGAAAAGGAGCGGAAAAGCTGGCCAAAACCGCGACGCCGCAGCCGCTGGTGTTTCTGCCGCCGCGGTTCCTAGGCCATGGCCGCCAGTACGCCGATCAGCAGCACGCCGCCGATACCCAGCACCACACTGAATAGTGCGCCGGCAATCAGGCTGTTGGCGGACCCGATGCCGGCTTCGCGCCGGTGGCGCAGCGCGAAACGCAGGTACCAGCCTCCTGCGGCGAGCGCCATCAGCGCCCCCAGGCCGATGACGATCGCACCGCCCCATTGCCACAGCAGATGCGAACTCGACGCATGGCGCGCCGACGTTCGCAGCAATTGCCGCAGCACCAGATCGAAGCGATCGAGGACGAAGCCCAGCGCCATCAGCGACAAGGCGGTACGCATCCACGAGGTCAGCGTGCGTTCGGCGGCGAAATAGACCAGCCGCCGTGAAGCGTCGTCGAAACCGTCTGCGTGTGACATCCTGGCGCCCGCGAACTGATGGAGGCCCACCGTAGAACGCGTGGCCGCTTGCGCACAAGCGGTTCTTCGGTGCAACGGACTAACGAACCCCGTCGCGGTGCATGCTGGCGTGAAGTCCGGTGCCGCCCGCTTATGCATCAATTTAACCTGACTGCATGCAGGCTAGAAGAAGCCGGTGCGCGCAGCACTCGCCTCCGGTTGCACGCCTGGCCGGCGGCGCCCATGTCACCTCATGTTGGAGAACCCTACCCCATGGCACTACCCCGCTCGGATGCCCTGGTCTTTTTCGGCGCCACTGGCGATCTCGCCTACAAGAAGATCTTCCCTGCGTTGCTGGCGATGACGCGCGACGGCGATCTCGACGTGCCTATCCTCGGCGTGGCGCACTCGGGCTGGAGCGTGAAACGGCTGCGCAAGCGCGCCCACGACAGCGTGCAGGAGGCGGCGAAGGAGCACGGCGAGAAGGTCGACAAGGCGGTATTCGACAAGATGGCGGCGCGCTTGCAGTACGTCGATGGCGACTACACCGACCCGGAGACGTTCACCAAGTTGAAACAGGCGCTGGGCAAGGCGAAGCGTCCGCTGCATTACCTGGCGATCCCGCCCAGCCTGTTCGGCGCGGTGATCGAAGGGCTGCAGCAAGCCGGTTGCGCCAAGCAGGCGCGCGTGGTGGTGGAGAAACCGTTCGGTCACGATCTGGCTTCCGCGCAGGCACTCAACAAGGTACTGACCTCGGTGTTTCCCGACGATGCGATCTTTCGCATCGATCACTTCCTGGGCAAGGAAGCGATCATGAACATTCTGTACTTCCGCTTCGCCAATTCGTTCCTGGAGCCGATCTGGAACCGCAATCACGTGGCCAGCGTGGAGATCACGCTGGCCGAGCAGTTCGGCGTGAAGGGGCGCGGTGCGTTCTACGACGGTACCGGTTGCCTGCGCGATGTGATCCAGAACCACCTGATGCAGATCGTGGCGCTGCTGGCGATGGAGGCACCGGCGTCCCAGGACTACGGCGCGGTGCAGGCGGAGAAAACCAAGGTATTCCACGCCATGCGCCCGCTGGCGCCGGACGACCTGGTGCGTGGCCAGTATCGTGGCTATCGCAAGGAGCCCGGCGTGGCCAAGGGCTCGGACGTGGAGACCTTCTGCGCGCTGCGCCTGTTCATCGATTCCTGGCGCTGGGGCGACGTGCCCTGGTACCTGCGCTCGGGCAAATGCCTGCCCGAGACGGTGGCCGAGATCGTGGTGGAACTGAAGCCGCCGCCGCAGAAGCTGTTCGACGATGCCGCCACCACGGCCGGGCGCGCCAACTACCTGCGCTTCCGCTTATCGCCCAATACCGCGGTGGCGCTGGCGGCACGGGTCAAGCGGGTCGGCAAGGAATTCGTCGGCGACCAGCGCGAGCTGTATCTGATGGATCAGCAGACCGGCGAGGAAACGCCGTACGAGCGTCTGCTCGGTGACGCGATGGCCGGCGACGGCGCCCTGTTCACCCGCGAGGAGGCGGTCGAGGCGGCATGGGCGGTGGTCGCGCCGGTGCTGAAGAAACATCACAAGGCGATTTCCTACCGGCCGGGGAGTTGGGGTCCGAAGCAGGCAGACGACCTGATCGCCGCTGATGGCGGCTGGCATCAGCCGGTGATGAAGGAGTCCGCGACATGAGCGAGGCGGCGGCCCTGGTCTTCCTGATCGATGTCGACAACACCCTGCTCGACAACGATCGCTTCGCCGACGATCTCGGCAACACCTTGTCGCAAGCGTTTGGCGCCATCGAGCGCGATCGTTACTGGTCGCTCTATGAGCAACTGCGCGACGAGTTCGGCTATGCCGATTATCTGGGCGCATTGCAGCGATTTCGCAGCGGGTTGGGCAACGAGCGCGCCCTGCTGCAGATGTCGAAATACCTGCTGGAATATCCGTTTGCCGAGCGCCTGTATCCGCATGTTCTGGACACGATTGCCCACCTGCGCACGCTGGCGCCCACGGTGATCCTGTCCGACGGCGACGTGGTCTACCAGCCGCACAAACTCCAGCTCTCCGGCCTCTGGTCGGCGGTGGATGGCGAGGTGCTGGTTTACGTGCACAAGCAGCGCATGCTGGTGGCGATGCAGCAGCGCTATCCCGCCGCGCACTATGTGATGGTGGACGACAAACCGCAGATCCTGGCGGCGATGAAACAGCAGCTTGGCGCGCGCCTGACCACGGTGTTCGTGCGCCAGGGACATTACGCGGCAGACAGCGAACGCGAGTCCATCGAGCCGGCGCCAGACCGCACCATCGCGTGCATCGACGAGTTGCGCAGGCGTAAGCTTGAAGACTTCCTGCCGCAAGCGTCGGTGATTCCCCTGGCGGCAGATTGACCACGACGACAAGGCGGCGCAAAACGTTGCACGCCACTGACAACCAGCTATCGAAACGGATTCCCGGAGCAAGCATGAAAGCGACAAGACAACTGCACGACCTCGGCCAGAGCCTGTGGCTGGACAACATCACCCGCAGCTTGCTCGACGACGGCACCCTGGCGCGCTACATCAGCGAGGATTCGATCACCGGTCTGACCTCGAACCCGAGCATCTTCGACAAGGCGATCGGTCAGGGCGAGGCTTACGACGCCGGTATCCATGCCAAGACACTGGCCGGGCTCGATGGCGAGAAGCTGTTCCTCGAGCTGGCGCTGGAGGACCTGCGCCGCGCGGCCGATCTGTTCGCGCCGGCGTTCAAGCGCACCGACGGTGTCGACGGTTGGGTGTCGATGGAGGTGTCGCCACTGCTGGCCGCCGACAGCGCCGGTTCCATCGCCGCGGCCCGGCAGATCCATGCGGCGGCCCGGCGTGACAACCTGTTCGTGAAGATTCCTGGCACGCCCGAAGGCGTGCCGGCGATCGAGGAGTCGATCTTCCACGGCATCCCGATCAACGTGACCTTGTTGTTTTCCTGCGCCCAGTACGAGGCGGTGGCCGAGGCGTACATGCGCGGCGTTGAGCGCCGGATCGAGGCCAAGCTTGACCCGCACGTACGCTCGGTGGCCTCTCTGTTCGTCAGCCGCTGGGATGTGGCCAGCAACGGGCAGTTGCCGCAGGAGCTGCACAACACGCTGGGCATTGCGGTGGCGCGGCAGACCTATCGCGCTTATCGCAAATTGCTGGCTTCGGCACGCTGGCAGAAGCTGGCTGCTGCCGGTGTCCAGCCGCAACGCCTGCTGTGGGCCAGCACCGGCACCAAGGATCCGACCGCGTCCGACACGCTGTACATCAACGCGCTGGCCGCCCCCGACACGATCAACACGATCCCCGAGAAGACCTTGCACGCGTTCGCCGAGCATGGCCATCTCGATGGCGTGATGCCGCTGGATGGCGGCGATGCCGAGGCGATGCTGGCGAAGATCGGCGCGGCCGGGGTGGATGTCGAGGCGCTGGCCAGCAAGCTGCAGCGCGACGGTGCGGACGCCTTCGTCAAATCCTGGAAGCAGTTGCTGCAGCGCATCGCTGACAAGGCGGCGGCGTTGGGCAACAAGGGCCAGAAACCGATAATGCCATGAGCCAGTCCGTCCTGAGAAAACTGCCGGCATGGCAGGCGGTGCAGCAACACGCCGCTGGATTCCGCGAGCAGCAACTGCGTGAGCTGTTCGCCGGCGACCCGCACCGCGCCGAAGCGTTCAGCGTGGAGGACGTCGGGCTGTATCTGGATTATTCCAAGCAGCGTGTCGACGCCGACACCTTGCGTCTGCTGCGCGAACTGGCCACCGCCTGCGAGCTGCCGCAGCGCACCGAGGCGATGTTCCGCGGCGAGCGCATCAACCGCACCGAGAACCGTGCGGTGCTGCACGTGGCACTGCGTGCGCCGCGTGGCGAGAAGATCCTGGTCGACGGCCACGACGTGGTGGCCGACGTGCACGCAGTGCTCGACCGCATGGCCAGCTTCGCCGACGGCGTGCGCGACGGGCGCTGGCTGGGCCATACCGGCAAGCCCATCCGCAACGTGATCAGCATCGGCATCGGCGGTTCGGACCTGGGCCCGGTGATGGCGTACGAGGCGCTGCGCGATTACAGCAAACGTGAGATGACGTTCCGCTTCGTCTCCAACGTCGATGGTACCGACTTCGTCGAGGCTACCCGTGACCTCGATCCGGCCGAGACGCTGTTCATCGTCTGCTCCAAGACCTTCACCACCCTGGAAACGCTGACCAACGCGCACGCGGCGCGCGACTGGTGCGTCAAGGCGTTGGGCGACGAGAAGGCGGTGGCGAAACACTTCGTCGCGGTTTCCACCAATGCTGGCGAAGTGAAGAAATTCGGGATCGACACTACCCACATGTTCGGTTTCTGGGACTGGGTTGGCGGGCGCTACTCGATGGATTCGGCGATCGGCCTGTCCACCATGCTGGCGATCGGGCCGGAGCATTTCCGCGACATGCTGGCCGGCTTCCACGCGATGGACGAACATTTCCGGCACACCCCGTACGAGCGCAACCTGCCGGTGCTGATGGGCCTGCTGGCGATCTGGAACAACAACTTTCTCGATGCCGCGACGGTCGCGGTGCTGCCCTACGAGCAATACCTCAAGCGCTTTCCGGCCTACCTGCAACAGCTCACCATGGAGAGCAACGGCAAGCACGTCACCCTGGATGGCGCGGCGGTGGATTACGCCACCGGCCCGATCTACTGGGGTGAGCCGGGCACCAACGGCCAGCACTCGTTCTACCAACTGCTGCACCAGGGCACGCGCGTCGTACCGTGTGATTTCATCGGCTTCGGACAAGGCCTCAATCCGCTCGGCCAGCAGCATGATTTGTTGATCGCCAACCTGATCGCCCAAAGCGAAGCGCTGGCGTTTGGCAAAACTGCGGAGCAGGTGCGCGCCGAAGGCACCCCCGAGGCGCTGGTGCCGCACCGCACCTTCGTCGGCAATCGGCCCAGCAGCACCATCCTGGCCCGGAAACTCACGCCGCACGCACTGGGCACCCTGATCGCGCTGTACGAGCACAGCGTGTTTGTGCAGGGCGTGATCTGGGGCATCGATTCGTTCGACCAGTGGGGCGTGGAGCTGGGCAAGCAACTGGCCAAGACCACGATTGCGGAGTTGACCGCGAAAGACGAGTCGACGCTCGCCCACGACAGCTCGACCAACGCCCTGATCCGTCGCTACCGCCAGCTGCGCGACGACCCAGCGTGATGCGGCTTTTGCGCAAGAGCGGCCAAAGCCGCTCCTGCAAGTACACGCCCGGACAGCAGCGCGCCCGAGTTGCGCCGGTGCTGGCGACAAATTCGATCAAGAAATTTCATCAGGATTTTTCCGAGAGCCCATGAGCCAGAAAATCAGTCCGCTCGCCGGCAAGCCGGCACCGCAGTCGATCCTGGTCGACGTGTCGAAACTGCTCGCCGCCTATACCGATCTGAAACCCGACCCGTCGGTGGCGGCGCAACGCGTGGCGTTCGGCACTTCCGGCCATCGCGGCAGTTCGCTGGAGCGCAGCTTCAACGAAGTGCACATCCTGGCGATCAGCCAGGCGATCTGCGAGTATCGCCAGTCCAAGGGCATCGGCGGTCCACTGTTCATCGGTTGCGACACTCACGCGCTGTCTCGGCCCGCGTTCGAGAATGCGCTGGAAGTGCTGGCGGCGAACGGCGTCGAGACGATGATTTCGACCGATGGCGAATTCACCCCCACGCCGGTCGTGTCGCACGCGATCCTGGTCTACAACAAGCTCCACGACCGCGGCGGCCGCCACTCGGGCCTGGCCGATGGCATCGTGATCACCCCTTCGCACAATCCGCCTGACAACGGCGGCTTCAAGTACAACCCGCCCAACGGCGGCCCGGCCGATACCGACATCACCAAGTGGGTGGAGAACCGTGCCAATGTCCTTATCGAGGGTGGTCTGAAGGAAGTGAAGCGCATGCCGATCGCCCAGGCGCGCAACGCGGCCACTACCCACCAGCACGATTTCCTCAACACGTACGTCGCTGACCTGTCCAGCGTGATCGACTTCGACGTGATCCGCAGCGCCGGCGTGCACATGGGCGTGGACCCGCTTGGCGGTGCCGGCGTGCACTACTGGGCGTCGATTGCCGAACACTACCGGCTCGACCTGACCGTGGTCAGCGCCGAGGTCGATCCGCAGTTTGCGTTCATGACGGTGGACTGGGACGGCAAGATCCGCATGGATCCCTCGTCGAAATACGCGATGCAGCGGCTGATCGGCCTGAAGGACAAGTACGACGTCGCGTTCGCCTGCGACACCGACCACGATCGTCACGGCGTGGTCACCCGCTCCAGCGGCCTGCTGGAGCCGAACCATTACCTGTCGGTGCTGATCGACTACCTGTTCCGGCATCGCCCGCAGTGGAACAAGGATGCCGCCGTCGGCAAGACCGTGGTCAGCACCGCGCTGATCGACCGCGTGGTGAAGCGGCTTGGCCGCAAGCTGTACGAAGTGCCGGTGGGGTTCAAGTGGTTTGCCGCAGGCCTGTTCGACGGCTCGCTCGGTTTCGGTTGCGAGGAAAGTGCCGGCGCCTCACTGCTGCGCCGCGACGGCTCGGTGTGGACCACCGACAAGGACGGTCTGGTGCCCGCCTTGTTGTCCGCCGAGATGATGGCGCGCGAAGGCAAGGACCCCGGCGAGCTCTACAACATTCTCACCGCCGACCTCGGCAAGCCATTTTCCAATCGCGTCGAAGCTGCCGCCACGCCCGCGCAGAAGGAGAAGCTGGCCAAGCTTTCGCCCGACCAGTTGAAAACCGACCAGCTCGCCGGCGAGAAGATCGAGCAAGTGCTGGACAAGGCGCCGGGCAACGACAAGGCGATCGGCGGCATCAAGGCCATCACGGCCAGCGGCTGGTTCGCCGCGCGCCCGTCCGGCACCGAAGCGATCTACAAGATCTACGCCGAAAGCTTCAAGGATCAGGACCACCTGCACAGCCTGCTCGACGAAGCGCAGAAGATCGTCGACACCGCGATTGCCTGAAGCCCGCATCCATTGCCGCAGGAGCCCGCTCGCGGGCGATGCTCCTGGGTCGGGATTCGGGATTCGGAATTCGGAATTCGCAAAAGCATAAAGCATCGCCCGCGAGCGGTAGCTACCCATAACCTTGGTCGGCCACGCGCCGTTGACGAGCGATTGACGTAGTGGCGTCCACGCTGCCTGCTTGATGGCGCGCCCGCGCCCCATCACTAGGCGGGTCTCCATGCACACGTTCTTTCACTGGCTCAAGGACAATTCCCTCTCGATCGCGCTGTTCGTGTTGTTCGTGATCTGCCTGGTCGGCCACAGCGCGGCCAGCTGGCAGCTGCAGAACGAGCAACTGGCGGCGCACGGTCAGGCGGCCGTCGGCTACTGGGGCAACGTGTTGAGCAGCAGTTACCTGGAGGAGCTGGCGAGCAACTGGCAGGCCGCTTTCCTGCAACTGGCTTCGCTGATCCTGTTCAGCGGTTTCCTGTACCAGCGCGGCGCGCCGCATTCGCGCGATCCGGACAAGGTGCGCGACCAGCGCAAGGAGTACGCCGATAAAGCGCGCTTCCCTTGGTTGTACCGTCATTCGATGTCAGTGGCCTTCGTGCTGCTGTTCGTGCTGAGCTTCGCGGTGCACACCGCTTCGGGCTACTTTGCCTGGAACGAACACCGCGCCCTGCTGCATTTGCAATCATTGTCCCTGGGTGGGTTCCTCGTGTCGGCCAAGTTCTGGTCCTCGACGCTGGAAACCTGGCAGGCGGAGTACCTGTCGATCGCATTGTTCATTGTGCTCAGCATCTTCCTGCACGAGCAGAATTCGGCCGAGTCCAAGCCCGTCGATGCCGGCGAGAAGGAAACTGGCAAGGCCAACGAATGACGAGCCAGTGGCGGCAGCGCTTGACGGCGGCTTTACCTGCGCGCGAGCACACTAGTCTTTTTCGACGCGCCAAGCGTGTTGCCAACCATGGAACCTCACATGACTGATTCATCCCTCGACCAGCAATGCATCAATACCCTGCGCTTCCTGTCGGTGGACATGGTGCAGAAGGCGAACAGTGGCCATCCCGGCTTGCCGCTGGATGCGGCGCCGATGGCCTATGTGCTGTGGACCAAGCACATGAAGTATCACCCGGCCGACCCGCACTGGGCCGACCGGGATCGCTTCGTGCTGTCAGCCGGGCACGGTTCGGCCCTGCTCTACAGCCTGCTGCACGTGACCGGCTACGACGTGTCGCTGGATGACATCAAACACTTCCGTCAATGGGGCAGCAAGACCGCGGGACATCCCGAGTACGGCCACACGCCGGGCGTGGAAGTCACCACCGGTCCGCTCGGCCAGGGCATGGCCAACGCGGTGGGCATGGCGATCGGCGAGACGCAGCTGGCGGCGACCTATAACCGGGATGGCCACAAGATCATCGACCATCGCACCTGGGCGATCGTCAGCGATGGCGATCTGATGGAAGGCGTGGCGTCCGAGGCGGCGTCGCTGGCCGGTCATCTCAGGCTCGGCAAGCTGGTGTGCCTGTACGACGACAACTACGTGACGCTGTCGGCCAGCACCGATATCACCTTCGCCGAGGATCGGGCGAAACGCTTCGAGGCTTACGGCTGGCAGACGATCAAGGTGGCCGACGGCAATGATGTCGCCGCGATTGATGCGGCGCTGGACAAGGCGGTGGCGGACACGAGCCGGCCCACCCTGATCCTGGTGCGCACGCACATCGGCTTTGGCTCGCCCAAGCAGGACAGCTTCAAGGCACACGGTTCGCCGCTGGGCGCGGATGCCGTCAAGGCGACCAAGCAGAAGCTGGGCTGGCCGTTGGAGCCCGATTTCCTCGTACCGGAGCCGGCGTTGAAGCATTTCCGCGAGGCGCTGGCGCGCGGGACCCAGGCACAGGCGGCATGGCTACGCGCGAGGCGGGCGGCAAGGTGATGAACGCGATCGCGCCGAAGCTCGCTGCGCTGGTCGGCGGCTCGGCTGACCTCGACTCGTCCACCTTCACCAATCTGAAAGGCTTCGGCGACTTCAATCCCGCCGTTACCAAGGGTGAGGACACGCAGGGCTCGGATTCTGCCGGCTGGAGCGATGCGGGCCGTAATTTGCACTTCGGGGTGCGTGAACATGCGATGGGCGCGATCGTCAACGGTCTGGCCGCGCATGGTGGCTTCATCCCGTACGGTTCGACCTTCCTGATTTTCTCCGACTACATGCGCCCGGCGATTCGTCTGGCGGCGCTGATGGGCCTGCACGTGGTGCATGTATTCACCCACGACAGCATCGCCTTGGGCGAAGACGGTCCCACCCACCAGCCGATCGAGCAGCTGGCCAGCCTGCGTGCGATCCCGAACCTCACCCTGATCCGTCCGGCCGATGCCAACGAGACCGCCGTGGCGTGGAAGGTAGCCGTGGAAACGCGCAAGCGTCCGGTACTGCTTGCACTCACCCGCCAGAAACTGCCGACCCTCGATCGCCAGCAACATGCCAGCGCCGAGGGTTTGCGCAAGGGCGCGTACAACCTGCGCGATGGCAGCGACGGCAAGCCGAAGTTGATACTGATTGCCAGCGGCTCCGAAGTCAGCCTGATTCTCGCCGCCGCCGACAAGCTGCAGGCCGACGGTGTTTCAGTGCGCTGCGTGTCGATGCCGAGCTGGGAGCTGTTCGAGGCACAACCGCTGAGCTACCGCGACACCGTGCTGCCACCGGCGGTCAGCGCCCGGCTCGCCGTGGAAATGGGCGCCACCCAGGGCTGGCGACGCTACGTCGGTGATCACGGCGATGTGTTGGGCATCGACCATTTCGGCGCGTCCGCCCCCGCTGACGTGCTGCTGCGTGAATTCGGCTTCACCGTCGAGAACGTGGTGAAGCGGGCAAAGGCGTTGTTGAGCAAGTGACCATCGACGGTTCGCGACCCCTGTCTCCTGATGACACCTCGCACACGAAGATGGCCATGCAACCATGTAGCGGATGAACCCCGTACGTTTCGGCGTGCGTGCGCGCGGGATGACCTCACGTTGTGGCCGGTGGGCGGATCACTGATTCGGACGCGGCACCTTGGTCGCGTCATGCCCCGTCCGCAGGGCCGCATCAAATTTCCATTGGCCCCGTCGCCGCCGCCCACACGAGATGCCCGACCTCTGGCCTCGCGATGTCGCTGTGCGCACCGGCCGGCGGACCGCCTTCGCGAATGACGCGACTGCAGTTGACGTTGTAGATGCGCCCGGGCCGGAAGCTGTACGCAAAGTTTGCATCCTGCGCGTCGAGATCCTCGATATCCAGGCCACTGCCGCGCAGGCCGAACGTCCCGACCCCGCCGTATTTGGGGAACGAACCGGGCGCGAAATCCACCTGGCGGGCTACGCCTGCCGCAAGGGGATAGAGCGATCCGACGGCCATGTCGTGCTCCGAGCGCGTCGTGACGACAGGGCCCGCCACGACGTCGCCCGCAGCGAGGCGTCGAAAGTATCCCGCCTTCGTTGGTGAATCAGGCAAACTGTCACAGCATGACCAGAGAGAAAGCGCGCCCTGGACCAGCACCAGCGAATGCACCCGGCGCGGCAGCCTTGCGCTCGCCGGGCCGCACACTGCCGCGCATGCCGCGATGCAGCCGAAGCTGTGCCCCATGACGTGGAAGCGCACGTCGCGATCCTTCGTCATCGCCATCAGCGCGGACAGCAAGGAGAATCCTCCGCTTTCGCCGATGCACTTCGCGCGCTTTTTCATTTTCCAGAAGGACAGTTGCACCAGCGGCGACAGCAGGGCGTCGCGCACGCCCCCGCCGCCGAAACTCATAGGCTCCTCCCATGCGCGAGCATAAGCCGCGTCCGGGTTGAACGGCTCGCGGTCGGCGCCGGGAGCGCCTTCGATCCTGTTCGCGCCCAAGCCGGATTCGTGGTCGAGCAGGCGATACGCTTCGGCCACGTCAGCCGGGAGCGAGGCGGGTGCGAACTCAGCCTGCGCGGCCTCGAAAATGGTCTGTAGCGCTCTGCGAGCAGCGGGCGTATCTGCAACGGTTCTGGCGGCGCGATCGATCTCGGTCCCGATGCCATCGTCCGCCCCAACGCTGAATGATTCGGCGCTGCCCAACGACTCCTCGCCGAATGGCAGGCTGGGCCAATGCAGGCCAACCAGCAGCGGAATGAAGCCGGGACGCGATACTCCTGCGCGCTCGATGTCGCCGGACTGCGCCATCAGCGTCGACATCCAGGAGGCGTACTGCGTCCTTGCCGCGGGCAAATCGCCCTTCCAGCCGTGGATGAAGGTGAAGACGTCCGTGGGGTGCTCGGCTTCGATGGCCTCGGCGATGCGCTCCTGCATCTTGCCGTCGGGGTCGTCGGGACGCTCCGTGCCGTTCTCGTCGAGCACGACGAGGTAGTAGCGAATCTCGGTAGCGGGGATTGTTTCAATCGGCATGACGGCTGCTCCATCAAACGGGAATGCGGACAGCGGGGTCGCCGATGACGACGTAGCTGCGCGCATCGTGGTGTGCGGTCCACAGGCCGGCCAACGCGTAGTCGTTGACCGCTGCGCCGTACTTGATGTCCTCCAACTCGCCATTGAGGCTCACCGCAAGGTCGGCGTGCTTCATCGCGAACGCGTCCATGGCGGCGCCGATTCGCACGCCAGACATCAACGCGTGCAGGCAGTTTTCGAAGGTGCTGGTCTGTGCGCCGAGGCCGGGCCACGAGAACGAATAGGTCCACGCGCGCTCCACGTGCCCGACCACGGCGAGTGCAGCGCCACCGGGTTTGCCGGTGAGGCATTGCGGCAACTTCGCAACGAACGGAGCCGCCGCGATTTGCGCCCGCGTGCTACCGGCCTGGGGGTAGTCGTCGAGCAACGGCGTGCCCGCGCCATAGCAGGCAAAATGAAACGCGATGGTTCCGGATAGATCGGTGCTTTCGGCGACGTCGGCGGCCGAGAAGTAGTAGTCCGGTGGAATGGCGCCGCGATGGTGTATCGGGCCGGGCCAGTCCTGGCACAGCAACGCGCCCTGGTCGCGGCGCTGGCGGGCGTCATCCGCCGGGAAGCCCATGCCGTGGCTGGCCGTGAACAGCAGTGATGGCTGCGATTGCAGACATGCGACCAATGCGGCCTTGGTCGCGCTGGCTGCCATGACTTGCTGGAACTGCCAGGCAGGATGCTTGAGCGCGAGCGCATGCGCCAACGGATCGACCAACATCGAGCTGCTCATCTGCGTCGCGCGATCATCCTCGTTGCACACGCCGAAGAAGCTCGCACGAGGCGCGCCGGCCTGCCCCGCGCGGCTTTCGGCAGCGATGACGCTTCTCGCGTAGTTGCGGTATTCCTGCGGGGTGTCGAAGTGGAGGCGGCCCACGGCATAGTTCACGCCGAGTTCGTACTGGAAGCGAAACGGGATTGCCTCCGGCCCGCCAACGATCAACAGGTAGTACGGCACCTTGTCGACCTGCGCCTGTCCCGGCGCAACGCCCTGACGTCCGAGCCATGCTCTGGCGCGTTCGCCGGGGCGGTAGCCGGCGGGCCCCTGGAATACCTTGTAGCGCGCTCCCGCCTGCGCCTCACGGAGCTCGCGCAAGCCCTTGAGCGCATCGATCACGTCCGCCGGCGCGTCGTGTGCAAACACGAGGGCCCAGCCGGTTTGCGCGAGGTCGGCCGCGCGCGAGATCTCCTCGACCGACGGTGATGGCAGGTAGCCACCGGTCGCGCCGTTGATGCCATTGAAGCCGGCGGCTTCGATCCCCGTCATTTCGTCCCCGCCCCCGGCTGCGCCTCGGGCTCGCGATACCTGCGATCCGCATAGGCTTTGGCCACATCGAGTACCTGTTGCCTCGCAAGGTTCCACCCCAGCAGGTCGTCACCGGCGGTCGTCACCAGGAACGTGCCGTCGCGGCTGAGCGCGATCGCGTGCACCGGCGAGCTTCCCGGTTTCGTGAGGTCTATCGCATTTTGGGGATTTTTATTCCACGGGGTCCATGCCACGACGTAACCGTCGGCGCTGGCTGTGACATGCAAGGGACGCGCATCGGGTCCTCGAGCCCAGGCATACGCCGCGCCTGTGATTGATCCCACGTGGCGAGCATCGGGAACCCCGTCTATGGCCAGAGTGGGTAGGGACCATCTGGTAAGAATTCCGCCCTCGCCGCCGACGAGCAGCTTCGTGCCATCTGGATTGAACGCCAGCACGCTCACCCGCTGCCCGACGTCCACAGCCGCAACCTGTGCGAACTTGCCCCCGCGGCGACCGTCCTCCACTTTCCAGAGGCGCACGTAGCCGGAGTTCCTGCCTACCGCGAGATACTGCGAGTTCGCACTGAAGCCCAAGGTCGAGATTCGGTCGTCCATCGGCGCCATTGACTCGTTGTCACCAGGCCGCCGCAGATTGCCCGAGGGCGTCTCGCTCCAGGCGCCTGCCCCGGGAGCGCCTCTTTTCCACAGGCGCAAGGTTTTGCCATCGGCCGTCGCCAGGAACCGGCCATCGGGACTGAAGACCGGTGGTATCGCCACTGATTGCTTTCCGCATTCATTCTGGCCACCGACCACGGACATGTGGATGGGCTCGGGCTGTGTCCCCTCGTGCAACGGCCATCCGGTTGGCGAGCCGTGGCAATCCACGGTGATCAGATATTGGCCGTCCGGCGCCATCGCCAAGGACGACGACACGGCCTCCGCAAGCGTCCATTCGGGCATTTCACGGATACCCCCGTGGTCACGCAACCACAGCTTCACCGGGACGATTTGATTGTCCTTGGGATG
>CAJDVU010000046.1_pt1 | contig 33634 bp, 28 predicted proteins | sample 7391431 | NCBI WGS metagenome assembly CAJDVU01 (sample SAMEA7055700, study PRJEB34461) | soil metagenome | biome: terrestrial ecosystem; feature: Peninsula; material: soil | place: Antarctica | collected 2016
CAAGACTGCGCGTCTACAGGTCTTTCGTTATGTCCTGCTCGCGGGCAAGGAGTTCGCCGAGCACAAGGTGAGCGGCGGGATCACGGTTCAATGTCTCGAGGGCGTGGTCCTGTTCACCGCACACGCGCAAACGCAAATACTGCGGGCGGGCCAGCTCGTCTTTCTTGCGGGAGACGTTCCGCATGCTCTCAAGGGTGTCGAGGACGCCTCGGTGCTGGTGACGATCGTGTCGAGCAAGCAGCCCCGGGAAACCGTTCCACCAGGCGAAGAGATGGAGTGCACCGGATGCGAGTGAGCATGCCAGTGGCTGACCGGAGTCCGCCGCGGAATCCGGCGTTCAGCGTGTTCTGGAGGCGCTGTCTGTCACTCAATATGCGGCCAGCCTGGACGCTGGTATTCCCGTCTTGCGGCAGCCATGGGTGCACAGGAAGGTCAGTGATAGCGTGATTTGCTCCAGGCGTGGAGCCTGGCCACCCACCTGTTTGAAGAACGCTTGCACACGCCTTTTTCCCAAACCATGCCGAGGTCGGGCCGATCGCTCCCGGCAACGTATGCCATGCCATGCATCAGGCGGTACGTGCGGCGATCAAACTGGATGCTGAATTTGACGGGCGCCTTGAGTCGACAGCCACCGAGTCCGGCAGCACGAGGTGGTACAACGTCGTTGGTGTTCCGGCTGCAGAACGTATGCGAAGAACTCGCGGGTCAAGTGGAAAATGAGCGGATGGCCCCGGCCCTCGATGCAGGCGTCGTCGCGCAGCGACCGCGTTCCCGTGATGGACGCCAGTGCTTCCCACCGCGCGAATTTCCCAGCGCGCGAATTAGGTGATGGACTCCAATATTGAATTCACTTTGCCACGCACCGTACATACGTCGCCTTTCCCGATGTCGGCAAGCTCTTGAGCTGGTTGTTCCCACCGACTTCACAGCTGTTTGTGGGCTCAATCCTTGTCCATCCACGATGAAGAGGTCCCATCATGTATTCGACATTAATGGTTTACCTGGATCCGTTTGCCGACAATACGGGTCTGTTGCAAGTCACAAGGGATTTGGCCGAGCGCTTCGAGGCGAGCGTGCTTGGCGTTTCAGGTGGCCGGCTGGTGGGGGTCGGCTATGACGTCGGCGGACTCCCGGGCGGGGTAATCGACATGGGGCGGGAAGAGCTGGATGAGGCCCTGGAAGCCACCCGGGAGACGGCCCTGGCCATCCTTCGGCGACCCGGACGTCACATCGAATGGCGTTCCATCGTGAATTCCGGACCTCTGGAAGCCGCAGTGATCCGTGAGACGCGCGGCGCGGACCTGGTGATTGCTGCCTCGAATTACCGCGAATCGTTGGCACAAGGCACGGCCTATCTGAATGCGGGCGACCTGGTGATGCAGTCGGGGCGGCCGGTGGTGATCGTTCCTCCAGCGGTCACCGGGCTAGGCGCTCGCAGCGTGCTCGTCGGCTGGAAAGATTCCCGTGAAACACGGCGTGCGGTGTCTGATGCGTTGCCGTTTCTGCAGGCAGCCGAGCGGACGCTGGTGGTCCAGATCGCCCGCAAGAGCGAGATCGGGGAGGCCCGGGAGGCCGTGGCGGACGTCGTGCGTTGGCTCAAACGACACGGCGTGACCGCGCAAGGCAAGGCCGTGTCCGAGCGCGGACGCAATGCGCTCCAACTCGATAACCTCGCCAAGGCGGAAGCCATCGACCTGATCGTGGCGGGCGCCTACGGCCATAGCCGCGTGCGTGAATGGGTACTGGGCGGAGTAACCCGCAATCTCCTGCTGTATGGAGACCGGTGCGCTCTGGTGTCGCACTGACAGCATTGATCAGGCGAGGTTGACGCTTCGCATTGACAGACTGACGTGAAGCAGTAGCGCGGTCAGGCACAACTGACTGCGGTCCTGCGGGTGCTGCCATTCGCCTTCTTTGGCAGGCTGAGGGATAACGCGCGGTCGTCAAGGCTGGAGTTATTGAGCCTGGTCAACAACGACCGGGGCTGTTGGTTCCAGATTGACGACGTTCGGCGTCGACGGCCGCCCTCATATGCGCGCCCGGACCGAAAATCATCCTGACCGTGAGCACCGGCGGCGGAGCAAGGACCATCAACGGCATAGGTGAGAGGGGGCGAGCACCTTCGGCACCTACCTGAAGAAGCAGTTGCGCGACAAGCTGGTCGAACACCGTCATTACATACGCCAGCATGGCCAGGACATGCCCGAGGTGCGCAACTGGACGGGGCAAGATTCGACCCAGCAGCGCAAGGCATCATGAACGCGCCGGCGGACGCGCTTCTCAGCGGCGTGGTCGTCTCGGCCCGCGCGAGCGTGGTCGACCTGCGCTTCGACGATGGCTTGCCGCCAATCTACGCGTTGCCGCGCGCCGGCGACGATCAGCAGGTGCTGATCGAGGTGCAGTCGCAACTGGATATGCGCAGCGGGGGCGCGGTATCGCGCTCACGCGCAACCAGGACCTCGCCCGCGGCATGCCGGTAACGGACAGCGGCGGCCCACTGCCGGCGCCGGTAGGCAAGCGCATCCGCTCGCGCATGTTCGATGTGTTCGGCCATGCCAACGACCACAAGCCCACGCCGTAGCCTCCCGGTCATGAACATGATCCGGGCCAACCAAAGCCCGACAGGCACCCAGACGTCGGCCCATATATGGGCAACAGATCGCAATTTGTTTCGACCGATCACTTGATCAGGATCAATACCGATCACCACTGACAGCACCACGCTGCCGCCATCAGAAACGACTTCCACAACGGGACCAAGGGTGCATCCATGAACACGTCTGGAGAGGTTCGCAAGGAACGTTCGATCCACTTGAGCGCATGGTTGCTCCTGCTGCTGATCAGCATATCGGTGTTGCCGCAAACCGCACAGGCGGTTCCGGCGTTTGCCCGCCAGACACAACAACCCTGCACGGCCTGCCACGTGGGCGGGTTCGGGCCCGAGCTGACCGCGTTCGGGCGGCAGTTCAAGCTGTCGGGCTACACCCTGAAGATCGGCGACAGCGCCAATCTGCCGCTCTCGGCGATGCTGGTGGAGTCGTTCACGCATACGCAAAAGGCGCAGACGTCGGCCCCGGCCAGTGGCTTCGACACCAACAACAACGCCGAGCTGCAGCAGGCCTCGGTGTTTCTTGCCGGTCGACTGACCGCCAACCTCGGCGTCCTGGCGCAAGCCACCTATTCGCAAAATGGTGGCCTGCTCGGCTGGGACAACGCCGACCTGCGCTACGCGCGCACGTTCAAACACGGCGACCACACGGGCATCTGGGGCATCTCGCTCAACAACAACCCGACGGTCAGCGACGTGTTCAACACCGCACCGGCGTGGAGCTTCCCGTACATGGCGCCAGATCTGGCGCCGGGCGCACCGGCGCAGCCGATCTTGTTCGGTGGCCTCGCCGGGCAGGTGGTTGGCGCCAGCGGCTACACCCAACTGGACGGCAAGTGGTACTTGGAAGCTGGGGTTTACCGCTCGCTCTCCGTCGCCTTCACCAACCACGTCAATGCGAGTTATGGCGGGCGTGTGGTGGGCGCGGCACCCTATCTGCGCCTGAACTACAGCTGGAACCTGCCGACCGGCATGGTCTCCGTCGGTGGCTTTGGCCTCGATGTACGTCGCGGCCTGGTCGGCGCGGACCTCGCCGGCAACCCGATACCGCTGGCCGGGCCAGCGGACCACTTCCGCGATCTCGGACTGGGTGCGACTTACCAGTACACCCATGGAGACCACAGCGTGACCGCAGAAACTCTGTATGTGGATGAACAGCAAACCCTCAATGGCACGTATGCCGGTGGTGGGGCGTCGAACCTGCACAACAGCCTGCACTCGTTGAACATCAAGGGCAGCTACTGGTATCGCACCACCTACGGGGTAACTCTGGCCGCGTTTGCCGACAACGGCAGCAGCGACGTCACCCTCTACGGCAACAACGGCTCACCCAACACGCAAGGCGGCATCATCGAACTGGACTACAGCCCATTCGGGCAGGCCGCCTCCTGGCATCAGCCCTGGGCCAACCTGCGCGTGGGTCTGCAATACACCCTGTACACGCGCTTCAGCGGACTGGTGCACAACGTCGATGGCGCTGGACGCAGTGCCAGCGACAACGACACGCTGTACGTCTATCTCTGGATGGCCATCTAGTCTTTGCCGGTGCGCGGCGGTCATCGCGCGCATCACTGCAACACGCATGCTCCCCCATTTGATCGAGGTCAAACCGGAGGTTGTTGATCAGGCGTACAAATGTGTCGTGGCTGGGACACCTTCATCCAGCCTGTTCCGATGCAGCGCAGTCATCTGATCATCCAACTACCGGGGATAACCGCATGTCCGCCAGCCAATCGTCACAAAACGACCAGAGTCATTCCGCCGACGCACCGTTCGGCACCTTGCAGGGTACCCACTGGATTGAGCCGCTAAACGATGGCAGCCGGGTACTGATCCGCCCGCTGCGCGAGGAAGACCGTGGGCGCGAGCAAACCTTCATTGAACGCCTGTCGCTGGAGTCGCGGCGCTTCCGCTTCATGGACACGTTCAAGAAAGCGAGCCCGGCCCTGCTCGATCAACTGATGGACGTGGCCAACCTCCGGCAGGTGGCGCTGATTGCACTGGCGCATGACGATGGCGAACTGCGCGAGGTCGGCATCAGCCGTTACGGCGCGACTGCACGCGACAAGCAATGCGAATGCGCGGTCACGGTGGCCGATGACTGGCGCCAGCGCGGCCTGGGCGTACTGCTGATGCGGCATTTGATCAGCCAGGCGCGCCAGAACGGCTTTCGGCAGATGATTTCCTTTGACGCCGCCGACAATGAGCCGATGCATGATCTGGCGAGCTACCTTGGCTTCCGCCGTCAGCACGATCCGCAGGACTCCACCCAGGTCATCCATACGCTGGACTTGTGACCGATCCATTCTCGAGTCATCGCGATGACCATGCCTGCTGGCACTACCCGAGTCATGTCGTCCGACGCCCGGCCGCCGTTGGCTCGACCCGCCGACATTCTTGCGTTGGCCACGTCCAGTGATCCGTGGAGCCCTGCCGTGGAGGCCGCGATCGCACTGGCGGCACGCTGGGGCGCCAACCTGACCAGTTGCTACGTCGATCCGACGTTGCGACACGTCGCCGAGTCAGACCTGGAGCCCAGCCTGCTGGGCCTGCTGCTGCAGCCTCGCAGCGAGGACGACGGAGAGCGTGCCGCCTTTGCCTCGCACGCCCGTCGCCTCGGCGCACGCGAGGCCAGCTGGGTGGTGACCCATACGAATATTCCGCTGACGCTGCGGGTGCTGGGGGCGTGGCATGACCTGGCCGTGATCGAGCGCGACATCGCCACTGGCGCCCGTTTGTTCGACATCCTCGACGAGGCCATGCTGGCCAGTCGCCTGCCCAGCCTGTTGCTGCCGCCGGACTGGCACAAGGACGTGGCGCCAACTCGCGTGGCGATCGGATGGAACGGCAGTATCGAGGCCGCGCGGGCTATCCACCGCGCCCTGCCGTTCCTGCACGACGCCGCCGAGGTCAAGGTCATCGAGGGGCAGGAACCCCGAGCATCCGACGACGACCAGGCGCGCGCGGCACCGAGGCTGGACCCGCTGGACTACTTGCGCCGGCACGGCATCAACGCAACGTCACTGCACCTTGACGCTTCGCCCCAACAAGCCGGCGCCGTCCTCTTGAAAGAGGCGCAACACATGCATGCCGATCTGCTGGTGATGGGTGCCTACAGTCACTCGCGCTTGCGCGAGCGCGTCCTCGGCGGCGCCACCACGCATGTATTGACGCATGCGCAGATCCCCGTGTTGATGCATCACTGAAAGTCTGCTCCGTTCGAAGCTCCTGCCGGGCTTGCACAGCCGGGAAGTCGGTCTCGGCTGGTGGTAGATGCGGCCGTCCAGATGGAGACCGGCAGGCGCATGTTCTTGCCCGTCAACAGCGTGACTTTGCCGATGCCCATCCTGGGCGCCGATACCGACAGCCGTCGCGTTGGAGCCACTTCGCGGTTCTCAAAGGAACACGTTGCCTTCCCCTCATCGCTCATGCTGACGTCAAGACAATCATCTCGGGGACGCGCTCTGTCGCGATGCAGAAGTCTTCGATCCGGCGAACTGAAATGTCAGACGCGCCTTGGTCGAAGCCGCTCGTGGGACACCGTGCTTCACCTCGGTGTATTCGACGCGTCATCGACCGTCGGCGACGAGATCAAGCCATGGCTCGCCGGAACCACCTGCCGAAAGAGGCCGCCGCTCACACCGGCTTCTGCGCTGGTGTGATTGCCGGCGGCAGCGCGGGACACGCACCTGCCCGGCTCAAGGTTTGTCGTGCATCACATGCTCGACCGGCGTCGGCTGATCCCAGCCTGGATCGTTGAAATACTGCGGATAGCGCGCCAGGGCCGCGCGCATGTCGGCCACCGCCTTGACGTTCTGCGGATTGGCCTTCAGCGCCTGCGCTGCGCCCAGCAGCGGCACCAGGATACCGTGCAGTGCGGCGTCCGGCTCAGCCGCGAGCTTGCAGTGGGAAAACATGTAGGTCACCGCGTCTTCCACCTCGGTGGCGCGGTCCACCACCATCGACTCGCTCAGGTGGCCCATCTCATGATGCTGCAGCTGATCGACCGCAGTGTAGGCACGGCGGATGCCGATCTTGAGCGAGGCGTCGGGCGCAAAGCGCTGGGCGGGCACCGGCACGGCGGGCATGGCGGACGTCGCAGCCGGCAACGGATGATGTTCATGCAGATGTTGCGGCCCGGCCTGCGCCGCGAAGGCGATGCCGAAGCCACAGGCCAGCGTGCCAATGGTGGTCATGATCTTCATGCGAGCACTCCGGCAGGCGGCATGGATGCCGCGAATGCAACGATGCTAACCCGCGGCGGCGCTGGCATGGCTGACCCACGTCAAACCATGCACGCCATCGTGGCGCGTCCGATCGTCGCAGAAGGTTCAGACCAGCAGGCTATCCAGCACCAGTGCGGTCATCCGCGACAAGCCCTGTTCACGCTGCGTCGCCGGCATGTGCGTGTCATGTTGCAAGTGGTCGCTGACGGTGAGTACCGAGAGCGCCTGGAAGCCCTCGCGCATGGCCACGCCATACAACCCGGCCGATTCCATCTCGACGCCGAGGATGCGGTGGGCCAGCAGGTGCGCGGTCAATTCCGGATCGCCGCCATGGAAGCAGTCGGTGCTGAACACGCCGGCAAGGCGCAGGTCGATCCGCTGCGCGACGGCGGTATCCACCACCGCGCGGATCAGGGCAAAATCTGCACAGGCAGCCAGATCGTGGCCGCCGAAGTTGAGACGGTTGAAATTGGAATCGGTCGATGCCGCCTGCGCCAGCAGCAGATCGCCCAGCTCGACATCACCCATCCCGCCGCAGGTACCCACGCGCACGATGCGGCGCACGCCAAACACGCGCGCAAGCTCGGTGGCATAGATCGCGCAGGAGGGGATGCCCATGCCGCTGCCCAGCACCGACACGCGCATGCCGCGATAGTGACCGGTGTAGCCGAGCATGTTGCGTCGTGTGTTCACCTCGCGTGCGTCGTCGAGAAACTCACCGGCGATGTGACGCGCGCGCAGTGGGTCGCCGGGCAACAGGACGGTGTCGGCGATCAGGCCGGGGGTGGCGTCGAGGTGGGGCGTGGTCATGCGGTGGTGATCATGCGGGTAGAAGAAAACTGCGGCCTGCCGCCAACGCTGGCAGAGCCAGATGGACGGCCATGCTCTGGCCGATGTCGGCAAAGCTGTCGCACCGGCCCAGGGCACGCGAAGCAAGGCCCGGACCAAATACCAGCGCCGGGATGCATTCGCGGGTATGGTCGCTACCCGGCCAGGTCGGGTCGCAGCCGTGGTCGGCGCTGATCGCGAGCAGGTCGCCTGGCTGCAGCGCAGCTAGCAGTTCCGGCAGTCGCGCATCCAGCGCTTCGAGCGCGGCGGCATAGCCGAACACGTCGCGGCGGTGGCCATACAGCATGTCGAAATCGACGAAGTTGGTGGCGACCAGGCTGCCGCTGCCGGCCTCGGACATGGCCGCCAGCGTGGTGTCGAACAATGCCTCGTGACCGTAGGCCTTGATCACGCGGGACACGCCGCGATGGGCGAAGATATCGCCGATCTTGCCGATTGCGATCACTTCGCCGCCCGCGGCCAGCACGTGATCGAGCAGCGTCGGCGCTGGTGGTGGCAAGGCGTAGTCACGCCGACGCACGGTGCGGCTGAAACCGGATTCGGCCGAGCCGGTGAACGGCCGCGCGATCACCCGGCCGATGTTGTAGTCGGCCAGCAGCTCACGCGCCAGCTCGCAGACGCGATACAAGCGCTTGAGACCGAACGCCTCCTCGTGCGCGGCAATCTGGAACACCGAATCGGCCGAGGTATAGACAATCGGACGACCGCTGTACAGATGCTCCGCGCCCAGGCGCTGGATGATTTCGGTGCCGGAGGCATGGCAGTTGCCGAGCACACCGGGCAGCCCGCCCTGCTCCACCAGAGCCCGCAGCAAGTCGGACGGAAACGAATGCGTGGTCCGGGCGAACAGGCCGAACGGTTCGGTCAGCACCACGCCGGCCGTTTCCCAGTGACCGGACGGGGTGTCCTTGCCACGGGCGCGCTCCACCGCGTAACCCCACAGTCCTTCGGCTGCAGATAAATTCTCGAAGCCCGCTGCGGCCTGGCCATGGGTGGCGGCGTGCGCCTGCGGCAAGCCCAGCCGGCTGAAGTTCGGCAAACGCAACGGCCCGCGCGCCGCCGCGGCACAGGCTGCGGCGATGTGGCCAAACGTATCGGCGCCTTCGTCACCGTAGTCCGCGGCATCGGGGGCCGCGCCCAGGCCCAGCGAATCAAGCACCAGCCAGATCGCCCGACTCATGCCACGCATTCCAGCGGCGCGTGCCATTGCCACAAGGGCGTGGCGGCTACTGCATCGGGCGTGATCCGGAATGCCTGTCGCACGCGCGCGGCAGCCGTGTCGGCTGCATCCACCGTGCGCGCGTGCACGATCGCCAGCGGCTGACCCGCTTCGATGACCTCACCGCGCCCGACCACCTGGGCCAGACCCACGGCGTGATCCAGCGCCTGACCCGGATGCGTGCGCCCGCCACCGAGATCGACCACGACCTGGCCGAGCGCGCGCACGTCGAGCGCGGCAATATGACCCGATTCGGGTGCCCGTACCGCGCGCTGAATCGGTGCCACCGCCAGATGCGTATCCGCGCGTTCCAGCAGATCGGCCGGACCGCCCAGCGCGGACACCATGCGCGCAAAACGCTCGGCCGCCGCACCCGACGCCAACGCCGCCAGCACGCGCCGATCCGCGTCGTCGCGATCGACAGCGAGGCCGCCCATGCACAGCAATTCGGCAGCCAGCTCGAGAGTCAGTGCGCGCAGTCGCGGGTTGTCGCCACGACCACCCAGCAGGTCGATCACGGCGCGCAACTCCAACGCATTGCCGGCCTCGCGGCCGAGTACCTGATCCATATCGCTGAACAGCACGCGCACGTCGAGGCCGGTCCCCCGCGCCGTTGCCAGCATGCGCTCGGCCAGCGCGCGCGCCACCGCCATGCCAGGCAGTTGTGCGCCTTTGCCGGTCTTGATGTCGAGCACCAGCGCCTGCGCGCCGCCAGCGAGTTTCTTGGACAGGATCGAGGCCACCATCAGCTCGGCCACGTCGACCGTGGCGGTGACATCGCGCACCGCATACAGCCGCCGGTCGGCCGGCACCAGCTCGGCGCCCTGTCCCACGATCGCGCAGCCGACCTCGCCGACGACCTGACGCAGCCGCGCGGTGGAGGGATGCACGTCGTAGCCAGTCAGGCTTTCCAGCTTGTCCAGGGTGCCGCCGGTATGCCCCAGACCACGGCCTGAAATCATCGGCACATACGCGCCGCACGCGGCCAGCAGCGGCGCCAGCAGCAGACTCACGCCATCACCCACACCGCCGGTGGAATGCTTGTCCAGCACCGGCCCGGGCAACTCGTCCCAGCGCAGTCGCTGGCCGGAATCGCACAGCGCCAGGGTGAACTGGCGACCCTCCTCGACCTCCATGCCGCGCCAGGCCACGGCCATCGCGAACGCGGCAACCTGGCCTTCGCTCCACGCGCCGCTGCCGATGCCCTGCGCCACCGCGTGCAACTGGTTGGCGTCGAGACGGACACCGTCACGCTTGCGACGAATCAGGCTGGCGGCCGACAGCGTGTTCACGCGGCGGTCGACGCGATGGCGGACAGCACGCCGAACAGTGCGCTGGCGCCGATGCGGAAATGCGCCGCGTCACACCAGCCCTGGCCCAGTCGCGCCTCGGCCAGGTCCAGATAGATCGCCGCGTCATCCAGCGTACGGATGCCGCCGGCGGCCTTGAAGCCACAACGGCCACCGGCCGCGGCGATGGCGTCGAGGATCAGCGTGGCCGCTTCCGGGGTGGCGCTGACCGGCGCCTTGCCGGTCGAGGTCTTGAGGAAATCCACACCTTCCTCGATGCCGATCGCGCAGGCCGCGCGGATCAGCCCGCGCGTGGCCAACACCCCGGTCTCGAGGATCAGTTTCAGCGCGACCCCGTCCGCGCACACCGCGCGACAGGCGCGAACGACGGTGCGGACACAAGCCGCATCCCCATCCAGCAAAGCGCGATACGGGAGCACCAGGTCGATCTCCTCGGCCCCCGCGCCCAGCGCACGCCGGGTCTCCCGTTCCACTCGCACGGGGTCGCTGCCGCCATCCGGGAAATTCACCACGGTCGCCACCTTCACGGCGCTGCCGCGCAGGCAGCGGCGCGCAGTCGTGACGTGTTCCGGATAAACGCAGACCGCGGCCGGCAGGTATGGCGCCGCCACGGCGGCGGCGCACAAGACCTCGATCTGTGCGGCTGTGTCGTTCTCGCCCAGGCTGGTCAGGTCAAGCACGGATAACAGGCGCGCGGCCAAGGCGCGCGGGCGATCGACATCGACAGACACAAGCCGCTCCACGGATCAGGTGTCACGCAGCGTAAGGTAGCCGGGCCACGGGTTCCTTGATCTACAGCAAGCACAACAAGACACCTCACAGGACGCTGCGGCACAGCGGCACGGGTTGCGTTTCCGCACAGCCGTTGCCCGGCGGCCCACCCGCTACCGACACTCTCTCTGCATCAAGCGGCGGCGTAACGCTGTTGGCAAAGGACACTGGCATGGCGAGCTATGGTCGCCGGTAGCGCCGGCAACCAATTGCTCAGACCGTTGCCGGACTATTCACGACCACGCCTTCATGGATCGAGTGCGCCGAGCCGATCGAACCATTCCTTTCCATGAGACAGAAAGGCATCAAGAATCTGTGGATCATGTTTGCTGCCGCGCTCATCAGCCAGGATAGCCACGGTCGCGACATGCGATCGGCAGGCGTGGTATGAGCGGCGATTCCGAATCGCATCGTAGGCATCGACCACGGACAACACGCGCGATGACAGCGGAATGGTGTGCCCGCGCAGTTGGTCCGGGTAGCCCGAGCCATCATAGTGTTCATGATGATGGCGTACCGCCAACGCAACGTGATCTGTGCCGGGCAGATCCCGGTCCAGCCGCACCATGCGTTCGCCGTGGACACTATGAGTCTTCATGATTTGCCATTCGGCCTCGTTCAATGGTCCATCCTTGTGCAGGATCGCAGCGGGAATGGCGACCTTGCCGACATCATGAAACCGCGCGGCGGTGCCCAATATCATCAACTCTTCGCTGTGCAGACCCAGTTCGTGTCCGAATGCCAGCGCCAGACTGTCGACACGCGCGCAATGGCTCGACGTGTGGACGTCAAGCCGCTCGAGCGCGCGCAGCAGTCCTGACTCGACGTTCCAAAGTCCGGCTTCCAGGAACCTGTCATCCACTACAGCCAGCGCTGGCCACAAGATGCGGCGCCACAAATGTCGTGTCGGTTTGCGGATGCACTGGCGCGATCCTGGCAGGCCCGCCGTCGATCGGAGAAAGCCGGCATGGAACGCTTCGGCAATCTTCTGCTGGCAGGCCGTGCAGGCCAGGTGCACTCATTGCTTCATGTGTCCCGGCATGGCGAGTCAGATCGCATACAGCAGCACCGCAAAGAAGTGGCAACTCGTACCGGCAAGCACGAACACATGCCAGACGAAATGGCTGTAGCGAACCTTTTCATCCAGCACGAAAAAAACGACGCCGAGCGTGTAGGCCAGGCCGCCTGCAGCCAGCCAGATCAAGCCGCCGGCTTTCATGTGTACCCACAGCGGATGGATCGCGATCACGCCGACCCAGCCCATCGCCAGATACAGCACCGTGGACAGATGCGGAAAACGCAGTCCGCCCAGGGCCTTGAATAGCAGACCCGCCAGGGCCAGTCCCCAGATCAGTCCGAACAACCCCCAGCGCCAGCCGCCGCCCAATACCCCCAGCGTGATCGGCGTATAGGTTCCGGCGATCAGCAGATAGATCGCGGCGTGATCGAGCGCCCGCAGGATCGCCTTGAGCCGTGGCTGCGTAATCGCGTGGTACAGCGTCGAAGCGAGATACAGCAACACCGCCTGCCGACGCGGTCGGCCCGAACCACCAGCACCGACAGGCCGGCGGCAGCCAGCAGCAATCCCAGCCCATGGCTGAGGCTGTTGGCAAGCTCCTCGCCCCAGGTCTGTTGTCGGCTGATCGTGCCGGCGTTGCTCGGTAACATGTAATGGCCCGCTCCGCTGCAGTCTCACGCGCGTATCTGGCCGTGAGCCTACACCTTGGCGAACACCAGGCTGCCATTGGTGCCGCCGAAACCGAAGCTGTTCGACATCACCGTGGTGAGCTTTTCCGGCCGGCTTTCGCGCAGGATCGGGAAGCCTTCGGCGCGCGGATCGAGTTCTTCGATATTGGCCGAGCCGGCGGCGAAGCCCTCGTGGAGCATCAGCAGGCTGTAGATCGCCTCGTGCACGCTGGCGGCACCCAACGAATGACCGGTCAGCGCCTTGGTCGAGGACAGCGGCGGCACCGCGTCGCCGAACACCTCGCGCATCGCCTTGAGCTCGACGATGTCGCCCAGCAGTGTGGAAGTGCCATGGGTGTTGACGTAATCGATGGGCCGGCTCACGTTCGCCATCGCCATCTGCATGCAGCGCATCGCGCCCTCACCCGAGGGAGCGACCATCTCGGCACCATCGGAGGTGACGCCGTAGCCAACCAACTCCGCATGGATGCGGGCGCCGCGCGCCTTCGCATGCTCGTATTCCTCCAGCACCAGCATGCCGCCACCACCGGCGATGACAAAGCCGTCGCGCCCGACGCAGTACGGACGCGAGGCCGTCTGGGGGGTGTCGTTGCGGCTGCTGGACAGCGCGCCCATGGCATCGAACTGCGCGGTCATGCCCCAATGCACTTCTTCTGCGCCGCCGGCAAACATCACATCCTGCGCGCCATGACGGATCAGGTCGGCCGCCGCGCCGATGCAATGGGCCGAGGTGGCGCAGGCGGCGGAGATCGAATAACTCAGGCCGAGCAAGCCAAACGCCGTGGCCAATGTGGCCGACACGGTCGAACACATCGTGCGCGGCGCCATGTACGGGCCGATCTTGCGCACCCCCTTGTTGCGCAGCAAGTCGGCGGTTTCGATCTGCCAGCGCGGCGAACCGCCGCCGGAACCTGCGATGGCGCCGGTGCGCGGATTGCGCACCTGCTCGGGCGTGAGGCCCGCATCGGCGATCGCGTCACGCATCGACACGTAGCCGTAGGCCGCCGCGTCACCCATGAAGCGTTTCAGCTTGCGATCGATCGCTGCCTCCAGATCGATCTCCGGTACGCCGGCGACCTGGCTGCGCAGACCCAGGTCCTTGTATTCAGGAATCGCCGTGATGCCGCTGCGGCTGTCCCGCAACGCCGCCGTCACGCTCGCCGTGGTGTTGCCCAGGCAGGACACGATACCCATGCCGGTCACTACAACTCGACGCATCTCAGAATCCCTCAGTGGACTGGAACAGGCCCACGCGCATGTCGCTGGCCTCGTAGATCAGGCGGTCGTCGACAAAGGTCTTGCCATCGGCGATCACCAGCCGCAGCTTGCCGCGCATCACGCGGCGGATATCGATCTCGTAACGCACCAGCTTGGCCGTCGGCTTCACCTGACCGGAAAATTTCACGTTGCCCACGCCCAGCGCGCGGCCACGGCCGGGCTCGCCCAGCCAGGGCAGAAAGAAGCCGCTGAGCTGCCACATCGCATCCAGTCCCAGACAACCGGGCATCACCGGGTCGCCGAGGAAGTGGCACTCGAAGAACCACAGGTCCGGGCGGATATCCAGCTCGGCATGAATCAAGCCCTTGTTGTGGGAACCACCTTGCTCGGAGATGTTGGTGATACGGTCGAACATCAACATCGGTGGCGATGGCAGCTTCGCATTGCCGTCGCCGAAGAGTTCGCCGCGGCCGCAGGCGCGCAGTTGTTCGTAGGTGAACGAGGAGGGAAGCGTCATGAATAACTCACCAGATTCTAAGGTGCCGCAGGGTGGACAGGGTGCTGGATCGTGATCTTGCTATCGACCGACCGCAGCGAGAGGGTGCGCAACCGCCGCGCCATTATACGCGGGTGGCGTATGGCGGACCGGCGTCTGGGCGCCCCGGCACGAATGAGCCGCCCCATGCGCGTCGGCGTTCAACGCGCACTCGACAGGGCCGGTTGCCGCTCCCCGCCCAGTTGCAGCGGCGTGGCTTGCAGCGTCGCCTGCGGCGCGGCGGCGCATTGGCGTGCCGCCGCTGGCGTCGAGCTGGCCGCTGGCCACGTCGCCGCGACGAGAGAAATACGGGGGCACGTATTCATCGCATCGTTCGGACCTGCGCGCGGTTCGCGGGTCCGCCGGCGACCACGAATTGTCGACAGTCAGGCAGGCCGGGGAAAAGCGCCGGTTGGGGCAACCGGCCGCGCCGGCACGGGCGGAAATGTCGTCCCGCGTGGCAGCGTCTCGCCAATGGACAGATGTCCAGGCGCCCATTCGTGGGGCGCCATCCTGGTTTCTGTCTGGCGTCGAGCGTCCAGATCAAGCGCATAGCCCGCAAACGGGCTCTTGCATCGAGATCAAGCGTGCAGTGCGGCCGTGCTCAGATTTGCAGGAGCCTGCGCGCGGGCGAGGCCTTTGATCTCAATGCGCGGTCACGGCCTGGAAATCACCTCGTTGACGGTTTTCACGAACGCCGGGTCGAGCTTGCCGATCACCGTGGTACGCGCGGCGATGCGGCCATCGACATCAAGCAGGATCAGCTCGCTGCTGTGGTTGAACTCGCCGTCGGCCAGTTGCCGGTACTGCAGGCCGAGCACCAAGGAGAGCTGGCGCACCTGGGCCGGCCCGGCGCGTGCCAGGGTCCAGATGCGCGGATCGAGCTTGCGCTTCTCGGCGTAGGTGCGCAGCGTCGCCACATCGTCCTGGTCGGGGTCGAAGCTCACCGCCAGCAGATCCACCTGCGAGCGCACCGTCGGGTCCAGCGCATTGCGGGTGAGCCGCAGGCTGTCGATGATCAGCGGGCAGACCATCTGGCACTTGGTGTAGAACATCGTCACCAGTTGCGGCCGGCCGCGTCGCGCCGACAGCCATTGCTGCTGGCCATCCTGCGCGGTCAGTTGCAGCGGCAAGTTATAGACCGAATCGCCGGGCAGCGGCGTGGCAGCCCAGGCACTGCCGGCCAGCAGCAGGGTGACGACAAACAACACCAGACGCTTCATGGCGGTTTTCTCATTTGGACTTCGCGCAGCGGAAGCCCATGTTGTTGGTGGTGTCGGCCGCCTTCAGCGCGGACAGCATCGCGATGCGCATCAGCACGGCATAGTTTTCCTTCTCCTGCAGGCTGAGCGCGCCGGCGCCGCAGAACTTCAGCACATCCGGGTCGCCCTGCTGGCGGCTGTCACTGGCCACCATCAGCGCGTTGAAATCATCGACCCATTCCCACACCAGCCCATTCATGTCGCGCACGCCGTAGACGTTGGCGGCGCCACCGACCAGCGGCAGCGCCGTATTGGACGGGCGTCCATACCAACCCAGGATGCTCTCGCGCCAGGCGGCATCCTTGCGCGCATCGCGCCGGGTCGCGTCGGCCGCCCCGGCGAATTCCCACTCGTACCAGCTGGGCAGACGGGCCTGCTCGCTTGCGCAATACGCCTGCGCGGCGAACCAGCTGACCCGAGTCACGGGTTGCCGCGCGTAGACCACGTCACCGAGGGTCCCGGCGCTTTCCCACTGGGTCAGATAGCGCGCGTCGGCCAGGACGCTGGCCACCTTGTCACGCCGCCACTCGGGATGCGCCTCGACGAAAGCCAGGAACTCGCCGTTGGTGACCGGCTCGGTGCGCAGGCGGAACGGCGCGACCTGCGCCGCCCCTGTCTTGCCATCGGCCGGCAAGACACTCGTGAAGCTGCCTCCCGGCAGGGCGGCGTATTCCGCCGCCGCGGCCGGGAGGGCCAGCATCAGGCCAAGCCAGGCGAGTGCCAGTCGCGCGAGCATTTCAGTGCTCCGCCGCCACCGCGGGGCCACCCTTGGCGCGCTCGCCAGCGACTTCTTCCTTGCTGATCTGGCCACCCGGGTTGTCCCAGCTGTTCAGCACGTAGGTGAGGATGTTGGCCACCTCGTCGTCGGTCAGCTGCGCCATCGGCGGCATCACCGAGTCGTACTCGTGGCCGTTCACCGTGACCTTGCCGGTCAGCCCATGGGTCACGATGGCGATGGCGCGTGGCGCGTTTCGGATCGGCCGCCAGATAGTCCGACTTCGCCAGCGGCGGGAACACGTTGGCGAGGCCTTCGCCATTGGGTTGGTGACAGACCGAACAGGTGCCGGTGAACAACTGCTTGCCCGCCGCGATCTGATCGTCCTTGGTCAGCGTGCCAGCGGCATGCGCCGTCGCCGCCACGGTCACTGCCGCCAGGTTCGGCTCCGAACGATCGCCCAGATAGACGGCATCGACCTCCTTGCCCGAATACACCAGCTTGTTCTCCGGACCATCCACCTTGAGGATGCCCAGCGCACCCTTGTTGAAGGCACGGAAGATCGAGTGGTCGACCAGCACGTAGCTGCCCGGTACGTCGGTGTGGAACTCCACGATGGCGGCGCCGCCGGAGGGGATCAACGTGGTCTGCACGTTCTCCTGCGGATGGCTGCCACCCTCCTGTTGCACCTTGTCGAAGATCTCGCCGATCACGTGGAAGCTGGAGACCAGGTTCGGACCGCCGTTGCCGATGAACAGGCGCACCTTCTCATTGGTCTTCGCGGTCAACGCATTGTCGCCGGTGAGCGATCCTTCCTTGCCGTTGAACAGCACGTAGGTCGGGTTCTCGTCGATCGCCTTTTCCATGTCGAACGGCTGATGCCCCTTCTGGCGATATTTGCCGGTGGTGTAGAAATCACCCTGCATCACGTAGTACTCGTGGTCGACCGGGCTCAGCCCTTCCGGCGGCTCGACCAGGATCAGGCCATACATGCCGTTGGCGATATGCATGCCCACCGGCGCAGTGGCGCAGTGGTAGACGTAGATACCCTGGTTCAACGCCTTGAACGTGAACTGCGACTCATGTCCGGGCGCGGTGAAGCTGGACGCCGCACCGCCGCCCGGACCGGTCACGCCGTGCAGGTCGATGTTGTGCGGCATCTTGCTGTCCGGCGCATTCTTCAGGTGGAACTCCACCGTATCGCCCTGGCGCACGCGGATGAAGCTGCCCGGTACGGTGCCGCCGAAGGTCCAGAACGTGTAGCTCACGCCCTCGGAAATCGGCATCTCCTTCTCGATCACTTCCAGATCCACGACGACCTTGGCCGGATAGTTGCGATGGATCGGTGGCGGCACATGAGGCGGACTGGTCAGCACCGCGTGGATCGGCTCGCCCTGCGGCGGACCGAAATCGCCGACTGCCGGCAGCGCCGGCCGGCGGTGCGGGCTTGCCAGAGCACGCCGCCAGCGCACACACGGCGAGGGCGGCAACAACGGTGGTCAACGGACGCAACATGAGCGGCTCCAGGTAGGGTGTTCCTCAGAGCGCAGCATGCCCGGTGGAAACCGCCGCCATTTGATCCGCGTCAAGTCGCACCGCAATAAATACCCGATGCGTCATCGTGCCGCATGTTCTTGCGAACCGGAGTGTCAGCCGGGCTTGCCGTCGGCGCGCGGGGTCAGATAGATCCACGCCGAACGCAATACCCACGGCAGGAAGGCCAGCAGCCAGCCGTAGGCGGCAATCACCAGCCACAAATACATATCCGTACCCAATTCGGCATAGATGCGAACCAGTGCCACGATCTGCAGCAGACCGAAGCAAAGCCAGGCGACCTTGCCCATCTGCATCGGCCGGCCGGAGTGACCCTGGGTCACCCGGGTGACCATCGCCACCAGCATCGAGCCGAAGAAACCGATGCCCAGCGCATGCAGCGGCGCGCGACCGAGAATGAAATGTCCACTGGTGGCGTAAACCACGTCCTGGATCGCGAACAGCACGAACGCCACCGGCAACCAGGCAAAGGCCAGGTGCAGCACCGCCAGGATGCCCGGGTGCATCGCCCTCCAGGGCCGCCAGGTCAGCGAGTGCCAGGCGAACACCAGCGCCAGCGGCACGTCGACCAGCCACAGCCAGCCAAGCACGCCGCGCCAGGCCAGCACCAGATGCGCCAGCAACAGCACCCACACCACCGGCATGCTCCAGTGGGGGCGGATCACCGGGTAGCCCTTGACCATGCCGCCAGTGAAGAACGGCAGCATGCGGTGCATCACCGTGAAATAGATCGGCAGCAGCAGGCCGAACGTACCGATGTTGATCGCCAGCAAGGCGCATTCCGCCGGGGCGCCGAACAGATAAGCGAGAAAGATCGCCAGCCCCAGCATGCCCAGGGAAAGCGCCATCAGGGCGGAACGCGCATGGCCCTTGCGCTCAGCCACCGAGGCGCGCAGCACGCCGCCCAGCGTCCACACCCCCACGCCATAGCCGACCAGCATCACCGCGATGCCCGACTTGAGCAGCCACGGCAGGTCGAGCAAGCCGACGTTGGCCAGCACATAACCGCCGAATATGCAGCCTGCCACCGGCACATAGCGGGTCCACGGCAGCGCCGGGCGATTCAGCCAGCGCGGGAATGTAGTCATCAGGAAGCCGAACATGAACAGCGGGAACAGTCCGTACTGGATCAGCATCGCGTGACCCCAGCCCGGAGGAATGGTCGGCTGCGGCCAGATGGGAATCCCGAAGCGCATCCAGGTCAGCTCCACCGCCCACCATGCCATGCTCAGCATCACCGCGATGGTGCCGGCAAGGAACAACGGCCGATGCGGTGCGGCGGCCAGGAATCGGGGAATGTCGGCGAGCGCCGAGGACTTGGCAGTGTCGCTGGGCGGCTGTTCGAACATGATCTCGTCAGGTTGAATGAGAACGACTCGCCATGGTGGCATAACAGGGCCAGATGCCCCATGACTTGTATCAGGCAGAAGCGCGGTGCATGAGCGGTGTCGAAGCTTGCGCGGGCTCGCGATGGAACAACGCCAGTTCCGGCCGGTGCAGACTGAAGCCCTGCACCTGGTTCACCCCCAGTGCCGTCAGCGCCTCCACGGTGGCGGTATCGGCCACCCATTCGGCAATCACTTCCAGCCCCAGCCGATGACCGATATCGGTAACCGCCTTGACCATCAGGTGGTTGACCGGATCGGTCAACATGTCACGCACGAAGCTGCCGTCGATCTTGATGACATCCAGCGGCAGGCTCCTCAAATAGGTGAACGATGACATGCCCGCGCCGAAGTCATCCAGCGCAATGCGGCAGCCGGCCGCGCGCAACGGTGCCATGCAGCGCGCCACATGCGACAGGTTGCGCACCGCCACGGTCTCGGTAATCTCGAAACAAACGCGCGTGGGGTCCACCCGATAGTGGCGCAGCAGATCGATGATCCAGCCCGACAACGCCGCGTCGTCGACGCTGGCCCCGGACAGGTTGATCGCCACCATATCCACGTCGGCTCCCGCTGGATGCAGCCGGTCGAAATTCGCCAAGGTGGTCTCGATGACCCAGCGGTCGATCAGCGGCATCAGTCCGTAACGCTCCGCTGCCGGCATGAATACCCCCGGCACCACCAGCTCACCGGATTCCTCGCGAAAGCGCAGCAGCACCTCGATGCCGGGTCTGCCCTCACCCAGCGGCAACGGCCACAATTCCTGATAGGCGAGGCGCAAACGATGTTCGTCAATCGCCCAGCGCAGGCGGTTGGCCCACTCCATCTCGCCGCGTCGCCGCACCGTCTGGTCGTCGCGCTCGGAATAAAATTGCACGCGATTGCGGCCCATTTCCTTGGCCATGTAGCAGGCGGTATCAGCCTGGCTCAGCAGATCCTTCGCCAGGACTCCGGCGTGGTCGACGACCACGCCGCCGATGCTGGCGCTGACCAGGTAGCTGTGCTGTTCCCAGATAAAGACGTAGCCATCGATGCAGCGGCGCAGACGCTCGGCGATCGTCCGGACCTCGTCCGGGTCGGCCACCTCGGTGAGCAGCACGCCAAACTCGTCACCGCCCAGGCGGGCCAGCACGTCGGCGCCCCTCAGCTGTTCGCGCATCAAGGTGGCAAGCTGGGCGAGCAACTGGTCGCCGGCCAGATGGCCGGACGTATCGTTGATCAGCTTGAATTGATCGAGGTCGATGTAGAGCAGCGCGACGAGCGGCGACCGCAGGGGGCCTGCCGCCAGCAAATCCCGCGGACGACGTTCAAATTCGCGCCGGTTGTACAGGTCGGTCAGCGCGTCGTGGCTGGCCTGGTGACTCAACAGCTCGGTCAGCTGACGCTCCTCACTGATGTCGCTGGCTACCATCAGCAGCTTGCCCTCGCCACTCAACTCGATCCGTGAAACGGCCACGCTGGCCCAGAATCGCGCTCCCGCGGCGTTGCGCAACTGGGCCTCGCCCCGAGCGCAACCGCTGGCCCCGACACCACACAGCTGCGCACGCAACAACGCATTCTCGAACAGCTCGGGCAAGTGACCGGCAGTCACGCCTTCCCCAAGACGGTCGCGGGCGGCGCGATTCGCGTAGGTGATTCGGCCGCTCTCCACTTCGGCCAGCAACACCAGTGCCGGCAACAAGTCGTTCAGCGCCCGGAAACGCTCCTCGCTTTCGCGGCAACGCCGACTCATCCGCCAACCAAGTTCGAGCGCGCGCTGGCGCATGCTGGCGATCGAGTACACCAGCAACGCCAGCAACACACTCGCCAGCACGCCGAGCGGCAGCGTCGAACGGTTCCAGTCCAGGGCCGGGACGCCTGCCGGCCGGGACTGCATCAGCACGTCCCAGGTCCGTCCGCCGTAAACCAATCGGCGTTCAAATCGAAAGCCACCGGTCAGGTCAGGCGTACGCGGCATCGAGTCAAACAACGGCAGTGCGTGCCGGGCATCGGTGACATCGGTGACCTTCAGTCGCAACTGCCGCCTGTCGCCGGGCGGCAGCAAGTCGTCGACCAATTTGCCGACTCGAAACGACACCGCCACTGATCCGCGCAGACGCCGACGCCGCTGCACGATCGTTTGCGGAGGATCGCCAGGGCTGAACACCGGCAGCCTGAGCGTGATGCCATCATCGATGCCGGTACCATCGCTTGGCTGAACCAGCCGGAACGGTGCCGACAAGGTCGCGTGATCGCTGTCTCGCGACGACTTCAGGTTGGCCAGATTTTACGGTGGTGCGCCGATATCCAGGCCGATCACCGATTCGTTGCCGACTCGCGGCGCTACCCAGCGCGTCACGAAGCGGTCACCCTGCGGGCCGGGCTCACGCTGTGCGTAGGCCAGTGCCAGCAAACCGGGGAACTGATCGCGGGGATGCATGTTGGTATAGAAGTTCGCGAATTCACGCTGGGTCACCTCGTCCGATGCCAGGAACAGCGTCTGCACCGCGCGCAACATCGATTCGGCCGAATGCAACTTGCCGTGCAACGCAGCGTAGGTTCTGCCGGCCATCTCGCCTTGCGCCACGGATTGTTCCGCCAGTTGTCGCTGCTGCTGCTGGTGAGACGCGACAAACGCCAGCGCCAAGCCCGCAAGCAGCGCAAACAGGCTCCACAGCCATGCACTCGCGCGCCATCGCGACGGCATCACCAGCGAATCGTCCGCGGCAGCATCCACTCGACGACCCCACCGCGTCCACGGAAGCCCGCGCAGAGCCCCGCTTGCCGGCGAGCGTGCCGTCGTGCGGGTGCGTGGCAATGGATGGAACAAGAGTGGCATGCGCTCGTACCAAAAGAGGAGGAGCAATCAAGCCGCGCACCACGCCGGCAAGCGTGCAGCCGCATTTTCGCCCCGCTGATTATCTATCGGCCGGCGAACGCGATTATCGAGGGGCCAAAGGTGACGGAGGCAATCAAGGCAGCCGTCATGGGATGGGTAACGCGCGACACAGATCCCCCTGGCGGCCTCATTGCAAACGGGCGCCCCGTGTCCCTACTTCACCATGCCGGCTTGATCGCGTTCGTTCCGAATGGCAGCTCATGGGAACAACGGCGTCTGCTACGTCACTCCCCGCTCGGCGACACGACGACGGCGATCACGCCATTCTGCCATCACGCCATGCGCTCTGCGCCCGCGCCCGCGAACTTCGGCCTGCACGATGGTCCGGCCACACCCGCAACGGGTCATCAAGCGGCGCCGTCACACTCAACCCCGGGCGCGACCCGATCGTCACCGCACAGGCGGGACAGATAAACAGCGCCTGGCCGCATGACAGCGGCGACAACTACCTTGACACGGACCGGGAGCGCGCGACGGCCAGACTGCGGGCGATCAAGCGCTGGCTCAGCCGTTGTTCAAAATGTAGATGGAGCAACCTCCGAATTTGTTGCACGCAAAGTCTCGATTGAGCGACAGGACCCCGGCGGGGAAAACCGCGAGGATGACCCACCTCAGCCAGACCGCTGGGCTGGCATCTTATGAGCCGGAAGCGACCCGCCAAAGCTGGCTCCTCATGCACCGGAAGATCCAGGTGGCGCCTGGCTGGGAGCAGCGCCAGGCGTGGGCGGCGGGACGGGATCGAGAGGTGGTGCCGCAGCCGGCGGAATGGTTCCGGCAGCTGGTTATGGGCTTGGCGCAGGATCGGGTGTGGTCGGCGGGACGGGACTGATGACCGATGCCGGATCGACAGGTGCCTATGGCACGGAGCGCGGTACTACCGCGAAGTTGGGATAGTTGTCGTAGGCGGTAGTGCCTGAGGGCTTCACGCTACGCGAATCAAACAGATTCCACGCTGCCTGTGCGTTCGGCAAACCGCTGTCGGCTGCAGCCGCGACGCCGATCTGGAAGTTGGCCGGGAATCCCGTGTAGGAGTAGGCATAACCGGACATTTCGCCAGCCTGCACGGGTTGATTTCTTACCTTCGCGAGCTCTACCAGCATGGCCGGCGAGTTGCACGCGAGGGCCGTGAGCGTGGGCCAGTTCGCCGCGTAGACCGCAGTATACGATGGCAGCCAGTTGCCTGCGGAATCTTTGACCTGGATGCTGTAAGCCGAGGCTTGCAGCCAGCAGTAACCTTGAGCCGAATGGGTCTGCCAGTCGGTCATCAGACCGATCTCGAACTTCGCCAGCCAGTTGCGGAACTCTGCCGCACCGGTGAAGCCAAGCTCGGCGGCGTGCCCTGCCGACCAGGTGAGGAAGTTGTGCTGCCACGGCGCCATGGCGTTGCTGTTACCGCCGTTCATGCTGTACACGGCGCCACCATCCATCAACCCCAGCGGGTTGGCATTCGGGTTGTTGCTGTATTTTGCATTCCAGTCGGCCAGTGAGTTCTCGGCATCGGCGATGAATTCCGCACCCAGGGGGTGACGGTCGGGAAGCAACCACCCGGCATCGGCCATCTCGCGCAGCACCCAGGCCTTGCCGCGCACTTGACCATGAGACCCGTCAATCAAGCCTTTGGAAAACCCACGATAGGCCTCGTTCGACCAAAGCTCGTTGAAAGAAGCCCCGAACGCGAGTTCCGACATGTAGTAGTAATCGCCCGTCACCATGTAGGGTACATAGGCACCTGACGGTTGGTGCGCGTTGTCCCACACATTGGGATTCCCGGTGCCATACCAACCGGTTACGCAGTTGCTTACCACCGGATTGTTCACGCAGTTTTGCACCATATCCGCCTTGTATGCCGCTCCTTTCGGGCTGTTCTGAGCCGCCACGCCGCTCGCTGATGCCCAGTTGATGACGGTTACATAAGGGTGCGTCTGGATGCTGACCGGCCATGCCGTTTGCGCGTCACGGTAATGGGTACTGTATGCGCCGAGCGCATCGGTGTTGGCCAGCATCCAGTTGTAGGCGCGAACGTCGGGGTGGACGATGTAAACGCTGGTCCAGCGCGGCAGCGGCCCGATCGCCGGCTGCGCGCCCGTGTTGCCCATGGTTTGGGTCTGGTCGCAGTGGTCCAGCGGCGCACAAGACTGGCGCAAACCACTCAGGAACGATTCCTTGGGCTGCAACGACATGTAGCGCGATACCGCCTTGCTCGCCTGGATGTATTGCGTGTCCTGCTGCAGATAGACCTGCGGCTGGGCATTGTTCCACCACAACAGCTTGTGCCAGCGCGTGTACGCGTACTGCGTGAGTGCAGGGCTGGCGTAACTCGCCGTTCCCGACGTCAATGTCGCGGTGTATTGCGGCTGTGCCTGCGGTGAAAAGGCCGACGCATTCTCGACGATGACGTCCGTGCGCACATTGCCAACCGAGGCTGGCGTGGCGCCTGCGTAGGCACGTACCGCGAAGTAGACCCGCAGGTTCGGGTTGGGGGTCCCGTCCGCTGCGGTCACGAGGCCGTTCACCACCCACTCACTGGACAGGGGGCCGGAGAGCCACACGTTGCACTGCGTGCCCCACGGCGCACACGCATTGGCGCCGCTGGCCGCTTGCAACAGCTTGCGAGCGTGGGCCGTGTAGGGCCTGCCGTCGACGGTGAGCGACACCCCGGCGTCGTAATTCGTGGCGAGCAGTTGCGACACGGTGATTGGTCCGCCCTGCTGCGTCGGGCCGGATCCCGTGGCAAGCGTCAGAGTCAGCTGTGCGCTGCCGGCCAGCCGCGGAACCATCACCGTCAGGACCGCGTGGCGCAGGCTGCCATCCGGGTTGGTCGCCTTGGCATCCACCTGCAACGGCACGGACTGGCCATTGAGCGTGGCCACCAGGGTTTTGCCCTTCGCGACGTCGCCACCCTTGAATACTTGACCAAAGGTCACTGGAACGTTGGTTTGCGTTTGCGCGGACTGGCTGAGCATTTGGTCCATGACCACGACCGCCGCCGGGGGCGGCGGGATACTGCTCGCAGGCGGCGGTGTGCTGGGTGGCGGTGGGCTGGGCGGCGGTGGGCTGGGCGGCGGATCGACTTGGGGTGCGACAGGCAACGGGGCCGCCTTGCCAGGGCAGCCGCTGAGAGTGAGCATACCGAGTGCGATGACCAGCACGCTGAACGTTCTGGATAGCCAGAACAGACGGTGTGTCTTGGAAGGCAGCATGGCAATACCCCTGTATTTATACATTGCGAGCGCTGGGTCCAGCTCCATCCGAGCATGGCGAGCATGTGAGTGTCGCTTGCCGACAAGACAGGGGTTGTGACCTCTGCCTCGGTATCGTCACGCGTTGATACTGCGTGTCAGCTGCGCACTGGGATGCGTCGCCCAGTTACAGAGCTGGCATACCCCGTGGTTAACGGCAGAAGACGTCTCCCCTGAAGTCGTGCACCGATTCCTGAAGTTCGGCAACTCGCATCACGCCGCTCCCTCCGAAAATACGCGAAAGGCATGCCGCTTGATACCCCTTGGCCGCTGGGCCCGCTACCTGGGCGTTGACCGAGCCGGCATCTGCGTGATGTTGGCGTCGCGCTCGCTGAGGGTGCGCCCGCAGCGGGGGATCACCGAGTCACGACCGGCAATATCCTTGCGTTGATCGGCGACGAACCGCAGCTTGCCGATGAGCAACGCGCGCAGCGTGTGCACGTCCCCTATGGCGAGGTTCAATGCCCGGCTTGCAAGCAATACTCGCATAAACAACGCCAATGGCGCCTCACGTCTTTCTCCCCCGCAGCTTCGCCCGATGCGTCGCCGTCGCGGTCCACGGGTCGTCCGGCCACGGATGTCGCGGGTAGCGGCCCTTCAGCTCCTTCTTCACCTCGGGGTAGGTGCGCTCCCAAAAGCCGCGCAGGTCCTGGGTGATCTGGATCGGACGGCCTGCGGGCGACAACAGATGCAAGATGAGCGGGATTCGGCCCCCGCCCACGCGCGGAGTGTCGGCCAGGCCGAACAGTTCCTGCAGCTTGACCGCCAGCACCGGCGGTTCGGCACCTGCGTATTCAAGGCGACGCGCCTGGCCGCTGGGCACGACGAGGCTTTCCGGTGCCTGCGTGTCGAGCAGGCGCCGCTGATCGTGGTCGAACAGCGCGGCCAGCGCCTGCGACAGATCCTCCGCGCGCAAGGCATCGAAGCGGTGCGTGCCGGCCAGATACGGCGCCAGCCAGGTGTCGAGTGTGGCCAGCAGCGACACGTCGGAGAGATCCGGCAGATCCAACTCGGGCATCCATGCATGCAAGGCTTGCATGCGCGTGCGCAGGCGGCGCGCCGCGTCGCTCCACGGCAGCACGTCGAGGCCGCGCGCGCGGATCGCGGCGAGCATGACCGGCAAGGCGTCCCGCGCCTTCACCGGCACGCTGCGCCGCGCCAGCACGATGGCGCCGAAACGCTCCTCGTCGAACGCTTCGGCGGCGCCGCGCTGATCGTTCCAGCGCAGCGTGCGTTCACGGGTGAATTGCGCCAGGAAATCGCGTTCGAGGATACGTGGGTCCAGCGGCGCGGCCGCATACACCAGGCTGTCGCGGTCCTCCAGGCGCAGGTCCAGCACCACCAGCCAGGGTTCGCCGAGCAAGGCGGTGTCCTCGTGCAGGCGCGCGCCGCGGCCATTGGCCAGCGTGTAGCGCCGTGGCTCGCCGTCATCACGATGGGCAATGCGATCGGGAAACGCCGGTGCGAGCAGGTCGCCGACCGCATGGCTGTCGGGGCTGCCACTGGCCACCGTACGGACGTCCAGACGTTTGCGCCAGCCTTTGCTGGCGTGCTCGATCGAGGCCAGTGCGCCGCTGTCGGCTTCGCTACCCGCGGGGCCTGCGCGTCGATCGCGCCAGGCATGCAAGGCTTCCAGGCGCACGCGAAAGTCGTCATTGCGTGCCTGCGCGCCGCGCAGCGGTGAGCGTGCCTCCATCAGGGCCAGCAGATCGGCGATCAGTGCACGCCGTTGATCCGGCGCGCGCAAGGCCGCCGCGCCCAGCCGCGGCGTAGCGCCGAGGTCCAGCATACGACGGCCCAGTGCGGTGATCTGGCCGGCATCGGCCAACGCCCCCAGCGAGCGCAACAACTCGCGTGCCTGCGCCAGCGCACCGGCGGGTGGTGGATCGAGCCATGACAAACCGTCGCTGCCGGCGGTGACGCCCCAGCCCGCCAACTCCAACGCCACGCCGGACAACTCTGCGTGGTTGATCTCCGCACTGCGCGCGGGTTCGAGGCGCCGGCTCTGCGGCCACAAACGGTAAGCGGTGCCGGCGGCCACGCGACCGGCACGACCGGCGCGCTGATCGGCCGAAGCGCGCGAGATGCGCACTGTCTCCAGCCGAGTGAAGCCGGAGTTGGGGTCGAAGCGCGGTTCGCGCGCGAGGCCGCTGTCGATCACCGCACGGATGCCGGGCAAGGTGATGCTCGACTCCGCCACGTTGGTGGCGAGCACGATGCGGCGGATACCGGGCTCGGCCGGAGCCAGCGCGAATTGTTGCTCGGACAGCGATAGCTCGCCGTGCAATGGCAGGATCTCGATATCCCGCCTGGGCTCGATCCCTCTGCCCGCCGGAGAGGGTGTTCCGGCAGGGGAGGGAGAGGGCAACGGCGGAGCGTGATGCTGTGCTCCGCCGCTGCTCTCTCCCGCAAGGCCTCTCCCGATGGGAGAGGGGAGTGTCCGTTCGAGAATGCGTTGCACGGTTGCGATCTCGCGGCGACCCGGGAGAAACACCAGCAAGTCGCCGCTGGTTTCCTGCAGGGCCTGACGCGCGACGCGGGCAACTTGTTGTTCCATGCTCTCCTGCGCGCGCGCCGGCGGATGTTCGATATGGACTGGAAAGCTGCGGCCGGGGCTGCTGATGCGCGGTGCATCCAGCCACGCTGCAACGCGCGCGCCGTCCAGCGTGGCGGACATCAACAGCAAGCGCAGTTCAGGGCGCAGAGCGGCCTGCACGTCGAGTGCGAGGACGGCGCCGAGGTCACCGGCCAGATGCCGTTCGTGGAATTCGTCGAAGATGATCGCGCCGACGCCGATGAGTTCGGGATCGGCCTGGATCAGCCGGGTCAGGATGCCTTCGGTGACTACCTCAATCCGGGTAGCCGCGCTGATCCGCGATTCGAAACGGATGCGGTAACCGACGCTCTGGCCCACCGCCTCGCCCAGTTGCTGCGCCATGTACTGCGCGGCGGCGCGCGCCGCGATCCGGCGCGGCTCCAGCATCACGATCTTCTGCCCCGCCAGCCACGGCGCGTCGAGCAGGGCCAGCGGCACCTGGGTAGTCTTGCCGGCGCCCGGCGGCGCCTCCAGCACCAGCCGCGGCTGCGTTTGCAATGAGGCGACGATCCGCGGCAGCAGCGGACGGATCGGAAAGACTGGCAGGAACGTGCTCATCTCCGCCGATGATAACGGCGACCACAACCTCAACGCCGGCTACGGAGCGCCAGGCGCCCGCTCGCGGGCGATGCTCTTGGTTTCGCTTTTGCGAGTCCCGACGACCGACTTCCAAATCCCGATTCTGGATTCCCGATTTCCGATTCCCAGCCAAAAAGCATCGCCCGCGAGCGGGCTCCTACCCGGCTTGTGTCAGCCTGCGCACGATCACGGCGAGACTGCTTGCAGGCAGACCTGCTCCTGTCGGCGCGCTTCATCGACGCTGCCGAGCTTGCCGTCATGTTTGCGAGCATCCAGCACGACCTGCCAGTTGCGCTCGCACAGCGGGCCGTGGCGCACCCCCTGTTGCCACGACTGCAACGCCAGATCCTGCGCCATCGCGTAGTCGCCGTGCTGCAGCGCCGACTCGGCATGTTCCTGCAGTTGCTGCGCACCTCCCGGCTGCGCCACGGACAGCGTCGTGCTCACTGCCGTGACCGTCCGCCCGCCGGCTTCGCGCGCGCCGCCAGCGTGGCGCAGCGGCGCCAGCGACTCGAACTTCTCCTGGTAATCGTCGGTGACCCGCTTGGCGTCCTCGCTGTTGCGGATGATGCGCGGCGTGATCAGCACGATCAGCTCGGTGCGGTCGCGGTTGCGGTTGGTGCTGCCGAACAGGCGGCCGATCACGGGAACCCGGTTGAGCCCCGGAATGCCGACGTTGGTCTTTCCCTCGTCCTGCTGGATCAAGCCGCCCAGCAGCACCGTCTGGCCGCTCTGCACCGCCACCTGCGTGCTCAGCTCGCGCTGCGAGATGGACGGGTTGCCGTTGATGATCGGCTGCGAGGCGTCGCGCTGGCTGACCTGCTGGCTGACGTCCATGTAGACCAGGCCGCCCGGATTGATGCGCGGGCGTACCTTGAGGATGACGCCGGTGGTGAGGTACTGGACCGAGTTGTAACTGGTGGCCGCGCCGATGCCGGTGTTGACGGTGGTCTGGTTGATCGGGATGTTGTCACCGACCTGGATGCTGCCGACCTGGTTGTTCATCACCACCATCGAGGGCGCCGACAGCGTCTTGGTATTGCCGCTGGTCTCCATCGCACGGACGGCCACCTGCATGTTGTGGTTGAGGAAGGAATAGAAGAACGGTTGCCCCTGGAAGCCGGGGCCGCCGTCGCCGAGTGCGCCGTACTGTCTGGCGGTGGTGGAGCCGGGGACGAAATTGCCGTTGGCGTCGACGGTGCTGCCGACCAGCCCCTTCAGATACCACTGCACGCCGAACTGGAACTGGCCGGTGAGCTTGACCTCGAGGATGCGCGTTTCGATCTGGACCTGCAGCGGCACGTTGTCGAGCTTGTCGATCGCGCGCTTGATCTCTTCCCATTGCGACGGCCGGGCGCGCACCAGCAACTGGTTGTTGGCGTCGACCGAGCTGATCCGCACACTGCCATCGCTGGAGGCGTATTGCTGGCTGCCGGCGGCGCCGCCGGCGCCCTGCTGGGCGTTGCTGCCGAAGGCCGACGACACGCCGCCCCCCGCCATGGTTCCACCCACGCCAGTGTTGCTGCCGATATTGCCGAGGCCGCTGCCGTCGCGGCTGTCACCGATACCGCTACCCAGCCCGCTGCCCGAACCACCGCTCAGCCCGCCGGAACCGACTGCACCGACGCCCGTGCCGGTGTTGCCGAAGCTCCCGGCGGTGCTGCCCATGCTGGTGGCATTGGCGTTGTCGGCACTGCCGAGCGTGCCGCTGCTCAAGCCCGGCCCGACCTGGCCGCCGTTGTCAGCGCTGTTGCCCGCGTTGTTGGTGTAGATCTGCGCCAGGTACCTGGCCAGGTCGGAGGCCTTCAGGTTGCGTACGTCGTACACGAACAGCTGCGGCTGGTTGCCGCCACCGGCATCGATCTTTTCGATCCAGTCGCCCACTTCGCGCAAGTAATCGGGCTGGGTGCTGATCACCACCAGCGCATTGGTGCGCTCGATCGGGATGAAGCGCAGCATGCCGGCCAGCGGCGTGCTGCCGTGCTCACCGAACAGGCTGTCGAGCTTGGGCATCAGCTCGCCGACGCGTGCGTATTGCAGGTTGAACACGCCGACCGAGGTGCCACGCAACCAGTCCACGTCGAAGGTGCGCACCATCCGCTCGTCGTCGGCCAGTTCCTGCGGCGTGCCGGCGAGCACCAGCAAGTTGCGCGAGGGATCGACCAGCAACACGGCATCCTTGCGCACGAACGGCTTGATCAGCTTCTGCATCTCGGTGGCGGAGATGTAGCGCAACGGAAACAGGCGCGCCTGCAGGCCGCCGCCAGGCGCGGCGGCGCCCAGGCTGGGCACGAGGTTGCCCGAGACGGCATCCTTTTCCGGCAGCACGACGTAGCCGCCGGCACGCTTGACCAGCGCGTTGTGGGTCCAGCTGAGCAGGGTCTCGAGGATGGGCAGGGCCTGTTCCTGATCCACCGGTTGCGCGGTGGAGAAGGAGATATTGCCCTCCACGCCCGGCACGATCGTGTAGTTCTGCTTCAGCAGGTCACCCAGAATCGCCTTGACCACCGCCTGCACCGGCTGGTTCTCGAAGTTGAAGGTCACCGCGTTGCTGCCCGTGGCGGTCTGGTGCGGCGTGACCAGGGTAGTGGGCCGCACGAAGCGGCCACTGCCTTCGCTGATGGTGGCCTGGGGCGGCCTGGGCGTAGCCGTGTCCAGACCCCGGTTCAACGGCAGCGGCGCCGGCACCGGATTGTGCGTGCCGGCCATGGCCTCGCGTTGCAGCGCACCGTCATCGCGTGGCTGCGGCAAGTTGGCACAACCGGCAAGCCAGACGAAACCGGCCAGCGTGAGGGCAACGGTGACGCTGCGCACGACATGCGTAATGAATAGACGAGCCATGAATCAGTGATCTCCTTCGTGGGACGCGGCGGCGCGTTCCGCACGACGTTTCTGGATGGTGCGGCGAAGCCGTTCGATCGCCGACTGGGAAGGTTGATCCAGTGCGGACGGTGCTGCCGGCTGGTCGCGGCGCGGCGCCGGACCCTTTTCGAATTTCGGTGGTGCGCTGGCGTCTTGCTGCACGCGCACGGAGGCCGCGCCCGGAGTCGGTGGTGGTCGATCGCGACCTTCGTTGGTACCACGGGGTGGGTCGATCGGTGCGCCCGCCGGCAACTTCAGTTCGATGCGGCCAGAGGACGAATCGAACACCGCCGAGCGCGGGTGCACCTCGACCAGGGTCACGCTGCCGTCGGGCAGCGCGGCGCCTTCACGCAGACGGATCTCCCGGTTGCCGTTCTTGTCGTGCAACAACGCCATGCGCAAGTCGCGGGTGATGATGATACCGGTCAGTTCCAGGTCGCCCAGGTTGCTGCCACCCGCCGCAGCGTGCGCCGTCGGCTTGCGGTCGGGATTGAACAGCGGCTGCCGCCACACCATGCTGAACTGTTGCAGCGGCTTGGGCTGTGGCAGATCAGCGCTGTTTCCTGGTGCCGGCAACGGCGGCAAGCGGCGTGGCGGCGACCAGTGCACGCTGCGACCGACGCCGCCCAGCAGCAGCAGGAACAGCGCGCCGAGCACCAGCGCTACGACGCCGAGCACCGGCGTCAGTCGCCGTTGATGGGCAATCTTCACAGCGCCTCCCCGGCGTCGGCGGGCAAGCTCGCGGGCGAGTTGGCCGACGGTCGCACATAACCGGACAGGGTGAACTGGACTTCCAGCGGAGCACTCTGGTTGTGCTGGGCCGCCACGGGGTTGCGATAGATGCTGAGATCGTCGACGAACAGATACGGCGTGCCCTGCTCCAGCGCCTGCAGCACTGCCGCCAGCGGCTCGATGTCGCAACTGAGACTGATGCTGACGGCGGCCTTGCGATACGGCTCGCCCGCTGGCGTCGGCGGTGCTGGCAGTGGCATTTTCTGGCTCACCACGCAGCGTCCGCCCTGGGTGGTGCGCCCGACCACGTCGACCACCTGCTGCATCAGGTCGGCCGCCGCATTGTTCGGATCGGCGGCAGCGAGGAACGCATCGCTGGCCGCCTGACCGGCACCCAGCGCCGCGAGGCGCTGCTGCAGCGCCGGCTTTTCCGCAATCGCGGCGGCATAACGACTATGCGTGTCGCGCAGCTGGGACATCTCGTCGCCGATCTGGTTGAGCGGCGCCACGAACCACCAGTGCACAAGGACAAAATAGGCCAGCGTCACGGCCAGCAGCAACACGACGACCGCGGCGATGCGGCTCTCGCGTGGTTTGAGTGCGGCCATCTTCATCTTCATGGCTCGCCGGCCGTGCCGGCGGTTGCCGCGTGGGCCGGCGTGGCGCTGGATGTGGCAGGCAGCTTCACTTTGGCGGTCAGGTAGAACCGTTCCTTGCCGGTGGTCGGATCGGGCTGGATGCTGCCCTGGAAGCCGGCATCGGTGATCAGTGGCGAATCCTTCAGCGCATCGAGCAGCTTCGCGGCCTGCTGGCTCTGGCCCTGCATGCCGATCTGGCCGGTGTTGTCGACGCTGAAACGTTCCAGCCAGGTGCCATCGGGCAAGCGTGCGGTGGCATCTGCAAGGATGCTGAGCATGCTGACGGTGTCCTTCTTGCGCGTTGCCAGGAAGCCGGCGGCGCCGGCGTTGTCCTGCAATTGCTGGCGCAGGGAAGCCACTTGCTGGGCATCGCCCCGCATGGCGGCCACTTCGGCCTGCATCCGGGCCAGCGCGACGCCGCGGTTGTGCAGCCATTCGCCAGCAACCAGCAGCAGCAGCACCAGCGACGCCGCGCCCAGGATCAGGTTGAGGCGTCGCCGTGGATGCGCCCGGCGCGGTCGTTGTTCCACCGGCAGCAGGTTCACGCCAAGGCGATCGTCGCCCGACGCCACATCCACCGCATCCGCCGCGATGCCTTGCATCCGCAAGCGCGCCAACAGCGGGTCCACGCTGGCGCGGGTGACCGCCACCAGTTCCACCTGGAAACGGCCGGCGACCGGCGCGCCGAGTTCGCGCACGGCGTAATACACCTGCGCCACACTGAAGGGGGTCTGTCGGTCCATGTCGAAGC
>CAJDVU010000023.1_pt1 | contig 30545 bp, 28 predicted proteins | sample 7391431 | NCBI WGS metagenome assembly CAJDVU01 (sample SAMEA7055700, study PRJEB34461) | soil metagenome | biome: terrestrial ecosystem; feature: Peninsula; material: soil | place: Antarctica | collected 2016
CCGTCGGCACAACCGCGCACCACATCACGCAGATCGACATCCTCCGGCTCGGCCGCCTCGATCGAACGCTCCATCCGGCTCGATTCGCTCATCGCGCGTACCAGCGCACTCAGGCGCGCCACGCCGTCACGGGCGCGCGCCAGGTACGGCAGCGCCCGGTCCGGAAGCGCGGCGCGCTCCTGCAAGGCATGCTCCAGGTTGTCCAGCGACGACTTCACGATCGCCAGCGGCGTATTGAGTTCGTGTGACAGTTTGGAGGCCAGCGTGCGCAGGTAGTCGGTATAGCCGCCGATCACCACGAACAGTTTTTCAAAGCTGCGCGCCAGGTCGCCAATCTCGTCCGGTGCATCGGTCATCGGAAAACGTCCGGTGCCGAGTTGGCCATCCAGACGTCCATCGTTGAGCTGGGCACGCTCGGCTGCATTGCGCAGGCGAGCCAAGCGCAGGCTGAGCCGGGTAGCGAACAGCAGCAGGATGGCACCGGCCACCAGCAGCACGCCAAAACTGGTCAGCAGCAGCCCGAACAGGGCGCGGTTGGCCAGCAGCGGCACGCTGCGGCTGGCCTGCTCCAGCAGCAGCACGCCCTCGACCTTGCCCGCCTGCTCGATCGGCACCGTGGCGGCCAGTACCACGCTGCCGCGCTCCTCGCCCCGGCGCCACACGCTGACCGCCTTGCCCGCACGCGCCTGTTCGACTTCCGTCGTATCCAGCCGCGGCACGTCTTGCGACCACAGGTTGGCGTCTTCCAGTCGGGTCGCCAGCAGCGAGCGATACACCAGCGAGGCGAACCAGCCAGGCTGGCCGTCCGCACCGGTAGCACGGTTGAGCTTGCCACTGCGCGCCAGCAACCAACCCGACGGCGACAGTACGCGCGCCTGGACCCGGTCCGGCACGAGTTGGCCCAGCTCGCGCGACAGTGCAACGGAATAGCGGCGCAGCGGGCGCGTCTCGGAGGCCAGGCGATCGCCGCCGGCACGCGCGTCATAGGCACCGATGCCGAGCACGCGCAGATCCAGGTCAAGCGGCAGGCGCAGCTCGACCTGGTAACCACTGCCATCCTCCTGCCAGCTCGCGCCGAGCTGATCCGGCAAGCCGGATACGGCCGGATCGAGCGGCACCGCGTTCAGCGGCCCCGGCGCCGCACTGGCCAGCAGATAGCGCCGCTGGCCGTCTGCGTTGCCAAGGGTGAGGATCAAATGGTCGGCGAGCAGCGCGTTCGCATCGGCGGTATCGGCGCGGGTGCGGCGCGCGTTGGCCACCCGTGCATAGAGATAGAGGCCGTCATCATCCTCGGCCAGCAGCAGCTGACCTCGACGCGGAAATGGCTGGCTCCACGGCGTCAGCGAAGCCCAGTCGTCGCCGTAGCCATCCACCGTGATCGGTCCTGGCGCCTGCTGCACGTACCAGCCCGGGCCAGCAGCGGACGGCAATGCGTGGGTCACCACCAGGCTGCGCGCCACCACTTGCGCCGACGCCTGCAGCGCCTGCGCCTGGCCGTTGCGCAGCAAGGCCTCCATCTGCCGCACGTTGAACCAGCCGGCGATCGGCAGCGCCAACGTGCACAGCGCCACCAGCAGCAGCTTCCGACGCAGGGTCATGCCGTCTCCGCGGAAGGATCAGCCGGCACGGGCGGGTGGCGCCGCGTAGCGTTGGTAGTGCGACGCCACCACCACCCGCATGAACGCATCGAGCAGTGCACGCCGCGTCGGGTCGCTGTCGTCCAGGCTCATCGACCAGCTCAGCCGGACGCCGCTGGCCTGGCCCGGGTCGCAGAACACCAGCACGTCGTCGATATGGTCGCTGCCCTCGTAGACGCTGGCCTCGCACCGCATGTCCGGGTGATGCACGGCGAAACTCGAGGTCTTGCCGGTCGGATCGAGTTCGAGATAACGCTTGCGGTCCGCCTGCACTTCGGCGGCCAGACTGGCCAGCTTGCGCGGCCACACGTTGAGCACCATCACGCGCTGCGGCTTGCCGGTCCACTCGCCCTGGTACAAGACCGCGTTCACGCCGATCGCCTGGGCATAGGTACAGCAGTCGCGGGTCCAGCCGGCGGGCGTGTCCACCGTGATCGCCCATGCCGGCGCATCGCCGTCGCGGGCGCCGTGCGCCAGCACGTCGTCTGACGGTGCAGCCCGTGCCAGTGTCGCGACCGCAAGCAGGATCACGATCCAGATCGCATGCTGCATCACGGCTTCCACCGATAGCCCACGCCGTGCACGGTCTCGATCGCGTCGAACTCGGGCGCCACCGCGATGAACTTCTTGCGGATGCGCTTGATGTGCGAGGTGATGGTCGCATCATCGACGACGAGTTCGGCCTCGCGCATCAGCTGGTCGCGGTTCTTCACGTGGCCGGGAAAGCGGATCAGCGTATGCACCATCCAGAATTCGGTGACGGTGAGCGGCACGTCCTTGCCGCCCCAGGTGATCCGCATCCGTTCTGCTTCCAGCTTCAGCGGGCCGTGCTCGAGCACCGTCTCGCTGGAGGCGGGCGCCTTCAGCGACTCGATCCGGCGAAACAGCGCGGCGATGCGCGCGGCCAGCTGGTGCAGGCTGGTGTCCTTGCTGAGGTAGTCGTCAGCGCCCAGGCGCAGGCCGGAGATCACGTCGAAATCCGAATCGCGCGCGGTGAGGAAAATCAAGGGCAAAGTGGCCGATTTCGCCCGCAGCTCGCGGCACAGGTCGAAGCCGCCCTCGGGCTCGTCGCCCAGCCCGATGTCGATGATCACCAGTTCCGGCAGTTTCATCGCGAACGCGCTGGAGGCCTGCTGGCGCGATCCGTACCCGCGGGCGTCGTAACCGAAGCGGTTCAGCGCCTCGACGTAGTTGGCGCGGATCAGCGGTTCGTCTTCGACGATGGCAATGCTGCGGCCCATGGCGTACTCCTCAAGATGGTGGCTGCAGCGTGCTATGCGTGTGGCGCCGGTGCAAGTCGCCGGACGTCATTGCCAGCATCTCGCCACATGCCAGCGGCAAATCGCCCCCGTTGTGCCGCCGCTTGCGCCGCGGGCGGCGGTTTGATGTGAACCACGTTCCACACACCGCGAGGACAGCCATGAACACCGATGCCAGCCAGCAAGATCCGAATGCCGAACTGCGCAGCTTCGAGCCGCTGCGCGTCAGCCTCGCGCTGGGCGCGCTGTTGCTGGGCCTGCTGACCGGCATCTACTGAGGAGGTCGTCATGTCCCGTCACGCACCCGATCCATCCCGCTTCAACCCGTTTGCCGTGGAAGGCGCCCGCTGGCCCGGCGCGAAGGGAATCGCGCCGGGCGCGGACCAGGAGCAGTCCGACCCGGATTGGCAACCGCTGTAACCCCGTTCCGTCCGACAGGGTGGTTTCTTTCCCCTCCCTTGCGAGGGGATTTTTTTGTCCGTCGCCGACCCCTGCCGAGCTGGAACTGCGGCTGGCGCTGCGTGCGCTGTGGCGGGCGGCGCTGGCGCGGTGGATGCACAGGGCACGACGATGGAAGGGCGACGATGCTGGCGCTGGCTGATGTTCAGGGCGCTGATGCTGGCCGCCGGGCTGGGCCTGGACGGTGTCTGGATCCACGCCACGGCGGCGCTGGCGCGACGGCTGCTGGGGCGAGCATGGGTACGATCCGACCACCGCCGCGAAACCCGACGCCCGTGGCCGTCGGCCGACATGGCGCCGATCGCCGCGCTCAGCGTGCTTCGGCTGCAGCAGGACCTGATCGTGCTCGATGCCGACAGTGGCCAGACGCCGTGCCGGGCACGCACGGGCTCAGCGTGATCAGCGCCCGTCGCGACACCTCATTCCGTTTTCTGCCGATGCTCTGGCCCGGCGACCGGCTGCCGCTGGATGGCCCACGCGGCGGTAGTGACTACCAGGTGATCGGCAGCCGCATCATCGCCCGCCGGCAAGCGCGCATTCCCGCCGCGGACAGCATCGATGGCCGGTGGCTGGTCACCTCGTCATATCCATTCGATGCGATCGTGTCCGGCGCCCCGCTGCGCCATGTGGTACAGGCGCGCCGCATGAACCTGAACATGGCCGCCACCAAATCATCGACACACGCGGGAACCAATGTCGATCGACCCGGTCAGACCTCGTGATTGGCGCGCGTTCCTCTTAGCCGTGGGACGTGTCGATGCAAAGGCTGCCGTCCCCTCTGGAACCTGCGCATCGGCATGCGCCAATCGATGGTGTTTCCTCTCACGTCTCCGACGACGTTTATCCCGGTGCTGCGGTGAGCCGTGCCGGGATTTTTTCCGTGCGGTGGCGGGGTGTTGCAGCGATCAACCGATCGCGTCGCGCATGGCGGCGGATATGCTCAGCCGATCGCCTTGCGCATGGCGGCGATCTCGGCCCGATAGTCGCTGGCATGGAAGATTGCCGAACCGCGCGCGCGCCTGGCGCAGCTTTTCCAGCGTACCGGGAATGAACTGCTGCCCGCCGAAACCCGGGTTCACCGACATGATCAGGATCATGTCCAGCTTGTCCATCACGTAATCCAGGTGATCCAGCGGCGTGGCCGGATTGAACACCAGCCCCGCCCGGCAGCCGGACTCCTTGATCAGACCTAGCGTGCGATCGATGTGCTCGCTGGCTTCGGGATGGAAACTGATCAGGCTGGCGCCCGCCTTGGCGAAATCCGGCACAATCCGATCCACCGGCTTGATCATCAGATGCACATCGATCGGCGCGGTGATGCCGTAGCCGCGCAGCGACTTCAGTACCATCGGGCCGATCGTGAGATTGGGTACGTAATGATTGTCCATCACGTCGAAATGCACCCAATCGGCACCCGCGGCCAGTACCGCAGCGGTGTCTTCACCGAGTCGCGCGAAATCGGCGGCGAGGATGGACGGGGCGATGATCGGGGTTTGCCTGAGCATGGGGCACCTCAAACGGGGAACGGGGAACGGGGAACGGGGAACGGGGAACGGGGAACGGGGAACGGGGAAGAGCATAAAGCCCGGGAGGCATGGCGCAAGCGATGGCGTGATCAACCCATCGCCACTTCCCTCGAACCAGAATACCCAAGTCAATGCGGACGACGATACGTTCCCTGTTCCCTGTTCCCTGTTCCCTGTTCCCTGTTCCCTGTTCCTTAGTTCCCGGTCCTACCTGAACCCGCGCGCCTCCTTGATCCGGTCATATGCGGCATTGATGTCGCTGGCGCGCGACTCGGCCTGCCGACGCATGTCGTCGGGCAGATCGCCGAGGCGGTCGGGGTGATGTTCGGAAATCAGCTTGCGGTAGGCACGCTTGATCGCGCGTTCGTCGGCGTTGCGGTCGATGCCCAGCACGGCATACGGGTCCGGTCCCTGCGGCGTACGTTGTGGCGGCACGTAGCCGCTGCCGGTGTTCCAGGTGCGACGCTGGCCGTGCGGGCCGGCGCCGGCATGCCACGCATAGCCCTTCATCGCCATCAGCGCCATCAGTTCCATGTCGCTGATCCGCAGCGCGAAGGCGAGCTGGCGCAGGATCGACATCTTCTCCGGACCGGGGTTGCCTTCGGCCAGCACCGTCTCGATCACCACGTCGAGCACCGGGAAGGCATGGTCGCGGCGCATGCCCACCCAGCTGCGCAGCTCGGCAACGGTGCGGGTGACATCAAACTCCGGCTGCTTGCCCACGTTGAAGCTGGCCACCGCCTGCTTGCGCTGCTCGGCGGCGAGGCCCATGCGGGTCATCAGCCGCTCGGCCACCGCGATCTCGGCCTCCGACACGCGACCGTCGGCCTTGGCCACCGCGCCGAGCAGGGTGAACAGCGGCCCGACGAAACCGCCAGCCTCGGGGGTGGCCTGCTGGCGCTGGCTGTGGCGCAGGTTGTCGAAGATGAAGCCGATGACCGCGCCGACCACGGCGCCGGGCACGCGCCCGATCAGCAGCCCGAAGATACCGAACCAGATCGTGTAGGTGAAACTCACGGACGCACCGGCAACTGCGTCGACTGGGCACTGTACCAGCGCGCCAGCACATCGAGCTCGGCATCACTCAGCGGGCCGATCGCCGCACGCATCACCGGCACGTTGCGGCGGCCGTCGCGGTACTGCTTCAATGCGTCGCGCAGATAGTCCAGCCGTTGCCCGGCCAGGTTCGGCACGCCGGGCATGTGGGCATGCCCGGTTTCACCATGGCAGGCCGCGCACAGGCCCAGCCGACTCGGCGCGGTCGGAGCCTGGGCAAAGCTGGGCGAAGCGGCCACGCAAAACGCCGCAATCAGAAGTATGCGCATCGACACCACATGGGGTTCCAGGCTGCCAATTCTAGCAGCGCGCCCGAAATCTCCGGCAGCGCCTTTTCGGCGCGGCGGCGGCAACCGTTAGAATGGTCCCTTCTGATCACGTGGAATCCGCCATCGTGCCCACTGTCCTGCCGCAATCGAACCTGCCCGGCCTCGAGTTGATCCATCGGGGCAAGGTGCGCGATGTGTACGCGTTGTCCGACGATCGGTTGTTGATGGTCGCCAGCGACCGACTCTCCGCGTTCGACGTGGTGATGCCGAACCCGATCCCGGGCAAGGGCGAGATGCTGACCCAGATCTCCAACTTCTGGTTTGGCAAGACGGCCCATCTGATTCCCAACCATCTGCTCGATGTGCCATTGGCCGAGGTGTTGCCTGCCGGCACCGACCTGCAGTTGTACGAGAAGCGCGCAGTGGTGACGCGGCGGCTTGAACCGGTGCCGGTGGAAGCGATTGCCCGCGGCTACCTGATCGGTTCGGGCTGGAAGGATTACCAGGCGACCGGCTCACTGTGCGGCATCGCGCTGCCCGCCGGCCTGCAACAGGCGCAGCAATTGCCCGCGCCGATCTTCACGCCCTCGACCAAGGCGGCGGCCGGCGCGCACGACCAGAATGTCGACTTCGATGCGGTTGTCGACGCCGTGGGCAGCGAGCTGGCCAACCAGGTGCGCGACGCCACCTTGGCGATCTACCAATGGGCCGCGGCCTATGCGGCGGGGCGCGGCATCATCATCGCCGACACCAAGCTCGAGTTCGGCACGGATGCGAGCGGCAAGCTGTATGTGATGGACGAGATGCTGACCCCGGATTCCTCGCGCTTCTGGCCGGCCGACGAGTACCGCACCGGCATCAGCCCGCCCAGCTACGACAAGCAGTTCGTGCGCGACTGGCTGGAGACGCAGGACTGGAACAAGACCGCGCCCGGCCCGGTGATTCCCGATGCGGTGATCGCACGTACGGCGGCCAAATACGCCGAGGCGCTGCACAGGCTTGCCGGCATCGAGCTGGGCTGATGAATGCGTGGCTCAGCCTGGCGCTGGCGATCCTCGCCGAGGTGATCGGTACCAGTGCGTTGAAGGCGTCGGACGGCTTCAGCCGGCTGTGGCCCAGCGCGATCGTGGTGGCCGGCTACGGCGCGGCGTTTTATCTCCTCAGCCTCACCTTGCGGCAGATACCGATCGGCATTGCTTACGCGGTGTGGTCGGGCGCCGGTACCATCTTGATTACCGTAATCGGCGTGCTCCTCTTCCGCCAGAAGATCGACCTGGCCGGCATCGTCGGCATCGGCTTGATCGTGGCTGGCGTGCTGGTCTTGAATCTGTTATCCAGGAGCGGTGCCCACTGATCGCACGTCACCGGGGGTTTCCACCATGCGTACCATGCAGGACTGGATCGACAGCTACAGTGCCGACCACCGCAACCCGACCAACCAGGTGTTCCACTGGTTCTGCGTGCCGCCGATCGTGTGGTCGGTGATCGCGTTGCTGTGGGCGATCCCGGTGCCGTTCACTGTATTGCGTCCCGGCTCGTGGGCGGTGCTGGTGATGGTATTGGCGTTCTACTGGTACTGGCGACGCTCGCACCGGCTGGCGGCCGGCCTGCTGCTCGTGTTCGTCGCGTTCGCTCTGTTCACCAACTACCTGTATTGGCAGCTCGGCGCGGCGCAGTTGTGCTACTGGGCCATCGGCGTGTTCGTGGTGGCGTGGATCGGCCAGTTCATCGGACACAGGTACGAAGGGCGCAAGCCCAGCTTTCTCACTGATCTTTCCTACCTGCTGATCGGACCGGCCTGCCTGATGTCCAAGCTGTTTCGCAAACTGGGGTTCAAGCAAGTCGTATGACTACCCTGCTTACCGTCATCAGCACTCTGCTGTGGTGGGTGCTGTACAGCAGCATCGCTGCGTTGTTGTTCGCCCTGATCGGCTGGTCGGTGTTGCGCTGGATCGAGCGCTGCGCGGTGGTGTTCAACCGTATTTATTTCGCCTGCCTGCTGTGGAGCCTGATCGGCATGGCGCTGGTGGTCGGCGTCGCCGCCTACGAGGGGCATCTTCACCCGCCGTACGAGGCGCTGCTCAGCTCAGGCCTGCTGCGCGCGGCGCTGGTGCTCGACATGCTGATTGGCGTGGTGCTGCTGTGGCGGCTGGTGCCGCGCATCGACGCCCACCGCATTCGCCCGGGCAGCGCCTGCATGGCGGTGGCGGTGATCATGGCGATCGGCTTCGGCGTGGCCACGACGCTGGTGTGATCTTCCAAAAGGGCGAGGGCAGTGCCCCGCTGCAATGGAATAAAAGCCCGCGCGCAGCGCGCTCGTTCGCCTCCTCTCCCTCCGGCGACCGAAAGAAGTCCCCTTGCGGGAGTGAGGATTGAGGAGAGGGTGCGCGCTCCAATCAAATAATGCGCTTCCCGCCTTCGCCTCCTCTCCCTCCGGGAGAGGATTGAGGAGAGGGTGCGGGTCCTCGCCCGCTCCACCCAACCACACGCTTCCCGTATTTCCCACGCTGGTCCAACAGATAGCGCACCGTGACCAGAGCAACGCATCTCCCAGATTGCCACCCCACGCTTCGCACGTACCCTCATCCGGCGCTTCGTACCACCTTCTCACCCGCAAGGGGACTCCCAAGGTCGCCGAAGGGAGAAGGGCCAAGATAGCCAAGCTTCGCGGCGGCCGAAAACTCAATGAAAATCGCGCGAGCGGCTGTCCAGCGTGCCCAACCATGCGCTCATGTCGGTGAGACGCCGGGCGATCAGATGGCTCACCCCGTCGACGCATTCCCACTGCCCTTCCACACCGAGCAGGCTGGCTTCCAGGTACGCGCGCCGCTGTCGTTCGGCAACATCCCGCCACACCACCACGTTGATGAAACCGTGCTCGTCTTCCATGGTGATGAAGGTGGTCCCACCGGCGGTTTGCGGACGCTGGCGCTGGGTGACCAGGCCGGCCGCGCGCACCTGGCTCTGGTGCGGCTGGCCGCGCAGGCTGCGTGAGTCGACAAAGCGCGCCGCGCGCAGTCGCGAGCGGATCAGCTGCAGCGGATGTGGCCCCAGGCTGAGCCCGGTGCGGGCATAGTCCGCCTGCAGATTCTCCGCGACCGACGGCGCGGGCAGCACGATGGCTTCCTCCGCCGGACTGGCCCGCCCGAACAATGGCAACTGCGACTCGACCCCGGCCACCGCCCACTTCGCCCGGTGCCGATGACCGGCCAGCCCGTGCAACGCGCCCGCCTCGGCCAGCAATTCCTGCTGGCGCCGGTCGATGCCGGTGCGCGTGCACAGATCCACCACGTCGACAAAGCGGTATTCGGCGCGCGCCAACGAGAGTCGCGTGGCCACGTCCTGGCGTACGCCGCGTACCTGGCGCAAACCCAGCCGGATCGCCGGCTGTTCGCCCCCGCGAGCGTCTTTTTCCAGCGTGCAATCCCAATCGCTGTGGCGCACGTCCACCGGGCACACTGCAATGCCATGGCGCTGCGCATCCTGCACGATCTGGCTGGGGCCGTAGAAGCCCATCGGCTGGGCGTTGAGCAGCGCACAGGCGAACGCGGCCGGCTCGTGGCATTTCAGCCAGCAACTGGCGTAGACGATGCCGGCGAAGCTGGCCGCATGACTCTCGGGAAACCCGTAGCTGCCGAAACCCTTGATCTGCTCGAACAACTGCGCCGCGAACTCGGCGGTGTAGCCGCGCTCGAGCATCCCGCGCATGATCCGTTCGCGATGATGCTCCATCCCGCCGTGACGCTTCCACGCCGCCATCGCGCGGCGCAGCTGATCGGCCTCGCCCGCGCTGTAGCCGGCCGCCACGATCGCCAGCTTCATCACCTGTTCCTGGAACAGCGGCACACCCAACGTGCGCTCGAGCACCGCTTTCAGATCCTGCGACGGGTAATCCACCGCCTCCTCGCCACGCCGACGGCGCAGATACGGATGCACCATGTCGCCCTGGATCGGACCGGGCCGCACGATCGCCACCTGGATCACCAGATCGTAGAAACTCGCCGGTCGATGCCGCGGCAGCATCGCCATCTGGGCCCGGCTTTCGATCTGGAACACGCCGACGGTGTCGGCACGCTGGATCATGCGGTAGGTCTCCGGATCCTCTGCCGGCAGTGTCGCCAGACTGTAATCCTGGCCGCGATGAGTGCGCAGCAGATCCAGGCACCTGCGCACGCAGCTCAACATGCCCAGCGCCAGGCAATCGACCTTGAGCAGCTTCATCGTGTCCAGATCGTCCTTGTCCCACTGGATGATGGTGCGCTCGGGCATCGCCGCGTTCTCCACCGGCACCAGTTCACTCAACGGCGCGTCGCTGATCACGAAACCGCCCACGTGCTGCGACAAATGCCGCGGCAGGTCGAGCAGTTCGGCGGTCAACTTCAGCACCCGGCGCAGCACCGCGCTGGCGGGATCGAAACCGTGTTCGCGCAGGCGCTCATCCAGGTTTGTCTCGCCATCCCACCAGGCAAAGATGCCGCTCAGTTGATCCACCTGATCCAGCGGCAAGCCCAGCGCCTTGGCCACGTCGCGCACCGCGCTCTTGCCGCGATAACAGATCACCGTGGCCGCCAGCGCCGCACGCTCGCGGCCGTACTTGCGATAGATGTACTGGATCACTTCCTCGCGCCGCTCGTGCTCGAAATCCACATCGATGTCGGGCGGCTCGTTGCGCTCCCTGCTGATGAAGCGCTCGACCAGCAGGTTCATCCGCGCCGGATCGACCTCGGTGATGCCGAGCGCGAAACACACCGCGGAATTGGCCGCCGAGCCGCGGAATCTGTCGGCTGCGCGCGAAGCGCACGATGTCGTTCACGGTGAGAAAATACGACTCGTACTGCAGCTCTTCGATCAGAGCCAGCTCGTGTTCGATCTGTGCGCGGACCTGGTCCGGCACGCCGTCCGGCCAGCGCCAGCGCATGCCTTGTTCGGTGAGTTGACGCAGCCAGCCGCTGGCGCTGTGGCCCGCCGGCACCAGCTCGGCGGGATAGCAGTAACGCAGCTCGTCCAGGCTGAACTGGCAACGTTCAGCGATCGCCACGCTTTCGCGCAACAGCGCGGCGGGATAGATCGCCGCCAACGCCTCGCGCCGGCGCAGATGGTGCTCACCGTTGCGGAAGATCAGCGCGCCGGCTTCGGTCAGCGGCACGCGATGGCGGATCGCGGTCAGCGTGTTCTGCAGGGCGAGGCGTCGACGCACATGCATGTGCACGTCGCCGGCAGCAACCAGGCGCAGCTCCAACTGCTGCGCCAGCGTTTCGAGTTCGCGCAAGCGCTTGGCATCGTCGGGACCATGATGCAGTTCCACCGCCAGCCACGCCCGCTCGCCGAAGGTGGCGCGCATCCAGCGGCCGTGCGCGGGATCGGGCATCCGCCCGGGCAGCCACAGCGCGAACGTGCCCGGCATGCCGCCGGCCAGATCGGCGCAGCCCAGCCGATAGGTGCCCTTGGCCGAGGCACGGCGGCCGCGCGTGATCAGCTCGCACAACGCGGTGTAGCCGTCCTTCGTCTCGCACAGCAACACCAGCTTCGGGCCGTCGTCGAGTTGAAATTCCGCGCCCACGATCAGCTTCACGCCGGTGGCGCGCGCAGCCTCCAGCGCACGCACGATGCCAGCCAGCGAGCATTCGTCAGTGATCGCCAGCGCGCGGTAACCACAAGACTTCGCCCGCTCGAACAACTCACGCGCACTGGATGCGCCGCGTCCGAACGTAAACGCCGACAAACAATGCAGCTCGGCGTAGGCACTCACGCGAACCACCCATGCAGCATCCAGCCGCCCTGCTCGCCCGCCGCACAGAACGCCCATCCACGTTGACCCTGCACGGTTTCCACCATGTAGTAATCGCGGCAGACCTCGCCGCCATCCCACCAACCGGTTTCCAGCCGCTCCGGTCCGGCCAGGATGCGTGGCGCCAAACCGCGCAATGGAATCGGCCGCTGCAGCAACCAGCTCGGCCGCAGGTGCGGCTCGCGTGCGCCATCGTCGCCGGTGGCGATCACCTGTGCCCGCTCGGGACGCGGATCGCTGGTGCTGCCCAGCTGATACACGGCGTGATCGCCCAGCCGCGCGCGCAGGCGCTCGCGCAATTGCTCGATCGGCAGCGCGTTGGCCGGACGCTCGTCGAACAAGTCGCGCCCGGCCGGCACGAAGGCAGGCAAGTCGCGCGCGATCAGGCGCAACGCCAGCACCGGCCCGGGCAATTGCACCTGCTCCAGCCGGCCGCGCGCCACCTCGAACAGCATGCCGGCATCGCGCTCCGGCGCCAGCAGACCGACCGGCACGTCGGTGTTTCCTTCGGGATGCTCCAACCGCAGCGTGAAGCGCTGCACGCCACCGTCGCGACCGGTCAGCCAGGCAGCCAGATCCGCGGTCATGCGGCGCACCGGAAAGACCAGCGCGGCGAGATTTTCCACCTCCTGCAGCAATTCGATGCGCTGGTCGAAACGGTCCGGTGGGCGAAAGCCGTCCAGTCCGGCTGGCGCAGCGCCGGTCAAGCGATCCAGCGCCAGCAGCAAGTCCGCGCCGAAGCGTCGGCGCAGCCCGTCGCGCGGCAGGCGCAGCAGCTGCCCGAGCGTGCGAATGCCCATGCCGGGGAGTGCCTCGCTGGCATCCGCCGGCAAGCGGCTCTGGCGTAGCGACACGCTTTGCAAGGCACGGCCCAGCGCGTCGGCCGTCAGCACCGCCTGGCCATCGGCGACACCAGCCAGTACGTAAGCGGCATGAGGTGTGGGCGCGGCGCTGATCCGATGTCGAAAGCCCAGCGCGCCGAACTCCTCGCGCAGCAGGCTTTCCAGTCGCGGCCAGGGACCGAACAGCCCCATGCTGCGACTGACTTCCAGCACGATTGCATGCGGCAGCAGGCAAATCTCGGAGCTGTAGCGGTAGGCCACGGCGGCAAGGAACTGCTGCCAGCGCTGCACCGATTCCGGCTCATACGGCAACGCGTCGAAACGCGCCAGCAACGCTTGCGCAGCGGTCAGCCGCTGGCCGATACGCAGGCCGGCCTCACGCGCGGCAGCGTTCGCCGCGACGATGCTGCGCGCGTTCGCCGCGCCGGCCACCAGCACCAGCGGGCCGGCCTCGGGCCGTCGGCGGAGGACTCCGTCCAGCGCCAGTTGCGGCAGTAATACACAGGCCCACAACATATCCGCCGGCCATCAATGCAGCGCGGCGCAGGACAGCGTCACCGGCTGCGCCGGCACCGCACCACCACGACATTTGCGCACCCATACCCGCGCGTGCGGAGCAGCCTCCAACTCCAGCCGCAACGCTGCCGGCGAAGCGTTGCCCAGGTGCCGCCGATCGCGGAATGCGAAGGCCAGCGCGCGACCACTGTCGGCGGCCACCTGCAAACGGCGCAGCGCACGGTCGTCGGCCTGCCGCGGCCACAGCAGCACCGCCGCGCAACTGCCCGAACGCAGGCATTGTTCGGTCGCCCACAGCACGTCGTGCTCAGCCGCCGTGACGATCTCGACCCGGCGCATGTCCACGCCATGCTGGCGCCAGCCGGCCACGCACGGCGCATACGGCGGCGTCACCAGCACCAGCGGACGTACGCCATGACTGAGCCGGGCCAGCGTGGGCAGCACCAGTTGCAACTCGCCCACGCCATCCAGCGGCAGCAGGATTTCCGACAACGCGGCGGCCGGCCAGCCGCCACTGGGCAGCACCGCATCCAGCGCCCCCCAGCCGGTCGGCTGCTCGCCGGTCGGGCGTTCATCAATTGAAATGGGCGCGGCACGACCACGCCAGACCTGGCGTGAGTCCAGCAGCGACGACAACGGCAGCACCGCACTCATCAGCTGCCCCTCAACAGGCCCGCGAACAGGCCTTCGATGGCGAAATCCTCGGTCGGGTCGGGATCGATCGGCTGATAGCCGGGACTGTTCGGCAGCAGCCGGATCACCTTGCCCTGCCAGTACAGCCGCTTGATCGTGAAGCGATTACCCTCAATGCGCGCTGCCACCACCTGGCCATGCCGCGCCACCGGCGTGGCATGCACGCCGACCAGATCCTGATCGAGAATGCCCTCATCGCGCATCGAGTCGCCGACCACCCGCACCAGGTAATCCGGCCGCAAGCGGAACAGCCAGCGCGACACCCGCAGCGTGCGCTCGATCCGCGCTTCGGAGAACAGCGGCTCGCCCGCCGCGATCCGGCCCACCAGCGGCAGCTCCAGGGTGTCCGCCTCCAGCGCATCGGCCGCGGCCACCAGCCGGATCCCGCGCGAACGGTTCGGCTCGATCACCAGTCGACCCTTGGCCTCCAGCGAGCGCACATGCTTGAGCACCGCACTGACGTTGGGCAGTCCCATCGCCTGCCCGATCTCCTCCAGCGTGGGCGCCTGCCCCGCCTGCGCCACCCGCGCCCGGATGAACTCGAGGATGTTGGATTGGCGGCTGGTCAGGTGCAGGCTCATGGTCGCTATGTTTTCACCTTTCTAGGTGAAAACATAGTGCCCTGCGAAACTCCAACCCCCGACTCACCTTCGGCCCAGTAATTGACCAGCGTTGCCAACAAAACTGGCCCCAACCAGCGCTCATGCTGACCAGCGTCCCAGCGCATTGCTCAGTCCCGGCATCCGGCCGGCGGGATTCGGAGGCTCGACAGGTGCGCTGAGCAGCGCAGTCGACTGGCCGCATCCGGCCAAAGCGGCCAGTCAAAGGGAGTCGACTTTAGCCCACTATCCCCGTGTAAATGCTCGCGTTGCCGGACTACCACCACGGTCACGGGCAGTCGCCTCGAGCTTCCTGCTTGAGGCCAATTGCGACTACATAGCGTCATCTCGTGGCGCCAGGAGTCTGTCGGACTTTGGCTGGCCGGTCTGCGAATTTGGCTGAGCGGCCCATATTTCTGCCGATTCTTGATCCATAGAACCATTGTGAACCCACGAATCGTCATAAATTTGACATCGCACCGCCAAACTTACCCTCGACCACCAAAGCCCGCCAGACTCTTGGCGGCGTTCCGCACCGCCAAGTAACACCCGGAGTTTCCGAACAAGGGCTTTGCCGATCTCGACGCAGCCCGCGCCTGGGCGGCGAGCTTTGTGCACTGGTACAACGTCGACCATCGTCATAGCGGCATCCGCTACGCCAGCCCAACACGACAGCACGACAGCATGACGGAGACGATCACGCCGTCCCGGCCGCGTGCCATACGTTCTATATCAACACGCGCGAACGCAACCCTTCCCGATGGTTCGACCACACCCACAACTGATCGCCACCAGCGCCTTCACCCTCAACCCCGAATGCGACTCAGTAGTTACCGCACAGATGCAGGCAGGTAAACAGTCCTTGGCTGCATGACAGAGGCGACAACTACCTTGACGCGCGCCGCACGGAGAGCGTCTAGCTGTGACTTTTTACCTCTCATCACGACACACCATGTGATCACGTCGATCAAAGCCACTTGGCAGACGATGCAATCCGAACATATGGCATGGTATTTGCTTATCGTAAACCGAGGATCTTGAGTGCAATTACGGATCAGATCTGCCAGGGGCCTTTAACAAGACTTCCCAGCGAGCGCCGCTCTGACAACAGCAGTCATATCGCCCATTGAGTTCTTTACCACCGCTCTTGGTTTTCGAACTTTCGCGAAATCACTAACTGGAAGGCGCTTTCTATGAACAAGGTCTACCGCATCGTGTGGAACCGGACTCTCAATGCCCCAGTCGTCGTATCGGAGCTGACTTCCTCCGCTGGCCGCGCCAGTGGGCGCTTCGACGGGGGCGGGCAGCGTGCCGTCCGACGGCCGGGGCTTCGAACGATGGTCGCAGCGTGTGCGTTTGCCTTGTTGTTTCCCTTCGCATCTGCCGCAAGTGCAGCCGGCGCTGTCACGATTGTCAATGGAGGGTTTGAGACCGGCAACTTCACGGGCTGGTTACCTGGTCCGGATTCAGGGACGCAGGCATCATCGGCATACAGCTCCGCGGGTGTCGGAGCATCGGTGGTTACCGGCATGTCGAATTTCTCAGATGGTAGCTACCATTGGAACGTGAATCCGTTCGGTAACTACATGGCGTCCCTGCAGGCCACCGATTCGCAGAGCTCTTCGAATAGCTTTGCTGCAGCAGCAACGGCGCTCGGCCTGTCGTCGGCCAACCAATCGGCGATTGCCGCGCAACTGGCCACGTCCGGAAATGGAGCGCCGACCAACGCCAGCTACATGTCTCAGACCCTGACATTGAATGCCGGCGACTCCTTCACCATGGCATGGCAATATGTCTCGACGGACTACACGCCATTCAATGACGCGTCCATCACCACGCTGATCAATACGAGCTCGCCGTCGGAGCTGGCGACCATCAATAACAGCGCATCGCAGTATGCGTTGCTCGGCGCCACCAATCCGGGTACCGGTAGTTATTCGACGGACAGTTACGGCGCCACCGGCTGGGAGGTCGCGACCTACACTGTTACTGCGGCGGGCATCTACCAACTGGGCTTTGCCTCGTTCAATTTGAGCGACACGGTCAATAGTCCCGTGCTGTTCGTGGATCAGGTTCCTGGGACGACGTTTGATGGAACCACACCGGTCGGTCCAGTGGCGCCTAACCCCGGCAGTGGGGCACCCACCACGGGGCCCACCGCTACGGATATTGTCACCACCAGTAATGCTGCCGGGCTACAAGGAAGTTCGGCGACGTTGCTCCCCGTTTTGGACGGTGGAACGCTGATCCTGGATGGAACCGATTTAACGCCCTACAGCTTCACGATTACCGGGAACAACGGAACCGTCGATCTCAACGGGCACTCGGCCACCATCTCCAACCCGATTGCCGATGCAACGTCAGGAACACCCGGTGCGCTGACTGTCAGCAACAGTGGCAACGGCGGCACACTCACTTTGTCCGGTGTCAACAGCTATACAGGTGCGACGAGCATCGCGAACGGTACGACGCTGGCGCTGACCGGCGCCGGCTCGATCGCCAGTTCCTCGGGCGTGACCGACAACGGCAACTTCGACATCAGCGGTGCGAGCGGCAACGCGAGCATCAGCACCCTGTCGGGCAATGGCAGCGTGGCGCTGGGTGGCAACAGCCTGGTGCTGACCAACGCCAGCGGCAGCTTCGCCGGCACGATTGGTGGTAGCGGTGGCGTGGTCCTCAATGGGGGCAGCGAAGTGCTCGGTGGTGTCAACACCTATAGCGGTGGCACGACGCTCAATGGCGGTGCGTTCCTCAACATCAGTGCTCATGCCAGCCTTGGAAACGGCGGTCTATCAGTTGGGCAGGGCTCGTCGGTGGCATTCAACAATGCTGCGCAGACGCTGGGTGATCTTTCCGGCGCCGGCAATATGGCCCTCAACGGCACGGCGCTCACTACAAATGGCGACAACCTGAGCACAACCTACAGCGGCGTGCTCTCCGGCACGGGCTCGTTGACCAAGGCGGGCAACGGCACGTTGACGCTGTCCGCGGCAAATACCTACGCGGGCGGCACGACCTTGAACGGCGGGTCGCAGATCACCGCGATTGCTCCGGTCAACAGCATCTTGCTGACCACGGCCGATCTGGTGAATGGGGCGAACATCTCGGTGGGCAATGCCTCCGCGACGGTCAATGCCAGCACGGTCTCGATTGATGCGGCGAACAACCTTGGCACCGGTGCGGTCGCTTTCAATGGCGGCACCTTGCAGGCACGCGCCAGCCTCACCGCACCCACGGCGATGTCGGTGGGCGCCGGCAACGGCGCGGTTGACAACGGTGGCAATGCAGTGGACCTGTCAGGTGACATCAGCGGCAACGGCGGCCTTACGTTCGTGGGCGCAGGCACCACGACCCTTTCCGGCGTGAATACCTTTTCCGGCGGCGCCGCTCTCGCCGGCGGCACGGTGGCGATCAGTTCTGCCGCCAACCTCGGAGCGGGCGACCTTTCTTTCAATGGCAATGGCACGATCGACAATGGCGGTCACGCCGCCACGTTCTCCGGCAAGGTCAGCGGCTCGGGCAGCATGAGCTATACGGGCACCGGCTCAACGACGCTTTCCGGCAGCAATGCCTATGCCGGTGGCAGCAATCTGCTCGGTGGCACGGTCTCGATTGCCGCGCCGGGCAACCTCGGCAGTGGCGCGATCAACTTCAATGGCGGCACATTGCTGACGAGCAGCGGCATGACGGTGTATGCACCGGTAACGCTCGGCAGCGACAACGGCACGATCGACAACGCCGGCAACAACGATACGTTCACCGGCACCATCAACGGACCTGGAACGTTGACGTTCGCTGGCTCGGGTGCAACCGCTATTACAGGCGCCGCCAATAGTATCGGTCACCTTGTGGTGAACTCCGACAGCACGCTCGTGATGGGAGTCTCCGGTTCCCAGCTGACCGCTATCAGTGGAATCAATGCGGGCACGTTGATGCTGGCATCTGGCGCCAGCCTGGTCACCAGCAAAGGCCTGACCAACACCGGCGTGTTGTATGGCACCGGTGGCACGCTGACAGGCAATCTGAACAATGTGAGCGGAACGGTGTTCGTCGCCCCGACGCCGGTGACCTCATCGGCGACGGGAATCGCTCCGACGGCCGTCACTACAGTTGCAGCAACCCCGACGTTTGCGAATTTCGGGCAGGCTGCCGTGTCCAGTTTCAGCACGGTCAATGGTGACTTCACCCAAGGCGCAAGCGGCACGCTGAACTTCAACGTTACTCCCACGAGCAACACCCAGATGCAGGTAACCGGCAATATTCAGCTGGCTGGCAACCTGGCGGTGCAAGCCAGTGCCGGGCACTACCTGAGAACCACGTACACGCTGATCAGCGACGCTAATCCCAACGCCACATTGACCGGCCAGTTCGCAAGCATCGCGGTGTCCGGATTGCCGCAAAACTGGGGTTACAACATCACCTATGTGACCGATCCGCAGTTGTTGCTGTCGGTGTTCCCGCTGACTGCGTTTGCGTCGGCCGGCAACAACTCTCTTGTCGTGTCACCGATTGCCAACGTGGCCGCTGTGGGTGGCGCTCTTGATGCGGCCGTTCCCTCGTCAAGTGGCACGCTCTATCAGCAGCTCAATACCCTGTATCAGCTGCCGTCCACACAGTTGGCCGCGGCACTGCAACAGATCGATGGCGAGATGTATGCCAATGCATCGGGCGTGCTGAGCCGCGCGGTTGATGATTCGTGGTACCCCGTCTACAGCCGCATGGGTCTGAGTGCGACTCAGCCCGGAGCCTTGCCGGGGAACGTGCCACATGTGTGGATCAGTGGATTGGGCAGCGTGACCCACATCGCCAGCGACGGCAATGCCAACGGTATTCGTCAGGATCTTGGCGGGTTCCTGATGGGCGTCGATAACAACTGGGGGCGCTGGACCGCGGGCGTAACGGCCGGCAGTGTGCATGCAGGGGCCACCCGAAACGCAGCGGGAGATAGCCGGCTGTCTGCCACGATGTGGCAAGCCGGCGGTTACGCCAGTACCACGTTCGGCCAAAGTGGGCGTGCCGGTTTGCTGCTGGGATATACGCAAGGACCGGTGGACTTCACCAATTCATCCGTGCTCGGCACGGCCACCTCGAAAACTACCGCGCAGGTTTTCTCGGCACAGACTCGTGCCTCGTGGACCAAGCAGTTGAGTGTTGGCAGCAGCCTCACTCCAGTCGTATCCCTCAATGCCGAGACGGTGCATTTGGGTCAGATGAGCGAGCGGGGAACCGGGCCGCTGGGCTTGGTGGTACCCACGCAGGATACGAGCACGGTCAACGCCCGCGCCCAGTTGCGGTTCGATCACACCTGGAGTGCTCTGGGCGCCGAGTGGGCTGCCAGTTCGTCGTTGGGTGTTCAGCAGATGCTGGTTCAGCCGGATAAAAAGCTGATGGTCAACTACGCCGGCATCATTGGCGCCAGCTTTGCGGTCGATGGCATCCAGGCGGATCACACCGCTGCGCTGTTCGGGGCGGGCCTGACGGCGCGCCTGAGTGACATCCTCAGCGCGGAGATCTCTTATCGTGGAACCTTCGGTACCCGGACTACCGAAAACGCCGTGCAGGGCAAGTTGGTGTTGAAATTTTGATGGGGAATCGGAGGCGGCGGCGGTTGACCGCTGTCGCCCGCTTTGCCAAAAGACGCCATCGCGGGACGCCAGCATTTCTCGTCTATGTTGATGAAGCTGCGGCCTGATCGCGTTCGCCGCACTGCACGCACTTGGCGACTGCAGTTAACGGAATGCGGACACTGCGCTCGCGCTGTGGCCAAATGTGCGCGCGGCCGGCTCAAAGAACTGTTTCGCAAAGCGTCGGATTTGGTGCTTTTCGCCGAATCTTGCGCTGCTTGCTGCCATCTGAGGATGCCGTCCCCGAGCCACCGGAGCGCGTATCAGCGGCAGAAATAGGCGGCGAAAAGCCGGGTAGTGGCCCGGTTGGCCAGCCTTTCCCGATAACGGACAATCGCAAGCGTTGCCTTCGGCTCGGCAAGCGATCTACGGCCGGATAACCAGCGGGTGGCGATGGCGGTCAAGTCATGCGGCAGACAAGTCAATCCCGTCGGCGATGCCTGGCCAACCTGCCAGCAACCTGCTGTGCTGTGACAAGCACACCCATTCCAAGCGATACACACCCCAGGGCCACGCCAGGCATGACCGATGACAGCGCGCGGCTCCCGCGAAACTCGCACAAACGATCATGCCCACGCCACGACCGCGCAAGTCGGCGGCGTCGCGCTACTTGCAGCGCTTGAGCTGGGCCCCGTATTCGCGCGCCCGGTGATCGACGGTGGCCGCGGCCCGCAGCAGGTGGCCATCGTTCCGCCAGCGGCCGCGACGATAGCCACCGATGCCTTCGTGATAGGCGATATACCGGTGTTTGGGGCCCCACTTGGCGATGCCCAGCTCGCGATGGATGCGGTCGGTGTACCAGCCGATGAAATCGAGTGAATCATCCATGTCCTTGCGGCTGTTGCGCCAGCCGCCGTTCGCTTGCCGATACTCCTTCCACACCGGATCCTGCGCTGGCGCGCAGCCCCGGGCACTGGTCCGGCGCGGCAGCGGGATGGACCGGAACCGCGGCCACCGGGGACGCGTCTTGCGGTTGAACCCCGACTCGCGCTGCACGAACGCCATCAAAAGGTTCACCGGCGCGCCCCAGCGCTTGTGCGCGGCGCGGGCATCGCGGTACCAGCTCGGTACTGGTCGAAAGCCTGGCAGATGTTCTGGCTGTTGCGCGGCGGCGCGGTGGCGCAGCCGCCCGGCACCAGTAGACAAGCTCAGGTCGATCAGGCACAAAAGGCGCGGTGACAACATATTGCATGCGTTGCTCATGTGTACCGGCTAGCGGCGCGCGGCGACCTGACAACAGCAACCACTCCTCGTCGGGAATGATCATTCGATGCGAATTCGCCGATAGCGTGCCTTGGCGATCTGCGCCAGGCCGAAGGCAATCAGTCCCACGGCCACGGCGCCCAGCAGCCACGGTCCATAGGGTTGCTGACGCATCGCCTGCAATGCTCCGGAGATACCGCCGGCATGGTTCGGAGCATGCCGCCACGCCGCGTGCACCAGCAGCGCGCCAATCATCCCGAACAACGCGCCCCGGGCCACATAGCCAAACACCAGCAGCACCAGGATCGGAACGCGCAGCGGCGTGTCGGTGAGGTCCATCCGCGTAGTTTTCTGCGGACGACAAGCCAAGACCCACTGCACCAGCGCGAACCCCACGATCCCGGCGCCGATGCCGCCGATCAGCCAGCGGCCAGCCGGGAGCCGAAGCGCCATCGCCGTCAGGTGCTTCTGGGTCTGCCCGCCATTGCCGCCATGACCGAAACCGAGCATCTGCCAGGCGGCGAGACCGACCAGCACGCAGTGCAAGGCGGCGCTCCAGAGGTGGTGGATGCGCAAGGCGATCCGCCGGATCCTCCAGCGACCCTGCTGGCACTCAGGATCCAGCACGGCCAGCACCAGCTGCCAGGCGACGTAGGCGGCCAGGCCCAACGCGAGCAGCGCCAGCATCACGTGCCCCAGCGGGACCTGCGCGACTTTCGACATGGCGCCGTTGGATCCACTGGGTTGCTGCGAAGGATCAAACGCACCGGCCAGCGCCAGGCCGCCGATCAACACATAGATCAGCCCTTCGGCCACGATACCGACGCGGGCGAGCCAGCGCAGCCAGGGGCCGGCACGGCGACCTTGGTGTTTACCGGTTGTGCTGGACATGACTGATCGCTGGCCTGGCTGACGTTGGGAGTCTGGCGGACTTCGGGCGGCCGGTCCGCGAACGCGCCTGTGCGGTCCACTACCCGCCGATGCCTGGTCCATAGAACGACGATGGACTCGCAAATCGTCGGTTGCTGTCCTCACACCGCCGAATTCTCGCCTCGACCACCAAAGCCCAACAGAACCGTGGGGAAAGATGGCAGCTTCGTCGCGGCGATGGCGTGAACGAACCGGCGCCCGGCGCTCGTTCCCCCACGCCGAGCCTGGTGCAGCTCGACCGGCTCAAAGCCAGCGGGACCCGGATCACCTACAACTGCGCGCGCAGCATTCTCGCCAGGTGATTGAGGATACGGACCCATGGCGACCAGCTCTCGACTTCGTGCAACGTCACTTGACGCGCGCGGCCCAAGTCTTCCTCGAACGATCGATTCAAGGTCTGCGTCAGCGATCGGTCGTACACGACCAGCGCTTCCTCGTAATTCAGGCCAAACGAACGCGTATCGAAATTGGGCGAACCGAGCAGGGCGTACGCGCCATCCACGGTGACCGTCTTGGTGTGGATCATGCTCGGTTGATACTCATGGATGACGACGCCCGCTTGCAGCAGCTGCCGGTAATACGTCTTGCTGGCACGCGACACCAGCTTCGTGTCGATATGCGGCCCGGGCACCAGCAAGCTGACTTTGACACCGCGTTGTGCCGCGCTGGCCAGCCCAAGGCGCAAGCGGGGATCGGGCACGTAATACGGGGTGGTGATGCAAATTTCTTCGCAGGCGGCGTGAAAGAACAACCAGTACGTGAAACCGATGGTGGAGATGCGTACGCTCGGCGCCGCATCCACGGCGACGATGCGCACGCTCCCCGCATCGGGCAGGTCCGGAAACAGCGCTGCGCCCACCAGCACCTCGCCGGTGGCCTGGCGCCAGTTCACCGCGAACGAGCCTTGCAGGTAACGCACCGCCGGTCCGCGGATGCGGAAATGATCGTCGCGCCAATGCTCCGGATCCTGCGCATGGCCGGTCCACACTTCGGCGATGCCCACACCGCCGGTAAAGCCGATGCGCCCGTCCACCACCATCACCTTGCGATGGGTACGATTGTTGAAGCGGCCGAGGTTGTACCAGCGCAGCGGCCGGTACCAGGCGAACGTGCAACCCGCCGCCTTGAGCTCGTCCACCATTCCGCCCGACATCTTGGCACCGCCCACCGCATCCACCAGCAACCGCACCCGCACTCCGCGTCTGGCGGCGGCACAAAGTTCCTCACCAAACCGGTGCGCGATATCGCCTTGCCAGTAGATATAGGTCAGCAGATGCACGGAATCCGTGGCCTGACGTATGGCCTCCAGCATGGCCGGGAAAATCTCGTCACCGTTGAACAGGGCATCGATGGCGTTGCCATCCAGCAGCGGTGCATTGAGGTTCGCGGACAACGCTCGCGCGGATTCCTCCGCGTCCAGTGACTCACCCGCCGAGAGGCAGTGCGGCGCTATCTCGGACTGATCCGGCACCAGCCAGTCGTAGAGCACGCTGGCCAGGGCGAGTACGCCAATGGCGCTGAGTACGTACAGATAGATCATCGCCATCATCTCTCCGGGTCAAGGCATCATGAACCCGCCTCGTTGTCCTGGCGACTCGTTGCAGGAAGCCGTCTCGAACCGCTCAGTCAAAGGGAGCGTTGAACGGTACGCCGTAAAGGATGGCCGTCGCGTGATCGTCCCGAGGCGCGTAGCCTGATGCGTGAAACGACTACTCAGGTGCATCGCCCCATGCTCGTCTATGACGCCAAAAGCCCCGCGCCCCGCTGTCTGCGCATGTTTTTGCTGGAGAAGCAGCTGACCTTGCCGGCGCAGACGGTGGATGTGTTTGCCGGTGAAAACCGGGAACCAGCCTTCCTCGCGATCAATCCGGCCGGACAGACTCCGGCCTTGCGCTGCGACGACGGCAGCACGTTGGGCGAGGCCGTCGCCATCGCCGAATATCTGGAAGAGCTGTATCCCACGCCCGCGCTGATCGGCAGCAGCCCGGCTGAGCGCGCACAGACCCGCCAATGGTGGCGCCGGGTCGAGCTCAACATCACCGAATTCATCCACAACGCCTACCACTACGCGGAAGGCCTGCCGCGATTCGAATCACGCATCCCGGTGGCGCCCGGCGCGGCTGACGGCCTGAAACGGGTGGCGCAGGATCGGCTGGCGTGGCTCGACGCGATGTTCGGCCCGGGCCCCTATCTGTGCGGGGAACGCTTCAGCGTCGCCGACATCTGGCTTTATGTGTGGCTGGATTTCGCGCAGTCGGTGAAGCAGCCGTTCGATCACACGCTGGCGCACATCGGTCCGTGGTTTGCGCGCGTGGCGGCACGCGACAGCGCGGCCGGCAGCCGGCGATTGATCAACGCGGACGGTCCGCATCAAGCGGGTTGATTGAGCGATGTGCTACTCGGCGCAGATCAAGGCGGACTATCACCAGTTCCAGCGCGACTGGGGTGCCGCCGTGAGCCTCAAGCGCTTCACGGAACTGTTCTGGCGCAAGCGCGGCGACGGCCAGTGGGTGAAGATTCCCAAGGCCATGCGCGAGGCATTCCGTCATCCGCGTGCGGAAAGTGAGTTCGGGTTGGCCAGACTGGTGGCCGAGGCCGAGCGCGAGCAGGCGCACCGATACGAGGAGGAGCTCACCGCCCAGTCCGAACGGCTGGCCCAAGCCGAAGCCGTGCTCGCCGGCCCGAAGCCAACCCGCAAGGCCGCGCAGGACCAACGCGTTGCCGGCAACAAGCTCGCCGCCGCACGGCGCAATCTGGACGACCTGCGGCGCAGCGAGGCGCTGGACAAGGACTCGCGGATCTTCCCGGGCCAGTACGCTCCGGTGATGATCGAGACGGACGGCCAGCGGCTGGTGGTGCCGATGCGCTATCAGTGCCGCCTGCCCGGCTGGAACGAGGCGACCGAACGGAAGTATCCGGGCACCTACAACGCACGCCGGGACAAGCTCGAAGCCTCCTGGGGGCAACTCTTCGGCCATCGCCACGGCATCATGATCGTCAGCCGGTTCTACGAAAACGTACCCCGCCACAAGCTGGAAGGCGGCCCATTGGCCACAGGCGAGAAGCCGGAAAACGTGGTGCTGGAGTTCGACCCGCAGCCGCCGCAGGAGATGCTGGTGGCCTGCCTGTGGAATCTTTCGCCGGGTGGCGAGGACGGCGCCGACCTCTTCAGCTTTGCCGCGATCACCGACGAGCCGCCGCCTGAAGTGCGGGCCGCCGGCCACGACCGCTGCATCGTGCCGATCAAACGTGGAAACGTCGATGCGTGGCTGAAGCCCGACCCGACCCACCGCGCTGCGCTCTACGCGATCCTGGACGACCGCGAACGACCGTATTACGAGCACCGCATGGCGGCCTGATGGCAGCCAAACCGCAGCCGCCGAGCTTGAGTTCATTCGACAAGAGACGGCCAGCACGGCCGTCAGGCGCTCGCTGACTATTCCCGCGGCGGACTCACCGTCACTTCACCGCGCACGGCCCAAGCTGCCCCACTCCGCGCTCCGGAGCACGCCATGGCCAGCCACAAGAACCCCGCCTCCCACCCACGCGCCGCGACACCAGCGCCCGCTGCCAACGAAGTGCGTGGCAACGCCGACGAAGTGCACCAACTCGCCGGTGGCAAGCATCCACCGCTGACCACCAATCAGGGCGTGCCGGTCAGTGACGACCAGAACTCGCTGCGGCCGTCGCCGCGCGGGCCCACGTTGCTGGAAGATTTCATCCTGCGTGAAAAGATCACCCACTTCGACCACGAGCGCATTCCCGAACGCATCGTGCACGCCCGCGGCTCGGCGGCGCACGGCTACTTCGAGCTGACCCACTCGCTGAAGAAGTACACCACGGCGAAAATCCTTACCGAGGTCGGCAACAAGACGCCGCTGTTCACCCGCTTCTCCACCGTGGCCGGCGGCGCCGGCTCGATCGACACTCCGCGCGATGCGCGCGGCATCGCGGTGAAGATGTATACCGGCGAAGGCAACTGGGATCTGGTCGGCATCAATTTTCCGGTGTTCTTCATCCAGGATGCGATGAAGTTTCCGGACCTGGTACATGCGCTGAAGATGGAACCGGACCGCGGCTACCCGCAGGCGGCCAGCGCACATGACACGTTCTGGGATTTCATCTCGCTCACCCCCGAGAGCCTGCATGCGATCACCTGGCTGATGTCTGACCGCGGCATTCCGCGTTCCTTGCGCATGATGGAAGGCTTCATGATCCACAGCTTCCGCCTGCTCGCTGCGGACGGCAGCAGCACGTTCGTGAAGTTCCATTGGCGTCCGAAGCTCGGCCTGCAGTCCACGGTGTGGGACGAGACGGTCAAGATCACCGGCGCCGATCCGGATTTCCATCGACGCGACTTGTTCGAGTCGATCCAGCGCGGCGCGTTTCCCGAATGGGAGCTGGCCGTGCAGCTTTTCAGCCAGGAGGATGCCGACAACTTCCCGTTCGATCACCTGGATCCAACCAAGCTGATTCCCGAAGAACTGGTGCCGCTGACCGTGATCGGCCGCATGGTGCTCGATCGCTGGCCCGACAATTTTTTCGCCGAGACCGAACAAGTGGCGTTCTGCCCATCGCACCTGGTACCCGGCATCGATTTCTCCAACGATCCGCTGCTGCAGGGCCGGCTGTTCTCCTACCTCGACACCCAGCTGTCGCGGCTGGGCACGCCCAATTTCCATCAATTGCCGATCAACGCGCCCAAGTGCCCGTTCGCCAACCTGCAGCGCGATGCGCACATGCAGATGCGGTCCCCGACCGGTCGCGTGAGTTACGAACCCAACTCGCTTTCGCCAGACAGCCCGCGCGAAACGCCGCAAGGTTTCGTGCACGCGGCGGAGCCCGCGGAAGAGGGCAGCAAGGGCCGCATTCGCGCTGCGTCATTCGCCGACCACTACAGCCAGGCACGCCGCTTCTACCGCTCGCAAACCAAACCCGAACAGGCGCATATCGCCAGCGCCTTCGTGTTCGAGTTATCCAAGGTGGAAACCTTGCACGTGCGCAAAGCGATGATCGGCCATCTGCGCCACGTCGACGAAGCCCTGGCCGCCCGCGTCGCTGACGGCCTGGCGCTGTCGCCGATGCCCGCCGCTGCGCCAACCGCAGTTCCACCCGTCGCTTTGGCGCTGTCCCCGGCGTTGCAAACCATTGGCAAGATGAAGGACACGCTGCAGGGCCGGCTGATCGGCATCCTGATCCACGACGGATCGGACGCGGCCACCATCAAGGCATTGCGCAAGTCGGCGGAGGCTGCCGGCGCTGCCGTCAAGATCGTTGCGCCCAAGGTCGGCGGCGCCAACTTGTCCGACGGCAAGAAGATGGCCGCGGACGGTCAGCTCGCCGGTACCCCGTCGGTCTTCTTCGACGCCGTGGCGATCGTGCTGACCGACGAGGCCGCGAAACAGTTGACGGCGGAATCGGCAGCACGCGACTTCGTCAGCGATGCCTTCGTCCACCTCAAGGCGATCGCCGCCGATGCCGGGGCGCAGGTGCTGCTGAGAGCCTGCGGCGTGAAAAAGGACGCGGGCGTCATGGATGCGAACGACACCAAGGCTTTCATCACCGCGGCCAAAACGCGGCAGTGGGCGCGCGAGCCCAAGGTCCGGATGCTGCCGTAAGCGGGTGCTGCGAGCATGAGCAAAAGGCGGCGTGAATTTCAGGTATGACCTCGAACACGCCGCCGGCATTTTCTGGCTGACCGCCTTTTGTTCGCCATGAATCCCGGCCGCATGTCACCGTGCCGGGGTTGCCTCGATGACCCAATCTCCCGCGCAGCGCGCACCTCGCGTGTTGAGGGTTTGACGGTGCCCCCCGCAGAGCTCACCGCGGCCGGCGCAGCGGCAGCTATGTTGAGCGAACTCCACAGCAGCGAACTATTCCGTTTTGTCCGGTCTGCCCACCACTACGGCCACGGCGCGGCTTCGGCGAGCCACGCGCGCAGACCGGCTTCGTCCAGTTCTGCCACCCGGCGCGCCGCATCGGCAAGGTTGGCCACCTCCGCGTCAAGCGAGCGGTGCAATACTTCGCCGCCGCCGAGCCGACCGAAGATCAGCTCCACGCTGCCATAGGATCCTTCCATCAAGGCAGCCTGCCAGCGGCCGCCGTGCATGTCGTCGAAGGTTCGCATGATCCCGATTCCTCAAATGCAACAATGCTACAACCCCTGCGTGCGGGCGCTGATCGGGCGGTCATGACGCATCCCCAGTGCGTTGATCGCAAGCAAAGACATCGGCTGGATTTGCGCTCCCTGCAGACGCCGCCTCTTCCGCGCCGTGCCCACCGCACGGGCTTCGCGACAGGCCAACACGAGGTCCGACCGTGAATTGCTTCAGGCCGCTTGAATCCCGCGCGGCGGTAACCGAAACTGGGGGCCCGCGATGCGGGAACGAAGCAAGCATGACCCACTACGTAGCCCTGCTCCGCGCCGTCAATGTCGGCGGTACCGGCAAGCTGCCGATGAGTGAGCTCCGGAGCATGTGCGAGGCTGCCGGCTTCGCCAACGCGCGCACCTGCATCGCCAGCGGCAACGTGCTCTTCACGAGCAGGTTCGGCGCATCCTCGGTGAAGAAAAAGCTGGAGCAGCAACTGCACGACTACGCCGGCAAACCGGTCGGCGTGCTGATACGCACCGCCGCCGAAATGATTCAGGTGCTGGCCGACAATCCATTTCCGGAAGCGCCCGGCAACCGCGTGGTGGCGATCTTCCTCGCCGAAGCGCCGCCGGCCAACGTACTAGCCGACCTCAAGGGTCAGCAGCGGGAGCGTGTTGCCCGCGGCAAGCGCGAAATCTACGTGCACTACGGCGACGACATGGCCGGCTCGCGTCTGGTGATCCCGGGCGCCAAGGGCGGCACTGCGCGCAACATCAACACCATCGCGAGGCTGGCCGAACTTTTCGCCGCCGATTAAGCCGGCTTGACCCCGTCCAGAACGAAGCCTTTGCCAACGCCGGTTCGGCGTAACAGCCTCGTCGTTTGGGCATGCGCGGCTCAAGCCTCGGCGAGCCGCGATCAGCTGATCAACATCTTTCTGAACTGCGCTTCGCCCGCGGCACTGAACTGCACCACGCGAGACTCCGGCACCGGCTTGGCCCAGCCATTTCGATAGCAGAAATCGAGGAGTGCGTTTCCCAGACTCCCGGCCAGGTGATAGCGACGCATGCTCCAGTCCAGGCACGGTCGACAGGCCGGCCCGCGGGAATGGCCGCAGGCGGCAGGGTCACCACCCAGACTGTCGAAAAAACGCAGGCCCCGGTCGGTCAGTGCAAGCGCATCCGTCGAATCGCCGCTTGGGCTCAGGCTCAGCAGGCCGCGCGCCATGAAAGCGTCGAACGCTTCCACGCCAAGCTCGCCCGCCAGATGGCCGTAGCAGCGCCTGGCCTGACGCAGCGCGGGGTTGCGCGGCCCCGGCAATCGGGCAGTCACGCGGGTGCGCTGGGCAACGTCCATCACGCCTTCGAGCGTGGCGGCCGCGCTGGCGTTCGCGAGCTGGAAGTACCGGTGCGGGCCTTGCACCACGACGCGCAACACACCTCCATCAACCAGCTTGGCCAGATGCGAACCCGCGCTTTGTTTGGTGACGGCGACGCGGGAAGCCAGCTCCGACGCGGTCAACGCCTTGCCATCCATCAGCGCGCCGAGCATGGCAGCGCGCACTTGATCTCCGATCAGTGCGGCCATCCCGACGAAGCCAGACGTATTGAGCATGCTTTCATGCTAGTCGAAGCGTAGACACCACACAAAAATGGATGGCGGCCCGACGGCTTTCAGCGGCGCCCAGTGAAGCCGGAACGAAGACGATTCCGCGCGAGAGGAATCGTCGCCAAGCAAACGCCACTCGTGGCAGGGCCGCGTTTCACCCGGGCGGCCGACCACCCGGCATTCGGTTACCCTGCCCCACGCCTGCCAGACGCTGAGAAGGCCCCCGACAGGAAAATTCAGTGAACACGAACTCCCCCGACGCCATGCGTCGTTTCGACGCGCCTATGCCGACGATGTTTTCAATGCGGACCTTGCCGCTCAGGTCATTGCGGCGTGCCTGGAGCACGCCGACACTGCCGCGCTGAGCGAGTGGCTCGGGCAGGCGCTGGCCGCCGACGCCGCCGATGCGCTGGATCGCCTGGAGCCTGCTCAGCTGGCGGCAGT
>CAJDVU010000007.1_pt1 | contig 30010 bp, 24 predicted proteins | sample 7391431 | NCBI WGS metagenome assembly CAJDVU01 (sample SAMEA7055700, study PRJEB34461) | soil metagenome | biome: terrestrial ecosystem; feature: Peninsula; material: soil | place: Antarctica | collected 2016
TGAAGGCATCGTCCCGATCGAACAGTTCAGGGGCGAAGACGGTGTGCTGGAGGTGGAGGTTGGCGGCGAGGTGAAGGTAGCCCTCGAAGCCCTGGAAGATGGTTTCGGCGAGACCAAGCTGTCGCGCGAGAAGGCCAAGCGCTCGATGGTGTGGGACGACCTGGAGCAGGCGTTCGACAAGGAGGAAACCATCACCGGCATGATTTCCGGCAAGGTCAAGGGTGGTTTCACCGTCGACGTCAAGGACGTCCGCGCGTTCCTGCCCGGTTCGCTGGTCGATGTGCGCCCGGTGCGTGAGCCGACCTACCTCGAGGGCAAGGAACTCGAGTTCAAGATCATCAAGCTGGACCGCAAGCGCAACAATGTGGTGGTCAGCCGCCGCGCCGTCGTCGAGACCGAGTTCTCCGAGGAGCGCGAGAAGCTGTTGGAGCGCCTGGTCGAGGGCGCCGTCATCAAGGGTGTGGTGAAGAACCTCACCGATTACGGCGCGTTTGTGGATTTGGGCGGTATCGATGGCCTGCTGCACATCACCGACATGGCGTGGAAGCGCGTGCGCCATCCGTCCGAAGTGGTCAACGTCGGCGACGAGCTCGACGTGCGCGTGCTCAAGTACGACAAGGAGCGCAACCGCGTTTCGCTTGGCCTGAAGCAGCTGGGCGACGATCCATGGGTAAACATCTCGCGCCGTTACCCGGTCGGCAGCCGCATCTTCGGCAAGGTGTCGAACGTCACCGATTACGGCTGCTTTGTCGAGATCGAGCCGGGCGTGGAAGGCCTGGTGCACGTGTCCGAGATGGACTGGACCAACAAGAACGTCAACCCGGCCAAGGTGGTGCAGGTCGGCGACGAGACCGAAGTGACCGTGCTGGACGTCGATGAAGAGCGTCGCCGCATTTCGCTGGGCATCAAGCAGACCCGCTCGAACCCGTGGGAAGCGTTCGCCGCCATGCACAAGAAGGGCGACAAGGTTTCCGGCCAGATCAAGTCGATCACCGACTTCGGCGTGTTCATCGGCCTGGAAGGCGGCATCGATGGCCTGGTGCATCTGTCCGATATCTCCTGGCAGGTATCTGGCGAAGATCTGGTGCGTGACTTCAAGAAAGGCGACGAGATCGAGGCGGTGGTGCTGGCGGTCGATCCGGAGCGCGAGCGCATTTCGCTCGGCATCAAGCAGATGGAACAGGACCCGTTCGGTCAGTTCATGGCGGCCAACGCGCGCGGCAGCATCGTCAACGGCACCGTCAAGGAAGTCGACGCCAAGGGTGCGGTGATCGACCTGGGCGAGGGTGTCGAGGGTTATCTGCGCGCCAATGACATCGCCAAGGAGCGCATCGACGACGCCACCCTGCACCTGAAGGTGGGTGACAAGGTCGAAGCCAAGTTTACTGGCATGGATCGCAAGGGTCGCCAGCTGGCGCTCTCGATTCGTGCCAAGGACGAGGTGGATGCGCCGGAGGCTGCCGCGGACTACTCCTCTGCCGCCAGCGGCACGACCAAGCTCGGCGCCCTGTTGAAGGAACAGTTCAACAAGGCTGACTGATCACCCGTTGCAAGCATGTCGCGGGGTGGCAGTCGCCACCCCGCTGTTCCACGTCACGGACATTGGGGCCCATGACCAAATCCGAATTGATCGAAGCGCTGGCCAAGCGTCAGACTCATCTTGCGTTTGCCGACGTCGAGATGGCCGTCAAGAGTGTCATCGAACAGATGAGCGAGGCGCTGGCCCAGGGTGAACGCATCGAGGTGCGCGGTTTCGGCAGCTTTGCGTTGCATTTCCGGCCATCCCGGGTGGGACGCAACCCCAAGACCGGGGAAGCCGTGGCTTTGCCCGGCAAACACGTGCCGCATTTCAAGCCTGGCAAGGAATTGCGCGAGCGGGTCAATCGTGATCTGCAAGAGGGTGCAAGCTGAGTTGTTGTTGAGGTCAATCCCGAGGCAGGCGACGCGAGTCGGTCCTGCCTTCTTTTTGGCTGTCGGGCGCTCCTCGTGCGTGCCGCTCGTCGGCGGCTCGAGCAAGCGGCGCTACGCCGCCTGTGCCAGTCAGGATCAATCAGGTAAAGTTCGGTCATGCGCTTGCTTGCCATCATCACCCTGGTCGTCTTTGTCGCCGCCGGCATCGTGCTGGGCGCACTCAATGCCGGCATGGTTGGTTACGACTTCGGATTTGCGCAGATGCAATTGCCCAAAGGTGCCGCGCTGCTGGGTGCACTGGTGGTCGGCTGGCTGCTCGGCGGAGTGACCGCATGGCTGGGATCGCGGCCATCGCGGTCGCGCCGGCCGCCCCGCGCGGACCGGGAGCCGCCGGTCAAGCCATGAACCCGATGTATGTGCTGACTGCGTTGCTGCCCGTTGTATTCGCGCTGGGCTGGTGGGCCTCGCGCCGGCTTGAGGCACGGCGTTCCGGTGCCGAAGTCAGCGAGCTGTCGTCGGATTACTTCCGCGGCCTGAACTACCTGCTCAACGAAGAGCAGGACAAGGCGATTGAAGTCTTCCTGAAGTTGGCCGAATACAACCGCGACACGGTCGAGACGCACCTCGCCCTGGGCAACTTGTTCCGCCGTCGCGGCGAGGTGGATCGGGCGATCCGGCTGCATCAACACCTGGTCTCGCGGCCAGGCTTGTCCGAGGCCATGAAGACCGTCGCGCTGCTGGAACTGGGTGAGGACTACATGCGCTCAGGTCTGCTCGATCGGGCCGAGGCACTGTTCGCCGACCTGGTGGCGATGGATTCGCACGCGCCCTCGGCGCTGCGCCACCTGATTGCCATTTACCAACATGAACGCGACTGGCACAAGGCCATTGAGCACGCGCGGCGGCTGGAGGCGATGACGGGCGAGGGCGAAGGACCGGTGATCGCCCAGTTCTACTGCGAACTGGCCGAGCGGGCGCGCCAGCATGGCGCGCGCGCGGAGGCGCGCGATGATCTGCGCCAGGCGTTCGAATGCCAGAGCGACTGCGTGCGTGCCTTCATGCTTACTGGGCGCATGCACGCCGAGGATGATCAGCACGCCGAGGCGATTGACGCGTTCGAGGCGGCGATCAAGGCGGATAACGCGTTCACGCCGGACATTTTGCCGCTGCTGCTGAACAGCTATGCCCGTTCACAGCAGATGGAGCGCGCGGAAGCGTTTCTGAGCGACATGCTGGAGCGCTATCACGGCGTGTCGCCGGTTCTGGCGCTGGCCGATCTCTACCGGCAACGCGACGGCGAGCGCGCTGCCATCGATTTTCTGACGGCGCAGTTGCGTCAGCGCCCGTCGGTACGCGGCTTGATGGCGTTGCTCGATGCCACGATGGACAAGATCGAGGGAGAGGCACGCGAGAATTTCCTGATCCTGCGCGACCTGACCCGGAAGTTGCTCGAAGGCCAGGCGATGTACCGCTGCAACCGCTGTGGTTTCGGCGCCAAGGCCCATCACTGGCAATGCCCCAGTTGCAAGAACTGGAGCACGATTCGGCCGATCCATGGAGTTGCCGGCGAGTGACACGGTGATGTTGATATTCATCGGATGGTTGCTGACGGGTTTCTTGATATCCCTCCTCATGGTGCGTGGCGCGATCGGCTATGCGCGCCGACGTGGCATGCTGGATTTACCGGGGCAGCGCCGCTCGCATCACGTGCCGACGCCACGCGGCGGCGGCGTCGGCGTGGTCGTGGCCATGCTGGTGTGTCTGCCCGGAGTCGGCTGGAGCCTGCATGCGGCAGGCCCCTCACCGAGATTGCTGGGCAGCTTGTGCGCGGCGCTCGCGTTGGTGGCACTGGCTGGCTGGTGGGACGATCATCGTTCGCTGCCCGTGTTGCCGCGCCTGGCCGCGCAGTTGCTGGCCGTCGCGCTGTTTTCCGTGACGCTGCTGGATGGCGACCTCAGCTGGTGGTGGTTGCCGCTGTTGCTGGTCGGCGGCGCCTGGAGCATCAACCTGCATAATTTCATGGATGGCATCGACGGTCTGTTGGCGCAGCAGGCGATCTTCGTCGGTGTCGGTGTGACCGCCCTGGCGGCCGCCGCAGGGCAGTCAGTGCTGGCACTGGTTGCGGCTTGCCTGGTCGTGTCGGCACTCGGCTTTTGGTGCTTCAACCGACCGCCGGCACGTATCTTCATGGGCGACGTCGGCAGTGGCAGTGTGGGCTTGCTGATCTTCGCCTTCAGCGCCATGAGCGTCGACGCAGCCTATCTGGGCTGGAACGTGCTGGTTGCAGCCCCGCTGACCTGGTTGGCGTGGAGTCATCCGCGCGCCGCATTGGCGGTTACCATAGCCGCTTATCTGGCCGCGGCGGTCGTGTGGCTGTCCCTGAAACGTCGCCTGCTGCGACGCCATCCGAGCAAGACTCCCCATGTCACTGCGTAAGCTTGTCGGCTTCATTCACCCCCGCGTGGCGGTCGTGTTTCACGACTTGCTGGTGACGGCGCTAGCCTGGTGGATTGCCAAATCGCTGCGCTACACCCTGCGGCCCGACGAAGTCGTCAGTTTCCAGTTGCTTGAATTTCCGCTGGTACTGCTGGTGCAGGGCGCAATTTTCCGCTGGACCGGCCTCTACAAGAGCGTATGGCGGTTTGCCAGCCTGCCGGATCTGTGGAACATCGTGCGCGCCGCGGCGATCGGTGCGGTAGCCATCTATGCGGCACTGTTTTTATACGATCGACTGGAAGGCGTGCCGCGTTCGGTCCTGTTGTTGTATCCGGCGCTGCTCGCGTTGTTGCTGGGAACTCCGCGATTGGCTTACCGCTACTGGAAGGACAGTCGTACGGGTCTTCTGAAGGGCCAGGCTCCAAAACGGGTGGTGATCGTGGGCGCAGACCGCGCTGGCGAGGTGCTCTCCCGCGACCTGCGCCGGGATACGCGTTATGTCGTGGTCGGTTTCGTCGATGACACGCCCAGTCTGCGCGGCGCCAGCATCAATGGACGTCCGGTGTTGGGTCGCCTCGACCAGTTGCCCGAGTTGGCGCGCGGGACGGCGGTGGACATGCTGCTGATCGCGTTGCCCAGCGCGTCCACTGCCGAGATGAGGCGCGTGGTGGCTTTGTGCGAGAGCACGGATCTGCCTTATCGGACGGTGCCGCGGCTCGAAGACGTCGTGGCAGGCCGCGCGACTCTGAACCAGATCAAGGAAGTGGCGATCGAGGATCTGCTCGGCCGCGATGCGGTCGAGCTGGACTGGAGTGCGATCCGCGAAACCTTGAGTGGCCGCCGGGTGCTGGTGACCGGCGGTGGCGGCTCGATCGGATCGGAGCTGTGCCGACAGGTGGCGCGGCTTGGCGCGCAAGCGCTGACCGTGGTCGAGCTGAGCGAGTACAACCTGTATCGGATCACCCAGGAGCTGCGTGCGGACTTCCCGGAGCTGATCCTCGACGGCGTGCTGGGCAATTGCGGCGACCCGATCGCGATGCGCAAGGTGTTCACCGAGGCGCAACCGCAGGTGGTATTCCATGCCGCGGCCTACAAGCACGTGCCGCTGCTGCAGACGCAGTTGCGCGCCGCGTTCTGCAACAACGTGCTCGGTACCCGCACGGTGGCCGATGCCGCCTGTGCCGTGGGGGTGACCTGTTTCGTGTTGATCTCGACCGACAAGGCCGTCAACCCGACCAGTGTCATGGGTGCGTGCAAGCGCGTTGCCGAAATCTATTGCCAGAATCTCAATGCCCAGACCGCTACGTGCTTCATGACCGTGCGTTTCGGCAACGTGCTCGATTCGGCCGGTTCGGTCGTGCCGCTGTTCCGGGAACAGATCCGCAAAGGCGGCCCGGTGACCGTGACGCATCCGGAAATCTCGCGTTATTTCATGACCATACCCGAGGCCTGCCAGCTGATTCTGCAGACGGCGAGCATCGGCAAGGGTGGCGAGATCTTTGCCCTGGACATGGGCGAACCGGTGAAGATACGCGATCTTGCCGAACAGATGATCCGCCTGGCCGGCAAAAAGCCCGGCAGTGAGATTCCGATCGTCTACACCGGCCTGCGCGCCGGAGAAAAGTTGTTCGAGGAGCTGTTCCACCCGCTGGAGAACTACCGTGCCACCGAGCACTCGAAGATCTTTCTTGCGCAGCACCGCGAGGTATCATGGGACCTGCTGCAGGCGCTGCTGATCAAGACGGTTGCCGCCGTTGATGCCTTCGATGAAGAAGATCTTCGCCGCTGCGTGTCCAGCCTGCTGCCTTCGTTCCGCTGGAGCGAATCGGCGCAGCCGGACAATGTGGTGTCGATCCGTCGTATCAATCCGGAGGTCAGTGAGTGAGCAAGCCCCTGCGCAAAGTGGTCTTTCCGGTGGCCGGTCTCGGCACGCGTTTCCTGCCGGCGACCAAGGCGGTCGCCAAGGAAATGCTGCCGGTACTGGACAAACCGCTGATCCAGTACGCGGTCGACGAGGCGGTGGACGCCGGCGCCGACACGCTCATCTTCGTCACCAACCGCTACAAGCACGCGATCGCCGACTACTTCGACAAGGCGTACGAGCTGGAGGCGAAGTTGCAGGAGAAAGGCAAGGCGGAGCTGCTGGCGCTGGTGCAGGGTACCTTGCCGCGCAACGTGCGGGCGATCTTCGTGACCCAGCCTGAAGCGCTTGGCCTGGGCCATGCCGTGCTCTGCGCAAAGCCGGTGGTGGGCGACGAGCCGTTCGGCGTGATGTTGCCCGATGATCTGATCTGGAACGGAGCGGGCAAAGGCGCGCTGCGGCAGATGGCCGAACTGGCCGACGCGCAGCAGGCCGGGGTGATCGCGGTGGAGGAAGTGCCGCGCGACCAGACCGACAAATATGGCATCGTCGACACCACGCCGATCGACGAGCGCAGCGCGTGGATCCGCTACATGGTCGAGAAACCCAAGCCGGCCGACGCGCCATCGAATCTGGCTGTGGTGGGTCGGTATGTCTTGCCGGGTCGCATTTTCAGCCTGCTGGAGCAAACCACCCCTGGCGCTGGTGGCGAAATCCAGCTCACCGATGCGATCGAAGCCTTGTTGAAAGAGCAGGGCAAGGTGTTGGCTTATCGCTTCGAGGGCACGCGTTTCGACTGTGGCAACAAGGCGGGTCTGGTCCGTGCCACGATGCACATGGCCATGCAGGATCCGACCCTGGCGCCTGTCGTGCGGGACTTTCTCGGCACGCTCTGACACGGCGTCTCCCGCTACCATGCGGCATCTGTGCGACGTCGCCTCAGGTTATATGCTGGGCCGATCGAAAGCGTCTGCGCGAGTGGTTGCCGCCGCATGAACCCCACTTCCTACTATCGCGCTACCGTCACACCGGATATGGAGTGGGAGCCGCTGGAGGGAGCCGCGCGGGCGCAGGTGGCGATCATCGGCGGCGGTTTCGCCGGTTTGAACACGGCGCTGGGGTTGGCCGAACGTGGCGTACGCGACGTGGTATTGCTTGAGCGCCAGCAGATCGGCTTTGGCGCGTCGGGCCGCAATGGCGGTTTCGTGTTTGCCGGCTATTCGCTGGGCGAGCAATCGCTGCTCGATCAGCGCGGCGAATCCCGCGCGCGCTCGCTGTTCAAGCTCACCACCGAAGCGGTGGGACGGATTCGCCAGCGCATCGCCGATTACGCGATTGCCTGTGATGTCGTGGACGAGGGTGTGATCTGGGCCAACTGGTTTCGTGACCCCGCCGTGTTGCACGAGCGCCGGGCCCTGCTGGCCGAACACTACGGCGTGCACTGGCAGTGCCTGTCCGAGGCCGAGCTGCGTGCGCAGATCCGCAGCGAGCGTTATCACGGTGGGCTGTACGAGCGCAATGCGCTGCACCTGCATCCGCTCAACTATGCGCTCGGCCTGGCCGCGGCAGCGGCGGGGCACGGTCTGCGCATTCACGAAAGCAGTGGTGTGCTGAGCCTGGTGCGTGATGGCTCGCACTGGCGCGTGCGCACGGCGCGCGGTGAGCTGCTCGCCGAGCAGGTGGTACTGGCCTGTGGCGGCTACCTGGCTGGCCTGCGCAAGTCGATCGATCGGGCGATCCTGCCGATCGCCACCTACGTGATGGTGACCGAGCCGCTGGGCGGGCGCCTCGACAAGTGTCTGCACACCCGTGCCGCGATCTACGACAGTCGCTTCGCCTTCGACTATTACCGCGCGCTACCCGACAGCCGGTTGCTGTGGGGTGGCCGTATTTCGGTGCTCAACCGTTCGCCAGATGGCGTGCAACGGCTGCTGACACGAGATCTGTTGCGGGTATTTCCGCAACTGGCAGGCGTACAGATCGACTACGCCTGGTCCGGCCTGATGAGCTATGCGCGCCACCAGATGCCGCAGATTGGCGGCGACGGCAGCGGCTTGTGGTGGGCGCAGGGCTTCGGCGGACATGGCTTGGCGCCGACCTGTGCCGCCGGAGAGCTGCTGGCGGCTGCGCTCGCCGAGGGCGACGACGGCTGGAAGCAGTTCAACCACTATGGGCTGGGCAGCACCCATCGTCCGTTCGGATATCTTGCCGCGCAAGCGAGCTACTGGTGGCAACAGAGTCGCGACTGCCTGAAAGCGAGGCTGGAAGGATGAGTGAGGACATCGCTGAAATCAGCTGGCGAGATTTCGAGAAGGTGCTGATCGTCGCCGGTACGGTGACCCGGGTGGAAGCGTTTCCCGAGGCGCGCAAGCCGGCGTGGAAGGTGTGGGTGGATTTCGGTCCGTACGGTGAGAAGAAAACCAGTGCGCAGATCGCCGCGCTTTATCCGGCCGCAGATCTGCTCGGGCGACAGGTTGTTGGCGTGATCAATTTTCCCGAAAAGCAGATCGGCCCGTTTCGCTCGCAATTCCTGCTGACCGGTTTTCCCACCGATGAAGGCGTGGTGCTCACCGCGCTGGAGCGGCCGGTGCCAAACGGTACGCGCATGGCCTGAAGCACCCGGCGAAGCGTCAGGGTCGCACGTGGTCCTGGCGATCCAGCCAGACTCCCAGGCCTTGCGCATTGAGTTCGATATCCATCTGCAGCAATCGTTGGAGCTCTTCACGTCCTCCGCTCCAGCCATGGGCGCGCGCACGGCCCGCGTACAGCCCGGTTAGTGCTTCCACGATCGTCGCGTGCCGGTCGGTGCTGCCTCGGGCCTCGAGTGCCAGCATCACCATCGCGTCAATCTGTTCGTGCAGGTCGGTGGCAAGCCGGGCGACGTCCTCCACCCGGCTGAAGTGGGTGAGGTACATCGCGGTGGGCTTCATCGCGACCAGCCGTTCGATCGAGGCGTGCAATTCGTCCGGATCGAATTGCACCGGCGAGGTGGTGGGCAGGATGAACGGGCCGTTCGCCGTGTCGAATTCGCGATAGGACAAGCCGAATACATCACCCGTGAAACAGACGTTCGCCCGTTCGTCATAGATGGCGTTGTGGTGTTTCGCGTGGCCTGGGGTGTTGAGCGCGCGCAGCGTTCGACCGCCCAGATCGACCTCGTAGCCATCGCAGGCCTCGACCACGCGCTCCGCCGGAACCGGCCGCAGCCGGCCGTATTCGCGCTCCATCACGGCCTCGCCGTAAACCGCGCTGGCGCCGGCCCACAACTTTGACGGATCGATCATGTGACGCGCACCGCGCGGATGCACCAGCAATCGCGCATTCGGCAACTGGGCCATCAGTTCGCCGGCCCCGCCGGCATGATCCAGATGCACATGGGTGAGGATCAGCCAGTCGACGTTCGCGCTTGTCAGGCCGGCGCCTTCCAGTGCACCCAGCATGCGCGGCACGGAATGATTGGTGCCGCAATCGATGAAAACGGCGTGGGCATTCTCGACGATCAGATACGCCGCATCGAATCGTGGTCGCACGAAACCGGTATCGATGACGTGGACGCCTTGGGGAAGTGTCATGATTGCCTCGCAAGCTCGGTAATCCATCGAGGGTAGCAAGTTGGCGTTGCATCGGCACGGAATGCGAACGGTCGCGTCGCCGACGATCGGACCCGCATCGGCTGTCCTGGTGCGCTACCGCTCAGCCGGCGCGACGCAGGGTGAGATTGATACGGCAGTCGCCCAGCCCGGCGTGCATGGCTGGTTTCACCGGCAGTACGCCGTGATAGCGCAGTCGCGCCGGCCCGCCCCAGACCACGACGTCGCCATGTGCCAGCGGCACCCGCCGTAGGCGATCCGTGCGTTGTTCACCGCCAAACAGGAAGACCGCCGGAATACCCAGTGAAACCGAGACGATAGGCTGGCTGAAATCACGCTCGTCCCGATCCTGGTGCAAGCTGAGGCGTGTGCCCGCTGCGTACCGGTTTATCAGGCAGGCATCGGGTTCGAAGCCGGCGAACCCGGCCTGTGCTGCCGCCGCGGCAGCCAGGCGCTGGAAAGCGGGCGGCATCGCCGGCCAAGCCTGCCCGCTAAGCGGGTCGTTCCGTTCGTAGCGATAACCGCGACGATCGCTGAGCCAGCCCAACCGGCCGGCGTTGGTCATCGTCACCGACATCCGCTGACCACCCGGCGTGATCATGTGACGCCAGGGCGCTTGCGCGAGGATGGTATCGAGCGCGTCGAGCAGGTCGGCTTCGTCGGCGCGCGCAAATCCGCGCAAGAGCATGGCGCCTTTACCCAGCCGTTCTTCCGCGTGAACCGATTCCAGCGCGTCGCCGAACAGGTCGGCGCCATGCCTGATGTGGTGCAACGCAGGGTTTGTATCGCGTCGCGGGCTGGAACGGTCGCGTGCACTCATGGGCGGGACTCGCGCTCCAGCAGCGTGCGCTTGCGTGCGACGCCCCAGCGATAACCGGAAACGCCACCATCGTTGCGCACGACGCGGTGACACGGGATAGCCACCGCCAGCATGTTCGATGCGCAGGCTCGGGCGACGGCGCGTGCGGCGTCGGGTTGGCCGATACGCCGCGCGATCTCGCTGTAGCTGACGGTGCTGCCGACGGGAATCCCGCGCAGCGCCTGCCACACACGTAGCTGGAACGCGGTGCCACGCACGTCCAGCAGCAGGTCGAGGCCGGTCTGCGCGGTGTCGACGAAGCGGACGACTCGCGCGACGAGCCGCGCGTAGTCCTCGTTGTTGCCAGCCATGGCGGCGTGGGGGAAGCGATCGTGCAGATCTCGCACCAGCGTATCCGGCTCGTCGCCAAGCAAGATCGCGCAGATGCCGAGCGCGCTCTGCGCGATCAGGATCGTGCCCAGCGTGCACTCGCCGGTGGCGAAGCGGATAGCGTCATCCGTGTGCGCATCGGCGCGAGTGGCGGTCAGGACGGGCTGTTGATTGATGGTGTTCATGCTGATCTCGTGCCCTGGATTATCGCTCAGAGCGAAATTCATGCGTGGCCGGCCCGTGCGCGCCGCGGAGCTTGTGCCGGAATTCGAGCCGGTGTCTGCGCCAAATCACCAGTCGACCGGCCGATAGTCCTTCAGAAACTGCCCCCACACATGCTTGCCGCTGTTGATGCCGTGGATGATCGGATCGACGATGCGCGCCGCGCCATCGATGATGTCCAGCGGCGGGTGGAAGCGTTCTTCGCGCACTTTCTTGGCGGCCAGGGCGGCCGGATCCTCGTCGGTGACCCAGCCGGTGTCCACGCTGTTCATGTGGATGCCATCGTTGTGGTAGTCGGTGGCCGCCGTGCGCGTCATCATGTTCAGCGCGGCCTTGGCCATGTTGGTGTGCGGGTGGCGGGTGGTCTTGAAGTTGCGATAGAACTGGCCTTCCATCGCGGACACGTTGACGATGTGCTTGTCGCGCTCGGCCGTGCGCAGCATCAAGGGCTTCAGCCGCGCGTTGATGATGAATGGCGCGATTGCGTTGACCAGTTGTACTTCCAGCAATTCCACCGAGGGCACCTCGGCCATCAGCAGGCGCCAGGAATTGCGCTCGCGCAGGTCGACCTGCTGCAAGTCCTGGTCGAGCCGGCCTTCAGGAAATAGATGGCTTTGCGCCAGCAGTTCCTCCGGCAGCAAGCGCAATTGCGACAACTCGGCGGCGCGGCTCAGGCCGGGTAGCGCGCGGGCTGATCCGGCGCTGGCGGTTTCAGGCAGGATGCTGGAGCGGCGCAGACCTTCGTAGTGGCCAATCAAGGCGCGCGCGCTGTCAGGCAGCGCGGACAGGGCCGCCGTCTCGCCTGCCATCATGTGTGTGTAAAAGTCCGGCGGACGGCGCACCGTCTGGCAGGCATTGTTGATGATGAAATCCAGCCGCGTGCGGGTCGCGACCAGCTCGTGGCAAAACGCCTCAACGCTGGGCGTGTGGCGCAGGTCCAGCCCGTAGATCTGCAGCCGGTGCGCCCAGTTGGCGAAGTCCGGCTCGGCGGCGTAACGCGTTGCCGAATCACGCGGAAAGCGGGTGGTGACAATCAGTTCGGCGCCGGCGCGCAGCAGCTTCAGGCCGGCCTGGTAGCCGATCTTCACCCGGCCGCCGGTGAGCAGCGCGACGCGGCCACGCAAGTCGGCCAGTTCGCTACGCTTGGCGTAGTTGAACGCAGCGCATTCCGGGCACAGTTGGTCGTAGAAAAAGTGCAGGGTGGTGTACTTGCGCTTGCACACGTAGCAGTGCTTCGGCTCAACCGATTCCCGCGGCTGCGCGACATCGTCATCCGGGGCGATGTCGTGCGCCAGGAAGCTCTCCGGCGCGAACGCGTTTGGCGTGGTGAATACCGGCCGGCGGCGCAAGGTACGGATACCGGTCTGGTTGAGCACGCCGTCCTCGGCCTGGATCTTCGCCGCGTGGCGTGCCTTTTCGGCTGCTTTCAACCGGATCCGGCGCGTTCCGGCGTCGGGGTGATACACGCGCGCCACCGCCTGGTGCAGGCGATGACGATCTTCCGTCGGCAAGCGGTCCAGCAATTCCCGGTCGTCGGCGACGTCTTCCAGCAGTTGCGCGGCGGCGCGCAAGCGCGCCCGCAAGTCGGCATCGACATCATCGGGGTTCGGCGGCATGGCGGGGGTCATCGTCAAGGTGTGGTCCGTGTCCAGCGCGGCCGCAGCCTGGCTTACGCGTCCACCTCATCTTTGTAGGCGTCCACCGGGATGCACGAACACATGATGTGCTTGTCACCGTAGGCGTTGTCGACGCGCGCCACCGGCGGCCAGTACTTTTGCAGCTTGAGGCTGGCCAACGGGAACGCCGCCAGTTCGCGCGGGTAGCTGTGGGCCCACTCGGTGGCACTGACCATGGTCGCCGTGTGCGGCGCGTTTTTCAGCGGGTTGTCCTCGCGGTCGAGTTTGTCTTCCTCGATCGCGCGGATCTCGTTGCGGATCTGGATCATGGCGTCGATGAAGCGGTCCAGTTCGTGCTTGGACTCGCTCTCGGTCGGTTCGACCATCAGCGTACCGGCCACCGGGAAGCTCAGCGTGGGCGCGTGGAAACCAAAGTCGATCAGGCGCTTGGCCACGTCCTCGGCACCGATGCCGGTGGCGTCCTTCAGCGCACGCAGGTCGAGGATGCACTCATGCGCCACCAGGCCATTGCGACCGGTGTACAGGGTGGGGTAGTGCGGCGCCAGCCGCTTGGCGATGTAGTTCGCGTTGAGCAGGGCGATCTGGCTCGCCTTGAGCAGGCCCTGGGACCCCATCAGGGTGATGTACATCCAGCTGATTGGCAGGATGCTGGCCGAGCCGTAGCTGGCTGCACTAACCATCCCTACTTTTGTCTTGCGATCATCCAGATCGCCGCCGACAGGGATGTCGGCATAAGTACGCGGCAGGAAGGGGGCGAGGTGGGACTTCACGGCGCAGGGGCCCACGCCGGGGCCGCCGCCGCCGTGCGGAATGCAGAACGTCTTGTGCAGGTTCAGATGGGACACATCCGAGCCCCACTTGCCGGGCTTGGCCAGGCCCAGCAGCGCATTCATGTTGGCGCCGTCGGTGTACACCTGCCCGCCGTGTGCGTGCACGATGTCGCAGATCTCCACGATGTCCTCTTCAAACACGCCGTGGGTGGAGGGGTAGGTGATCATCAGTGCGGCGAGGCGGTCGGAATACTTTTCGGCGGCGCGGCGGATGTCTTCGACGTCGACGTTGCCGTGCGCGTCGCATTTGGTCACCACCACGGTCATGCCGCACAGGTGGGCCGAGGCGGGATTGGTGCCGTGGGCCGATTCGGGAATCAGGCAGATGTCGCGATGGGTTTCATTGCGCGAGCGGTGGTACGCGCGGATCGCCAGCAGGCCGGTGTACTCGCCTTGCGCGCCCGAGTTCGGTTGCAGGCTGACCGCGTCGTAGCCGGTGCATTCGACCAGCATCGCCTCGAGGCCGTCGATCAGCTCCGTGTAGCCTTGCGTCTGCGTGGCCGGAGCCAGCGGATGGATGTTGCCGAATTCGGGCCAGGTCACCGGGATCATCTCGGCGGTGGCGTTGAGCTTCATGGTGCACGAGCCCAGCGGGATCATGGTGCGATCCATGGCCAGGTCCTTGTCCGACAACGCGCGCATGTAGCGCAACAATTCGTGCTCGCTCTGGTAGGTGTTGAACACCGGGTGGGTGAGGAACGCACTGGTGCGGCGCAGCCTGGTGGGCAGCGCATCGGTGGCGGCGGCGTCGAGCGCATCCACATCCATGCCGTCGATGCCGAACACTCCGGCAAGCTGGATCAGGTCCTCGCGCGTGCTGGTCTCGTCGAAGCTGATGCCGACGCTGTGCTCGTCGATGTGGCGCAGATTGATGTGTGCCGCTTCGGCGCGGGCGTGTACCGCCACGGCATCGATGCCGGTGACGTGCAAGGTATCGAAGAACTCCTTGTTCACCGCGACACCTTTGCTGCGCAGTGCGGTGGCGAGAATCGTCGCCAGCCGGTGCGTGCGCCGAGCGATCCGGATCAATCCTTCCGGGCCGTGATAGACCGCGTACATGCTGGCCATCACCGCCAGCAGCACCTGGGCAGTACAGATGTTCGAGGTCGCTTTCTCGCGGCGGATGTGCTGCTCGCGGGTCTGCAGGGCGAGGCGGTAGGCGCTCTTGCCTTCGGCATCGATCGACACGCCAATCAGACGGCCCGGCATCGAGCGTTTGTAGGCGTCGCGACAGGCCATGAACGCGGCGTGCGGGCCACCGTTGCCGAATGGCACGCCGAAGCGCTGCGAGTTCCCCACCACGATGTCGGCGCCCCATTCGCCCGGCGCGGCGAGCAGGGTCAACGCGAGCAGGTCAGTGGCCACGGCGACCAGGCCGCCGCGCGCGCGCGTGGCATCGGCAATGGCGCGGTAGTCGTGGATGCCGCCGAAGGTGTCGGGGTATTGCAGCAGTACGCCGAAGGCTTCGGTGCTGGCGGCGTCGGCGTCGGCGCCCACGACCAGCTCGATACCGAGCGGTTCGGCGCGCGTGCGCACCACTTCCAGCGTTTGCGGGTGCACGCCGCGCGAGACAAAGAACACGTTGGACTTCGACTTGCACGAGCGCTTGGCCAGGGTCATCGCCTCGGCCGCGGCGGTCGCCTCGTCCAGCAGCGAGGCGTTGGCGATTTCCATGCCGGTGAGGTCAGCGCACATGGTCTGGAAGTTGATCAGCGCCTCCATCCGGCCTTGCGAGATTTCCGCCTGATACGGTGTGTACGCGGTGTACCAGGCCGGGTTCTCCAGGATGTTGCGCAGGATGACGTTCGGCGTGTAGGTGCCGTAATAGCCCTGGCCGATAAAGCTGCGGAACACCTGGTTCTTGTCGGCGATCGCGCGGATCTGGGCCAGCGCATCGACCTCGGTGACTGCCCGTGGCAAGTTCAGCGCTGCGTTCGACTTGATCCCGGCCGGCACGATGGCGTCGGTCATCGAATCCAGCGAATCATGGCCGATCACGCGCAGCATTTGCGCGATTTCGGCGTCGTTGGGGCCGATATGGCGATCGATGAAGGCGCCGTGGTTTTCAAGCTCGCGCAGGGAAGGTGACGGGTTCTGACTCATGACGGGCGTCCGATAGTGGCCGATGAAGGCCGGGCGTGCATGCCGCACGTGGGCGCCCCTCTGTCCTTTTGCCTGAGAGTTTGGAAACGCGTGAGCGTTTCGTGCCCCTTCGGCGGCGGCTTGCGCCAGTGACGGCAGCCGCTCTCTCCAGAGTGTTTGTGCGTGGTGGTATGGGGGCCTGAGCGATTACGGGCGTTGCGTCTTCGGCAGCGGCACCAACCCGACCACGGTTGTCCGCTTCTCCCACCATGCGCTTACCCTGAGGATTATACAGGTGTGCGGCGACGCGTCGGAACGCAGGTTTTGATTGAGCGGGAAGTGAGCCGATTCTTGCCCGTTTGGCTGAGAAGGACAGATGTCCTGCAGGAGCCGACGGGCCAGCGGCGGCCCAGATCGCCTCACATGACCGTCGACGGCTCGGGCGCGTCGGGAGTCCATTTCAGCATCGGGTTCAGGGCGAGTCGGAGCCCGCATAAAGCCAGATCATACGGGTGCCGGTTCATCCTGGTCGGACGTGGCGCAAGTCGCCGAAATTTGCCGCAACCGGCTCTGCTACGATGATTCTTCCGAGGCCTGCATGTATGGCACGCTGCCGACTGCTCGTCCCGCCAGTGGCGCGAGCGGCATGATGCCAGCGCCTTCCAAGGTCGCACCCGGGGCAAGCTGCAGCCCGCAGGCGTAGCCGAAACCCGCGGAGGACCCTGATGAGATTATTCGACAGCCAGCGCGCACCCAATCCCCGTCGCGTGCGTTGGTGCATGGCCGAAAAGGGTATTGCGGACATCGAGATCGTGTCGGTCGACATCTTCAAGGGTGAACACCGCAGCACGGATTACCTGGGGCGCGCCGGCTCCGCCCACGTTCCTGCACTGGAACTGGACGACGGCACCACGATTACCGAGTCCGTCGCGATCTGCCGCTACCTGGAGAGTCGCTATCCCGAGCCCAACTTGTTTGGTCGTGGCGCGCAGGACACCGCCGTCATCGAAATGTGGACGCGACGCGCGGAAATGTTGCTTGCCACCCCGCTGATGCAGGCTGTGCGCCATGGTCATCCGGCGCTCGCCGCGCTGGAGCGGCAAGTGCCCGAAGTGGCCGCGTACTACCTTGCCACGGCCGAGCGGGCGCTTCCGATGTTCGAGCGGCGGCTCGGTGAATCCAGCTTCATCGCCGGCGATCGACTGACCATCGCCGATATCGTGGCCTTTACCGGCATCGACTTTGCGCGAATGATCAAGTTTCGCCCGGCCGAAAACCTGGTCCACGTGGCCCGCTGGGCCGACGCAATGCGCCAACGCCCGGCCGCAGCAGCGGGCATCTGATCACTACCGCACGCCTCGTGTCGAGATCGCCCATGCATCTGCCTGTGCAAATGGAACGGTTCGGGAAGGCGCAGCAGAGTGGACCGGATGAAATCCAGGGGCGCTTGGCGTCATGCTGGGCGACCGAAGCCCCGTTTGGCGAATGATCCCATGATTCACATCGGCGAAATTGACCACGTGGTGTTGCGTGCCATCGACATGGACGCGATGCTGCGCTTCTATTGCGACGTGCTGGGCTGCCACGAAGAACGGCGGCAGGACGGGATCGGTCTGGTGCAACTGCGCGCGGGCGCGTCCTTGATCGACCTGGTCCCCGTCGACGGCAAGCTCGGTCTCCACGGCGGCGCGGCGCCCGGCAGGGAAGGGCACAACATGGATCACGTGTGCTTGCGGGTGGAGGACTATGACGAGGCCACGATCCTGAGCCATCTCAAGGCACATGAGGTGCGCATCGGCGAGCTGGGCATGCGTTACGGTGCGCGCGGAAAGGGTCCATCCATCTACCTGTTTGACCCGCAAGGCAACATGATCGAGCTGAAGGGGCCGGCGGTTACCGACTGACCCAGTGTGTTCGCGGGCTTGGTCGCTTCGCATGACACGGCGGGTATGTTGCGGGTTGCGCAACGCTGGTCCATCGTGCGTATTGATGGCGCGTTGCTGCAGTGCACTGGGGATTCACGAGCAAGGTATCGAGATACGACGGCTTTTCGCGGGATGGATCAAGGTCAGTCGACCTCCTGGGCGATTCCGTTGCGAGTCTTCTATGAGGTGTACACATGGGCGTTCGTCACTGGGTTGCACTGCTGCTCGGCATTCTCATCGCAGCGGCCTGCCTGTATCTTCCGTTTGTCCCGCAGACGATCCTGCCGATCGGGGCGAAGCCACTGGATCGCCAGCATTACCTCATCGAGACGAGTTCCTACGCGGTTCCGCTGCCCGCCGGATTGCACGTCGGTGACGTCGTGGATACCGCGCGCATGGATGTGTTCTCGCGGCTTGGCTTGATGACGTTTGCCCTGGTGCCGGCGGGTACACGCATCACCCTGGTCGTGGACCGACAGGGCGGTGAGCTGCAGGTGCCCGTGGAGTTCGTGCCCACACCACTCACCGCACTCAACATGGTTGACGTGGTGCTTGGCATTGCCTTGATCTGGCTGGTGGCCGCGCTGGGTCTGCTGATCCTCTGGCGAGGTACCCGTCTGGCGGCTGTGGGTGTCGGTATCTGGTGTCTGGCCAAGCTGTGTTGGGAAATTCCGATCAGTTTGCCGCTACCGTTGCCACTGGCTGGGTGGACCGATGTCGGCGGCGTGGCGCTGTTCTACTCCGGCGCCTTGGTGGGTGCGTATCTGCTGGCCGAAGATCTCGCGTGGGAGCAGATTCAGAGCCCGGCCAGACGCTGGAGTCGCGCGGGATTCCTGCTGCTGGTGGTGGTCTATCTTGCCGCGTTCCTGGGCAACGACCTGGCCTTTCATCTTGATGGCCGTTGGGTGTTCAACCCTACCCATTTCAACGTCAGGATGGTCGCCTATTTGCTGGCGTTCGCCATACCGGTCGCGATGCTGGTGTCACGTTATCGCAAGGTGCAGGTGGTGAATCGTGCCCGCATCCGCTGGGTCCTGCTCAGCCTGGCCGGCGTCGTGGCGGCGTATCTGGTAAACAGCGATTTCGCCAGCACGATGCTCAGCAGTGTCTGGATCGACATTCTGTACGACGTGTTCAACGCGGCGGCGTTCATCGGTTTCACCTATGCGGTGTTGCGTCATCGATTGGTCGCCTTGCAGCTGGTATTGAATCGCGCCTTGGTGTCCGCCATCGCGATCACCATTGTGTTCGCCGTGTTTGGTTTCATGGAGAGCCTGATCGAACATGAGGTGCTCGGGCGCCGGGCAAGTACCCTGGTTGCGCTGATCGTTCCGCTGGCGCTCGGTATTCTCGTCGAGCAGCTGAAGGAACGCATCAAACACTGGGTGAAATACCTGTTTTTCCGCAAACAGTTTCGGGCGGAGGCGGCCCTGTCACAATTTTCGAGGGAATGCGGTTACATCACCGACGCCGGCGTTCTGGTGGAACGTGCTGTCGCTGAAGTGCTGCAGCAAGTCGGTGCGCCCGCCGCCGGGATATACGAAAACGCGGGTGGTGATTACCGCTGCCTGCAACAGCGCGGTAGCCGAAACTTTCCGGATCGCCTCGCCATTGACGATCCCGCGTGCGTCAGGCTGCGCGCCAATCTGACCGAAACCCGGCTGGACGGTCTCGATAGCAGCCTGGGGGCTGATGGAGTGGCTTTCCCGGTCGCGCTGCGCGGTGTGCTCAGCGGGGTGCTGGTGTTGGCGCCGCGACCGGGTGAGTTGTACACGCCGAAGGAGCGGGAGTTGCTGCTGCAACTCACCCATCAGGTCGGTGCGTCCTTGCATGCCATGTACGTCAGTCGGACCCGGGCATTCGTGACCGAAGTGGCCAATGGCCTGTTGCCGTCGGCAGAGCAAACCCAGGCGACAGCGAGGCGACTGGCTCAGGCGCATCAGGCTGTGTGAGCGCAAGCCTGGCCGCGGAAAACCTGAACGACGCAAAGACAAAAACCGCCTTGCGGCGGCCTTCGTTTATAGTGGTGCCCGGGAGAGGACTCGAACCTCCACGGAGTTGCCCCCGCTAGCACCTGAAGCTAGTGCGTCTACCAATTCCGCCACCCGGGCAAGTATCACGCCGCTCCACGAGCTGCGTGAGCCGCGTAATGTAGGCATCAGCACTCGGCTTGTCAACTCTTTTCACCGCCATGCGTAGTGTCGTGTCATTCTGCGCGACGCCGGTACCACCAAGGACATTTAGTGACCAGAAAAACTCCCTCCAAGCCCGACCAGGGCCAGGCTCATCATTCCTCCAACGGACCGGGCAAGTCCGCTGGTTCAAGGCAGCGCCCGGGCGCTGCTTCGGCGAAGCGACGCGACAAGGCTGCCGCGGGCGCCGCGCGCGATCCCCATGCCGCGCGCGAGGCCCAGCGCTACGAGCACCCCATTCCCAGCCGTGAGGTGATCCTTGCGCTGCTGGAGGAGCGTGGCGAGCTGCTGACCGAGGCGCGCATCGCCGACGCGCTGCAGATTCACGACGAGTCCGATCTCGAGGCATTGCGCAAGCGACTCGCCGCGATGGTGCGCGACGCCCAACTGCTGCTGGGCCGGCGCGGTGGCTACGCGCCGACCCGCAAGCTCGACCTGATTGCCGGCCGGGTGCTGGCCAATGCGGAAGGCTATGGTTTCCTGCGCCCGGACGAGGGCGGCGACGACCTGTACCTGTCGCCACAACAAATGCGCATCGTGCTGCATGGCGATCGCGTGTTGGCCAGTGTGGTCGGCATCGACCGGCGCGGGCGCAAGCAAGGCGCGATTGCCGAAGTGCTGGAGCGGCGCTCGCCGCGGCTGGTCGGCCGGGTCCTGATCGAGGATGGCGTGACCCTGGTGCGGCCCGACGATCGCCGCTTGAACCAGGACGTGATGATCAAGCCCGGTCAGGAGCAGGGTGCGAAATCCGGCCAGATCGTGGTGGTCGAGATCACCGATCCACCGACGCCGAATCGGGGCCCGCTGGGCGAGATCCGCGCGGTGCTGGGCGAGCGCCTGGAGCCGTCGCTGGTGGTGGAAATGGCGATTGCCAGCCACGACCTGCCGCACGAATGGTCGGCCGAGGTGCTGCGCGATGCGGCGCAGGTCGAAGGCACGGTGACGTCTGCCGAACGCGAGGGGCGCACCGACATCCGCAAGCTGCCGCTGGTCACCATTGACGGCGCGGACGCGCGCGACTTCGACGACGCGGTATATGCCGAGCCCAAACGTGGTGGTGGCTGGCGTCTGATCGTGGCAATCGCCGACGTGTCGCATTACGTGCAGGTAGGCGGCGCGCTGGACCGCGAGGCCTATGAGCGCAGCACGTCGACCTATTTTCCCGGTTTCGTGGTGCCGATGTTGCCGGAAACGCTGTCCAACGGCATCTGCTCGCTGAATCCGCAGGTCGATCGCTTGTGCATGGTCTGCGACATGGCGATTGATGCCGAAGGCAATGTCACCCGCTCGAAGTTCTACGACGCGGTGATGCTGTCGCATGCGCGCCTCACCTACGACAAGGTGTGGCAGGCGGTGGGCTTGCACGAGAAGGACGCGCGCCACGAGGTGGCCGACGTGCTGCCGCAGCTGGAAAACCTGCACGCCTTGTACAAGGCGATGGCAGCCCAGCGCAAGCGTCGCGGCGCGATCGATTTCGAGACCCCGGAAGTGAAATTCCGCCTCGACCAGACCGGCGGCGTGGAATCGATGGGCGCCACCGAGCGCAACGATGCGCACAAGCTGATCGAGGAATGCATGATCGCCGCCAACGTGCAGGCGGCGCTGTTTCTGGAAAAAAAGAAGATTCCCGCGCTGTTCCGCGCGCACGAGCCGCCGCCGGCGGAAAAGTACGAAGACTTGCAGCAGTTTCTGCGTGAGTTCAAGCTGCGCATGCCGCCGGTGGCCGAAGTGACACCGGCCGACTTTTCGGAAATCCTGGCGCTGGTGCACGACCGGCCCGAGCGCGAGCTGATCCAGAACGTGCTGCTGCGCTCGCAAAGCATGGCAGCGTATCAGCCGGAGAACCGCGGCCACTTCGGTCTGGCGCTCGCCGCCTACACCCATTTCACCTCGCCGATCCGGCGTTACCCCGACCTGCTGGTGCATCGCGCGATCCGCTTTGCGCTGACCGGCCGCAAGAGCATCGATTACGACTACACGCCCGCGGAAATGGCCGCGATGGCGGTGCATTGCTCGCAGCGTGAGCGCCGTGCCGAGGAAGCCGAGCGCGATGTGGACGAGCGCTTCAAGTGTGCCTGGATGGAGAAGCACATCGGCAGCGAGTTCGACGGTGTGGTGACTGGCGTTACCTCGTTCGGCCTGTTCGTGGAGCTGGATGAGTCGAAGGTATCCGGCCTGGTGCACATCAGCCAGCTGGTCAACGATTACTACCACTTCGATGCGACGCGCAAGCTGCTCAAGGGTGAGCGTACGGGCGCGCAGTTCCGCCTGGGCGACCATGTGCGGATCCAGGTGCTGCGGGCCAGTCTGGAGGATCGCAAGATCGACTTTCGGCTGGTGTCGCCACGCACGCCGGCGCCGGCGCCGAGCACCAGCGGCAAGGCTTATGACTATGCCGCCAGCGGCGAACGTTATTCGCTGCCGAAAAAGGCGCCCGCCGCCGCCAAGCCGGCGGGCATGTTTGGTCGCGCTACCAAGGCGATCGGCCGCGTATTCGGCCGCAAGCACGCGGAGCCTGTCGCGCCGGCGCCAGCGCCGACACCCGAGACAACGCTAACGCCAACGCCACGCAAGGCGACAGCAAGCGACCGTTCGCCGTCGCGCCCGACCGCTGGCAAGCAGCCAGTTGGCAGGCAGCCAGCGGGAAAACAACCAGCGGGAAGGCAGAATGTGGCCCGCAAGGCGAAAGGGCCGTCGTCGTCGCCTGGTCCGCGCCAGGAAGACTCCAAGCAACGCGGCTCGGCACCCGCGGCAGCGCCCGCGCCCAAGAAACACCCCAGGCGTCGTCGGCCGAAACCGAAGGGCGAGACATGAGCGAGAGTTGGATCGTCGGGATCAACCCGGTCGAGAGCGCGTTGAGCAACGACGCGGAGCGCGTGCGCGAGCTGCTGGTGGAGAACGGCCAGCGCAACGCGCGCGTATTGGAGTTGGCCGAGCGTGCGAAGAAGCTGAACCTCCCGGTACGTCACTGCGCGCGCGAGGAACTGGACCAGCACGCTGGCGAGGCGCGCCATCAAGGGGTCGGGGCGCGTTGTGAGGCGGCCGCTGCCGCGCATGAGGATGATCTGGCCGACTTGCTGGCGCGCGACGGCAGCAACGCCTTGGTATTGGTGCTGGACGGCGTCACCGACCCGCACAACCTCGGCGCCTGCCTGCGCAGCGCTGCCGCGGCGCTGGTCACTGCGGTGATCGTGCCCAGGGACCGCGCGGTCGGGCTGACTCCGGTGGTGCGCCGCGCTGCGGCGGGTGGTGCCGAGCGCGTGCCGTTGATTACGGTAACCAATCTGGCGCGCACGCTGCGCGCATTGAAGGACGCCGGCGTGTGGATCACCGGCCTGGCTGGTGATACCGACACCTCCGTTTACGACGTCGATTTCAAGGGGCCGGTGGCGATTGTTCTGGGCAGCGAAGGCGAAGGCCTGCGGCGGCTGACCCGCGAACTGTGCGATTTTGTGGCGAAGATCCCGATGCCCGGCACGATGGAGAGCTTGAACGTCTCCGTCGCCACCGGGGTCGCGTTGTTTGAGGTGCTGCGACAGCGGAGTGCAAAGCGATGAGTTTCTTCTGGTACGACTGGGCCGGCTATATCGGTGTGGTGTTGATCCTGCTGGCGTTCTTCCTGCTGCAGGCGCAGCGGTTGCATGGCACCCGCCTGACCTACCAGCTGATGAACATCCTCGGGGCCTTCGGCGTGATGTTGTCGCTGCTGTTCGGCAATTTCAATCTGGCGGCCTTCCTGCTGGAAGTCGCCTGGATCGTCATCGGTGTTTATGGGGTGCTGAACAGTTGGCGTCACCGTCGCGCGCCATCGACATTCCCTGGCGAGCCAGGGTCGCCGGAGCCGTGACTCCGGTCGGGTGGCGAATGATACGCGGCTGTCACGCCGCGCAGCATTCGCCACGATCGGCGCACGCGGGAAGTCGGTGTTTTCTCTGGAGATTGCACACTGACCCAATCTGCCCCTGTTTGCGAGCGAGGAACGTAAGATGACGTCCCCGCGATACGAGGATATTCGTGAGAAATTAGGGTTTGCTTTTCTTAAACTCCGTGTACTCAACGACGAACTCCATAAGGCACGCATCGAAGAGACAAGTGTTGAGTTTATCGGCCAAAAAGTCGGAGAAATACTCAGTGCATGCAGAGAGTGTTTCGATTATTGTGCCCGCGATATTTGCGAGGCGTTCGTCGCGAACGTTCCCAGTCAGGTCTACTTTCCGTTCACAATGGAAAGCTTGGCACGATCCCCTTCGGTAGGAATAAAGCTCGTTAACCCGGGTGCATATCAACAGCTCGAAAACCTGTCAACAAAAGTCGCCGCAAACAAGGCCATGCCTGGATCTATCTTCGGTTATAAACGGCGGTTTCAAGGTCCACGTGCAACACCTCCATCGCGGCAAAGCCCATGATCCAGCGAGGGATGAGCCGGTCAACGGCTTCGCAAGCGCTGCCGCGCCATTGACAGCCCCATCCCTCGCCATGTTTTGTCGCCAAGCCATGATGGGGGCGCTATGTCGGGGTGTTGCACCTAGAGTTTGAACTCGCCCAGACTATTTCCGCGACGCTTTTTACGCTCGCGGCTGGAGCGCCGTAAGACAGCAATTCGATGAAGTATTTAAATGCGACGGATTGGCTCGAGCAGGGAGTCAACGCTTTGAACCGAGGTACATGGAAATTGATCTTCGGGTAAACTCAGGTTTCAGGACGCTCACATTGCCAAGTGGCCGAGTACTGTCGTTCAATCGCACAGTTTGGGGACTTCTGACGAAGTTTCAATGCAATGAGCTGGACACGTTTCATCCTAGTGGCGAAGCTATGAAACGCGCTGTGGAACTGTACGGTTTGACTTCTAAGACAGTGGTCGGGGAAAATCCGCTTGGCGGTTCTCGTCCCCGGAATCAAAGATAAGGCGGCTTCAAGGTCCGCGCGAAATATCATTGAAAACCGGGGTCAGCGAAAACAGGGGTGAAAACAGGCGTCAATGTGCACTTCCCAAGGCACCCCATGTCCTTCAGGGTGATGCAAGCCCACTGTGCTCCCGCTCCAGCAGCTCCAGCTGCCGCCAACGATTCACGACGGTGCAAAACAAGTCAGCCGTGCGGTCGGCGTCGTAGACGGCCGAGTGGGCTTCGCTGCTGTTGAATGACAGCCCCGCCGCCAGCACCGCCTTGCTCAACACGGTCTGGCCGTAAGCCAGGCCGCCGAAGCTGACCGTGTCGAAGCAACTGAAGGGGTGGAACGGGTTGCGCTTGTGTCCGCAGCGCCGCACCGCCTGGTTGAGAAAGCCCAGGTCGAATGCGGCGTTGTGGCCCACGAGGATGGCTCGCTGGCAGTCGGCGTCGCGGACGGCGTCGCGCACGACCTGGAAGATGTGATCCAGTGCCTGGCGTTCCGGCACGGCGCCGCGCAGCGGGTTGTCCGGGTCGATACCGGTGATTTCCAGTGAGCGCGGATCGAGATTGGCGCCGGGGAAGGGTTCCACGTGCGTAGAGACTACTGGCTGGCGAGTCAGGAAGCCGGCTTCGTCCATCTGCAGTGGTATCGCGGCAATCTCCAGCAACGCGTCGTGATCGGCGTCGAAGCCGCCGGTTTCTACATCCACGACGACCGGCAGGTAACCACGGAACCGCTCAGCCATGCGCGCCGCTTTGTTGTTGCTTACGATATCCATCGGCGCAGCATATCAGTCGCTGTCGATGGCCCGGTTCCGGCTACCTCGCGCGAGCGATACCACCCCGTCCATGACTAGCGCCGAAGCTCAGCTGTAAAAATCATCTCTCCCGTCGTGGATCGGGGTGTGGGTTTGGTCAGAGCGAACGGTGGCAGCACGCAACGTCCGGGTTCCATGCTGCGTCCGTACCCTTGTCCGGCGCTTCGCGCCACCTTCTCCCAAGCAGAGAAGGGCCGTCGTAGCTGAGGTGCAACCCCGTTTTGTCACGATCCATACGTGGCCGGCTGGCCCAGTTTTACTTGGCGACCGCCGCGAGCATCGCTTCCGCCGTGGACACGCGCAACTCGCCCGGCGCTTCGATGTGCAACTGGCGCACCACGCCGCCCTCGGCGTACAAGGCGAACCGACGCGTGCGCAGCCCCATGCCGTAGTCGCTGCCGTCGAGTTCCAGGCCCATGGCGCGGGTGAAGCTGGCGTTGCCGTCGGCCAGCATCAACAAGCCAGCGGGCACCTGCTGTGCGGCGGCCCAGGCCTGCATCACGAAGGCGTCGTTGACGGCCACGCACATCACGCTGAGGCTGCGAGCTTCAAACTCGGCAAAGTGGGCAACGTAGCCCGGTAGATGGCGGTTCGAGCAGGTGGGTGTGAATGCGCCGGGGACGCCAAACAGCACCACTTTGCGACCGGCGAACAGGATGCGGGTCTGTGCGGGCTGGATGTCGCCGTCGATGATCTTGATGGCTACGTCGGGCAGCGTGTCGCCGGGCTGGATGGTCATGAGATGACTCGATGCGAAAGAGGTCGCCCATGCTAATGCGTTCGGCGGCGCGGCGCCTTGAATCGCGCCCGAGAGCACCTATTTCTGGAGGACGCGGCGATCGTGCCGCGAGGCTGATCAGGAGACCGTCAAATGAACCAGAGACATCAATCCATGTGGAACCGTGATTTTGTGCCGGCGGATGAATTTCGCCAGGCCATGAGCCGCTTTCTCGGTACCGGCGAAGGCGACCAGTCCACCGTGGAAACCAGTCAGTGGGCGCCGCGGGTGGATATTCGCGAGGAGGACAAGCGTTTCATGATCCTGGCCGATGTGCCAGGCGTGGATCCGTCCGAGATCGAAGTGAGCATGGACAAGAGCATTCTCACCATCAAGGGCGAACGCAAGGTCGACAGCGAGGAAAGCAGCGGCAAGCTGACTCGCCAGGAGCGCGTGTACGGCACGTTCCATCGTCGTTTCGCGCTGCCGGAAAGTGCCGATGCCGACCACATCAGCGCGCACGGCAAGTTCGGTGTGCTGGAGATCTCGATCCCGAAGAAGCCCGAAACCACGCCACGCCGCATCACCATCAACGCCGCCGGCTGAACGGCGTAGCCGAGTACGGACACGCGCTGGACTCGGCGTATTGGAGAGGGCCTGATAGTCCCCTGCAGCAGCGCGTTGGATGCAAAACGATGTGAAAGCCCGCCTCGCCGTGGATAATGCTCCGCGGCGGGGCGCGGCTTTGTGTCGGGCGGTACCGATCATCGGGAGTGGGTGTGGAATTCAAAGACTATTACGAAATCCTTGGCGTCAAGCCGGACGCGAGCGAAGCCGAGATCAAGGCGGCGTATCGCAAGCTGGCGCGCAAATACCACCCGGACAAGAACAAGGAAAGTGGCGCCGAAGAGAAATTCAAGGCCGCCAATGAAGCCAATGAAGTCCTGAAGGACGTCGAGAAGCGGCGTTCTTACGACCAACTGCGTGCCGGTGGTTATCGGCAGGGCGAGCAGTTCCGACCGCCGCCGGGCTGGCAAGGCCACCAAGGCGGCGGTGACGGTGACGCCGATTTCAGTGACTTTTTCGAGAGCTTGTTCGGCCGTGGCGCCGCAGGTGCTGGTGGCCACCGCGGCCAACCGCGGCCGCGGCGCGGGCAAGACGTGCAAGCCTCGGTGCAGATCGACTTGCAGACGGCATTCGATGGCGGTCGCACGCGGTTGTCGATGCGCGACCCGACCGGTGGTGAGCGCGTGCTGGAGGTGAAAATCCCGGCCGGCATCCAGCCCGGCCAGGTGATCCGTCTGTCCGGTCAGGGTCAGCCCGGCATGGCTGGCGGCCCCAAAGGCGATCTGCTGCTGGAAATCGGCGTTCGCGACGATGTTCGTTTTCGCCTGGATGGACGCAACGTGGTGCATGTGTTGCCGATCACCCCGTGGGAGGCGGCGCTCGGTGCGACGGTGCCGGTGCCGACGCTGGCCGGTGCGGTCGATCTGCGCATTCCTGCCGGCTCGCAGTCGGGACGCAAGTTGCGGCTGAAAGGCCGCGGCATGCCGGGCAGCCATCCGGGAGATCAACTGGTGGAGCTGTCGATACGCACGCCGGCGGCGGACAGCGAGGCACAGCGCGCGGCTTATGAGGCACTGCGCACCAGCTTTGCGGAGTTCGATCCGCGCAGCTGAGCGGTCCGCTTGAAAGCAAATCGGGCAGAAGCCGGTTCAGCCGACTCCTGCCCGATCTATTTGGTGCAACTGCAACTCAGCTGCGCGAGGCGCGCCTGCGGTCGTTCTCGGTGAGGTGCTTCTTGCGCAGGCGGATTTCCTTCGGGGTGATCTCGACCAGCTCGTCGTCGTCGATGAAGTCGAGCGCCTGTTCCAGCGAGTACTTGATGGCCGGGCTGAGCTGGATCGCATCGTCCTTGCCCGACGCACGCATGTTGGTCAGCGGCTTGGGCTTGATCACGTTGACGGTGAGATCATTGTCCTTGGCATGAATGCCAACCAGCTGGCCCTCGTACACCTGATCGCCTTCGGCGGCGAACAGCTTGCCGCGCTCCTGCAATGGCCCCAACGAATAGGCCGGGGCGCTGCCGCCGGCATTGGAAATCATCACGCCGTTCTTGCGCTTGGCGATCTGGCCTTCTTCCTTGGGACCGTAATGGTCGAACAGGTGGAACAGCAGCCCGGTGCCCTGGGTCATGGTCTTGAACTCGTTATGGAAGCCGATCAGCCCACGTGCCGGGATCTCGTAATCCAGGCGCACGCGACCCTTGCCGTCCGACTCCATGTTCTTCAGCTGCGCCTTGCGCATGCCGAGTTTCTCCATCACGCTGCCCTGGTGGACTTCCTCCACGTCGACCACAAGCTGCTCGATCGGCTCCATCTTCTGGCCGTCGATTTCCTTGATGATCACTTCCGGGCGCGACACCGCCAGCTCGTAGCCCTCGCGGCGCATGTTCTCGATCAGCACCGACAGGTGCAGTTCGCCGCGGCCGGAGACCAGGAACTTGTCCGGATCGGAACCTTCCTCGACCTTGAGCGCGACGTTGTGGATCTGCTCGCGCTCAAGCCGCTCGCGCAGCTGGCGGCTGGTCAGGAACTTGCCGCCGGACAGATCCTTGTTGCCGGCAAACGGCGAGTTGTTGACCTGGAACGTCATCGAGATTGTCGGCTCGTCCACGGTCAGCGCCGGCAGCGCCTCGGGCGTGTCCAGAGCGCAGATGGTGTCGGAAATGCCCAAGTCGGAGATGCCGGAAATGGCCACGATATCGCCGGCCTCGGCGCTGTCCTCCTCGATCCGCTCCAGGCCCATGAACGCCAGCACCTGCAGCACCTTGCCCTGGCGCTTCTTGCCGTGGCGATCGATGATCGCCACCGGCATGTTCTTCTTCAAGGTGCCGCGCTGGATGCGGCCGATGCCGATCACGCCCACGAAGCTGTTGTAGTCCAGCTGGCTGATGCGCATCTGGAACGGGCCGTCCGGATCGACGTCCGGCTTGCTCACGTGCTGCATGATCGCTTCGTACAACGGCGTCATGTCGCCTTCGGTCACGTGTTCGTCCAGACTGGCATAGCCGTTCAAGGCCGAGGCGTAGACAACCGGGAAATCCATCTGCTCGGGGGTGGCACCGAGGCGGTCGAACAAATCCCAGACCTGCTCGACGACCCATTCCGGGCGGGCGCCGGGACGGTCGACCTTGTTGATCACCACGATCGGCTTGAAGCCCATCGCGAACGCCTTCTGGGTCACGAAACGCGTCTGCGGCATCGGGCCGTCCATCGCGTCGACCAGGATCAGCACCGAGTCGACCATCGACAACACCCGCTCCACCTCACCGCCGAAGTCGGCGTGTCCCGGGGTGTCGACGATGTTGATGCGGTTGCCGCGCCAGGTGATCGCGGTGTTCTTGGCCAGGATCGTGATACCGCGTTCCTTTTCCTGGGCGTCCGAATCCATCACGCGGTCGGCCAGCACGGTGCGCGCGTTGAGCGTGCCCGATTGCTTGAGCAGGCAATCGACCAGCGTGGTCTTGCCGTGGTCGACGTGGGCGACGATGGCGATGTTGCGCAGGTTTTCTATGGACATGGAAAGCACTCGGGCGGCGCATGCAGCCACCACGTGGATTATCTGACGGTTAACCGGTCAATTATACGGGTTTGCGCGACCCTGTGGTGGTTCCCGTGAAAGTCGGGTTCAGGCACTTTGCCGCCGGC
>CAJDVU010000024.1_pt1 | contig 29434 bp, 23 predicted proteins | sample 7391431 | NCBI WGS metagenome assembly CAJDVU01 (sample SAMEA7055700, study PRJEB34461) | soil metagenome | biome: terrestrial ecosystem; feature: Peninsula; material: soil | place: Antarctica | collected 2016
GCATCCGGTACACGCCCGAAGAGGGGTGCGGGGACACGGCTTGCCCGGTGCCAACGAAGCCGAGACGAAGGTTCCGTGCTCACCCACAGCCTGACCAAGGCTTGTCCGTCCACGATTGGCGTGGCGAACCCAATCTACTCGAACGCCTCATGAAACATTCTTTACCAACCCGGCAAGGAGCAAAAGCACCGTTTCCGCCTTCGGCACCTTGTACGCGCCACCTCCCGGTGGCGCGTCTTCGGGCAGCAGCCGCGGCAAACATCGGCAATCCTGCCGATGTTTGCCCACCCAGCGCGGGCGGACGGGGAACGATTTGACCCCAGGACCAAGCCGGCGCTGAATGCCCGAGCGCATCGACGGCCACGTTTCTGCTAGCTTAACCAGCCTTTGAGGTCGACAGATTCCATCGTGACAGCAACATTCCCTCCACGCCGCCTGCTGGCGGTCGCCGCAGCGCTGGCGCTGATCAGCGGTCAAGCCGTCGCGAGCAACGCGCAGCGGCCGGCGAAGACCTTGGCGGGCGAGCCCGCCCAGGTTTGCCCACTCGGCTCATTCCACTGTGCACCACGACCGGTCAACTACGCGATGTGCCGACCGAATGCGCTGCTTGGCTTCTACGACCCCACCCTGAGCAAGGACAGCAGCCTGCGCGACAGCAGCCCGGCTTACGTCAACGCGCAGCACATCGACAGCTCCAACCAGTCCATCTACCACCTCTCCGGCGACGTGCTGATGCGGCGTGCGGACCAGCAACTGCAGGCCGACACGCTGGATTACAACGATACGACCACCGACTACGACGCACGCGGCAACGTGCGCTATCAGGAAGCCGGACAATTGCTGGCCGCCGCGCACCTCAAGGGCAACAGCGACGCCAGCCGCGGCATCGCCGACGACGTGCGCTACCAGATGCTGCAGTCGCGCGGCAATGGCGTCGCGAAACAGGGGCACATGCTGGACGCCGAGCACACTCGCTACTCGATGGCCACCTATTCCACTTGCGACGTCGGCCACCACGTGTGGGAGTTCCGCGCCAAGTCGATCAGCATCGACAAGGCCAGCGGCGTGGGCGTGGCCCGTGACGCCACCATGCGTATCGGCAACGTGCCGTTCCTGTACCTGCCCTACCTCAGCTTTCCCACCGACGACCGGCGCAAGAGCGGCTTCCTCTACCCCACGATCGGCAACACCAGTCGCTCCGGTTTCGAGGTCAGCACGCCTTACTACCTGAACCTCGCGCCGAATTACGACGCCACGCTGGATCCGCGCTACTACAGCGAACGCGGCCCGTTGCTGGCTGGCGAGTTCCGCTACCTGGTGCCGGGCACGACCGGCCAGGTCAACGTGGAATATGTGCCGAAGGATCGTGGCAAAAGCGATGGACTGGCCGACACCAAAGGAAGCTCGCGTTACCTGGTCAACCTTTCGGACAGCACGCAGTTGTGGCCGGGATGGCGCTTCACCGGTTCCTACAACCACGTTTCGGACAGCAGCTACCTGTACGACTATGGCAACGCCTTGTCGCACACGCCGGTCTACATTCTTCAATCCGGCGCGGCCATCAGCGGCGGCGGCAAGTGGTGGAGCGCGTCGTTCGGTGCCACCACGTACGAGAACACCAACCCGTTCAACACCGATTCCTCCCTGCCTTACCGGCAGCTGCCGTACGCCACGTTCAGCCTGGACGTACCTCTCGCCCGCTGGCTCGACGCAGGCGTGGACACGAGCGCCGTGATGTTCCGCAAACAGGGGTTCGTGGAAGGGCAGCGCGAGGATCTGTACCCCTACCTGAGCGCCGATTTCGGCAGCTCGGCCTGGTTCGTGCGGCCCAGGCTGGCGTGGCGTTACACCGCCTACCAGCTGAGCGACGGTTACCACAGCTACGGCTACTACGGGCAGCTCGGCGACGGCAGCATCTCGCCCTTTAGCGAGCGGTCGCCGAGCCGCTCGCTGCCGATCGTCAGCCTCGATACCGGTCTGGTCTTCGACCGCAGCACCTCGTTGTTCGGCAGCGACTACACGCAGACGCTGGAGCCACGGCTGTACTACCTGTACGTGCCGTACCGCAACCAGGACAACCTGCCGCTATTCGATACCAATCTGATGTCGTTCGATTACTGGCAGCTGTTCTCGACCAACCAGTTCTCGGGCGCGGATCGGCAGATGGATGCCAACAACCTCACCGCGGCGCTGACGACGCGCCTGCTCGACGACGGGGGCGTCGAGCGGGTCTCGGCCAGCATCGGCCAGATCCACTACTTCAGCCGTCAAAAAGTCCTCGGTAACGACTGGACCGGCTCGGCGTACGTGGCGCAGTTGGACGTGCAGCTCAGCGACCGCTGGCGGCTGAACAGTTCCTACCAGTGGAGCCCGAACAGCCGCAACATCGAGATGGCCAGCCTGGGCGCGCAGTATCGTCTGGGCGGCAACGGCATCCTCAATTTCTCCTACCACTATCGGCGCGGCCTCCTGGAACAATACAGCGCCTCGGTGGTCTATCCGCTATTCGGCAACTGGCGCGTGCTCGGTGCATGGACCTATGCACCAGCGATCAAGTCCGCCTACAACACCCCCACCGGTACGGTGGATGCCTTGCTCGGCGTCGAGTACGACAGTTGCTGCCTTACCCTGCGCCTGGTCGACCGCAACTACGTGAACCAGTCCTATTACGGCAACATCCCGCCACCGACGGGCAGCAACACCAACCGTCGCGACAACGCGATCATGTTTGAAGTGGTGTTCAAGGGGCTGGGCTCGACCGGCGGCCAGATCGACCCGCTACTGCGCCGTGATATTCTCGGCTATCAATAACGAACCGCTCCGGCGACCCAGGTTTCCCCACCGATGAAGCAATTTCTTGCATCCCTCGTGCTCGCCCTCGCGATCATGGCTCCCGCGCATGCGCAGCTGCTCCAGTCCGGCGCGCCTGGTGCGCCGGCCGACCACACGCTCGATCGCATCGTCGCCGTGGTCAACGACGACGTCATCCTGCAAAGTGAGTTGAACGACGCGGTGCGCACGATCGAACAGCAGTACGCCGGCCGCACCGGACAACTGCCGCCGATGAACGTGCTCAAGCGGCAGGTACTCGATCGTCTGATCCTGATGCGTCTGCAGGTGCAGAAGGCCCAGGACCAGGGCATCAACGTGTCCGATGCGGATGTCGACCGGGCGGTCCAGGGCGTGGCCCAGCAGAACAAGTTCACTCCCGAGCAATTGCGCGCTGCCGTGGAACAGCAAGGCTCGAGCTTCGCCGCCTTCCGCCAGGAACTGGCCGACCAGATCACGGTGCAGCGGCTGCACCAGAGTGTGGTGCAGAGTTCGGTGTCGGTGACCGACAGCGAAGTGGACAACCTGCTCGCCAGCCCGACTTACAAGGCCGGCGAGGCGCACCTGGCCCACATCCAGATCAGCATCCCCAGCGGCGCCGACGCGGCCGCGATCCAGGCCAGCCAGGCCAAGGCCGAGCAGGCGCTGGCAGCGATCAAGGGCGGCATGGATTTCAACGCCGCCGCGATCCGCTACTCCGATGCGTCCGATGCGCTCGATGGCGGCGATCTCGGTTGGCGGCGCATGGATGAAATCCCGCCGGCTTTCGCCGACACCCTCTCCACCATGAAGCCGGGCGAAGTCAGCCAGGTGTTGCGCGGCCCCACCGGCTTCCACATTCTCAAGCTGCTCGGCGTGCGCAAGGGCGACCGCAAGGTCGTCACCGAATACCATGCGCGACAGATCCTGATCAAGCCGAGTGACCTGCTGACGTCTGCGCAGGCGCAGCAAAAAGCGCAGGACCTGTACAACCGCATCGTCGACAAGCACGAGGATTTCGCGGCCGTGGCCAAGAAGTACTCCAAGGACGACACGACGGCCAATCTCGGCGGTGATATGGGCTGGTTCCAGCCCTCGGCGTGGGGAACCGCGATCGCCGCCAAACTCGCCGAGCTGAAGGACGGCCAGGTGTCGCCGCCGTTCCAGACCGAAGCGGGCTGGCACATCCTGGAGCGGCTGGGCACACGCCAAAGCGACCAGACCGACAAGATCGAACGCGACCAGGCTCGCCAGGCCATCGGCAACCGCAAGGCCGAACAAGCCTACGACGACTACCTGCGCGACCTGCGCTCCAACACACCGCTGGCCGCGACCCTGGTCGCAATCACTGATCGCCATCTGTTGCAGCGCGCGGCGATACGCTGCGGCGTATCCATCGAGCTGATCGACGATGATGGTTCGCGCGAGGCGACCCGCCGCCCCGGCACTCTGCGCGTGCGGCACACGCCGCTGGTGGTCGACGAGGTACCCGGCCAGCCCGATTCCCACAACGCGTCGCATGTCCTGGCCACCCTCGCCGAGGCCACCGACGGCTGTCTGTCCGGTCGCTACGACGCGATCGTCACCGCGCCGCTGCAGAAGGCCTCGATCAACGATGCCGGCATCCCCTTCAGCGGCCACACCGAGTTCTTTGCCCAGCGCGTCCACGCCGACGTGGTGATGATGTTGGCCAGCCCGGAGCTGCGCGTCGCCCTGGCCACCACCCATCTGCCGCTCGCCGCGGTGCCGGCGATGATCACACCGGCCTTGCTGGTCCGCGTGCTGCGCATCGTGGATGCCGAACTGCGCGCGAAATTCGGTCTGGCTGAACCACGTATTGCGGTGCTCGGACTCAACCCGCACGCCGGTGAGGGCGGCCACCTCGGTCGCGAGGAACTGGACATCATCATCCCCACCCTCGACGCGCTGCGCGGCGAGGGCATGCATCTGCTCGGCCCGCTGCCCGCCGACACCGCCTTCGTACCCGCTCAGCGCACGCATTACGACGCGGTGCTGGCGATGTACCACGACCAGGCTTTGCCGGTACTCAAGAGCGAGGCGTTCGACCGTACCGTCAACCTCACCCTGGGCCTGCCGTTCATTCGTACCTCGGTCGACCACGGCACCGCGCTGGACCTGGCCGGCAGCGGCCGCGCCGACCCGGCGAGCCTGATCGCCGCCACGCGGATGGCCATGGATCTCGTGGCGCACCGCGCCATTCATCCATCCTCTGCCCTTGGGGAAGAGGAGCGAGGTGAGCGGCCGATCTCGCCGACACCCTCCTTGCGTGGCGACGAAGGCGAGGGCCAAGTCCCGCCGAAGTCAACGACCCGTGGCGACGAGCACGACGGCCCAGCCTCGCCAAAAACATTCAAATGAACTCCCGCCCCAAGAAAAGCTTCGGCCAACATTTCCTGCATGATCGCCATTACATCGACAACATCGTCCAGGCGATCGCTCCACGCAGCGAGGACTTCCTGGTCGAGATCGGACCAGGCGAAGGTGCGCTGACCCTGCCCCTGCTGGCGGCCGCCGGCAAGCTCACCGCGATCGAGCTGGACACCGACCTGATCCCTGGCTTGCAAGCGCGTGCCGCGGCGGTGGGTGAGTTGCATGTCATTCACGCCGATGTCCTGAAGGTGGACTTCAGCGCGCTGGCACGCAGCCACGGCGTGCCGCGGCTGCGCCTGGCCGGCAACCTGCCCTATTACATCTCCAGCCCGATCCTGTTCCATTGTGTCGAGCACGCTGCAGCGATCCAGGACATGCACTTCATGCTGCAGAAGGAAGTCGTCGACCGGATGGCTGCGGCGCCGGGCAGCAAGGTGTACGGGCGGCTATCAGTCATGCTGCAACTGGCCTGCCGCGTCGAGCCGCTGTTCGACGTGCCGCCACAGGCATTTCGGCCGCCGCCCAAGGTGGAGTCGACCGTGGTGCGGCTGCAACCGATACCACGCCACGAGTTGCACGATGCGCGAGCCGAGCATCTCTACGCCGTGGTCAAGGCGGCCTTCGGACAACGCCGCAAGACCCTCGCCAACGCGCTCAAGTTGTTGCTCGACAGCGACGCCATACGCCGGGCAGGTATCGATCCGCGCGCTCGCGCCGAAACGCTGGCACCAGCCGATTTCGTGCGTCTGGCCAGGATCTATTCCAGCGCTGGCTAAACGGTCGTCGTGCATTCGCGGGCACGCCGCCCCATTCGCGGCAGCAGGCCGTACAATCGAACGATGACTGAGCAATCTCCCTACACGATCGACGTGCAGGTTCAAACGCGTTTCGTCCCCGATCAATCCAAACCCGGCGACAACCGTTACGTTTTCGCCTACACCATCACCCTGCGCAATGCCGGCAAGCTGCCCGCTCGCCTGCTCACCCGCCGCTGGCTGATCACCGACGCCAATGGCAAGGTGCAGGAAGTGACCGGTGAGGGCGTGGTCGGCGAACAGCCCTGGATGCGACCGGGCGAGGATTTCGAATATACCTCCGGTGCGGTGCTGGAGACGTCGGTCGGCATCATGGGCGGCAGCTACCAGATGTTGTCCGATGACGGCACCGAATTCGAGGCGTCGATACCGACCTTCACACTGTCCATTCCGCGCACGCTGCACTGACATGGCCACGTACGCGATCGGCGACGTGCAGGGTTGCTACCCCGAGCTGCAGCGCCTGCTGGAAAAGCTGCGTTTCGATCCCGCGCAGGACCAGCTCTGGTTCTGTGGCGACCTGGTCAATCGCGGCGGCCAGTCGCTGGACACCTTGCGGCTGATCCACAGCTTGCGCGAATCGAGCGTAATCACCCTGGGCAACCACGACCTGAGCCTGCTGGCGATCGCACAACGCAATCCGGAAGCGCAGGCACGAGTCAATCCCGAGCTGCGCGAAGTACTATTCGCCAGCGATGCACCGGTGCTGTTCGAGTGGCTGCGTTCGCAGAAACTGTTGCACCACGACGAGGCGCTCAACTGGACGATGGTGCACGCCGGGCTCGCCCCGATGTGGACGTTGCGGCAGGCGCAACGGGCCGCCCAGGATGTGGAGCGGGAATTGTCCAGCCCACGCCATCCGCGCCTGTTGCGCAACTTGTTCGGCAACCGCCCGGCGCAATGGTCGAGCCGTCTGCAGGGCGTGGATCGATTCCGCGCCACCATCAACACGATGACGCGCATGCGCTATTGCGACGTCAACGGTCGCATCGATTTCGACGCCAAGGGCGCTCCCGGTACGCAGAAGCCGGGACTGTACCCGTGGTTCTCGGTGCCCGGCATGCGTCAGCGCGACATCCGCATCGTCTGCGGCCACTGGTCCGCGCTCGGCCGATTCGTCGGGCTCGGCGTGCACGCGATCGACACCGGCTGCGTGTGGGGCGGCAAGCTCACCGCATTACGGCTGGACGGTGACGAGCCGCAATACATCAGCGTCAGCGCCGAACCGCACCGCAAGCGTCCGCCCGGCGGCGAGGACTGAGCCGGTTTCGGTCGAATCCCTGCGCATGAAAAACCCCGCCGAGGCGGGGGTTTTCATCACTCTCACGCTGACTCAGGTCAGCTGACCGTGACAATGTTTGTATTTTTTCCCCGAACCGCACGGGCACGGCTCGTTGCGACCGACCTTGGGGCCGGCATGCTGCATCGGTTGCCGCAGCGCCTGCGCCACCCCGCCCGCCGTGGCTCCAGCGGCCAGCATTGGCTCGCCCGCCTCGGCGAACGCGTTGGGCGGGGCGCCACCGCCAGTCGCCAGCATCTGCTTTTGCAGGCGTTCGGCCATGCGCTGTTGTTCGGCCTCCATCGCGGCGACTTCCTCCTCGCTGCGGACGCGGATTCGGGCCAGCATCTGCACGACTTCGGCCTTGATCCGCATCAGCATGTCGGAAAACAGCTTGAACGACTCGCGCTTGAATGCCTGCTTGGGATCCTGTTGCGCGTAGCCCACCAGATAGATGCCCTGACGCAGGTAGTCCATGCTGGAGAGGTGATCCTTCCAGGCATTGTCGACGACGGTCAGCATGACGTGCTTTTCCAGCTGACGCATGGTTTCGGCGCCGATCTGCTCTTCCTTGGCCCGGAACAGCTCGTTGACCGCGTCAGTCACGTGCTTGAGCAGCATGTCGGCGCTGATCTCGCTCTGCTCCTCGATCCAGTGCTTGAGGTCGAGCGACAGGCCGAACTGACTCTCCATCTCCCGGTCCAGACCGGCGAGATCCCACTGTTCATCGATGCTGTCAGCCGGCACGTAGCCACGCACCATGGTTTGCACGACGTCGTCACGGATGTCGGACACGGTGGCGGCGACCTCCTCGCCTTCGAGCAGCTCGTCGCGCTGGCGGTAGATCACCTTGCGCTGGTCGTTGGCGACGTCGTCGAACTCCAGCAGGTGTTTGCGGATATCGAAGTTGTGCTGCTCGACCTTGCGCTGCGCCTTCTCGATCTGCCGGCTGATCATGCGGTCTTCCAGCGCGTCGTCGTCCTTCATGCCGAAACGCTTCATCCAGCGCACCAGGCCCTCGCCACCGAAAATGCGCAGCAGGTTGTCTTCCAGCGACAGGTAGAAGCGCGACGAACCCGGGTCGCCCTGACGGCCGGAACGACCGCGCAGCTGGTTGTCGATGCGCCGCGACTCATGCCGCTCGGTACCGATGATGTGCAAGCCACCAGCCGCCAGCACCTGATCATGCAGTTTTTGCCACTCGGCCTTGACGCGCTGGCGATCCATCTCGACGGCGTCTTCAGGCAAGGTCGCCAGCGCCGCGTCCAGGCTGCCGCCGAGCACGATGTCGGTACCGCGACCGGCCATGTTGGTGGCGATGGTGACCTGACCCACGGCGCCGGCCTGCGCCACGATGTGCGCCTCGCGCTCGTGGTGCTTGGCATTGAGTACCTCGTGCTTCACCCCGGCCTTGGTCAGCAATTCGGACAGCAACTCGGAGACCTCGATCGAGGTGGTGCCGACCAGCACCGGCTGGTCGCGTTTGTGGCAGTCCTTGATGTCCTCGATCACCGAGTTGTACTTCGGTTTCTGGGACAGGAAAATCATGTCCGGGTTGTCCGTGCGGATCATCGGCTTGTGGGTGGGGATCACCACCACTTCCAGGCCGTAGATGCTCTGGAACTCGAACGCCTCGGTGTCAGCCGTGCCGGTCATGCCCGACAGCTTCTTGTACATGCGGAACAGGTTCTGGAACGTCACCGTGGCCAGGGTCTGGTTCTCGCGCTGGATCGGCACGCCTTCCTTGGCCTCGACCGCCTGATGCAAGCCGTCGGACCAGCGCCGGCCAGCCAGGGTGCGGCCGGTGAACTCATCGACGATGATGACCTCGCCATCGCGCACGATGTAATCCACGTCACGTTGGTAGATGCCATTGGCCCGCAGCGCGGCATTGAGGTGGTGCACCACCGCCAGGTTCTTGGAGTCGTACAGGCCACTGTCCTGGTCGATGACGCCGACCTCGCGCAGCAACTCGTCGGCGTGTTGCATGCCCGCCTCGGACAACTGCACCTGCTTCTGTTTCTCGTCGACCCAGTAGTCGCCCTCGCCCTCTTCCTCGGTCTGGCGGACCATCCGCGGCACGATCTTGTTGACCGCGATATACAGCTGCGGGGAGTCCTCGGCCGGGCCGGAGATGATCAGTGGCGTGCGCGCCTCGTCGATCAGGATCGAGTCGACTTCATCGACGATCGCGTAGTTCAGACCGCGCTGATAGCGCTGCTCCTTGCTCAACGCCATGTTGTCGCGCAAGTAGTCGAAACCGAATTCGTTGTTGGTGCCGTAGGTAATGTCGGCCGCATAAGCCGCGTTCTTGTCGGCGTGGTCCATGCCCGGATACACCACATCCACGGTCATGCCCAGGAAGTTGTAGAGCTTGCCCAACTGCGCTGCATCGCGCCGCGCCAGATAATCGTTGACCGTAACGACGTGCACGCCTTCGCCAGCGATCGCATTCAGATAAACCGGCAACGTCGCCACCAGGGTCTTGCCTTCGCCGGTGCGCATTTCGGCGATCTTGCCTTGGTGAAGCACAATGCCGCCGATCAGCTGGACGTCGTAGGGGCGCATGCCCAGCGTACGCTTGGATGCCTCGCGCACCACCGCAAAGGCTTCCGGCAATAGCTTGTCCAGCGACGCGCCGCCGGCATATCGTTGCTTGAACTCTTCGGTTTTGGCGCGTAGCGCAGCGTCGTCCAGCTTTTCCATCTCGGGCTCCAGCGCGGTGATGCGGTGCACGGTGCGTGAAAGCTGACGCAGCACGCGCTCGTTGCGGCTGCCAAACATATTCGTCAGAGCACGGTTGAACATCGATTTTCCGGATAGAGAGACAAGACGCCCGTGGTATCTGCGAGCCAATCGGTCATATTACTACATGCCCATCGCGGCTCACCCGATCCGACCGGGCACATTCGAGGCCAGTCCATCCACAGTGAAGCGGCCATGCACACGAAACTGGCGACGGCCGCTGGCCGATTCAAGGGACACGACGAGGTGGCCGGGGTTATCGGCGGCTGCGTGCGAAGGCCAGCGGATTGACCACGCGACCGTGGTACCAGACCTCGAAATGCACATGCGACCCCGTCGACCGCCCGGTGGAGCCGGCCTGGGCGATGACGTCGCCGACTTGCACATGCTGGCCGGGACGCACGTCCAACCGGCTGTTGTGCGCATAGCGCGTCATGTAGCCGTTGCCGTGATCGATCTCGACCACGTTGCCATAACCACGACGCACGCCGGCGAACGTCACCATGCCCTCGGCCACCGCATGCACCGGCGTGCCGTACGGCGTGGCAATATCGATCCCGGTGTGCCGCGCCGACTGGCCGTCGAACGGATCCGGACGCACCCCGAAGTAGGATGAAATGTAGCCTTGAACCGGCATGCCGGTCGGTTTCAGGTTCGACTCGATGCGCGCATCGAGCAACAGGCTCTGCAACGCAGAAAGCTGCGCCTGCTGGCTATCGAACTGGCTGCTAAGCCGGTCGATGCCGGTCTCCAGCGCCGGCGGCAACGCATAACCGGTGCCGCTGGAGTCCTCGATGCCGCCGACCGCCGGCGGCTGATCGAAATCGAACTCACTATCGTCAAGCTTGCCCACCTGCACCAGTCGCTCGCCGAGCGCATTGAGGCGGGTCGACTGCGCCTGCAACTGGCCCAGCTTCACCGCCAGCGCGTCGAGGCTGCGCTGCGCATCGGCGCGCACGCCGCCAAGCTGACCGTCCTGCTGCCGGATCTGCTGTTGCAAATCGTGGATCTGCGCCAACGCATGGTCGCGCGGGCTGGCCGTGGCCAGCGCCAGGGCACCGCCCAATGACAGGCAAGCCAGTACGGCCAGCGACAACAGTGACAGAAGCTTCCAGCGCAGGCGTTTATTGGCCAGGTCGAGGGTTTTCGGCAATTTCCTGCCACGTGAGACGAGTATGATCTGCATGTCTCTCCAAAGTTGCGATGTCGTCACCATGCAACGCGCTGGACCAGCTACTTCGCGCCGTCGTGGCCATGAACCCAAGCCGCTTGCCGATTGCGGCTCCTTTGCGTCGCTGGCCGAAAAGGCCGGCAAACTGGACGCGCTGGATCGCGCCTTGCGCCAGACGTTGCCGTCGCCACTGCGCGAGCAGGTGAGATTCGCCAACCTGCGCAACGACCGTCTTGTCTTCCTGGCGTCTTCACCGGCCTGGGCCTCGCGCCTGCGATTGGCGCAGGCCCAGATCCTTGCCTCCGCCCGCGCCATCGGCGCCAGCGCCAGCTCAGTCAGCGTGAAAGTGGCGCCTCCACGGCCGGCAGCGACCGTGAGGGATCAGTCAAAACCGCTTTCGCCAACCGCGGCCACCCATCTCAAGGCAGCCGCTGCTTCATCCACAGACCCCGAATGGCGGGAACTGTTCCTTCAGCTGGCGTCCCTCGCCGAAGCTGCCGATTCCCCGGACGCGACGCCGACTGACGTCACGAGGGTGCGGTTATAGCACGGATGGCGCGGGCTGGCAGCCCCGGGGTCGCCTTGATGTGAAGCCGCGCGCGTCGGCAATGTGCCGCTCGTCAATGAAAATGGCCCGGTCTGGTGACCGGGCCATTTGAGCGAACTCTTGGGTTGGACTGTTGCGTCAGCGGTTCAGATCGCCTGGGCCGGATGGGCGTAGGAGATCGGCGAGAACGCAGGATCCTCGTGATAGCTGACTTCTTCCCACGCCGAGGCGTCGGCGACCAGCGCGCGCAGCAACTTGTTGTTCAGCTCATGCCCGGATTTGTGCGCGTGATAAGCGCCGATCAGGCTGTGGCCGAGCAAATACAGGTCGCCGATGGCATCGAGGATCTTGTGCTTGACGAACTCGTCCTCGTAGCGCAAGCCGTCCTCGTTGAGGACGCGGTAGTCGTCCAGCACCACGGCGTTGTCCATCGAGCCGCCCAACGCGAGGTTGTGCTCACGCAGCATCTCGATGTCGCGCATGAAGCCGAACGTGCGTGCCCGACTGACTTCCTTGACGAAGGAAGTGGTGGAAAAGTCGATCTCGGCGTGGGAGGTGCGCTTGTTGATGATGGGATGATTGAAATCGATCGAGAAGCCGACCTTGAAGCCCTCGAATGGATCGAAGCAAGCCCACTTGTCGCCTTCCTGTACCTTCACTTGCTTCTTGATGCGGATGAAACGCTTGGCCACCGGCTGCTCCTCGATGCCTGCTGACTGCAGCAGGAACACGAAAGGACCGGCACTGCCGTCCATGATCGGCACCTCCGGTGCCGACAGGTCGACATAGGCGTTGTCGATGCCCAGCCCGGCCATCGCCGAAAGCAGGTGCTCAACGGTGGAGACGCGGACGTCCCCGGCAACCAGGGTGGTCGACAGCCGGGTATCCCCGACGTTGTCCTGGCGCGCACGGATATCCACCGGCGGATCGAGATCCGTCCGGCGAAACACAATGCCCGTATTTGGCGCAGCGGGACGCAAGGTCATGTACACCTTGTCACCCGTATGCAACCCGACACCGGTCGCCCGGATGATATTTTTCAGCGTACGCTGCTTGATCATTTTGTTGGGACCCGAGGAGGCGGCGGCCGATCAGGAGCGGATGCTAACACAGTTTTAACCTGTGATAAAAGCAAACCATACCGTACAGTCTCGTTAAGCCTTCATGTTTCTTTCATTCTTGGGCTTGACTGACATTTCGTCAGGCTACGCGCCAAGGCGTCGATGGTCAGCGACGCCCGATGCCTGGGACGGGAATCCGGCATCGGACGTCGAACCTGCGCCACGACAGCATCGCGGCGACTGCACGCACGCCATTCCCGACGCCCGGGCCCGCCGTTGGAAAGCGAAAATACGCGGTCGCAACTTGGTGCCTGCCATCCATCCCAGGCAAGCACTTCGACGCTCCCTCGCGCACTCCTGCAAGCCTTGGCGAGCACGCGCGACGCAGTAAGATGACTGACAAGCCGTCCGGGCTATCGTTCAACTCATTTGCATTTTCTTTACATTCGTTTACATTCGCGCCATGCGATCAGTCCGCCTGGCGGCGCAGGAACGCGGGAATATCCAGGTAATCCAGACCCGCGTCGCCTTGTTTCGCCAACGCTGCGGGCTCCGCACGGGCATGAAGCTCCGGCTGCGCATAGTCGACCACCTCGTTGCCGGTACCGGTGCGCAAAACGACCGGACGCGGGCGCATCTGCATCTGCTGCGTGTCGACCATGCGGATCGGTGGCTGTTGGCGCGATGCCGCGGCACGGTTGAGGCCGGTGGCCACCACGGTGACGCGCACGTCGTCCTTCATCGCCGGATCGAGCGAGGTACCGATCACCACCGTCGCGTCTTCGCTGGCGAAGTCGTGGATGATGCGGCCGATCTCGTCGAACTCGCGCATGGTGAGGTTCGGGCCGGCAGTGACATTGACCAGGATGCCGCAGGCGCCGTTCAAGTTGACGTCTTCCAGCAGCGGGTTCTTGATCGCCGCTTCGGCTGCCGCCTGGGCGCGGTCGTCACCGTTGGCGGTGCCGGTGCCCATCATGGCCAGACCCATTTCCGACATCACCGTGCGCACGTCGGCGAAGTCGACGTTGATCAGGCCCGGAGCGGTGATCAGGTCGGCAATGCCCTGCACGGCGCCTTGCAGCACGTCGTTGGCAGCCTTGAACGCGTTCAACAATGTCACGTCACGGCCAAGCACGCTGAGCAGCTTCTCGTTCGGCACCGTGATCAGCGAATCGACATGCTGCGACAGATCCTCGATGCCCTTGAGTGCCACCTGCATGCGCCGGCGACCCTCGAACGGGAACGGCTTGGTCACCACCGCCACGGTGAGGATGCCCTTCTCCTTGGCCAGTTGCGCCACGACGGGCGCGGCTCCGGTGCCCGTGCCACCACCCATGCCGGCAGTGATGAACACCATGTCGGCGCCCTCGAGCATCGCTTCGATCCGTTCGCGGTCCTCCAGCGCGGCCTGCCGGCCGACCTCGGGATTGGCGCCGGCTCCGAGACCCTTGGTCACGTTGCCGCCAAGCTGCAGATGGGTGCGTGAGCCACAGCTGGTCATCGCCTGGGCGTCGGTGTTGGCGACGATGAATTCCACGCCCTCGATGTTGGCATTGAGCATGTGAGCCACGGCATTGCCACCGCCGCCGCCCACGCCGATCACCTTGATGACTGCATTGGGTGCGAGTTTTTCAATCAATTCAAACATTTCCCGTCCTCGGTAGAGTTGTTGTCGTTTTAACCATGCGGTGGGACTCCTGTCGGCCGATGGTGGTGGGCGATTCTCCTTCTGCCCGTGGCGGCGCCTCCTGCGTCACCAGTATTCGTGTCATTCAGAAATTCCGGGTCAGCCAGCCGCGCAACTTGTCGACCACGCTGCCGACGCTGCCGCCGACCGCTCCTCCCGCCCGTACGCTGCCGGCGCGCGCGCCATGCAGCAACAAGCCCACGCCGGTCGCGTGCAACGGGCTGGCAACCACCTCGCCAAGGCCCTCGATCTGTTGCGGCACGCCGATGCGCACCATCTTGTTGAAGATCTCCTCGGCCAGCTCCAGCGCGCCCTCCATTTTCGAGGCGCCACCGGTGAGCACCACGCCGGCCGCGACCAGGCTCTCGTAACCGGAGCGACGCAACTGGTCCTGCACCATCTCGAAGATTTCTTCGTAACGTGCCTGCACGCTCTGCGCCAACGCCTGCCGGGCAAGCCGCCGCGGCGGCCGGTCGCCGACGCTGGGCACCTGGATGGTCTCCTCGGCATGGGCCAACCCGGTCTGCGCGCAGGCATACTTGATCTTGATTTCCTCGGCATGCGCCGTCGGCGTATGCACGCCATAGGCGATGTCGTTGGTGACTTGGTCGCCACCCACGGGCAGCGAGGCGGTATAGCGGATCGAACCCTGGGTGTAGATCGCGATGTCGGTGGTACCGGCACCCATGTCGACCAGGCACACGCCCAGCTCGCGCTCATCGTCGGTCAACACCGCCTTGGCGCTGGCCAGCGCCGAGGGCACCAGTTCGTCCACGGTCAGGCCGCAGCGCTGGATGCACTTGGTCACGTTCTGCACCGCCGCCGCCGCGCCGGTGACCAGATGCACGTTGGCCTCCAGCCGTACGCCACTCATGCCGATCGGATGACGGATACCATCCTGGCCATCGATGCGGTATTCCTGCGACTCCTTGTAGAGCACCTTGCGATCGGCCGGGATCGCCACCGCGCTGGCGGCCTCGAGCACCTGCTCCAGATCGGCCGCTGTCACCTCACGATCGCGGATCGCCGCATTGCCATGCGAGTTGCGCGTTTCCAGATGGCTGCCGGAGATCGAGGCGTATACCGAACGGATGTCGCAGCCAGCCATCAGCTCCGCCTCTTCCACCGCGCGCTGGATCGAGTGCACGGTGGATTCAATGTCGACCACCGAGCCACGCTTCATGCCGCGCGAGACGTGGGTGCCGATACCGATCACGGTGATCGGCTCGCCCGGCTCGTATTCACCGACGATCGCCACCACTTTCGAGGTGCCGATATCCAGCCCGACCACCAGCTGTTTGTCGTTGCGCGTTTTCATGCCGAGATAGTCATGAGCGGGTGGAACCTCCAGCGTTGGCACTGGCCACGTCGGGCCAGCGCACGGCAAAGCCGTTGGTGTAGCGAAGATCGGCGTAGACGAAGCCATCGGCATGGCCGGCGATCAACTGCGGATAGACGTCGAGGAAGCGGCGCAGCCGCTTGCCGGCCTGCTCGCGGTCGCCGATCACGATCTGCGCCCCGCCGGTGGTGGTGACACTCCAGCTGCCACGCTCGGTCAACGTCACCCCGTTGATCTTCAGATGCGTGCCGGCAAATGCCTTGCTGGCGCCCGCATAGAAACTCACCACCTCGGCCAGGCGCGCGGCCGGCCCGCGCAAATCGGGCAAGGCAACCAGTTCGGCGGCGTTCGGAGCATCGAACACCCGCCCCTGGCGGCTGATCAGTTGCTTGTCGTTCCAGCGGGCAAATGGCTGGCGCTCATAGATGCGCAACTGCAAGGTATCGGGCCAGCGCTTGCGCGCCTCGACCGATTCCACCCACGGCAGCGCCGCGACGGATTTCTGTACCGCATCCAGGTCCAGCGCGAAGAAGCCCTTGCCCAGGCGTGGCAACACCGCCGCGCGAATCTGGGCCGCACTGACGTGCTTGAATTCGGCTTGCACGGTCAACTGGGTCACCGGCCAGCGGTCCGCCGCAAACCAGCCGCGCAGCAAGCCGAAAACCGGCAGCGCGACCAGCGCGATGGCGAGGCACCAGGCGGCGAGACGGATGGCGCCTTTCATTGGGCGCCTCCGTTGGAGCCGGGGGAACGGGGCATCCCAAAAGGGGACTTCCTTGTGGTCGCGGGGAAGGGGGAACGGGCAGTTTCCCGCGAACTGGCGGTTGGCGGCACAGATGACACACTCGAAGCACGCTCGCTGGCTTGCCCGGAACGCAGGGTTCCCCGGTCCCCGTTCCCCGCTCCCCATTCCCGGTGGAAACTTGTTTCCAGCACGCGCCAGCACAGTTCCTGATAGTCGATGCCGGCCGCCGCGGCGGCCTTGGGCACCAGCGAGTGCGAGGTCATGCCGGGCGCCGTATTCACTTCCAGCAGCCAGTGGCGGCCATTGCGGTCGCGCATCACGTCGACGCGGCCCCAGCCGGTGCAGCCGAGCGCGTCGAACGCGGACAATGACAGCGCCGCCAGCTCGTCCGCCGCCGCGCCTTCGGCGCCCGGGCACAGGTATTGGGTGTCTTCGGCGATGTACTTGGCGTTGTAGTCGTAGAACGCACCCTTCGGCACAATGCGGATGCTGGGCAAGACCTGGCGGCCGAGAATCGCCACGGTCAGCTCGTCGCCCTGGATCAGCGTCTCCATCAGCAAGTCGCCGGGATACTGCGCGGCCAGCCCGATCGCCGCAGCCAGGTCCTGCTCGGCAAATACCCGCGTCACGCCGACGCTGGAGCCCTCGCATGCCGGCTTCACGATCAACGGAAACCCGATCCGATGCGCCGCGGCATACACGTCGGCGCCACGCGGCAAGGCCGCAAACGTGGGCGTCGACAGGCCCAGCGACTGCCACACACGCTTGGATCGGGTCTTGTCCATCGACAACGCCGAGCCGAGCACACCCGAGCCGGTGTAAGGCACATGCAGCGACTCCAAGGCCCCCTGCAGCACACCGTCTTCGCCGCCGCCATGCTGACCGTGCAGGATGTTGAACACCCGGGCAAAGTGGCCAGCGCGCAAGGCATCGACCAGCGCCGGGATGCCATCGATCGCATGCGCGTCGATACCACGTGCCTTGAGGGCGGTCAGCACGTTGCGACCGGAATCCAGCGACACCTCGCGTTCGGCCGAGCCGCCGCCCATCACCACCGCGACACGGCCGAACTGGGCCGGATCGGTGATGCGCGGTATGCCTGAATGCGAAGTTCCGGATGCGGGATTGGTTGGTGCGGCCATCATTCGGCCCTCCTGGTCTTCAATTGGCCGGCCTGCGCCAGCTCCACTGCCGCCGCGCCAATGTCGCCCGCGCCCAGCAGCAGCAACAGGTCGCCATCGCGCAGCAAGCTGGGCAGGCTGTCGCGAAATTCACGCGGATGCTCGACCAGCACCGGGTCGACCTTGCCGCGTGCGCGCACGGCGCGCGCCAGCGCATGGCCGTCGGCACCGGCGATCGGCGCCTCGCCGGCCGGGTACACGTCGGTCAGCACCAACACATCGGCCTCGGCCAGCACGTTGGCGAAGTCGTCCAGCAGATCACGCGTACGGGTGTAGCGGTGCGGCTGGAAAGCGACTACCAGTCGTCGCCGCGGCCAGCCGCCGCGCGCCGCCGCGAACACCGCCGCGATTTCGCGCGGGTGATGCCCGTAATCATCGACCAGCAACACGCTGCCGTGGTCGATGGCAATCTCACCGCGCCGGTGGAAACGCCGGCCCACGCCCTGAAAGCCCTTGAGCGCAGCGGCAATCGTGGCCGCCTCCACGCCCAGTTGCCAACCGATGGTGGCCGCGGCCAGCGCGTTGAGCACGTTGTGCCGTCCGGGCAGGTTGAGCGTGACCGGAAACGTCTCCGCGGCATCCGGCAACTGCAGGTCGAAATACATTTCAAAGCCTTGCTGGCGCACGTTCAACGCACGCACATCGGCATTTTCGCTGTCGATGCCGTAGCGCAAGGCGCGGCGGTTGGTGACCTTGGCCAGCGCCGCCACCTCCGGGTCATCCACGCACAGCACCGCCAGTCCGTAGAACGGCAGCCGGTGCAGGAAGTCGGCGAAGGCTTTCTTCACCTCGGCGAAATCGCCGTGGTAGTTCTCCAGGTGGTCGGCGTCGATATTCGTCACCACGGCGATCACCGGCGACAGCAGCAGGAACGAGCCATCGGACTCGTCCGCCTCGGCCACCAGGTACTGGCCGGTGCCGAGTCGGGCGTTGGCCCCGGCAGCGTTGAGCTGACCGCCGATGACGAAGGTCGGGTCATAGCCGGCCTCGGCCAGCACGCTGGCGGTGAGGCTGGTGGTGGTGGTCTTGCCGTGCGTGCCGGCGATCGCCACGCCGCGACGGAAGCGCATCAGTTCACCGAGCATTTCCGCCCGCGGAATCACCGGAATGCGTGCCGCGCGGGCCGCAGTCAGTTCCGGGTTGTCCGCCTTGATCGCACTGGATACCACCACCACGTCGACGCCAGCGATATTTTTCGCCGCATGCCCCACATGCACCTCGATGCCCAGCCCCTGCAGACGCTGCACCGTGGCCGAACCAGCCCGGTCGGAACCAGAGACCGCGTAGCCGAGGTTGTGCAGCACCTCGGCGATGCCGCTCATGCCGACGCCACCGATGCCGATGAAGTGCACCCGGCGGAACATGCTCATCGGTTCCTGCTGCGCGGAGAGCCGGTTCATGCCGCCACCTCCAGGCAGGCCCGCGCGATCACCTGCGCCGCGTCGGGCTTGGCCAGCGTGCGCGCAGCCTCGGCCATCGCCAGCAACTGGCGGCGGTCACCCAGCAAGGTGGCCAGTCGCTGCGCCAGGGCCTTGATGTCCAGATCGCGCTCCTGCTTTATTTCGGCGGCACCGACCGCCACGAAAACTTCCGCATTGCGGGTCTGGTGGTCGTCCACGGCGTGCGGAAACGGCACCAGCAGCGCGCCCAGACCCGCCGCCGACAACTCGGCCAGGGTCAGCGCGCCCGCGCGGCAGACGGCCAGATCGGCCCAGCCATAGCTGGCCGCCATGTCGTCGATGAACGCCGTCACCTGCGCCTCGACACCCGCCGCGGCATACGCGGCACGCGCCTCATCCAGACCGCGCGTGCCGCATTGATGCAGCACCTCCGGGCGCTGGTCCGGATCGAGCAAGGCCAGCGCCTGCGGCAAGGCAACGTTCAGTGCGCGCGCCCCGAGGCTGCCGCCGAGCACCAGCAGGCGTGGTCGGCCACGACGAACGGCCATGCGTTGCGCCGGTGGCGGCAGCGTCGCGATCGCCGCGCGCACCGGGTTGCCGACCCATTCCGCGCCGGGCAGGGCATCGGCAAAGCCGGCCAGCACCCGGCGCGCCAGACCCGCCAGCCGGCGATTGGTGAAACCGGCGACGCGGTTCTGCTCGTGCACCAGCAGCGGGCGGCGCAGCATCCAACTGGCCACGCCGCCCGGGCCAGCCACGTATCCGCCCATCGACAGCACGCTGCGCGGCCTGACCTGGCGCAACACCGCCAGCGATGCATACAACGCTCGCAGCAGCATCAGCGGCGCCCGCAGCCGTGTCATCCAGCCCTTCCCACGCAAGCCGCCGACGCGCACGGTGTGCAGCTCGATCCGCTGTGCCGGCACCACCTGAGTCTCCATGCCGCCGACCGCGCCCAGCCACGCCACCGGCACGCCTTGCGCGCGCAGGCACTCGGCCACGGCCAGGCCGGGGAAGATATGCCCGCCGGTCCCACCGGCCATGATCAGCACCGGGCGCGCGTCGCCAGCCACGCGATGGCTCGCCGGCTTGCTGCCGGGACCGATTTGCCATTTGCGATTCGCGTAACTCATGCCGCCTCCGCCTCGCGCGGCGACACCGCAGCGTGTGCGTCGGCCACGATCACCGGCGCCGGCATGCGGGTGGCCATCTGCCGCGCATCCAGTGCGCGGTTGATTTCGAAGGTGGCGCGCAACAGCACGCCGGCCATCGCGCAGGTCAGCACCATCGAGGAGCCGCCGTAGCTGATCAGCGGCAGGGTCAAGCCCTTGGTCGGCAGCGCGCCGAGGTTCACGCCCACCGACACGATCGACTGCATCGCCAGCATCAGCGACACCCCAAACGCCACGTAGCCGGCAAAGCGCTGGCCGACTTCCACGCCTTTCAGGCCGAGGTACAAACCGCGCCCCACCACCAGAGCGAACAGGCCGATCACCAGCACCACACCAGCCAGGCCCAATTCCTCGCCGATCACGGCGAAAATGAAGTCGGTATGCGCTTCGGGCAGATAAGACAGCTTCAGCACGCTGGAGCCCAGGCCAACCCCATCCCATTCGCCGCGACCGATCGCCATCAACGACTGGGTCAGCTGGAAGCCGTCGTTGAACGGATCTTTCCACGGATCGAGAAACGAAGTCAGGCGCTTCATACGGTAGCTCTCGCCGGTGGCTGCCACGTACAGCAGCGGCATCAGCGGCAGACCCATCAGGAACAGAAACAGCGGACGCGCGCCGCCCAGCCAGACCATCGTGATGGTCACCGTGATCACCAGCACCGCCGAGCCGAAATCCGGCTGCAGCAGCAGCAACCCGACCAGCAGACCGGCCACCACGATCGGCTTGATCAAGCCGAGAAATTTTGTCTCGACACTCTCGCGGTGACGTACCAGATAGCTGGCGACGTACACCACCAGGATCAGTTTCACCGCCTCCACTGGCTGGAACGTGGTGACCAGCAGGTTGAGCCAACGATGCGCGCCGTTGATGCGCATGCCCAGGTGGGGCACGAACACGGCCAGCAGCAAGGCGAACGCCAGCGCCAGCAGCGGAAACGCGAACTTCTCCAGCAACTTCAGCTCCGTGCGCATGGCCACGCCAGCGGCGATCACACCCAGGGTCAGGAACAGCAGGTGCTTGCGCAGGAAATAGAACGCACCCAGATGCCGGCTGTCGGCGACCGCAATCGAACTGGACGCCACCATCACCACGCCGATGCTGGCCAGGCCGATCAACGCGGCCAGCAACCACATGTCGCAGCGCCCGCGTGGTCCGCTACGGCGTTTGGCCTGGGTGCTGGAGTCAAACATGGTTGCCTCCGGCGCGGGATGGGGGATTCGGGATGGGGAATTCGGAACAGCCGTTGCGCCGCGCCCACACGCGCCCGCAGTCGCACTTACGAATCCCGAATCCCGAATTTCGAATCCCATGCATCATCAACGCACCTTCAACGTGGCCAGACCGATCAGCACCAGCACCACCGAGATGATCCAGAAGCGCACGATCACCCGCGGTTCCGGCCAGCCCTTCAATTCGAAATGGTGATGGACCGGTGCCATGCGGAACACGCGCCGGCCGGTGAGCTTGAAGCTGGCGACCTGGATCATCACCGAGGCGGTTTCCATCACGAACACGCCGCCCATCACCAACAGCACGATCTCCTGGCGCACGATCACCGCGACGCAGCCCAGCGCCGCACCCATCGCCAGCGCGCCGACGTCGCCCATGAATACCTGGGCCGGATAGGTGTTGAACCACAGGAAGCCCAGCCCGGCCCCGGCCAGCGCGCCGGTGAAGATCGCCAGCTCGCCGGCACCGGGAATCGAGGGGATGCCGAGGTATTCGGAAAACACCTTGTTGCCGGCCGCGTAGGCAAACACGCCGAGCGCGCCGGAGACCAGCACGGTCGGCATGATCGCCAGGCCATCCAGGCCGTCGGTGAGGTTCACCGCGTTCGAGAATCCGACGATCATGAAATAGGTGATGACCACGAAGAACAGGCCCAACGGCACCACCACATGCTTGAACAACGGCACGTACAGCGCGGTCTCGGCCACGGTCGCGCCGGCGACCGCATGCGGCGCGGTGTGGTACAGGAACAGCGCGGCACCAAGACCGAACACGGATTGCCAGAAATACTTCCAGCGACTGGCCAGGCCGCGGCTGTCCTTCAGCGCCAGCTTGCGATAGTCATCGTAGAAACCGATCGCGCCGTAGCTCAGCATCACCGCCAGCACCACCCACACATAACGGTTGTGCAGGTCGGCCCAGAGCAAGGTGGCGACGGTGACCGAGAGCAGGATCATCACCCCGCCCATGGTGGGCGTGCCGGCCTTGACCAGGTGGCTCTGCGGGCCGTCGCTGCGGACCACCTGGCCGGCCTTGAGCGCGGCCAGTTCGCGGATCAGCCAGGGTCCGCTCAGCAGTGTCAGCGACAGCGCCGTCAGCGCGGCCATGATGGTGCGGAAGGTGATGTACTGGAATAAATGCAGCGCGGTGAAGTGCCGTGCCATCCAGTCGGCCAGTTCAAGCAGCATGGATGTCACCCCGCTTGGCAATCGCCGCCACCACCTGCTCCATGCCGGCCGAACGCGAGCCCTTGACCAGGCAGGTGACCCCCGCATGCAACTGTGCCTGCAGCGCCGCTATCAGGGCCGGCTTGTCGTCGAAATGTTCGCCGCCCACGCCGAATGCCTCGACCGTGGCCACGCCGAGTGGGCCGACCGCAAACAGCCGATCGACGCCCCGCTCGCGGGCACGTTCACCGACGCCGGCATGCAGCGCGCGCGCTTGCGCACCCAATTCGGCCATGTCGCCCAGCACCAGCCAGCGCTCGCCGGCGCCAAGCAACAGCGTGTCGATCGCGGCCATCATCGAGCTCGGGTTGGCGTTGTAGCTGTCGTCGATCACGGTCCAGCCACCGGCACAAACTTGGCGGCGCAAACGACCCGCCACGCCGGCCACGTGCTCCAGTCCGGCGACGATGGTGTCCAGCGGCACCTCCAGCGCCAGCGCCACGGCGGTCGCGGCCAGCGCATTGGCGACGTTGTGGCGGCCGGGCAACGGCAGGTTCACCTCGACATCGCCGCGTGGCGTGCTGAGCATGAAGCGCGAGCCGTCGACGCGCTGCTCGATGATGGCGGCGCTCACATCGGCCGGGTGATCCAGGCCAAAGCGCAGCACCTTGCGCGTACCGGCCAGTCCGCCGAAGAAGCTGGCGAAGGCGTCGTCCGCGTTGATGATGGCAGTGCCGTCCGCCGGCAACGCCTGGTACAGCGCGCCCTTGTCGCGTGGCATCGCCAACAGGCTCAACGGCAGGCCGAGTTCATTGTTGTGGTTGCCCGCACTGACATGGGTACGGCCGTGACGCGACAGAATCGAGGCCACCAGCGCTTTCACCGTGGTCTTGCCGTTGGAGCCGGTAATGCCGACCACGCGCGCGTCACCCTGCGCGCGCACCGCACTGGCCAAATCGCCCAGCGCCAGCACGGCATCGTCGACCAGCACCTGGGGCAGCACGCTGGCCACCTGGCGGGTCACCAACGCGGCGATCGCGCCACCGACGGCGGCCTGATCCAGATAGTCATGACCGTCGACACGCTCGCCCTTGAGCGCCACGAACAGGTTGCCCGGCTGCAGCTTGCGCGTGTCGATCGCCACGCCGGTGATCTGGGCCTGATCCAGCGTCGCATCGGTGCCGAGCAGGCGCCCGTGGGTCCACATCGCGATGGCGTCCAGCCGCATCATGGGCGCGGCTCCCGGCTGAGCCGTTCCAGCGTGGCATGCGCCACCGCCAGGTCGTCAAACGGGTGCTTGCCGGTGGCGCCATCCTGATAGGTTTCGTGCCCCTTGCCGGCAATCAGGACCACGTCGCCGGCGTGGGCCAGCGCCAGCGCATCGGCGATCGCCACGGCGCGGGCGCGCTCGACCGCCATGGCCGCCGCCGCCGTCATGCCGGCCACGATTTGCGCCACGATCGCGTCGCCATCTTCGCCGCGCGGGTTGTCGTCGGTGACAATGGCAACGTCGGCCAGTCGTGCCGCGATCGCACCCATCAGCGGACGCTTGCCGGCATCGCGCTCGCCGCCGCAGCCAAACACGCAGATCAGCTTGCCGGCACAATGCGCGCGCAGCGCGGTCAATACCTGCTCCAGCGCGTCCGGGGTGTGCGCATAGTCCACCACCACCAGCGGCAGGCCGTTCAAGCCGCCGAGCCGGCTCATCCGGCCGTTCACCGGTTGCAGCTGTTCGACCGCCTTGACGATGTGCTCGAACGACTCGCCCAGCGCACCGAGGCAACCGATGACAGCCAGCAGGTTGGCGACGTTGAAACGGCCCAGCAGGTGGCTGTGCAACATGCGCGTACCCCAGGGCGAACGCAGTTGAAAGGCCAGCCCGTCGGCGGCGGTGACGATGTCGCTGGCGGCAATTTCCGCCTCGCTGTCAGCGGCCGCACTGAAACGCAGCGCACGCACGTCTGCCGCCAACCTCTCCACCAGCTCACGGCCAAACGCGTCGTCGCTGTTGATCACCGCTGTCTGCAGCCCGGGCCAAGCGAACAGGCGCGCCTTGGCGGCACCGTAGGCTTCCATGCTGCCGTGATAGTCCAGATGATCGCGCGTGAGATTGGTGAACGCGGCAATCTCGAAATCGACCGCGCCGACGCGACCCTGGGCCAGCGCGTGCGACGACACCTCCATCGCCACGTGGCTGACGTCGGCGTCACGGAACTTCGCCAGCAGCGCCTGCACGCTGATCGCATCGGGCGTGGTGCGCTCGCCTTCATGCAACTGGCCATGCACACCCGCCCCCAACGTGCCGATCGATGCGGCGCGATGACCGAGCAGGGTCAATGCCTGCGCCAGCAGCTGCACGCACGAGGTCTTGCCATTGGTGCCGGTGACGGCGATCACCCGCATCGACTCGCTGGGCCGATCATGGAAGCGCGCGGCGATCTCGCCGACCTGGTCGTGCAGGTTTTCGATCCACAGCAGCGGTGCGTCCGGGTGCACGAAGTGCTCTGGCGCAGGCGCCTCGGCCAGCACCACCCGGGCGCCGCGCTGGACGGCACTGGCGGCGAACTTGATACCGTGCTCCTGGCTGCCACGCAACGCGAAGAAAGCATCGCCACGACGCACCTGTCGCGAATCCAGACAAAGGCCGGAGACGATCGTTCGTGCGGCAGCAGGCGCCGCCGCGACCTGTGCGTCGGCGATCCCCAACAGCAACTGATCGAGGTGGCCGGTGCTCATGGCGTGCCCCCGTCGATCGGCGCATCGTCGATCGGCGCCTCGGCCGGCGCGTTGCTGCCGGTCAGTCCGCCGGCCCCTTGCAATGGGCCACCGACGTACCAGCGTCCGATGTTGTCCGGCGGCACGTCGAGCAGGCGCAGTGCGCCGCTCATCACTCGCGAGAACACCGGCGCGGAAACCATGCCGCCGTAGTAGCTGCCCTTCTTTGGATTGTCGACGACCACCACGCCCACCAGGCGCGGGTTGGTCGCCGGGACGATGCCGGCGAACGCGGCGGTATAGCTGTGCTTGTCATAGCGCGTAGTTGGCGATGCGTGCCTGCGGCGCCGTACTGCCAGGGCCGGTCACCGTTTCCATCATCTGGATCAGCTCGTGCGCCACGTACGCGGAGATGATCTGCTTGGGCGGGTTGTCGTCACCCTTGATGAAGGTGGGCGTGTGCATCACGCCGCCATCGGCGATGGTCGCGTAGGCGTTGGCCAGCTGCAGCACAGTCACGTTGAGACCGTAGCCGTAGCCCAGGATCGCCTTCTCCAGAGGGCGCCAGTCGCGGCCGATGCGCAGATAGCCGGAAGCCTCGCCGGGGAAACCGCTGTTGGTGCTGTTGCCGAAGCCGAAGGCACGATAGGTGTCGTACATCAGCGTGGTGTCCAGATCCATCGCGATGTGCGCCGCGCCCACGTTGCTCGACTTGGTGATCACCCCGGTCGGGGTCAGCAGGCCATAATTGTGCGTGTCATGGATGTCGTGGCCCTGGAAATACCAATGGCCGCCGGTGGTGTCGATGATCGGGCTGGTCGGAGTGAACCTGCCGCTGGACAAGGCCGCTGCCATCAGGACCGGCTTGACCGTGGAACCGGGTTCAAGCACGTCGGTCATCGCGCGATTGCGCCGCTGGCCTGGCTTGCTTGCGTCGAGCGCGTTGGGGTTGTAGGTAGGCAGGTTGACCATTGCCAACACTTCGCCCGTGCGCGTGTCCAGGATCACCATCGAGGCGGAATCCGCCTGGAATTTGTCCACCGTGTTCTTCAGTTCGCTGTAGGCCAGAAACTGGATGCGCCGATCGATGCTGAGCGTGAGGTTCTGGCCCGGCTTGGGTGCACGCACCTGCTCGACGTCCTCCACCACGTGGCCCATGCGATCGCGAATCACCCGCTTGGCGCCGGGCTTGCCGGAGAGCCAGTCGTCGTAGGCCAACTCCAGCCCTTCCTGGCCGTGGTCGTCGATATTGGTGAAGCCCAGCACATGCGCGGTGACTTCGCCGGAGGGGTAATAACGCTTGAACTCGCGTTGGCCGTTGACGCCGGGAATGCCCAGGTCGAGCACTGCCTGGGCCGCCTCGGGCGACATCTGCCGGCGCAGGTAGACAAACTCGCGTTCCGAGCGCTGCGCCAGGCGGCTCTTGAGCTCATCGGCGTTCACGCCGAGCGCGCGCGCCAGCTGCGGAATGCGCTCGTCGTTGTCCAACACCTCGGACGGGTTGGCCCAGATCGACATCACCGGGGTCGACACCGCCAGCGGCTCGCCGTTGCGGTCGAAGATGGTGCCGCGCGAGACCGGGATCGGCATTTCGCGCAGGAAGCGCGCATCGCCCTGACGCTGGTAGAACTGCTTGCGCACCACTTGCAAGTCGAATGCGCGCGCGACCAGACCGGTGGCGGTCAGGCCCAGCAAGCCGGCCACCAGCCACATGCGCCGTCGCGCACTCGGGCCGGTCGCGCGGCGCGAGCCGCGTCGCGCCGGCTCGGGGTGCCTGGTGTGCTTGCGCGTGTCCATCAGCGCAGCAACCGGATGTCTTGCGGACGGGGTTCGATCATGCCCAGCTTCTGCCGCGCTTCATCGTCGATGCGCCGTGGTTCGGCATAGGTGGCCTGTTCCAGTTCCAGCCGGCCGTACTCGATGTTGGAGTCATCGCGCTGGTTTTGCAGCGCGGTCAACTGCACGAACAACACGCGGCTTTCGTGACGGGTCCACACCACGCCCAACGCGCTGGCCACCACGGCGAGCAGCAAGAGGACACTGATGAGGGCGCTGATCGCCTTCATGCGGCAATCTCCCGCGGCAACTTCTCGGCGACGCGCAACACGGCCGAGCGCGAACGCGGGTTCGCCCCCAGTTCTGCATCGGACGGGAACTGCGCCTTGCCGACCGCCGCCAGCAGGGCCGGCGCGGCGGGCACCGGCGGACCGCGACGGCTGTTCTGCACGCGACCGGAATGGTCGCGGATAAACAGCTTCACCACGCGATCCTCCAGCGAGTGAAAACTGATCACCGACAAGCGGCCACCCGGCCGGAGTCGTTCCAGTGCGGCGTCCAGGCCTTGCTGCAGGGCATCCAGTTCACCGTTGACGCGGATGCGCAGCGCCTGGAAGCTGCGCGTGGCAGGGTGCTTGCCCGGTTCGCGCCGACCGACCACGCGCTCGATCAGCGCCGCCAGCTGGCCGGTGCGAGTGAACGGCGTGGTGCCGCGATCGGCCACGATGGCGCGGGCGATCCGCCGGCTGTGGCGCTCTTCGCCGTACTGCCACAGCACGTCGGCGATTTCGCGCTCGCTGGCCCGGGCCAGGAACTCGGCCGCGCTCTCGCCCTGGGTGGTGTCCATGCGCATGTCCAGTGGCGCATCGGCCATGAAGCTGAAACCGCGTGCAGCCTCGTCCAGCTGCGGCGAGGAGACACCCAGGTCAAGCAGCACACCGTCGAGTCCGGTGACGGTCTCGTCCCATTCGGCAAGACTGGAGAAATTGGCGTGACGAATGGCCACGCGCGCATCGTCGGCAAACTCGGCGCGCGCCACCTCAATCGCGGCGGGGTCACGATCCATCAGCAACAGCCGGCCGGCGGTGCCCAGGCGCGACAATACCGCGCGTGCATGGCCACCGCGCCCGAACGTGCCGTCCAGATAGCGCCCGTCTGCCCGCACGGACAAACCCTCCACCACCTCACCCAGCATTACCGGGATATGCTGCAATTGCACCGAGCGCACTCCCGTCCCATCGCACATGATTCCGCCACACCTGCACCTGCACTACAGGCGCAGCTCTGCCATTTCGCTGGTGATCTCACTCTCGCCAATGCTCTGGCGAATCTTGGCCATGTGCGCCTGCTCGCTCCACAGCTCGAACTTGTCGCCCATGCCGAGCAACACCGCTTTCTTCTCGATGCCGGTGGTAGCGCGCTGACTGGCCGGCAACAGGATCCGCGCCGCACTGTCGGGCTCGACCACCGAGGCCGCACCGACCAGCTTCATCTGCAGGTCGCGGTGGGCGGTTTTTACCTTGGACAGTGCGTTGACCTGATCACGTGCCTGCTCCCACACCGCGTACGGGAACAACCACAGACAGCCCGACTCGAACGGGTTGTAGGTGACCACCAGGCGATTGGCGCACTCGCCTGCGACCAGCTCTCGATAGGCGGTCGGGATGGCCAGGCGGCCTTTGTCGTCAACAGTAATGGCGGTCTCGCCTTGAAACACGGTCAGACTCCACGGAAACCCACGATTTCACACTGAAGCCCACGATAATCTCGCGCCGTGAGACTGTCAAGGGAAAATGCTTGTGAATCAATGAGTAAAGGCAGAATCCTGACTAGACATGCAGCATATTCTCAGGAATGCCGGCAAGGTGTTTGAAACCAAGGGTTTTTTTGAAACACGCAACCGCAAGTATTGGCGCGGAAGCGCGTAATCGCACCCGTGGCGATTCGCATCAGGCCACGGGCATGGATTGCCGGTCACGCAAGCTGGTCCACCGCTACCCCGACCAAGGGGTCGAGATGACGGCGTGCGTTTCAAAGAGGTGGAGTCGGCCTGTAAGCCGGGTTCTGTACGTCTTGCGACGCGACAGTCATTCCTCTCGGCCAGGCGTCGCCGCCTGGCTCCAGCAACCTACCCGGGAACAACGCGGGCCGCGTTATCGTTCCCCTATTTGGTCTTGCTCCGAGTGGGGTTTACCGTGCCGTA
>CAJDVU010000065.1_pt1 | contig 28982 bp, 27 predicted proteins | sample 7391431 | NCBI WGS metagenome assembly CAJDVU01 (sample SAMEA7055700, study PRJEB34461) | soil metagenome | biome: terrestrial ecosystem; feature: Peninsula; material: soil | place: Antarctica | collected 2016
GGGTGGTCATCAGTGGCAACGCGCGTGAAGCAGCCGTGGCCGTCGCTACAGCGACCTCGCTCCGATCTGCATTCGTTCAAATCGCGCCTCAAGGAACATTTGCTGGCAGAAAACGTGCGCATGTACAGTTATCGCAGCCATTGTCTGCAAGGCGACGTGGTAGGACGCGAGCTGATCGGCGCGATGCGCCCTGAGATGGGCGATACCGGCCGCCTGATCATGCGCTTCCTCAAACAGCGCATCGGATTTGACGTGACCGCTGAAAACCTTGCCCAATTCATCGTCCACCCGGGCAACATCGCCGCGCCGCTGGCCGACCGGACCAAGCGTGAAGAGCAGTCGCTCTACACCCTGCACCGGGCGCCAGCAGAATTGGTCGTTGCTGGATGAGCCTGTAGCCTGCCCACCTGGAGCAAGGCGGCCTTTTCAGGTCACCTCGCGCGGAGTGTCAAAAAATACGCTTGCGGCAAGAACCTCCGTGCGTCGCCGGGAGACACGAGCCGATCAGGCCCTCAAAGTTCCACGCAATCAAAACGCCGATCCGCCTCGACCTCGGCGCCGTAATCCACGTCATCGCGATCAAACCCGAACAACTTCAAGAACTCGTGCTTGTAGCCGTCGTAGTCGGTGATCTCGCGCAGATTCTCGGTGGTGACGGTGGGCCAGATCGCCTGGCAGGGCCCCTGCACGTCCTCGCGCAGCTCCCAGTCGTCGAGCCGCAGACGACCTTCGTCGTCGGTCGCCGGCGCGGCGCCGTCCGCGCGATACAGGCGGTCGTGGAACAAGCGATTGGCCTGTTCGATCGGGTTTTCGTGGATGCCCTTCTCTTTCATGATGCGGAACGCGATGGACACGTACAGCGGGATGACCGGGATCGCAGCGCTGGCTTGGGTGACGACCGACTTCATCACGCTGACGTAGGCGTCCAGGCCTTCGGCTGCATGGCGTTCGCGCAGTGCGCGGGCGGTGTTGTCGAGGTGCTGCTTGGCCCGGCCCAGGGTGCCGTGCCAATACATCGGCCAGGTGATCTCGGTGCCGATGTAACTGTACGCAATCGTCTTGGCGTTGCTGGCGAGCACGCCGGCCTTGCTCAGCGCATCGATCCACAACGCCCAGTCTTCGCCGCCCATCACGGTGACGGTATCCTTGATTTCCTGCTCGGTGGCGGGCGCCACGCTGGCCTCGATCACGGTGTCCTTGTTGGTGTCGACCGAGGTGTTGGTAAAGGTGTCGCCGATGGTTTTCAACGCTGATCGCACCACTTCACCCGTATCGGGCAGTTTGCGCACGGGCGAGGCCAGCGAGTAGACGACCAGGTCGATCGGGCCGCCCATCTCGCTCTTGATGATCTCGATGGCGCGGGCACGGGTTTCGTGGGCAAACGCGTCGCCGTTGATCGACTTGCTGTACAAACCGGCGTGCTTGGCCGCCTTGTCGAACGCGGCGGAGTTGTACCAGCCGGCGGTACCGGTCTTGATATCGCTGCTGGGCTTTTCGAAGAACACGCCCAACGTGGCCGCGCCGTAGCCGAAAGCGGCGGTGATGCGCGAGGCCAGGCCGTAACCGGTGGACGCGCCAATCACCAGCACCCGCTTCGGCCCGTTGCTCGCGGCGGGGCCCGCAGCCCGGGTAATTTTGATCTGGTCGAGTACGTTGTGCTCGCAGCCGATCGGGTGGGCGGTGATGCAGATGAATCCACGAACTTTGGGCTTGATGATCACGCGTACGACTCCTGCACGGTTCGGCAATTCGCCATCTTAACCAAGCCGGCGGCCATGCGCTGTCGCAGGGCGGCGCCAGCCACGCGGGCGGCCTTGTTCGTCTACGCGAGCAAATGTCGCGCACGCAAGAAACCCCACACCAAATGCAGGGCTTCTTGACTGCAGAGTTGCTTGGAGCCGAACGATCAGGCCGCGGCCTCAGTCGGCTCCACCTCCGTGGCCTGGAGGCCCTTCGGGCCTTGGGTCACTTCGAACTTGACCCGTTGGCCCTCCTGCAGGCTACGGAAGCCCTTGCTGGCGATCGCCGAAAAATGAACGAACACGTCCGCTCCCCCGTCCTCAGGCGCGATGAAACCGAAGCCCTTGGCGTCGTTGAACCACTTGACCGTACCAAAACTCATTGCGTCAACCTCTGGATCGATGGAATGGTGCGCCAGGTTTGCTGCGACAGCCCCCGCTCGCCGCGCTGGCCTGACGAAAAATAGCAAGAGGTGACGGCCCGGCGCAATACCAAAATCTTCCCCGAGGCGGCGTACCGGCCGTCAAAGTCAGCTTTTCGACATGGCGGCCAGGATCCGCGGCACCTCGGTGGTAGCGGCGGCCAGGTGCGCAAAGATCTCCTCGATGCTGATTTCGGCCTCATCGCCACAGCCGGCGGCGAAGTTCGCCACCAACGCCAGACAGGCGTATTCGAGCCCCAGTTCGCGCGCAAGGGCGGCTTCGGGCATGCCAGTCATGCCAACCAGGTCGCAGCCATCGCGCTTCAAACGGGCGATCTCGGCGCGCGTTTCCAGGCGCGGCCCCTGCGTGACACCGTAACAACCCCCGTCGAGTACGTCGACGGCAGCCGTGCGCGCGGCCACCAGTAATTGCCGGCGCAAGGATTCGGTATATGGTTCGCTGAAGTCGATGTGCCTGACCTCGGCACCGCCCACGTCGCAGTAGCTGGTGACACGACCGTGGGTGTAGTCGATCAGTTGGTCCGGCACCACGATCACCCGCGGCCCCATGTCGTCCCGGATACCACCCACCGCGTTGACGCCAATGACGCGGCGCGCACCAAGTGCGTGCAACGCCCACAGGTTGGCGCGGTAGTTGACGCGATGCGGTGGCATGCTGTGACTTTCGCCATGGCGCGCCAGGAACGCCACGCGCATGCCGGCAAAATCACCCAACACCACATCGCCAGAAGCATCACCATAAGGCGTATTTACAGTCCGTCGCGCCGTGTTCTCCAGGCCCGGAAACTGGTACAAGCCGCTGCCGCCGATCACGGCAAGGTCGGTGGGTTCAGGTACTGAGGTCATGCGGACGACCGGGGAATGGGAAATGGGAAATGGGAAATGGGAAATGGGGGAACGAGGAATGGGAATGGGAAACGGGAACGGGGAACGGGGAACGGGGAAAAGCACAAAAGGTCGGCAGCCTGGCGCAAGCCATGGTGCGACTTCTTCTTCGTCACTCCTGCGGAAGCACACTATTCAAAGCCACGCGGCGAACTACACGTTCCCCGTTCCCTGCTCCCCGTTCCCCTGCTCCTTCAAGGCATAAATCCCCGGCAGATTGCGCCCTTGCTCGTAATAATCCATGCCATACCCGAACACGAAACGATCCGGCAACTCGACGCCGTTGAAATCGGAGGCAATGCCTTCGATCACGCGGTCGTGCTGCTTGGTGCACAGGCTGGCGATATAGACCTTCTTCGCGCCACGTTGGTAGCAGTCGTCACGTACTTCCTTCAGCGTGCGGCCTTCGTCGAGGATATCGTCGACCAACAGCACCAGACGACCTTCCAGCGCCACCACCGGTTCGCGCAGCCACTGCAACTCCTTGCCGGAGGTAGCCCCGCGGTACCGGGTGGCATGCACGTAATCGAATTCCAGGTCGGTGCGGATGGCCAGCGCCAGTTGACCGGCAAAAATCAACGCACCGTTCATCACCGTGAGAAACACGGCGCGCTCACCCTTCAACGCAGCGTCGATACGCTGGCCCATCGCCTGGATGATGGTTTCCAGCTCGGCGCGCTCGTGCAGCAGATCCGACTTCGCCAGCGCGTCGGACAATACGGGTGTCGATGTGATCATGTGGTTCCTTGTTCGGCGTTCAGCGCCGTGATGCGCGCGACGAAGCGGTCACGCTGTGGATTGTGGGCAAGGCCGTCCCAACTGGCGCCGACCGCACCACGCAGCGCCTCCAGCGATTCGGACATGGTGGCTGGGTTGTCGGCGTGGGCGGCGAGCGCGTCGTCGACCACGTCAGGGAAACAGGCCAGCACCAGATCGCAGCCGGCATCGAGATGGGCCCGCACGCGCTCGCCGACGCCGCCAGCGGCACCCGCCGCGGCCATGCAGATGTCATCGCTGATCACCACGCCGGCAAAGCCCAGCTCACCGCGCAGGATCTCATTGATCCAGGTCTTCGAGTAGCCGGCGGGCTGGTGGTCCACCGCCGGATAGATGACGTGGGCCATCATCACCGCCTCGGCGTGCGCCTCGATGCAATGAGCAAACGGCAGCAGGTCGTCGCGGCGGATCTCGTCCAGGCCGCGCGGATCGGTTGCCGTAACCGTGTGCGTGTCGCCGACCACCGAACCATGCCCCGGGAAATGCTTGAGCACGGCCGCCATGCCAGCAAGGTGCATCCCGCGCACATAAGCCTGTGCCAGCTCGGCCGTGATCGCCGGATCGGCATGGAATGCGCGCCGCCCGATCGCCGCGTTGCCGCGCGCCAGGTCGACCACTGGCGCGAGGCTGAAATCGACTCCGCTGGCACGCAGTTCGCTCGCCATCACCCAGGCATGTTCCTCCGCCAGCCGGATCGCCTCCTCGGCATCGCGCTCATACAACGCGCCGATCGCGGCCAGTGCGGGTAGCCGGGTAAATCCGTCGCGGAAGCGCTGCACCGGGCCACCTTCCTGGTCGACCGCGATCAGCAACTGGTCGCCGCCGACGTTGCGGATCGCCCCACACAAGGCACCCAACTGTTCGCGCGACTGATAGTTGCGCGAAAACAGCAACACGCCAGCGACGACAGAAGACTTCAACCAGTGCTTTTCGTACTCGGCCAGTTCCAGGCCGGCGACCCCGATCATCAACATGTGGCGTCCTTGGCAGCGCGCTCGCCCGGCGTCCATTGCCGGTACGGGTGCGCAATCAGGTTGACGTTGTAGTAGCGCGTCAGCGCACTCACTTCACAGCCCAGCCACGGCGGCCGCGGAACTGCGGCGTCGAGCGCAGGAAGCTCGATCTCGGCAACAATCAATCCCTCGTTGTCGCCATGGAATTCGTCGATCTCAAACAACATCCCGTCCACGCGCACATGATGGCGCACCTTCTCCAGCACCCCGTCGCAAAAGCCGGCCAGCAGCACCCTGGCGTCCTCGGCCGGGATCGGATAATCGAACTCGGTGCGGGCAATGCCGGGCGTGGCCGCCTTGATGTTGAGCCAAGCCTGTTGTCCCGCAAGACGGGCGCGCACCGAGGCGCGTGCGCTGCCATCGCGCAGCGCCTGCGCGCCAACCAGATAGCCCTGCGCGATAGGCTCGCTGTGTTCGACCAGACGACGCCAGCCATCATGGTTCAGCAGGAATTTGCGCTCGATCTCGATAGCCATGCTTTCTCGATGAGTGCGGCCATGAATAGCCGCTTTTGGTCTTCGCTTTCAGGGAAGAATGCACAAATCAGGTCAGTCGCGCTCGAACAACGCAATCGACTCGACGTGGGCCGTATGTGGAAACATGTCCATCACGCCCGCTGAGGCGAGCTTGAAACCGTGCCGGTTGACCAGAATGCCCGCATCGCGCGCCAGCGACGCGGGATGACAAGAGACGTAGACGATGCGGCGGGTCTGCTGGTGCGGCAGGTATTCCAGCAGCTGGTCGGCACCGGCGCGCGGCGGATCAAGCAGCAGCTTGTCCCACGGCTCACGCGCCCAGTCGGCCTGAAGCTGGTCCTCGAACAGGTTGGCGACATGAAACCTCGCATTGTCGATGCCGTTGTGCGCGGCATTCTGCGCGGCACGTTCGACCAGGCCGTGTTCGCCTTCCACTCCCACCACTTCGGCGACCCGGCGTGCGATCGGCAGGGTGAAGTTGCCGAGGCCGCAGAACAGGTCCAGCACGCGGTCGGTCGGCTGCGGGTCGAGCAACTCCAGTGCCCGTGCCACCATCAGCTGATTCATGCCGGCGTTGACCTGCACGAAGTCCAACGGCTGGAACTCCAGCTCGACATCGGCAAAACGTGCATCCTCGCTGGTAATGCGGAAAGCCAGTCGCGGATGCTCCGGCCACAATGGATGCACGCTGCTGGTGCCGCCGGGCTGCAGGTAAATAGCAAAGTCATGCTGCCGGCCAAACGCGGTGAGCGCGGCCAGATCGTGCTCGCTCAGCGGCTGCATGTGCCGAAATACCAGCGCCATCAGTTCATCGCCGGCCGCGAACTCGATTTGCGGGATCGTGTCCGCCGCGTCCATGCTGCCGAGCAATTCGGCCAGCAAGCCAACCTTGGGGCCCAGCGAAGGATGCATCACTTCACAGCGCTGGATCTCGGCGACGAAACGCGGATTCTGCTTCTCGCGAAAGCCGACCAACACGCGGCCTTTCCTGGCCACATTGCGCACCGACAGCCGACCCTTGCGCCGATAGGCCCAGGGCTCGCCGCTGAGCGGCGGCAACCAGCACTGCGGCGCGACCTGGCCGATGCGCTCGAAATTTTCCAATAGCACGCGCTGCTTGGCCGCGATCTGCGCCGGCGCGTCGAGGTGCTGCAGCGAGCAGCCGCTGCACTGCGCGAAATGCTGGCAGCGCGGTTCGACCCGGTGCGGTGAGGCGGTGAGCACCTCGACCACCTCGGCCTCGTCAAAATGGCGATGACGCTTGCACAGCCGGGCCATCACCTGCTCGCCGAGCAAGGCACCGCTGACGAAGACCGTCTTGCCGTTGATCCGCGCCACGCCGCGGCCGTCGTGGCCGAGATCGGTGATGTGGGCTTCGAACGGTGTGGCGGAGACGGAGTTGGAACGGGACATGGGCACGAAGGGTGAAGACTGGCCGCCAATTATCACAGATCAGCCCGCTTCACGCCCCGCGATGCATCGCGCCCCGCCTACTTCTGCTGCCAGGCACCGGCGGCGTTCTGGACATACCAGCCGGCGTGGGCCTTCTCGATCCAACCCTTGGCGAAGGTGGCACGGATCTGCGATTCCCACTCCGGATGGTTGTTGGCGACGGCGACTTCGCGATACAGGGACGCGCGATCGCGGTTCTCGTCGGCCACCGCCGCGTTGGCTTGCGCACGCTCACTCAGCGGCACCTTGGCCGCATCCCTCATGGCGACCATGCCGTCATGGGTGAATCCCACCGCACCGCTATTGAGCAAACTGCCCAGAATGCCGCTGAAGCGCTGATGCATACGACTGCGGATCGCCTCGGTCGCGCTGGTCTGGATGCGGATGTTCGGCGTGTCGGCGGCCTGCGCGGCGGGAATCAGCAGGTCGAGCAGCATCGCCGAGGGATGGCCGGCGTTGTCCTTGGGCGCCGGCGGCGGGGCATTCGGTGCCGGCTTGCCGGCGGGACTGGCTCGATCCAATACGTTGCCGATGAACTGGTCGGCCGCTTTCTGCGCAGCCGCTTCCGGAAAGTACACGTTGATGGTGACGCAGCCGACCAACGCCACAGCCATGGTGGTCAGGATGACGTAGACGAGCTTGCGCATGACTTGACTCCGGTGCGGGAAAGTTCAGGTGTCGCTCAGTGGATCTCGGGTGCCGTTCCGTGGATGGCGTCTTGCAGCCGCTTCACCAGAGTTGGCCAGTCGACCTCGGACTGGTGGCCAATGACCTGCAAGTGCGGCAGGCCGCGGCCTTCGACGATAGTGTAGCCACCGTCGGATGGTTCCAGCCCACTCATTTTGCACACCGTACCGCGCAGCGTGCAATTGAGGCCGATCTGCTTGTAACCGAAGGTCTTGAACAATTTCAGCACGGCACCCTGCAGCCCTGCTCCAATCCCGCCGCCACCCACCGAGGTCAGGTTGTTCACCGCGCGCTGACTGATCCGGCCACCGCTGGCGGAAAGCAGGCTCGCCTTGAACGCGACGGGCGTCCAGTCGACCAGACGCAAGTCGTCGATCGAGCCATCCAGCCGCCCGGTGATACTGCCGAAATCGAACACGCTGGTGATCGCACCCAGATCCAGTTGCTTCAGGGAAATATCGGCATTGAGCACGGGGCTGGTGCCGAACGGCTGCTGCAAGGACAACCGGGTGATATCGACGAAGCCGTCGAATACGTTCGCGGTGAGGCCGCCGTCAAGTTCCAGGCGATCATCGACCCAGCGCAGGGACGGCACCGCGCCGGCCAGCGTACCGGGGAACGCCGGCCAGCCCATGGCCTGACTGAAAGCGGCCATATCGACGCCGGTCACCATCAACGACATCGCCAGGCGCTGCCCCTTGGCCGCGCCTGGCGACCAATCCAGCTGACCGATGCGCAACTGGCCATTCAGCACGGGCACTTCAAGCGGCTGCTGCAGACTCAGCACGCCATCGTGACTTCGCCATGGCGACTTGGCGGCGCCGTTTTCGATGCGATAGAACCTCAGGCTGCGCCAGGCCAGGCTGGTGGCAGGTCGATCTCCCTGCGCCGCCCAGTCAAGCCCGCCACGCAGACCATCAACCGCCAGCCGGCCATCGGCATCAGCCAGATCCAGGCCACCGGTGCTGAAGCTGAAACTGCGTGGCACGTCGCCGCGCAAGTCGAGACTGGCTTGCAGGTCACCCGCCGTCTTGAGGCCGTGCAAGCCCAGCGTGTCGAGCCAGGCCTCGCCGTAGCGGGTGTAGGCCGCCGGAAAGCTGGCCTGCAAGTGATCCAGCCGCAGCATCTTCAAGGCACCATCGGCACCGAACGCCAACGCGCCGTCAAGCTGCAGCGCATCGGCGTCATTGATCCGCAGGCGGTTCAGCTCGAGCGCACCGGCATGGGCCACGGCTTGCAAACTCAGTTGCACCGCGTGATCGGGCAACTTCGCGTAGATCGGACCGAGCAGCAGTTCGCCACCGCGCAAGCTGGCGTCCAGGTCGAGCTTGGTCGGCCCCTCACTGGAATCGAGGTTGAATCGACCCGTTCCGCCGACACCCTGGCCGGCGAGTGTACCGGCGGGCGTGTCGAAACCCACGTCGCTGAGACTGAACTGACCGGACGAACGCAAGCCTGGCTCGCTCACGTCCAGCGCCAGCCCGGCATCCAGCCGGCCCGCGGTGGCGTGGCCGGACCAGAAAGTGCCGAGCAAGCCCTGCAGCCAGCCAACCGGCAGATTGCCCAGGTGGATCTGCATGTGGCTAGGCTGGTCCAGCGGCAGCGCACCACTGACGCTGGCCTTGTTCTGCGATATTTCTACCAGCAAGGTATTGGTGGCCGGACTCAGTTGCACCTGGACCTGGGCATTGCTGAGGGCACCACCGGGTGCGCGCGCCAGCTTCAGGTTGCCATCCAGGATCCAGCCCGTCCGGTTGTTCCGGCGCAGGCTGCCGGCGAGTTCCAGCGGCAGCCGCCGCCAGCCCATCGACGGTACATCGGCGCGATCCGCCCGCAACTGCACCGCGATGGCGCCGGCTCCATCCTCGCCCAGCCTGAGCGTTACCTTGTTCAGACGCAGGCCTGGCATGCTGATTGACTGCGCCGACAACATCACATCCGCGTGCGCCGGCACGAACCAGATGAGGCCCAGCAGAAGACCGCAGCACAGCAACCGACGAGTTGACGAATGGCTTGATGTTGGGCGCATGTCCAGCCATTCTGCCAAATCCAGATGAACGACAAGGATTTCGTCTTGAGCGAGTGCCGGGAAACCACCCGTTCGCCTCCATCCGAACCGGTTCGGCCGCGCGTCCTGGTTGCCGATGACGATACTGCGAGTTGTCGCTTCCTGGGCGATGGCCTGCGCGCGCTCGGCGCTGCGGTGAATGTCTTTTCTGACGGTGAAACGGCGCTGGCGCGGGCTCACACCGAAACGTTCGATCTGCTGTTGCTGGATTGCCGCATGCCGGGGGGCGGCGCCCTGCACATTCTGACTCAGCTGCGCGGCAACGCGCAGACCAGTTCGGCACAAAGTGCGGCGGTGGCCACCAGTGCCGAACTGACGAGCACCGACCGCCGCAACCTGTTCGCGGCCGGTTTCAGCGACGTCCTGCTCAAGCCCTGCACGCTGGCCGACCTGCGGCGCGTGCTGAACCTGGTTGAAGTTGGTCAATCGGCGTGCGTGCTGGACGACGATGCCGCTCTTTACAGCAGCGGCGACGCCAACACCATGCGTGCGCTGCGCCGGCTGCTGCGCGACGAACTGATCGTGCTGCAGTGCGAACTGGGTGACCTGAGCCAGGATCTCGTCGCCTTCGCCGAGCGTCTGCATCGACTGCGTTCGTCCTGCGGGTTCTGCGGCGTCACGGCGTTGGCGCAGCAAACCGTGCTGATGCAAGAGCAGCTGTCGCGCGACGGCGCCGCGCCGGCCGCGCTGGCGAGCTTTCGCAAGGCGATTCACGCGACGTTGCAGGCGCTGGATGGCTAGGGACCCGTCGCGGCTTGGTGGCGGAGTCAAGAATTCGGCTGTGTGAAGACAGCAACTGACGATTCGCCGGTCCATCGTGGTTGCAGGGTCCTAAGGATCGGCCAATAGTGGACCGTACGACCGGATTCGCAGGCCCGCCAACCAACGGTCCGCAGGCGTCCTACTTGCCCGTCTTATCGCGGCGCCCGGATACTGCCATCCCCAGCACGCGCCACGCGCACAGCTCGCCGCCGCCCAGATGAAAACGGATCACCTCGCGCATCAGGTCGCGCAGGGCCTTCAGACCGCGGTGGTCCAGCATCCGGTCTTGCGCCAGCGCCAGCAGGTCACTGCCGCGCAGGGCGTGCTCGCTGCCGGCAGCACAGTGCACGGCACCCTGTTCGACCTGGTAGCGGTACCACGCGTCCGGCTCGATCGCCTCGCCGGTATCCGCCTCCTGCAACAGTTGCAGGCCGTAGCCGGTGATCTCCAGCAGGTCCCGCTCGAAACGGCGCAGACTCCAACCCGGTGACTCGCCGGCAGCAAGGCGAGCCAGGGTCACGGCGTAGGCATCGAACAATGGCGGCAATGGATCCTGCCTGCCGGTCAGACGGACCACTAGCTCGTTGAGATAGAGACCGGACAAGGCAACATCCGCGGTCAACCGCTGCGGCGCGCCGACCGTCTCGATCGCCGTCAACGTGGCCATCTCGCCGCGCAGCAGCAAACCCAGCGCCAATGGCTGGAACGGTTCGAGCTGGGCGCGCCGCAGCCGCGAGCGCTCGCCACGCACTCCACGCGCCACCACGCCAAGCCGGCCATGATCACGGGTCAGACACTCCAGCAACAGCGAGGTCTCGCGATAGGCTCGCGCGTGCAGCACATAGGCGGGTTGCTGTTCGAGGCGCATGGTCAGTGGGGAACGGGGACGGGGACGGGGACCGGGACGGGCATAAAGGCGGGAGGCGTGGCGCAAGCAACGTGTGCTCGCGCTCGCACCCTTCATCACGCTCATTGAAGCCGGAAACTAAGGATTCCTTAACTCCGGCTGCAACAGAAATTTTAGATTTTATCTTATAATCGTCAAAAGCCTCCGCTGCCACCCTGGCCGATCACGATCGCTTTCTGCCCGTCGCGTTCAACCCAGATGATGGCGTGAATCTCGGCAATGCCGTCCGGGCGATCGTTGAACTGCTCGATCTCCACCGTGGTGGCGTAGGGCAGCTCCTGGTCGAGCCGCAGCATCAACTGTTCACGCACCATCTCGGCGGCGAGAAAACGCTCGCTGCGATCGGTGACCTCGTCCTCGCCATACCGCGGTGGATGCACTGGCAGGCGCTGCAGGATGGCCTGCTCCAGCGCCTGCAAGCCTTGCTCTTTCAATGCGCTGACATAGTGGATCTCGTCATAGTGGTGTTGCTGCGTGAGCTCGTCCACGAACGGCAACATCACGGTCTTGTCCTTGTTGAGGTCGATCTTGTTGATCACCAGCAAGCGCGGCGCGGATTGCTCGACCAATGCGGCATACAGCGCCTCGTCCTCATCGGTGAAGCGACCGGCCTCGATCAACTGCACCACCAGATCCACATTGCTGATGGCCGAACGTGCGGCGCGATTGAGGCTGCGGTTCATGGCGCGCTTGGCGCCCCGGTGCAGGCCGGGCGTGTCCACGTACAGAATCTGTCCCGCTGCGCTGGTGTGGATACCCAGGATGCGATGACGGGTGGTTTGCGGTCGCGGGCTGATGATCGACAGGCGAAAACCGATCAACGCATTGAGCAGAGTCGACTTGCCCACGTTGGGGCGTCCGGCCAGCGCCACGGTGCCGCAGCGAAAGTTCTCATGGGGCAGGTTGCCGTCGGCGGCGTCCGGGGAGTGATTCATGAGGTTGAGGGTCAGCAGGTCGGAGGGCAAGTGTAGTGCCCTGGGGGTGGCTCGGGTTGCCGGTCATCGACAGCGATGCATCCGCACTCTCAAGAGTTGCGCGCGCGCTCTTGCAACTGGTTCAGCACGCTGTCGGCGGCATCCTGCTCGGCAGCCCGGCGACTGCCGGCCGTCGCCCCGGCCACCAGCACCAGGGGTTCGTCGATGCGGCAGGTCACGTCGAAGGTTTTCGCGTGGTCCTCGCCGTGGCTGGCGACCAGTGCGTAGCGAGGCAGTGGCCAGCCGCCCGATTGCAGGTATTCCTGCAGGCGCGTCTTGGCGTCCTTGGATGATCGCCGCAACACAGTGACGCGTTCACCAAACAACTCCCGCACCGTCTCTCGACAGGCTTCGAAACCGGCATCCAGGTAGACAGCGGCAATCAATGCCTCGAACGCATCGGCCAGAATCGAATCGCGCCGGAAGCCACCACTTTTCAGCTCGCCCGGACCGAGCTTCAGCTCATCACCGAGCGCCAGTTCACGCGCCAGCACGGCCAGGGCCTGACCGTTGACCAGCTGCGCACGCAGCCGCGACAGCTCGCCTTCGCTGGCCTTGGGATGCACCTCGTACAGCAACTCGGCGATAATCGCACCGAGCAACGCGTCTCCCAGGAACTCCAGCCGCTCGTTGTTCGGTCTGCCGGCACTGCGGTGGGTAAACGCCAGCTGCGCCAGCGCCGGTTCGCGAAAACAGTGACGAAAATTCAAGACTTACTGGCCGACATTGCCCTGCAGTTGCACGCTTTTGTTGAAATGCAGCAGGAAGTCGATGTTGTAAATGAACGGGATCTGCTTGTCGTAAGCGACGCGCAGCTCGCTGGTGCCACCGGCATCGCGCTTGATGGTGATGTCCGACGGCTTGATGGTGGAGTCGTCGACGTACTGGAAACCCATCTTGAACATCAGGTCGCGACGGATTTCGTCCAGCGACTTGCCGTTGGTGCCCGCGGTCGCGATCTGGTTCATCGCCTTGGTCACGCCCATGTACTCGGAGTACGACGGCAGCACCTTCATCGCCATGTAGGCGAAAAAGCCCACGACAACGATGATGATCAGAAGCCCGATCAGGGTGACGCCCGACTGTTTCGATTTCATAGTCCCCTCGCTATGCCGCCTGCGCGGCCTGTCGATCTGTGGATGTCACAAGTGCCGCGAATACCCGCCGCACCCAGCGGGGTGGAAGCCTGACGCGCCGATTGCCCCTGCGGATTCTCGCACTTCTTGACCGCCCCGGGCGACCGGTGCGTGCGACTGCGTCACGTTTTTGCCGACGCCGGGGCTCAGAGGCTGTGAAAAAATTCGACTGCCGTAGCGAGAGCGCCGTCGAGCGTTCGGGACAAGACGCGCCGCCGACACGCGCGTTCGATGGCGCTCGCAGTAGGCAGGCGATTCCTTCACCGTCTCACAAGCCGGTGGATCAATGGATGACCGTGCCAATGCGCGAGAAATCCACGCCGCCGGTGCCCCAGCCTTTCCAGCTCATCCAGATCAGGAATGCCTTGCCGGCCAGGTCCTGCTCCGGCATGCAGCCCCACCAGCGGCTGTCCTCGCTGTTTTCACGATCATCCCCCATCACCAGGTAGCAGTTCTGCGGCACTACCGACGGCATGTTCGGGTTCGGTACCGGTGGCGTGGGCATGCGGTCGGGCATGCGCGCGATCAAATGGGTCACCTTGCCCAGGTGCTCCTTCCAGATCGTGGCGCCGTACGCCAGCAACTCCTCATCGGCCGGACGCGCATGGTCGCCCACGAACGGGCCGATCTCCTCGGCCTTGACCGGCTTGCCATTGATCACGATTTCACTGTCGTGGACCTGGACGGTATCGCCCGGCAGGCCGATCACCCGCTTGATCCAGTTCTGATTTGGTACGGGCACGCTGCAGTCGGCGTTGCCGCCATGCACTACCGTCCCATCTGTTCGATGACAGGTGAAGCCGGGCCAGCGGAAAACCACTACATCGCCGCGCGCGGGCTCGCCGAGATCAAGAATCTTGGTGTTGAACGCCGGCAGGCGCAGGCCATAGGAGAACTTGTTGACCAGGATGAAGTCGCCCACGTCCAGCGTGGGCATCATCGAGCCGGAGGGGATCCGGAACGGCTCGGCCACAAACGAACGCAGCAACAGCACCACCAGCACTACTGGAAACAGCGAACGCGCCCAGTCCACCGGCACCGGGTCGCGGTACTCCTCACCCGCCGCATCCAGACGTGCCTTGGCACGGTAAGGCCAAGCAGGATCGCCGCGAAATCAAATTCCATGTGGGGCTCCTATGGAAGCGGGGAACCGGAAACGAGGAACAAGGAACACCAGCCAAGCCGCGGTCTGAATGTTCCCCGTTCCCCGTTTCCGGTCCCCCGCCACACTATTTATCCACTCTCAACACCGCAAGAAACGCTTCCTGCGGAATTTCCACCCGGCCGACCCGCTTCATGCGCTTCTTGCCTTCTTTCTGCTTCTCGAGCAATTTCTTCTTGCGGCTGACGTCGCCACCGTAGCATTTGGCCAGCACGTTCTTGCGCAGGGCTTTCACCGTGGAGCGCGCGATGATCTGCGCACCGATCGCCGCCTGGATCGCCACGTCGAACTGCTGGCGCGGGATCAGTTCCTTCATCCGCTCGACCAGCTCGCGACCGCGGCGATCGGCATGGCTGCGGTGCGAGATCAGCGACAACGCATCCACCCGTTCGCCGTTGATCAGCACGTCGGTGCGCACGAACGGGCCGGCCTCGAAGCGATCGAAATGGTAGTCCATCGACGCATAGCCACGCGACACCGATTTCAACCGGTCGAAGAAGTCCATCACCACCTCGGCCAGCGGCAGCTCGTAGCTGATCTGCACCTGGGTGGCCAGGTACTGGATCGAACGCTGCACGCCGCGCTTTTCCTCACACAACTTGATCACGTTGCCGATGTAATCCGGCGGGGTGAGGATGCTGGCCACGATGATCGGCTCGCGGATTTCCTGCACCAGGCTGGTGTTGGTCGGCAGCTTGGCCGGGTTGTCCAGGTGCATGATGCTGCCGTCGCTCATCAGCACTTCGTAGACCACGGTCGGCGCGGTACTGATCAGGTTCAGATCGTATTCGCGCTCCAGCCGCTCCTGCACAATTTCCATATGCAGCATGCCAAGGAAGCCACAGCGAAAACCGAAACCCATCGCCTCGGAGGATTCCGGTTCGAAGAACAGCGAGGCATCGTTCAGGCGCAGTTGATCGAGGCATTGACCCAACCCACCTCACCCGCCCCAAGCACGGCGGTCTTCGTGCGCTTGGGCGTGAACACGCCGACATCATCCACTTCGTGGGTGCGTCCGGTGGACATCACCAGCAGCTTGTCGCCGGCCTTGATCTCGCCCTGCATCACGCGCACCAGCGACACCACGCCCAGATAGTTGTCAAACCACGAATCGATGATCAGCGCCTGCAGCCGATCGGTATCGCGCGGCTTGGGCGGCGGAATGCGCGCCACGATCGCCTCCAGCACCTCGACCACGTTGAGGCCGGTCTTGGCGCTGATCGCCACCGCGTCGCTGGCATCGATGCCGATCACCGCCTCGATCTCGGCCTTGACCTTTTCCACGTCGGCCGTCGGCAGGTCGATCTTGTTCAGTACCGGCACCACTTCCAGGCCCATCTCCACGGCGGTGTAACAGTTGGCCACCGACTGCGCTTCCACGCCCTGCGCTGCATCAACCACCAGCAGCGCACCCTCGCACGCGGCCAGCGAACGGCTGACTTCGTAGGAGAAATCCACATGACCGGGAGTGTCGATGAAATTGAGCTGGTAGGTCTTGCCGTCACGCGCGGTGTACGGCAGCGAGACCGACTGCGCCTTGATCGTGATGCCGCGCTCGCGCTCGATCGGGTTGGTGTCCAGCACTTGCGCTTCCATCTCGCGATCGGCCAAGCCACCGCAGATCTGGATGATGCGATCGGCCAGGGTCGACTTGCCATGATCGATGTGGGCAATGATGGAGAAGTTGCGGATCAATTCCATGGAGCGCGGCAGGCCTGTCGAACGGGGATCTGGCACCACGCACGATGCATGGCGACGCACCGCCTTCGGGCGACGCTAACCGCGCATTGTCGCATGGAACTACCCACTGGCACGCTGCCACGCAACGGAACCACGGCCGAAACGCACGGGCGCCGCCCTGTGCCAGCGGCGGCGCCCACCCGGCTCCGGGGTGCGGACAATTACTTGGCGTTCGGCACGGTCAGTCCGATGAACTGACTCTGGTCGCCCCGACGCACCAGCAACAAGACGGTACTGCCGGCCTTCACGTCCTTGGTCGCGGCCTCGAATTCGGCCACGCTGCCAATCTTCTGCTGATTGACCATCAAGATCACGTCACCGGCCTGCAACGGCGACTGCGCTGCCACCGACCCGGTGACGTTGCTGATCACCACGCCCTGCCCCGCCTTGAGTCCAAGTTGCTTGCGCGTGCTGTCGTCCAACGACTGCACGGTGAGCCCCAACGCAGCCGAACCGCTAGGCGCCGACGACGAACTGGCCGAACGATTGTCCACCGCGTTGCTGTCGCGCTTGGCCTCGCCGATGGTCACCTCAAGCGTCTGCTTCTTGCCGTTGCGCAGGATCTCCACCGGTACCTTGGTGTCCGGCTTGGTCAAACCAACCAGCGGTGGCAGGTCGGATGCCGTCTGCAACACATGACCGTTGTAGGCCAGGATGACGTCGCTGGCCTGGATGCCGGCCTTGCCCGCACCGCTGGCTGGATCCACGTCGACGACCATGGCGCCAGCACCGTCGTTCAGTTTGAACGCCTTGACGACATCGTCGCTGACCGGCTGCACCGTCACGCCAAGCAGGCCGCGCGACACATAGCCCTTGGTCTTCAGTTGTTGTACCGCATTCATCGCCACGTCGATCGGGATCGAGAACGACACACCCATGTAGTCGCCAGTGTTCGAATAGATTTGCGAGTTGACGCCCACCACCTGACCCTGCAGGTTGAACAGCGGCCCACCGGAGTTGCCGCGGTTGATCGGCACGTCAGTCTGGATGAACGAGGTATACGGCTGATCCTGCTGGCCGAGGTTGCGGCCTACCGCGCTGACGATGCCCTGGGTCACGGTGTAATCGAAACCGAACGGCGAGCCGATCGCCAGTACCCACTGACCCGGCTTGAGGCTGCGCGAATTGCCGATGGTCACGGTGGGCAGGTTGCCGCCCGCATCGACCTTGAGCAGGGCGATGTCGTAGGTCGGGTCGGTGCCCACGACTTTCGCGGTCAGCGTGCGCCGGTCCTGCAGGCGCACGGTCACCGAGTCGGCGCCAGCGACCACATGATTATTGGTGAGAATGTAGCCGTCCTTGGAGATGATGAAGCCTGATCCGAGCGAGGTATGTCGCTGTTCCTCGGGCGAGGGCATCATCGGCATGCCGAAGAAGCGGCGCAGCATCTCCGCACCGGGGTCGTTCGGCCCGCCCTGCCCCGGATTCATCTGGCCGCGTGCGGTGCGGGTCGGCTGCTGTCGATCGCCGGTGTACTTCGCCTCGACATGCACCACCGCGGGAGCATTTTCCTGCACGATCCCGGTGAAATCCGGGAGCGCCGACGCGCCGGGGGCGGGTTGCGCCTGTACGTTGCCAACGCCGGCCACGCCCAACAGGGCGCAGCACATCAGCGCACGCAAGATGGAATGATTCATGACTCCTCCTCGGGTTGTACTCAAGCCGGCAGCGCCGACTCGTGGAAGACTTCGATGGAAGCACGTCGTGCCCGCTGATCGCCCACGCCACACCACTGGCAAGTCCTGGCAGCCAAGGGGAAACGATCAACCAAAAACGCACACGCCCTCACACCGCTCGGCTCAGTGTGAGCCGACACCGGCCTGGCGCGAGGCATCCGGCATGCCGGCAGGCTGCGCGGAATCCAGCAACAGCAGATAGCTGCCATCGTTGTTGTCGAGAGTGCGGTACCGGTGCATCGCCGGGTAGGACGACAGCCGGCGCAGATTCCGTGCGTGGCCATCGTCGGCCGGAGCACCCAGCGTGGCGGCGGCCTGCTGGCTCAACAGCCCGGCTGAATTGCCGCTCAGCCATGGCGGGACCGACGGCGGCGCCGAAGGCTTGATCGTCGAGGAGACCACCGCAACATGACTCGCGCCAGCGCTGGCGGCGGAATCCATCCGTCCAGGATCACCCGCCGGCTGGCCGATCATCAAAGCGGCGGCGGCCACACTGGCGGCAATCACGCCGCCGCCAGACCAGCGCAGCCAGTGATGTCGCCAGCTGGCGACCGGGGTCGCATTCGACTCCTCATCGATCGCCAGCATGACCCGCGCCGCGAATCCGGAAGAAGCCAGCAGCGACCCTTCCCGGCGCAAGCCGTCGCGGGTGAGGTGGTAGCCCGACCACGCCTGTCGCAATGAGGCGTCGTGGTCGAGTCGGCGCAGCAGGAAGCGCAGCTGCTCGACTGGCAGCTCGCCATCCATGCCGGCCGAAAGGCTTTCACGCGGATCTTGGTTCATATCTGCCTGCTTCATGGGTGATCCTCGCGACCAGGCAACAGCGGCCGCAGCTTTTCTTCGATTGCCTCGCGGGCACGGAAGATGCGCGAACGCACCGTACCGATCGGACAGCCCATTGCTTCAGCGATTTCGTCGTAACTGAGACCATCCACTTCACGCAAGGTGATGGCTGTGCGCAATTCCTCGGGCAAGGCTTCGACAGTGGAAAACACGGATTGTTCAATTTCCTGCCGCATCAGTTCGTGCTCAGGGGTGGCACTGTCGTGCATGCGTTCGGCTCCGGCCATGAACTCGGCGTCGTCGACGTCGATGTCGCCGGAGGGCGGGCGTCGCTTCATCGCCACCAGGTGATTCTTGGCGGTGTTCACCGCAATCTTGTACAGCCAGGTATAGAACGCGCTGTCGCCGCGGAACGAGTCGATCGCCCGCCAGGCCCGGATGAACGATTCCTGCGCAATGTCCTCGCACTCGGCGTGGCTGCGCACATAACGGGAAACCAGCCCGATCAGCTTGTGTTGGTACTTGCGTACCAGCAGGTCGAACGCGCGCTTGTCCCCCTGCTGCACCCGTTCCACCAGCGCGCGGTCCAGTTCATTTTCGCCCATGCGGGCCGTGTCCATCGTCAATGCCGTCATCCGCTGAGGGTGCCTGGGTGAAACTGAACCTGGCGCTCAGACCACGTCGAGCGACCGGAGTTCTTGGCCTCTAGGAGCCTGTCGGACTTCGGTCGGCCGGTCTGCGAATCCGTCTGTGCGGTCCATAGCCCTGCCGATTCCTGATCCATGGAACCACGATGGACCGGCGAGTCGTCGGGTGCGCCTTACACCGGTGAATTCGCAGACCGGCCAACCAAAGCCCGACAGACTCCTAGGGTAACCCCACGCAAGGCGTGGCGTGTCTTGTCGGGGTGATGACGCGGCAAGCCACGCTGCCGGCCGGACTCGGTTATGGGGTCGTCCGTCGCCGGCTCAAGCTGGTTCGGCCAGCCGTGTTTCCAGCAGCCGCTGGCGCTCAGCCAGCATGTTGTCGAAACTGACTGGCTGCAGCGGACGACAGAACAAGTAACCCTGGAGTTCATCGCAGCGCTCATCGCGCAAGAACTGCAGATGCTGCTCGGTCTCCACGCCTTCGGCCACCACGGCGCGATTCAGGCGATGGGCCATCTCGATGGTGGCCCGCACGATGGCCTCGTCGTCCGGATCCACGCCGATATTGCGCACGAAACTTTGATCGATCTTGATCCGGTCCGCAGGCAGGCGGCGCAGGTAATCCAGCGAAGCGGCACCGGTGCCGAAATCGTCGATCGCTATATGGCAGCCCAGCCGATGCAGCGCGTTCAGGTTCTCCACCAGGTTCGGCGCCGTCTTGATGCTGATGCTCTCGGTGATCTCCATTTCAAGCAAGGTGGGGTCCAGCTCAGTCTCGCGCAGTACACGCGTCACCATGTCCAGCAGTTGTGGCTCCATCAACTGCACGGCCGACAGGTTCACTCCCAGTCGCAGGCGCAAACCATAGCGCTGCTCCCATTCGCAGGCCTGGCGACAGGCAGTGCGCATCACCCATTCGCCGATCGACACGATCAGCCCGCTCTCCTCCGCCAGCGGGATGAAGACGGCCGGGCTGATCACGCCCAGCTCCGGATGCTCCCAGCGCGCCAACGCCTCCATGCCCACGATGTCCTCAGTCTGTGCACCTACCTGTGGTTGGTAGACCACCCGCAATTCACCGTTGCGCTCCGCATGGCGCAGACGTGTCTTCAGCGCCATGCCATGTTCGCGGGCGTATTCCGGGCTGACCTCGTAGATCTGAAAGTTGTTGCGACCCAGGTGCTTGGCCGAGTGCATCGCCTCATCCGCGTGCCTGAGCAGGGTCTCCCCATCGTTGGCGTCATCGGGAAAGAAGCTCAGCCCCATCGACACGGTGACCTGCAACTGGACACCGTCATCGAGGAAGATCGGCACCTCCATCATCTGCACGATCTTCGCGGCCACCCGCATCACGTCGTCGTTCTTCACGACGTGCCGCAGCACGATGGTGAACTCGTCACCGGCGTAGCGCGCGACCGTGTCCGACGCACGGACGCTGCCGCGCAGCCGCTGCGTGACCGCCCTCAATACCTGGTCCCCGGTGGCATGACCGTGGGTGTCATTGATGGTCTTGAAATGGTCGAGATCGACGAACAGCAACGCGAAACACTCGCCATTGCGAATCGCCTCGCGCAGGATCGTTTCCAACCGGTCGTTGAACAGCAGCCGGTTCGGCAGACCGGTGAGCGCATCGACCAGGCCCTCGGCACGCCCTTGCTCGCGCGTATGCTCGAGTTCGAGTAGCTGGGCAAAACGTGCCGCCGCACACTGCAGCACCGGCTCGATCACGGCCATCCCGGCAAAACCCTGGCGCCTGCCGGCCAGCACGGCGCCAAGTACCGCCTGCCGCTCATCGAACAACGGCAACCCGATGAACCCGGACAAATTCAGCTGCTGCGGCAGCGGATCCATCGAAGCCAGCTTGCCGGCGTCGGTGAGGCAACGCATCGATTTGCCACCGAGCACGCGCTGCAGCGAACCCTGCAGGTGTGCCGGCCACGGCGCCGACTCATCTCGGCAGAGTTGCAGGACCTCGGTGGGCGCATCCGTCGCGTCACGGCGGGCTGACCACACCGCCAGATAATCCAGTGCCAACTCATCGAACAACAGGCGAGCAGCGGCGGCATGGGCACCGACGCCACTGCTCGCGGCAAAGAACCGCGACAACAGCGACAACGCGGCCTCGGCCCGAAGGTCGGCCGGGTCGCGGCGAGACTGCAGCGCCAGCGCGTCGCGCGCGCCGATCCCTGCGGCCTCCGCCGGTACGTCCGCCGTGCTCACCAGCGCGCGCTGCCAACGCGTCACCAACTCCGTGCCGATCTGCGTGGCGCAAAGCCAATCGGTGACACCGGCAGGCAACTTCGCCGGGACGCAGGCAGCGTCCTCGGTCAACACCACGAGCAGCGGTGTCGTGGACGCGCCTGGCAGACGACGCAATTGCTCGCAACTTTTGTGCGCTGCGTCATCGTCGCCGTCCAGCACCAGCACCAGCAATTGCAACGGTTGCTGCGCGGGATTGCCCTCCAGCAGGATCGCCGCATGCGGGATATCCCGCGCACTGTGGATCGTCGAATAGCCCGCCCGATCGAGCGCATCGAACAAGCCACGGCGCAGCTCGCGCCGGGAGCCCACGAGCAAAATGCCGGCGTCCATGCGCGCGGCCACGTTCATGCTACCCATCGGCCATCGCGCAGACGCAGGCTCCGCGGCTTGCCGCCCTCGCCGCTGACCGACGCGGCCAGATTGCCCAGATAGGCGACCAGCGCTGGCGGAGCATCGATCAGCACCACCCGGCGGAGATATCCCTCGGGCGCCCGCGCCAGCTGCCGCAAGGCCGCCGCGTCGGGCGTGGACAGCGGCAATTCCAGGCCGCGCAGGAAATAGACACCAAAATGCATGCTTTGCAGCATGTAGCGCAGCGCATTACCCAGCCGTTCGCAATCCGGCACCCGCGCGTGAGCGTCACGCAGGTTGCCAAGCCCGGTGTCCGGCTGCCACAAATACACCGCCTGCCCACTGTGCCGGGCCAGCGCGCGCACCTGCGCGATCAGTCCTTCCACGTCATGGTTTGCCAGCACAACCAGGCCACTTGGCGCTTCCAATATCCGTTCGAAGATCTCGGCACCGGCTTGCGGCGGCGCGGAGGTCATGGCGATATTCATCAAGTATCCGTCCTGCAGCGTTGGCGCTCGTGCGATGGTGAAACCGGACGCTCCCATGCACGGAAATGGTTCGGCACGGCTCAACCGGTTGGTCTTGGCCGCGCGCGCCCTACGCGTGCGACCTCAAGTACACGATCAGCCGGGTGTCCCCGCACCTGGCTGGTTTCGGCGGATGCTCTCCGCGATACGCTGATTTCACACCGCCTTCACGATCGGGTCAAGCACGCAGATCACATCTCGCAATCAAGGCAGCGGGACGCTATGGTTCAGACCTCCTCCACCCTGTCTTTATCCCCATGTTCGAAGGATTGCGTTTCAAGCACTGGCAGACCCAGGACGACGAAGGCGTAGTCACGCTCACGCTCGACCGCGCCAACAGCAGCGTGAATGCGATCAGTCGCGCGGTGCTGGACGAACTGGAGCAGATCGTCGAACGGCTGGCGATCAACATGCCAAGTGGCGTCATCATCCATTCGGGCAAATCGTCCGGCTTCGCGGTGGGCGCCGATATCCACGAGTTCGCCGGATACGCCAAACAGGACTCGGTGCGCGAGAATATCGAGCACGGTCAGCGCGTCTACGAGGCGCTGGCACGCCTGCCCTGCCCCACGGTGGCAGCCGTGCATGGCGCCTGCATGGGCGGCGGCACCGAGCTGATTCTGGCCTGCCGCCAGCGTATCGCGGCAGATGACGAGAACACCCGCATCGGGCTGCCCGAGGTGATGCTCGGTATCCACCCCGGCTGGGGCGGCACGGCGCGCCTGCCACGACTGATCGGCGCGACCGACGCGATGCCGGTGCTGCTGACCGGGAAAGCTCTTTCCGCGCGGCGCGCCCTGAGCTTGGGCGTCGTCGACGCCCTAGCGCGTCCGCAGGACCTGCTGGTCGAGGCGCGCGTACTCTTGCGCCGAGCGCCGGCGCGACCGTTCGCGCGCCGGGCCAAGGCGTGGGCCAGCAATACCTGGCTGGCGCGACAAATCCTGGCGCCGGTGATGGTCAAGCAGACCGCGGCCGAGGTACGCAGGGAGCATTACCCGGCCCCGTTCGCGCTGATTGATGTGTGGAAACGCGGCGGCGCCAACATCCAGCAGCGCCTGGAGCTCGAGGCCAGTTCGGTGGCGAAGCTGGCCCAGACGCCGACGGCGCAGAACCTGATCCGGCTGTTCTTTCTGCGGGAACAACTGAAGAACCAGGTTAGCGGCGCCGACCCGGCGATCAAGCACGTACATGTAGTGGGCGCCGGCGTGATGGGTGGCGACATCGCGGCGTGGGTGGCACTGAAGGGCTTCGAGGTGACGCTGCAGGATCGCGAAATGAAATACATCCAGCCGGCGCTCGACCGCGCCCGCAAGCTGTACGAAAAGAAGCTGAAGACATCGGAGAAGATCGAGGCGACGATGCAGCGCCTGCGCGCGGATGTCGAGGGCAACGGCGTTGCCACGGCCGACCTGGCGATCGAGGCAATCTACGAAAACGCCGAGGCGAAGGAGGCGCTGTACGCCATCATCGAGCCCCAATTCCAGGCCGACCAGATCTTGTCCAGCAATACCTCCAGCATCCCGCTCGACGAGTTGCGCAGCAAGCTCCGCGCACCACAACGTTTCCTGGGTCTGCACTTCTTCAATCCGGTGGCGCAGATGCCGCTGGTCGAAGTGGTGGGCCACGACAAGCTCGACCCGGCGATCGAAAAACGCGCGCTGGCGTTCTGCAAGGCGATCGGGAAATTGCCGGTGGCGGTCAAAGGCACACCCGGCTTCCTGGTCAACCGCATCCTGATGCCGTACCTGCTGGAAGCCATGCGCCTCTATAGCGAGGGTGTACCTGGTGCCGTGCTCGACCGCGAGGCAAAAAAGTTTGGCATGCCGATGGGACCGATCGAGCTGGCCGACACGGTCGGGCTTGATGTCTGCGCCTCGGTCGGCAAGGAGCTGGCGCCGTTTCTCGGCCTTGAATTGCCTCCGGGCATGGACCAAAAGCTCGAAGCCGGCAAACGCGGCAAGAAGGATGGCCAGGGCTTCTATGAGTGGCAGGACGGCAAGGCGCACAAACCCGAGGTGGACAAGGACTATGTCACGCCACCGGACGTGCAGGACCGGATGATCCTGTCGATGGTCAATGAGGCAGTCGCCTGTCTCGCCGACGGTATCGTCGACGATGCCGACCTGCTCGACGCCGGCGTGATCTTCGGAACCGGCTTCGCCCCATTCCGCGGCGGCCCGATCCAGTACGTACGCAGCGAGGGCGTCGACGCGCTGAGATCGAAGCTGCGGCGGCTGGCTGAGCACTATGGTGATCGCTTCACGCCGAAGAACGGCTGGGATCACCCAGCGCTTTCAGAAGACCCGCAGGCCATGCGCCTGGGCAGCTGAGAGACGAGCAGGCGCAGCATGGCGCCTCTCGTTTCTCACTGCTCCCCAGTCGCACTTCGCCTGGTCACCACACCAGGTCGGAGGGAACCCCGTCATCGTCATCCGCACCGCTCGCGCCCGGCCCGGCCAGCAGGGCCAGCTGGCGGGGCTCGATATCGCGCACCTGCACCGCGATCTCGCGATTGACCAGCAGATACCGGCCCGCATGCTGCACCACGCCAAGCTCGCCCGCGTTGAGCGCCGCCAGTTGCACGCCATCCACATGGATCCGCCGGATCTTGCCGGCATACTCGAAATTGCGCACCTGGTCAGTGTCGGCCTTGTTCAACGCGCTGCCATCCAGCAACTGCTGGATGCGCCGTTTGCGTTCGCGCCGCAAGCTGGCCTCCTCTGCCGCTTCGCGCTCGGCCCGCTTGCGCTCGCGAGCGTCGTCCTGGGTACGCAGCGCATAGGCTTTGGCCAGGTCGATCTCCTGCTGGCCTTGATGCTTCGTCGGCGGTGCATGTGGCTTGCCGCCGGTCCGCTGCGGCTTGCCGGATGACGGGAGAGACGGTCGCCGGGGCTCCCGCATCCGTTCGGACGGGACGTTCTTGACGATGCCACTCTTGAGCAACTGATCGCGCAGGGATTCGGCCATGCGAGTATTCCGTAATCGGTGGACCGGGTGACCCCGGGTCAGTAGTGCGGTGGTGGCGGTTCGTCGTGGGGATCGTCGCCCTGCGACACACGCATGGCGGCCATCTCGCCACGCAGGTCACGCAAGGTGCGCTCCAGCAGCGCGATGCGTTGTGACTGGTCAGCGTCGGCTGAGGTCAAGGCCTGTACGGCGTCATCGATGAAAGTCAACTTGACTTCCATCTCGTCGAGCCGCTGCATCAAACCATCACCGTCGCCGCTCATCCTGCCACCTTCACGCTGCGCCCGCGGCCGATGCCGTAATACGCCAGCCCGGCCTCCTCCACCGTAGCCGGATCGTACAAATTGCGGCCATCGAACACGACAGGCTCCGCCAGCGCTGCACGGACCGACGCGAGATCGGGGCTGCGGAATGCCTTCCACTCGGTGACCACGACCAGCGCATCGGCACCCTGTATCGCTGCGTCAGCGTCTTCGCACAACACCAGGTCGTCGCGATCGCCGTACAAGCGCCTGGCTTCCTGCCGCGCCTTGGGGTCGAACGCGCGCACTTTCGCGCCCGCGCTCCACAACGCCTCCATCAAGGGCCGGCTCGGCGCCTCACGCATGTCGTCGGTATTGGGTTTGAACGCCAGGCCCCACAGCGCAATCGTCCGGCCAGCCAGCTGCCCGTCGAAGTGGCGCAAGATCAACTCGAACAGCTTGTTCTTCTGTTGGCGATTGACCGCTTCCACCGCGCCGAGCAGCTGGGCCCGGTAACCGTAGCCGTGGGCAATGCGCTCCAGCGCCTGGACATCCTTGGGGAAGCACGAACCACCATAACCGGCGCCAGGATAGATGAAATGGTAACCGATGCGTGGATCCGCGCCGATGCCCTGGCGTACCAGTTCCACGTCGGCGCCGACCCGCTCGGCAATGTTCGCGATCTCGTTCATGAAACTGATCTTGGTGGCCAGCATCGCATTGGCGGCGTACTTGGTCAGCTCGGCGGAACGCTCGTCCATCACCACCATGCGATCGTGGTTGCGGTTGAACGGCGCATACAGCTTGCGCAAGACGCCGACCGCGCGCGCGCTTGAAGCACCCACAATGATGCGGTCCGGGCGCAGGCAGTCGTCCACCGCCGCGCCTTCCTTCAGAAATTCCGGGTTGGATACCACGTCAAACTCGACGCCGGCACTCCGCGCGGAAAGTTCCGCCGCGATGGTCTGGCGAACCTTGTCGGCCGTGCCTACCGGTACGGTCGACTTGTTGACGACGACCGCGTAATGATTCAGGTGCCGACCGATGCTGCGAGCCACCTCCTGCACATACTTCAGATCAGCGCTGCCATCCTCGTCCGGCGGCGTGCCCACCGCGATAAAGATCAGCTCGCCATGAGCGATCGCCGCCTCCGGGGTCGTGGTGAAGTCGAGCCGCCCTTCGGCGTGATTGCGTTGCACGATGGATTCGAGACCGGGCTCGTAGATCGGAATTGCACCCTGCTTCAGCCGCTCCACCTTCGCCACATCGATGTCGACACAAAGGACATGGTTGCCCATCTCAGCCAGGCAAGCACCGGTCACCAGCCCCACATAGCCAGTACCAAAGATCGTGACCTTCATCATCTTCGCGACGATTCCCTTGAACGTGAACCGCACATTCTAACGCCGGCAAACGCAGCGCGGCGATTGCGAAAGCGCAAAAAGCAGAAGGGCGCGAATCGCTTCGCGCCCTTCTGCTTCGCTGTCGGCGATTCCGTACTTACTGGCCGGCCGGCGGCTGACCGCTTGGAGCGGCGCCTGCCGGAGTCGGACCGGTCTTGACCAAGGTCACGTCGAAGATCAGCGTGGCGTTCGGCGGCATCGGCGGCTGCGGTTCAGCGCCGTAGGCCAGCGACGCCGGAATGAACAACTTGTAATGACCACCGACCTGCATCAACTGCAAACCTTCCCGAAAACCCGGGATCACATTGGCCACCGGAATCGACGCCGGCTTCGGGCCGTGCTTGGCGGACGCATCGAACACCTGACCATCCAGGAACGACCCGGTGTAATCGATTTCCACCGTGTCATTCGGACCCGGGCGGGCGCCAGTGCCCGCTTTGATCACCTGGTACTGCAGGCCCGAAGCCGTGGTCTTCACGCCCGTAGCGCTCTTGTTCTTGGCGAAGAATGCGTCGCCTTCCGCCTTGTTCTTGGATGCTTCCTTGGCGCGCTGGGCCTCGAACTTGGCCTGGACCTTGGTCATGAAAGCTTCGTATACCTGCTTGGCATCCGCCTCGCTCACCGTCGATTTCTGACCGGACAGGGCCGCCTGGACACCCCGCGCCACGGCGGCCGGATCCATCTCCTCGCGCAGGATCGGCGGCACACTCTCACCCATCTTGTAGTAGCCGAACACATAGCTCGCCTTGGTCTTGTCGACAGGCGCGATGGCGCCGGTCTTGGCGGTCTGGGCAATGGCGCCAGCCGTCATACCCAGCGCGACAGTCATCGCAACCGCCGTCAGCGTGGGACGCAGAAAGTGCTTCATTCGTAACTCCCTCATGAAATAAATACGCCGGCAACGCCGGCTGGAGCCTCCCTTGTGGAGGCAGGCCACGCATTGTGCGGTGCCAACCCTCTCTTGGCAACGGCTCGACGCTGAGACCGTCAGTCGGCATAAAGGTTCAGGCTTGCCTAGTCCCCCGGGAGCTCCGGCTTGTTCAGGGTGTCCTTCAAGGCCGCCTGCAGCCGCGCATGCATCTGTACCAGGCCCCGCCACAAGACCACGGCCAAGATGACGCCCGCCACCAGCAAGGACAACGCGACACCCCGTGGCGGCAGGATGGCCGAGCTCAAGGCGCTCAGCAGGATGCCCAGCAGCCCCAGCGTGACCAGCGGGATCAGCCGCGCCAGCACACTGCGAATGGCATGGGTATACGAGCGGGCAAATCGCTCGCGAATGCCAATCTCGGCCAGCAGCATGCCCAGCGCTTCTGCCTTGCGGTATACCGCGATCAGCATTGGCAGGGAGATGAACAACGCACACGCCCAGATCAGGGTGTGGCGCATCTCGCGCCCGATGCCCAGCGTGGAGAACCAGGTCCAGCCGTGCGCATTGACATAGGCACCGACCATGAACAGAGTCACCACCAACAGGATATTGACCCCGATGTGCCACAGCAGGCGACGAAAGATCGCCGCGAGCGCGGCGTTCTCGTTTACCGGGCGCAGGTGTTCCAGCCAGCCGTTGTAACTGGTCGCCAGCAGGCGCAGCGATCGTGGGGTCACCGCCCGCAGTCCGGTGGCCATGGTGTTGGACGAGCGCGACATATACGGCGACACGGCCATGCACACGACCGAGACCGCCACGGCCACCGGATAGATGAAGTCGCTGATCACGCCAAGCGAAAGCCCCAGCGTGGCAATCACGAACGAGAATTCGCCGATCTGAGCCATCCCCAACCCGGCCCGCATCGCTGTTCGCGGTTCGCGACCGATGATGAAGAAACCCAGGCTACAGGCCAGCGACTTGCCGACAATGACCACGCCGGCAATCAACAGCGCGGGCAACGCATATTGCAGC
>CAJDVU010000041.1_pt1 | contig 27958 bp, 21 predicted proteins | sample 7391431 | NCBI WGS metagenome assembly CAJDVU01 (sample SAMEA7055700, study PRJEB34461) | soil metagenome | biome: terrestrial ecosystem; feature: Peninsula; material: soil | place: Antarctica | collected 2016
GGCGCCGCCCGCGCTGATCGTGGTGCCGGTGCCGTCCGACGCACCGTCGGCTGATCCGCCTGACGTCGCCGCAAGCACCACCGATGGCAGCCCGGTGCCGGCCCTGATGCTGCTGGCCGAACGGCTGGGACTGTCGGCGTTCGAGCGCGACCTGCTGTTGCTGTGCATCGGCATGGAGCTGGACACGCGCTTTCCCGCGCTGTGCGCGCAGGCGCAGCACGATCCGGGCAAGCCGTACCCGACCTTTGCGCTGGCCTTCGCCGTGCTGGATGCGCCGAGCTGGGACGCGCTGTCGCCGGAGCGTCCATTGCGCTGGTGGCGCCTGCTCGACATCCACCAGCCCGGCGCGCAGCCGTTGATCGGGGCGGCGCTGAACGCAGACGAACGCATCGTCAATTTCGTCAAGGGCATGAACTATCTGGACGATCGCCTGATGCCGCTGCTCACCGCGCTGCCGCCGGCCACGCTGCCGCCCTCGCAGCAGACGGTGGCCGACCAGGTGCGCGATACGCTGCAGCGGGTACCGCCGGGCGACGTGCTGCCGGCGGTGCAGCTGCTGGGCAGCGACAGCGTCAGCAAGCAGGGCATCGCGCAGACGGTCGCCGCCGCCTTCGGTGCGCAGGCATACCGGCTCTCGGCCGAGTTGTTACCCAGTGCCGTCGCCGAGCAGGAAACGTTGATCCGATTGTGGCAGCGCGAGAGCCAGCTGTTGCCGCTCGCGCTGTACATCGACGCTACCGACATCGACCACGGCGATGCCGCAGCGGGCCAGGTGCGGCGTCTGCTGGCACGTGCAGGTGGACTGATGTTCATGGATGCGCATGAGGCCTGGGCCACGGCGGCAGCCCACACGGTCAGCGTGGATGTGGCCAAGCCGACACCGGTCGAACAGCGCAGCTTGTGGCAACGCCTGCTTGGCGATCTCGCCGGCGATCATCCGCAGCGGTTGGCCGGTCACTTTGATTTCAACCTGGGCAAGATCGAACAAGTCGTCCATGATGCCCTGGCTGACGCCGGAGAGCAGCCTGGGGCACTGGCCGCTTCGCTGTGGCAGGGCGCGCTGGCACGCACGCGGCCGGCGCTGGATCAGCTGGCGCAGCGAATCGAACCGAAGGCCGGCTGGGGCGACCTCAAGTTGCCCGTCAGCGAAACCGACCTGCTGCACCAGATCGCCAATCAGGTCGCGCAGCGCAGCACCGTTTACGACGACTGGGGTTTTCGTGCGCGGATGAATCGGGGCCTCTCGATCAGCGTTCTGTTCGCCGGCGAGAGCGGCACCGGCAAGACCATGGCGGCGGAAGTCATCGCCAAGGAACTGGGCCTGTCGCTGTACCGCATCGACCTGTCGGCGGTGGTCAGCAAATACATCGGCGAGACCGAGAAAAACCTGCGCAAGTTGTTCGACGCCGCCGAAGACGGCGGTGCGATCCTGTTCTTCGACGAAGCCGACGCGCTGTTCGGCAAGCGCAGCGAGGTCAAGGACAGCCACGACCGCTACGCCAATATCGAGGTGAACTACCTGCTGCAGCGGCTGGAATCGTTCCACGGACTGGCGATCCTGGCGACCAACCAGAAGGGAGCGCTGGACAGCGCGTTCCTGCGTCGGCTGCGCTTCGTGGTCAATTTTCCGTTTCCCGGCGTGGCCGAGCGCAAGGCGATCTGGGCCTCGGCGTTCCCTGCCCAACTTGTCACCGCGCCGCTGGATCTGGATCGGCTGGCGCGGCTGGCGCTCACCGGCGGCAGCATCCAGGGCATTGCGGTCAATGCTGCCTTCCTCGCCGCCAGCGCCGGCGCGCAGATCGCCATGCCGCTGCTGCTCGACGCCGCCCGCGCCGAATACCGCAAGCTGGACAAGCCAGTCAACGAAGCCGACTTCCGTTGGCTGGCAAGCGCGGCAGGCAAGTCATGAACATTCACCTGCACATCGAGCGACTGGTACTGGACGAGGCTTTGCTTGGCGGCGAGCGCGCGCCGATGGTGTGCGCGGCGATCGAACAGCAGCTGGGCCGGTTGCTGGCTGCGCCGGGCGCCTTGATGGCGCTGCAGCGCATCGGCAGCGTCGACAGCTTGCCGCCCGCGCCGTTGCCCGCGGCAACCGGTCCGCGTGATCGGCTCGGCCCGCGCATTGCCATGGCCGTGCAGAGTGGTCTCGGCATCGCATCTGTGCCCGTAAAACGTGGGCAAGGAGCATCGACATGAACGTGATACCCAAACCCCGCCCAGGTGGCATCGTGCGGTTCGGCAAACGGAAGGCAAAACGCGACAGCCGCAACCTGATGTTCGCCAGCCTGCTCAGACCACCACCGGTGTTGCCACCCGAGTACGACTTTGATGTGGCGCATCACGGTATCCCCACGCCGATGTTCGGCAACGACGATTACGGCGACTGCGTGATGGCCGGCCGCGCGCACCAGACCCTGCGCTTCGAGAAGGCCGAGCAGAACAAGCTGATCGCGATCACCGACAATGACGTGCTGCACGAATATTTTAGCGAAAGTGGCGGCGCGGATAGCGGTCTGGTGGTGCTTGACGCGCTGAAGGAATGGCGCAGCAAGGGCTGGCTCGCGGCGAAACGGCGTTACAAGATCAAGGCCTTTGCCGAGATCGACCGCAGCAAGCGCATCGGCGTCAAACGCGCGGTGTTCATGGATATCGGCGTCGGCCTCGGCCTCACCCTGCCGGATTCAGCAATGCCGCAGTTCTACGCTGGCAAGCCGTGGGCAGTCGTCAGCGGCAACGCCGGGAAGCCAAATCCCGACAGTGGCCACTACGTTTACGTACCCGGCTATACGAAGAGCGGACCGGTGTGCGTGACCTGGGGCCGCAAGCAGCAGATGAGCTGGGCATTCTTCGCCAAGTACTGCGACGAGGCCTATGCGATCATCGACGCAGTCGACAGCGCCAAGAAGAAACGTGCGATCGACGTGGGCAAGCTCGATGCGTTCCTGCGCGCGCTACGCAAGCGCAAGCCGGCCACGGTAAAGAAGGCGCCTGCGCGCAAGCGTTCGGCAGCGAAGCGGCCATGACCGAACGCCGCGCCAGTGTGGCAGTGAAGTCGGGCTCTTCGGTGCCGGCCCGCGGTCTGCTGCTGCAACGCAAGTGCGCCTGCGGCACGCATTCGCCGGGTGGTGGTCAGTGCGTCGAATGCAGCCGCAAGAAGCGGCCGGGTCTGCAGCGTGTTGCTCAGCACGGTACCGTGGCGACGGCACCCTCGTTTACTGTCTCTCCCGTTCTCACGCAGGGTGGTGCACGGCTACCTGCCGATGTGCGCGACTCCCTGGCGCCGCTGTATGGCAACGATCTCACCGACGTGCGTATTCACCACGATGCAACCAGCCATGCCGCGGCGAGTGAGGTGAGTGCGCGCGCGTTCACGCTGGGTCAGCACATCCATTTCGGTGCGGGGCAGTGGCGGCCGCAGGATCGCGAGGGTCGGCACCTGATTGCCCACGAGCTTGGTCATGCCCTGCAACAGCGCGGCCTCAGTGAGGGTGGCACTGGCACTGCCGGTATCGATGCCGCCGACTCGCCTCTGGAGCGCGAGGCTGACCAGGCGGCCGATGCGGCGCTGGCAGGGCGCTCAGTTCGCATCCGGCCTGGTACGGCAAACGGCTTGCATGCAAAGCGGTTGCAGCGCGAGGCCATACCGGGAAGCGCGGGTATCGGCAGTGCAGCTGGCGGCAGCGAAGCGGAAAGCATAAAGCGCCAAGTCGACCCGAACACCACCGTGCAGATCAAGCGCACAGTGACCGAGCGGCCATGCAGCTCCGAACCGGCCACGATGAATGAAACGCCAAGCGACAAGATCTTTTACTGGGACCGGGATGCGAATGCCATCGGCATGCATTACAGCGTCTGCAATGGGCGGGTGAAGCTCAGCAGCAAGAGCGAGATCAGCTATGACAAGGTGGTTGACTCGGCGAAAGGGTTGCTGACCACGTTGCAGGGCAATCCTGCGCTCGGTAACAACCTCGGTTCGCTGCTCGAGAACAGACTGGATCAGGCGACGATCCGCGGGTCCGGCGACATCACCCTGACGGTGGATGGCATCTTGCAGGCTTCTATCCAGAGCAACTCCACGGTCGGCACGGCTGGCCAGAAATTCAATGTGCGCGGCGTTCTCAAGATCACGCCGCAAGGCGTGAGTTTCACCGTGACGGGCGGCGTCGACTTCAGCAAGACGCCATTGCAGTCGAGCACGACCTACACGCTAGAGGGCAAGGCTGCGACGGAGCACTTCGCGGTCAGTCTGCGCTACGAGCAGATTGATACCTCGCGGGCAAACGGGCCGTCCAGCAGCAAGGGACAGGTGGTCGGCGGAATGGATATTCCGTTACCCGATGTCGGTCCACTGAAAGATGTGACGCTCGGCCCAACGATCACGGTGCCGACGGAGGGCGGACCTCCAGTCATCGGAGGCGGGATCAAGGGTCACTTCGGCGGTCCCGACGAGACCCCTACCGTGCACTGCTATCGTTGCGATTGCCCGCCGCCGCTGCCCACGTACAGCTGCACCAGGGACGTCGAGGCGCACGATCGACCGATCGAGAAGGAGCCTGCAAAAAACCAGACCACCCGGCTGCTCTACCGCTACAACAGCACAACGCCTGCCGACAAGGACGCGTTCACTGGCAGCGTGGGTGCCATCGCCGGCATGGTTGGGCAGGGCTTCAGTGTGGAACACATCTGGGGTTATGCGTCGCCTGAAGGTTCGCTTGACGCGCCCAAACAGCCCGTCGCCGGCTTCAAGGGCAATATCGAGTTGAGCAAGCGGCGCGCTGACGACGCGCGCACGAAGATCGCGAAGCGGGCGCCGGGCGCCACCTTGCCCGAGGCCGAGGGCAAGGGAGAGCAGCTTGGCGACCTGGATGGCAGCGGCGATACCGCGGACAACGAGCTGACCTCGCGTCTGGCGGCGTTGCTGACGCCGCTGAGTGATGAAAAGCGACTGGATACGCTGGGCGTCGACGACGCGGTGCGCAATGCCCCCGAGCAGCGGCACAAGGCACTGGCCGACATCCGGGCCTTCGTCGATGGCAGCGATGCCGACGGGCTGAAGCTTGCCACTCGTCCGCGCTGGGAAAAGGTGTTCCCGTTTCTCCGTCGCGTCGAAGTGCTGCTACACAAGGACAAGGTCATGGGCAAGGAACCAGTGCCGACAAGTTCGAAGGCGGGCTGCGATGAGAGTGACGTCAGCTACGCGAAGGCGAACATGTCGCCCCTGCCGGCGCAGCGGCGTCTCCCGCAGGAACAGTGTGGGAAGTGATGATCGATATGCCATGCGGATTGACGGGATTCAATCGATGGCCGATGGCGTGCAAGCAGTTGGGTCAGTGGAGAGATAGCGATGGATACCTTGCGCAAGGGCGATCAGGGACCACAGGTGAAGCAGCTACAACAGCTGCTGGTACAGCGCGGCTACGCCGCCGACGTCGACGGTACGTTCGACACCAAGATCTGGCAGGCGGTGCGCGCGTTCCAGACACAGAACCTCGACCAGCACGGTCAGCCGCTGGTCGTCGACGGCGCGGCCGGGCCGTTGACGTGGTGGAGCCTGCAGAACCCGAAGCCCTTCATCCAGCCGCCGACCGCGGTCGACTACACGACGCTGCCGGCGAGCGGCGGTAGCGGCCGTGGCCGCGCCGCGCTCGCTGCGGCGATCGGCGAGCTGAAGGCGAACGCGGGGGAGATCGGTGGCGACAACTGCGGCCCATTCGTGCGCAAGTATCTGGCGCCGGCCGGACTCGACGAAGGCAATTCATGGTGCGCGTCCTTCGTCAGCTGGTGCTTTCTGCAGGCGGTGGGCGGCGACAAGTCGGCGATGCCATTTCCCTATGTCGCCAGTGCACGCGGCCTGCTGGCCGAGTTCAAGAAGAACGGGTGGTCATCCGCACCAGGCAGTGGTTACGTGCCGCAGACGGGCGACGTGGTGGTGTGGTGGCGGGTGAGCCTGGCCGGCTGGTTAGGCCACACCGGCCTGGTGCATTCGGTGCAGGACGGCATGTTGTACACGATCGAGGGCAACCGCAGCCCGCGCGTGCAAGGCTTCTCCTATGTGCTGAGCCGGATGGACAAACTGCTCGGCTACGGACACGTGCCATGAGCGCATTCCCCGGCTCCCCGCGCATCTTGAAGGGAGGCATCGTGCTGATCGACCCGAACAGCTCGGCGGTGCTGCGGGTGATCGCGTTGCAATACAACCCTGATTCACTGACCCGCTCGCTGCAAGTTCAGGCGCTCAGCGCGGATGGTGGCGACCGTTCGGAAGTGCTGCGCCTGAAAGGCCCGCCGGTGGAGACGCTGAAGCTGGAGGCGGAGATCGATGCCACCGACCAGCTGGAATTTCCCGAGCAGAACGCCGGCACCGTCGCATCAGGCATCTTCGCCCAGCTGGCCGCGCTGGAGACGATGCTGTATCCGACCAGCGGGCAACTGCGCGCGAACGACTTGCTGGCGCAGATCGGCACGCTGGAGATCGTGCCGATGGAGACGCCGCTGGCGCTGTTCGTGTGGAGCAAGACGCGCATCCTGCCGGTACGGATCACCGAGTTCAGCATCACCGAGGAGGCGTTCGACACGGCACTGAACCCGATTCGCGCCAAGGTCAGCCTCGGCCTGCGCGTGCTGTCGGTGGACGACGTACCGAGCGGCCACAAGGCAGCCAGCCTGTTCATGAATTACCTGCAGCAGAAGGAGCGCCTGGCCGGCAACAGCGCCAGCCAGCCGCTGTCTGCGCTGGGTATCACCGGAGTGCCGGGATGGACGTGATCTTTCCGCCAACCAGCCGTTACGCGCTGACACCGACAGCTACCTACGTGCGTGCCGATGGCACGTCGGTGACGTATATCAAACGCCGCTTCGTGCCAGCGCCGGAATCGCTCGCGCTGCTGCAGTGGCATCAAGTCGTGCAAGGCGAGCGGCTGGACAACATCACCGCCAGGTATCTCGGCGATCCCGAGCAGTTTTGGCGGCTGTGCGATGCGAATCGCGCACTGCGTCCGCAGGAGCTGACCGAGACGATCGGCAAGCAGTTGCGCATCACCTTGCCCGAAGGCATACCGGGGGTGCCGCATGCTTGAAGGTGTGCACCTGACTTTGCTGGTCGGCCCGGTGGTGCCGGTGCCGGTGCCGCAATTCGTGCTCGACGCGCTGACCCAGATCGAGGTGGTTGCGCCGGACGAGGCCGCAGGCGCGTTTACCCTGCAGTTCACGCTAAGCGTGCAATCGCCGCTGCACACGCTGTTTCTACTCAGCGGCGGCGGCGTGGTGCCGCTGCTACGGGTGATCATCGTCGCCACCGTGAACGGCACACCGCAGGTGCTGATTGATGGTGTGGTGACGAAAACCGAGGTGATGCCGGGTGCGGATCAGCGCCACACTACCTTGCAGGTCACCGGCGACGATCTGACGGCGGTGATGCAGAAGCTGGAGTTCTCTGGTCTGCCGGGCCTGCCATATCCGGCGATGCCGGCCGAGGCGATCGTGGCGCTGCTGCTGGCGAAGTACGCCTTCCTCGGCATCGTGCCGCTGGTGATTCCCAGCATCGCGATCGATGTGCCGATCCCGACCCATCGCATTCCGACCCAGCAGGGCAGCGACCTGGAGTACATCCGTCTGCTGGCCGCGCGCGTCGGCTACGTGTTCTATCTCGATCCGGGTCCGGCGCCGGGCATGAGCATCGCGTACTGGGGGCCGAAGGTGAAAGTCGGCATCCCGCAGCCCGCGCTGAACGCGGACATGGACGCGGCCAGCAACGTCGAGCAGCTCAGCTTCAGCTACAACGCCAATGCGCGCAGCCTGCCGGTCGTGTACATCCAGAACGAGCAGACCAAGGTGCCGCTGCCGCTGCCGATTCCGGATATCGGCCCGCTCAATCCGCCGCTGGGCCTGATCGATCCGCCGCCGCAGCAGTTCAATCCGCTGCCGGAGACGGCGAAGTATTCGCCCCAGCGCGCGATGCTGCTGGGCATGGCCGAAGCGGCGAAGTCGGCCGACACCGTGACCGGCCAGGGCAGCCTCGACGTCACCCGTTACGGCCGCGTACTGCAGCCGCGCCAGCTGGTCGGCGTGCGCGGCGTCGGCCCCGCGTTCGACGGCCTGCACTACGTCAGCCAGGTCCGCCACACGATCAAGCGCGGGCAATACAAGCAGAGCTTCCAGCTGTCGCGCAAGGGCCTCGTCTCCACCGTGCCGCTGGTGCTGCCATGAACAGGTTCTACGGCAAGTATCGCGGCACCGTGGTGCAGAACGTGGACCCGGAACAGCGCGGCCGTATCCAGGCGCTGGTGCCGGATGTGTCCGGCCTGCTGCCGTCGAACTGGGCGATGCCGTGCGTGCCGTTCGCCGGCAAGCAGAGCGGCGTCTACGTGGTGCCGCAGATCGGCGCGGGCGTATGGATCGAGTTCGAGCAGGGCGATCCGGACTATCCGATCTGGGTCGGCTGCTTCTGGGGCAGCGCGTCGTTGCCGATCCGCACCGGACGGCTGCCCGCGAACCCGGAGAGGTGGTCGAGGTCCTCCTCGCGGAGCTCCCGCGAGCCGTCCACCCGGTACATGAGGTTGAGCGCGCCGCTGCCGTCCCCCTCGTGGATCCGCTCCTCGAGCCAGCGCATGAAGGCCCCCGCCTCGCGGGTGAAGCCCAGCCGCATCAGGGCGTAGAGGGTGAAGGCCGCATCGCGCAGCCAGGTGTAGCGGTAGTCCCAGTTGCGCTGGCGCGCTGGTGGTGACCTAAGGAGGTGTGTGATGCCGGGTTTCCTGATCCATGTTGGTGCCAGCGTGCTCTGCGCGCATGCCGGACAGGCGCAGGCCACCGCGCCGAATCCGCGGGTCACAGTCAGCGGCCAGCCCACGGTGACGCTGGCTGCGCCATGGCTGGTCGCCGGCTGTGCGCTGCCTCCACCGCCGGGCGCGAACGGACCGTGCATCAGCGCGCAATTCGTCACCGCTGCCACGCGGGTGACTTCCAGCGGCCAGCCGCTGCTGCTGTTCGACAGCCAGGCGATCTGCGCGCCGACCGGCACGCCGCTGTTGATCGTCGCCAGCCAGACCCGCGTCAGCGCGATGTGAGGACGTCATGAACGCAACGCTCGACATCGACTATCCGTTCCATTTCGACCCGCGCGGCAGGACTGCCGAGACCGACGATGACGACCATGTGCGCGACATGATCGAGCAGCTCTTGTTCACCAATCCGGGCGAGCGCGTCAACCGACCGGATTTCGGCAGCGGTCTGTTGCAGATGGTGTTCGCGCCGAACAGCCCGGAGCTGGCGGCCGCACTGCAGTTCACCCTGCAAGCGGCGCTGCAGCGCTGGCTCGGGGATGTGATCAACGTGGGTGCGCTTGAGGTCAGCAGCGATGACGCGACGCTCACCGTCGATCTCAGCTACACCGTACTGGCGACCGGCGACACGCGCCGCGTCAGCTTCACGCGGAGCGTGTCGTGAGTACGGCAACTCCTGCCGTCAGCCTCGGCCCGGTCGGTTGCGCACCGCTGCCGCTGTGCAGCGCGCCGGCGCGGCGCGAGCGGTTGCGTAGATCCGGCACTCTCAACGGCATCGACTATGTCGAGGTCGGCAACGATGGCGTGAGTCTGTGCGTGCATCTGTTCGGCGCGATTCCAGTGGGGCTGGGCGTGGCCAATGTGCGGGTGAGCGGCGGCGACCGCATCACCGGTCTGCGCGCGCTCAGCGTCAACGTCGAGGACGAGCCCGATCTGCACGACGATGCCTGCCTGCGCGTGGTGCTGGACCGCGAAGGCGACCACACCGCGTATTGCCTGTGCCTGGTGGATGCGTCTTCCGGCAACGAACCGGCGAGATGGCTGGCGTACCCGGGCTTCGATCCGCGATATGCCTGCGCCACGCTGCGGATTCGCCTGGACTGCGCGAACGCACTGGATTGTGCGGAGGAACCACCCTGCGTGCAGCCAGCAACCGCCCCGCCGGAGATCAACTATCTGGCCAAGGACTACCAGAGCTTCCGGCAACTGTTGTTGGACCGCATGTCGCTCACCATGCCGGCATGGCAGGAGCGCCACGTGCCGGATCTCGGCATCGCCCTGGTCGAGGCGCTGGCCTATACGGCCGACTATCTCAGCTACTACCAGGACGCTATCGCCACCGAGGCGTACCTCGGTACCGCGCGACGGCGCATCTCGGTGCGCCGGCATGCACGGCTGGTCGACTACCGCATGCACGAAGGCTGCAACGCGCGTGCGCTCGTCGCGCTGGACTATGCCGGCGACGACGACCTGCCATTGGCGCTGGACAACCTGTTGCTGCTGGTGCCGCCAGCGCGTCCGAGCGGCGCGCCGCCGGGCGTCATCGATGCGGCTGCGCTGGAAGCGGCGCGCGCGCAGGGCGCCTTGATCTTCGAGCCGATGCCGCTGGATGGCATGACCATATTCAACGTGGTCGCCGCGCACAGTGCGATCCATCTGTACACCTGGGGCGACGAGATGTGCTGCCTGTCGCGTGGCAGTACGCGCGCCACCTTGGTCGATACGCCGCCGCGATCACCTCCGCCGCCGCCCGCGCCGAACGCTCCGGTGCCGAACATTGCCGGCCCGATGCCGACTGCCGCCACAGCACCGCCGCGCGCGCTCAAACTGGCGGTCGGCGACCTGCTGATCTTCGAGGAAGTGCTGGGGCCGCAGACCGGCAATCCGGCTGATGCCGATCCGATGCATCGACATGCGGTGCGGCTGACGGACGTCCAGACGTCCGTCGATCCGCTCGACGGGACCTTGCTGCTGGATGTCGCCTGGGATCCCTGCGACGCGCTGCCGTTCGACTTGTGCCTGTCGGTGCGCGCGCCATCGCCGGATTGCGCGTGGCTGCATGATGTGAGCCTGGCCCGCGGGAATGTGCTGCTGGTTGATCATGGCGAGCATGTACGCGGGCAGTGCAACTGCGCGCCGCTGTGCGCGCCGGCTGGCGCTGATGGCGACTATCCCGGGCTGACTGCCGCGCTGGCCGAAGTGCCGGACGCCTGCACGCGCTGCGAGGCCCTGCCCGAGGATTGCTGGCTGGTGCCCGGCAGCGCGCAGTACGGCTGCTGCCGCTGCGAGGGCGCGGTGCAGGACGTGCGGCGCCCGCCTTCCGCCACCGGCCACGTGTTGCCGGATACGGCGCTGACTTGGGCCGAACCGCTGCCGCTCGACGCGCCGGTATGCCTGCTGTTCGCTCGCGACCCGCGGTTGGCCTTGCCGCAAGTGAGCGTCTACGGTGGTCGGCTCGACGCGGTGCTGGTCGCTGGCACACCGGATCCGCGCTGGCAGTGGCAGCCGGTCTATGATCTTCTCGAGAGTGGGCCGGACGACCGCCACGTCGTGGTCGAGATCGACGACGATGGCGCCGCGCACCTGCGCTTCGGCGACGGCGTGCTGGGCGCGCAGCCACAGGCCGGCGACTTCTTCCGTGCCGCCTCGCGCATTGGCAACGGCAGCGTCGGCAATGTGGGGCGCGACAGCATCGTGTGGCTGGCGCTGAAGTCCGGTGCCCTGTCCGCCGACCTCAAGCCGCGCAATCCGCTGCCGGCTGCGGGCGGCACCGAGCCGGAAAGTACGGCCGAAGTGAAGTTGTATGCGCCCGGTGCATTCCGGGCGACGCCACTGCGCGCGATCATCGCCGACGATTACGCGATGTTTGCCGCGCAGGCGCCGGAGCTGCAAGGCGCCGCCGCCGCGCTCGAATGGAGCGGCAGTTGGTACGCGGCCGACGTGGTGGTCGATCCGTTGGGCCGCGAGACGCTGCCGACTGGGCTGGCGCAGGAAATCAGGACGCAACTGGAACGTTACCGCCGCATCGGTCACGACGTCGAGGTGCGTGCGGCCTGCTACGTGCCCTTGCTGATCGAGCTGTTCGTCTGCGTGCTGGCGGACTTTCTGCAGGCCCAGGTCAAGGCCGAGCTGCACGATCGGCTCAGTGCCGGCCTGCGCCGCGACGGCGCCCCCGGCTTCTTCCATCCGGATCGCCTGCGCCTCGGCGCGCCGATATACGTCAGCGCGTTGCTGGCCGAAGCACAGGCGATCACCGGCGTGGCGCATGTCGAGGTCACCACGCTGGCCCGCGCCGACGGCGGCTTGAGCGGCGAGGTTCCGGCCGATGGCGTGCTGCACATCGCCGCGCGTGAGATCGCGCAGGTCGACAACGACCCGGATCATCCCGACCACGGAAGCATCGCGTTTACGCTCGGAGGTGGCCGATGAGCTGCTGTAGCGCTTGTGGCAAGCATGCTTGCGCCTGTGGTTGCGGGGCGATCGCCGGCACGCCGTTGCCGCTGTACAACCGGCCCGGGCTGGACAGCCTCACGTATCGCGTGGGCACGTATGCGGACTTCCGCGCCACCATGCAAGACGACCTCAGCGACGCTGCGCTGCGGGCCCTGGCCGGCTTGCGCACGCGCGCGAGCGACGATCCGTCGATGGCCTTGCTCGACGCCTGGGCAGTCACCGCCGACGTGCTCAGCTTCTATACCGAGCGCATCGCCAACGAAGGCTACCTGCGCACCGCCACCGAGCGGCGCTCGGTGCTGGAACTGGCACGGCTGGTCGATTACCGGCTGCGCCCGGGCGTGGCCGCCAGCGTCTATCTCGCCTACACCGTGGAGAAGGACTCGCCGCCGGTGACGATCCGGACCGGCGCGGCCGCGCAGTCGATTCCCGCCCCCGGCGAGCAGATGCAGACCTTCGAGACCGCCGAGCCGCTGGACGCACGCTTTGAATGGAACGCGCTTCAGCCGCGGCTGACGCGGCCGCCGGACATCTCGCTGGACAATGTCGCCAGCCTTGGCGAGCTGTGGGTCGCGAGCACCGCCACCAACCTCAAGCTCAACGACCGGCTGTTGTTCCTGTTCGGCGATCTCGCCACTGGCACGCAGGCGATCCGCCTGGTGCGGTCGGTCGAGGTGCAGCAGGCGGGCCAGCGCAGCAAGGTCGTGCTGCAGCCGCTGGATGCCGCAACGGTGCAGATCGTGGCGGCGGCGAATGTGGCCATCAGCAACCTGAGCGCATCGAGTGCCGGTCCCAACCGTGAGGAATGGCTGCAGGCAATCGAGAGCGTGCGGCAGACCTTGTTGCTGGGCGGTGACAACGGCAGAAGTTACGACAAACTGATGGGGCCGCCGTTCGGCAACGACCAGCCGCCCAGCGGGCCGCCTGCGATCGACACGTTCGAGAACGCCGTGGCTGCGGCGTTCGGGATCACGTCGCCACCCACGGGCACATTCACCAGTTTCGGCGCCTTGTTCGGCGCGCTGACGCTCAACCCGACCCTGCAACCGGCCAGCAGTTTGCGCCTGTCGCGCAGCGTGGCCACTGCGCTGGGCGCGGCGAGCGACACGCGTCCGCAACTGCTGCTTAACTTCGCGCCGCGGCTGATCGATACGTTGTACCGCGCCTGGACCAGCGTGCCGCAAGGCCAACCTTCGCCGGCGCTGCGCGGTGTATACGCGATGCGTCTGAGCGTGCCGCTGTTCGGCTACAACGCGCCGAAAAAAATCATCGTCACGCAGACGTGGAACACGACCAGCGAGGGCTGGGTATCGACCACCAGCATCAGCCCGACCGATCTGCCGCCGGACGGGGAGGAACCCGATGTGCTATCGCTGGACAATGGCTACGACGGCGTGACCGCTGGGAGCTATGTGGTGATCCAACGCAAGGGCGCATCGGTACCGACGGTAGCGCAAGTAGGAAACGTGCAGATCCGCCCGCGGACGAATTACGGCATCAGTGGCAAGACCACTGCGATCACCTTGGCCAATCCTGATCCGGAGCAACCGATTTGGGATTTTCCGGCCGGTGCCGACATTGATGCGCTGCGCGCTACTCAAATTTACGCGCAGAGCGAGCTGCAGCAACTGGCCGACCTGGTGATCGCCGACACAGTGGGCGCCGCGGCGGCGAGCGACACTTCGCCGCGAACCACATCGGACAGTGCGACCCAGCTCACGCTGGACAGCGCTGTCGACGGCCTCAAGACCGGCCGCTGGGTGATCGTCGAGGGCCAGCGTACCGACGTGCCAGGCACCGACGCGGTGACCGCCGCCGAGCTGGTGATGCTGGCCGCGGTGGAACAGGGCACGAATGCGCAACTGCCTGGCGACACCGTGCACAGCACCTTGCTGTTCGCGAACCATGGGCTGGCCTACAGCTACCGCCGCGACAGTGTTTCGGTTTACGCCAACGTGGTGCGCGCGACCCATGGCCAGACCCGCAACGAGGTAGTCGGCAGCGGCCACGGCGCGCTGGCGATGCAGGCATTCGCACTGAAGCAGAAGCCGCTGACCCATGTGTCCGCGTCCACCGTCGATGGCGTGCAGAGCACGCTCAGCGTACGTGTCAACGACGTGCAGTGGCACGAGACGCGCAATCTCGCCTTCGTCGGCGCCAACAATCGCAGCTTCGTCACCGCCACCGACGACAGCGGCACCACCTCGGTGCGCTTCGGCGATGGTGCGCACGGTGCCCGCCTTCCCACCGGCGTGGAGAACATCAAGGCGAACTACCGCAATGGCATCGGCACGCCGGGCAACGTGGTGGCGCAGCAGATCAGCCTGCTGGCGACCAAGCCGCTGGGCGTGAAGGCGGTGATCAATCCGCTGCGCGCTTCCGGTGGCGCCGATGCCGAAACGCGCGACCAGGCGCGGCGCAACGTGCCGCTGGCGGTGCTGGCGCTGGATCGGTTGGTGTCGGTGCCCGACTACGCCGACTTCGCGCGCACCTTCGGCGGCGTCGGCAAGGCGGCGGCGATCAAGCTCGGCAACCTGGTGCAGGTCACCATCGCCGGCGCTGACGACGCGCCGATCGATCCCACGTCGGATCTTTATCGCAACCTGATGCAAGCTCTGCAGACCTACGGCGATCCGTCGCTGCCGCTGCGGTTGGACGTGCGCGAGCTGCTGACCCTGACTGTGAGTGCGAAGGTCGGCCTGCTGCCGGATTACGCCTGGGAATCGGTGGAGCCGGTGCTACGTGCGGCGCTGCTCGATACGTTCGGCTTCGAGCGGCGCGCACTGGCGCAGGACGTCTACCTCAGCGCGATCGTTGCCTGCATGCAGGCGGTGCGCGGCGTGGCCTGGGTCGACGTGGATGCGTTCGGCAGTCTCGACGAGGCGACCGTGCTGGCCGGTTTCGGCGACGACCACGCGAAGGGCAAGGGCCAAGATGACGGCGGCCTGCTGCGGTCGCCGCAGGCCGCACCGGCACCGAGTTCAGCCATTCCGCCGCGCGTGCTTGTGTTGCCTGCACGCTATGACAGCGACGGCCAGCTGCGTCCGGCGCAGCTTGCTTACCTGCCGTCGAATGTTCCCGACACGCTGCTGCTGCAGGAGGCCACGCCATGAGCGCGCAAGCTGCAGGAGGCCACGCCGTGAGCGCGCAAGCGGATCGGCTGTACGACCTGCTGCCGGTGGTCTACCGCATGCGCGACGCTGACCAGGGCTACCCGCTGCGCGATTTCCTGCGTGTGCTGGCGAGCCAGGCCAACGTGCTTGAGCAGGACATCGCGCGGCTGTATGACAACTGGTTCATCGAGACCTGCGACGACTGGGTGGTGCCGTACATCGGCGACCTGCTCGGCTACACGTTGCTGCCGGAAGCGGCCACGTTGGATGCGGGGAATGGGGCCTGCCACAGCGGGCTCGGCCACGTGCTGGCGCCGCGTGCCGACGTCGCCAATACGATCGATGCGCGCCGGCGCAAAGGCACGCTTTCGCTGCTTGAGGATCTGGCCCGCGACGCAGCCGACTGGCCGGCGCGTGTGGTGGAGTTCTATCGCCGGCTGGGCTGGATGCAGCATCTCGACCACCATCATCCGCGCCGCGGTGGCACCGCCGATCTGCACGATCCGGGTCGGCTGCAGCGGCTCGCCTGGGCCGATGGCGCGTTCGACCCGTTTGCGCACAGCGGCGATGTGCGGCGCATGGGCAGTGCGCATCGGCGCGGCCGCTACGGCATTCCCGACGTCGGCGTGTTCGCGTTCCGCTTGCGCAGCTATCCGGTGACCACCACGCCGGCGTACTGCGTGGAGGAATTCGGACCGCACTGTTTCACCTTCAGCATCCTAGGCAACGACACGCCGCTGTTCCAGCGTCCGGTCGAGGAACCCGCGCCCACCCATATTGCCGAGGAAATCAATCTACCGGTGCCATTGCGACGCTACCGCTTCGCCGAGCGCGGGCCGCAGGCCGATTACGCCAGCGTATCCGACGCGCTCTACGGCGCCGGTCGCAGTGTGCAGATATGGGCGCCGGATTGGCCGGCGAAAGCGCAGGGCGTACCGCTGCCACGCGAGGTGCTGATCCCGGCCGACTTGTCGCTCTGGCGCTACCAGGTGCCGCGCGGCAAGGTCGCGGTCGATCCCGAACTTGGGCGTTTGATGTTCCCGGCCAACCAGCGGCCCAAGCGCGGTGTATGGGTGTCCTACCAGTACGGCTTCGCCGCGAATCTTGGCGGCGGCGAGTACGCGCGGCTGACGCCGGAACTGGAGCACGCGACGCGCTACATCGTGCACGCGGCGCTGCCGGGCGCCGGGACGTCGGCAACCTGGCCCGCCGGTCACTTCGGCAGCATCGCCGACGCGCTGGCCGCGTGGGCGCAAGCGAAGGCCGCCGTGCAGCCCCCACACGCGCTGATCATCGAACTGGCCGAGAGTGGGGTGTATGAGGGCAGCCTCGACCTGCAGCTGGGCGCCGGCGAGGCGATCCAGCTGCGCGCCGCCGAACGCACGCGGCCGATCCTGCGCCTGCTCGACGTGCGCGCCAGTCAGCCCGATGCGCTCAGCATCGGCGGGCAGGCCGGCAGCCGCGTGCTGCTCGATGGTTTGCTGGTGGTCGGGCGCGGCATCGAGGTCCAGGGCCCGAACGATGATGGCGAGGGTCCACCGCCGCCTGACGACCTGTGCGAACTGGTGATTCGACACTGCACCCTGGTGCCGGGTTGGGCGCTGCATTGCAATTGCGATCCGAAGCGTCCCGGTGAGCCGAGCATCACGCTCGACAGCACGCGAGCTTCGTTGCGCGTCGAGCACAGCATCCTCGGCGCAATCTCGGTGATCAGCCCGTTGCGCCGCGGCGATCCGCCGCCCCTGCAACTGTGCGACAGCGTCATCGATGCCACCGGCCTCGAACGGGTCGCGCTGGGTGCGCCAGACGAGGTGGTGGCCTATGTGGAGGCGAGTTTCAGCCGCTGCACCGTGATCGGCGAGGTGCAGGCGCACAGTGTGGCGCTGGCCGCAGACTCGATCTTTGCCAGTGTGCTGCGCGTGTTGCGGCGCCAGTCCGGCTGCGTGCGCTTCTGCTACGTATCCGACGGTTCGCGCACCCCGCGTCGTTTCCATTGCCAGCCCGATCTCGCGCTGGCTGCGGCCGCCGCCGCCGACCCGGGCGCGCGAGCGCGCGAGCGGCTGCGGGTGGTGCCGCAGTTCCGCAGTTTGCGCTACCCCTCGCCGCACTATCTGTGCCTGGCCGATGCCTGCTGCGCCGAGATTCGCTGCGGTGCGTCCGACCGTTCGGCGATGGGCATCTACCACGACCTGTACGAACCGCAGCGTGAGGCGAATCTCGCGGCGCGGCTGGCCGAGTACGTTCCGGCGGGCACGGATGCCGGCATCTTGTTCTCAACCTAGGAAATCGACATGAAAGGCGACTTCGCACGCGTCACCTTCGATCCGACCCGGCACTACAGCCAGGTACTCCAGCAGCAGGGGCGCGTTCTGCTGGATGCGGACTGGAACGAGCAGGGACACATCCAGCTGCATCTGTTGCACACGTTGATCAGGGATCTGGTCGGTCCGTGCTGGGCGGTCGGCAACGGCTTCGACCTGATCCGCTCGAGCACCGATGCCAACGGTGCGGCCAAGCCGCTGCCGCTGACCGACTGGCAACTGGCGCCGGGACATTTCTATGTGGACGGCATCCTGTGCGAGAACGACGCATGGGTGACGCTGTCCGCCCAGCCGTATCGACCGACGCTCGATTACGGCATCGGCGGCGCCACCAGCGGTTTCGAGAATCCCCCGACCAGCTATGCGTTGTACCTCGATGTGTGGGAGCGGCATGTGTCCGCGGTGGAAGCGCCAGCGATCGACGACGCGGCTCTGAATGGCGTCGACACTTGTTCTCGCGCCGAGGTGGTATGGCAACTGCGCATGCTCAACCAGACCCAGGCTGACCAGCAACTCGAAGGCATCACCGCCGCGCTCAATGTGCGCCTGCAGGCCAGCCCGGATACGACCGCACAGGCCGCGATCAATCAGCAGCTCATCGACGTCCGCACGCTGCGCGAAGGCATCGCCGGTAGCGCCAGCGGCAGCGGCAACGCCGACCCGTGTGCGATGGTGCGCCAGCTACTGGACGCGCGCAGCACGTGGGCGCTGCCGCACCTGAGCGCGCAGCTGGGGCCGATCGAGTCCGACAGCGATCCGTGTGTGATCGCCGCCGATGCCGGTTACCGGGGCCGCGAGAACCAGCTGTACCGGGTCGAGATCCACCAGGGCGGTCCCGCTGGCGCCGCCAGTTTCAAGTGGTCGCGCGAGAACGGCTCGGTGATCTTCCCGGTCGTCAGCAGTGTGCTCGGCGCCGCGGCCAGCGATGGCAGCGCGCAGGTGACGGTGACCCTGGCGCGGCCCGGTCGAGACTCCCGGCTTGGTCTGGCGATCAACGACTGGGTCGAACTGGTCGACGACGATTACACGCTGGCGCAGCGTGCCTATCCGTTGTTGCAGGTGATCGCCGTCGATGGGGCCGATGGCAGCGTCACCCTGAGCGTGCCGAAAAACGTCCCGCCGTACCAGGCCGCCAGCGATCCGCGCAAGCATCCCCTGTTGCGGCGTTGGGACCAGTCGGCAGCGCCCAGCGGGCAGGGCGTGGTGGCCGTGGCCGAGGGCACGCCGGTTACCCTGGAAGACGGCATCCAGGTCAGCTTCTCGGCGGGTGGGATGTACGCCACCGGAGACTACTGGCTGATCCCCGCGCGGGTAGGCGGCAACGGCCTGCCGGACTGGCCGTCCGTGACCGCGGCAGATGGCAGTACTGCCGCTGCGGCTTTGCCGCCGCGTGGTTTGCATCACTATGCGGTGCTCGGGGTGACCAATGACGACGGCAACTATCAGAACTGCTGCTGTCGCTTCGATTCGCTGTGCGCGCTGCTGCACAATGGTGCCATCGGCGTCGTCACGCCGCCGACGGTGGCCGGCGCGAAGGCGGTTGCAGTGCCGGCCAAGGCGAAGACAGTCCGCAAGACCGCCAAGGCAACCAAGGTCACGAGCAAAGGCCCGCCGCCGGCGAAGTGAAGGCGGTTTGGTTGCGACAAGGGTGGAGTGGTGTCGGGAGGATCGGTTCCTGCTCGCAGCACTTTCGATAACTCGTGGTCTCGTGACCGGGGTTGGGGCGGTGACGGTGAGCTCCGCGCGCAACGAAAATGTGGCGGCGTCACATTGATGGACGGGGAAATGCAAAGCTGCGGTTTCCGATCCAGATCGAATTCCATGCTCCCGGGCCGCCGATCGGGCCGCTGTCATGGCGCGAGTTCGTCGGCTGTGAGCTGCTTCGATTTTCGTGGTCCGCCTCGCCGGCCGAGGCGCGACCGCAAGTGCCGCAGACGGGTTGAGCCCCCGTTGAAGCGTGCCATCGGCGACAATGGCGACGCCATGACTCGCCATTCCCCCCACCCCGAGGCCGCCAGTTCGACCTGGCAGCTTTCCGTTGCGCCGATGATGGACTGGACCGATCGGCACTGCCGCTATTTTCATCGGTTGCTGTCGCCGCGGGCACGCCTGTACACCGAGATGGTGACCAGTGCCGCGCTGGTGCGCGGCGGCCAGCGGCGCCTGCTTGAGCACAGCCAGCAGGAACATCCGGTGGCTCTGCAACTGGGCGGCAGCGATCCGCAGGAGCTGGCGCAGGCGGCACGTTTGGGTGCGGAGGCGGGCTACGACGAGATCAACCTCAACGTCGGCTGCCCGTCGGACCGGGTCCAGTCGGGCCGTTTCGGCGCCTGCCTGATGCGCGAGCCGGCGCTGGTCGGTGATTGCGTCAAGGCGATGCGCGCCGCGGTGGGCATTCCGGTGACGGTGAAGTGCCGTATCGGTGTGGACGACCAGGACGACTACGCCGGCCTGCAGCATTTCACCGAGACCATGCTGGAAGCGGGCGTCGGGGTGCTGGCCGTGCATGCGCGCAAGGCGTGGCTGCAGGGGCTGTCGCCGAAGGAGAACCGCGACATTCCGCCGCTGGACTACGCGCGGGTGTATCGCCTGAAGCGCGAGTTTCCCGAGTTGGTGGTAGTACTCAACGGCGGCATCACCACGGTCGGGCAGGTGCAGACGCATCTGGCCCATCTGGACGGGGTGATGCTGGGCCGCGCGGCATATCACGATCCATACCTGCTGGCCCGGTTGGAGCACGCGCTGTACAGCGAACCCCTGCCGGCGCGCGACGACGTGCTGTTGCGGATGCGCCCGTACATCGAGGCCGAGCTGGCGCGCGGCACCGCCATGAAGCACATCAGCCGACACCTGCTGGGGCTTTATCAGGGCGAACCGGGCGCCCGAGCGTTCCGGCGCACGATCAGCGAGGGCGCGCACCGGTCGGGTGCGGCCTGGGGGCTGCTGGAACAGGCGCAAGCCTCATGCCGGCTGGCCGCGTGACACAGGATGCCTGTCTGGCCCGTATTCAGGCCAGACCGCCTAGGCTGGGCGATCTGGCAGACGTCGGACAGGATATTCACGCATGATCAGGTACAAGGGCTTGTTGCTTGCCGCGCTGATCCCGCTCGCGGGAGCGGCTGCGGCGCAGTCGGCCAAGCCGGCGGTGACGCTGGATCAGGCCGTGCTCAAGGTGCAGCGCGATACCGGGGGCAAGGTACTCTCGGCCGAGTCGCGCGGAATTGGCCGTCGGGTGGAGTACCGGATCAAGGTGCTGTCCCCGAACGGCCATGTGAAGGTGATGGTGATTTCTTCCGAGGCGAGCAAGAATCCTCCGTCGGCCCAGTCACTCAAGAACCAGTCAACCAAGAATCCGCCCGGGCGGAACACGGGCAGCAAGGAGAAACATTGATATGCGCATCCTGTTGGTGGAGGACGAGGCGCCGTTGCGCGAGACGCTGGCGGCGCGACTGAAACGCGATGGCTTCGCCGTCGATGCGGCGCAGGACGGCGAGGAGGGCATCTATCTCGGCCGGGAAGTGCCGTTCGACCTGGCGATCATCGACTTGGGGCTGCCCAAAATGTCGGGCATGGATCTGGTCAAGGCCTTGCGCGAGGCCGGCCAGCGTTACCCGATCCTGATTCTTACGGCGCGCGGCAGTTGGCAGGACAAGGTCGAGGGGCTCAAGCACGGCGCCGACGATTACCTGGTCAAGCCGTTCCATGTCGAGGAGTTGCTGGCCCGCATCAACGCGCTGGTGCGCCGTGCCAGCGGCTGGTCCAAGCCGATCCTGGCCTGCGGCATGATCAAGCTGGACACGACCGCGCAGACGGTGACGGTGGAAGGCAAGCTGGTCGACCTCACCAGCTATGAATACAAGGTCCTGGAATACCTGATGCTGCATGCCGGCGAGCTGGTCTCCAAGGCCGACCTCACCGAGCACATCTACCAGCAGGACTTCGACCGCGATTCCAACGTGCTCGAAGTGTTCATCGGCCGGCTGCGGCGCAAGCTCGATCCGGAAGGTACCCTCAAACCCATCGAGACGGTACGTGGACGCGGATACCGCTTTGCCATCCCGCGCACCGACGGCGACGACGAATGAGTTGACGCCGCCGCGCCGCCCGCTGTCGCTGGCGGCGCGGGCGGCGATCGCCACCGGTTTCGTGCTGGCCGCTTTTCTCGGGCTGGTCGGGCTGACCCTGTCGCAGGCCAACAAGGAGCGCGCACTCAGCGCGCTGCACGATCGTCTGCAGAATTTCGCGATCGCCTACATCACCAATTTCGACGTGAACCGCTACGGCAGGATCCTGCCGCCGGATAACTCGCCGGACCCGAATTTCTCACGACCGGGCTCGGGTCTCTACGCGATCGCGGTGGGCGAGAAGGGCTTCCACTGGGAGTCGCCGTCAGCCATCGGGCGCGACTTCAGCTTTCTTGCGCCGCTGGCACCGGGCGCCAGCCGCTTCGTTGGTCCGATCGACACGCGGATGGGCCGCCTGTACTACTACAGCTACGGTGTGGCCTGGGATACCGAACACGGCAAGTCCGTGCGCTTCACCATCATGGTGGCGCAGACCGAGGATCAGCTCGAAGGCGGCAACGCCGCCTACCAGCGCGCGCTGGTGATCTGGCTGTCGGTGCTGGGCGTGATGTTGATCGTGCTGCAACTGCTGTTGCTGCGCTGGAGTCTCACGCCGTTGCGCAAAGTGGCCAGCGACGTGACCCGGGTCGAGCGCGGCGACAGCGAGCAACTGGACAGCCAGTATCCGATCGAACTGACCGGCCTGACCGAGCGGATCAATGCCTTCATCACCAACGAGCGCGAGCAGCGCACGCGCTACCGGCATACGCTGGCCGACCTGGCGCACAGCCTGAAGACGCCGCTGGCGGTGATCCGCTCGCAGCTGGAGTCGGCCGGCGTCGATGAAGTCGCACGGCGCAGCAGCCTGCTCGACCAGGTGCGCAGGATGAATGAGCTGGTCGCCTACCAACTCGCTCGCGCGGCTACTTCCGGCCGACAGACCTTTGCCAGCGCAGTGCCGGTGGCCACCCATGCCGAGGATCTGGTGCAGGGTCTGGAGAAGGTCTACGTCGGGAAGAACGTGCTGTGCGAATTCGATATCGAAGACGGGGCGGTGTTCTACGGGGAGCAGGGCGATTTGCTCGAATTGCTGGGCAACCTGCTGGAGAACGCGTTCAAGTGGGTCAACCACCGTGTGCTGCTGGTGGTGAAAATGCAGCCACAAGCCGGGCGTGCGCGCCCAGGTTTGCTGCTGTGCGTGGAGGACGATGGCCCGGGCATCCCCGCTGACAAGATCGAGAAGGTGCTGCAACGCGGCGTGCGTGGCGACGAGCGGGTGCAGGGCCACGGTATCGGGTTGTCGATCGTGCAGGACATCGTGCACGCCTATCAGGGCGAGCTGGTCGTTGATCGTTCGCCCGAGCTGGGTGGCGCGCGTTTCTGTGTGCGGCTTGCGGCGAGCTGAGCAAACATTTCAGCGGCGGCGGCCGGGGCGTGAAAACACTTGTGCGCCAGGGACAGCGCTGCCGGTTCGCACAAGCGTTGCTGCTGTTCGGGATGTCGCGGACGGGTCAGCGTGCAAGCGGCCAGCGCGCGTCGCCATGGCGGGCGGCCATCGACCCCTGTTCAACGCATGTCCGCACGGAGTGCCACCAACGACCCGGCTCGCGGCCGACTGCTTACTGGATCGATCCAGGCAGCAAGGACTGCCAGCCCAGATGCGGGCGCGCGACAGGGGCGGGCGCGGACGAAGCGGCGGCCGAACGATCATTGCCGTTGCGCGAAGTGCCGCTGGTCGCGCCGCTGCTGGCCGCGCCGTTGTTGTCGTGGCCCATTCGCGCGGCATCGCCGCCGGTACTGTCGCTGTCGTGCGAGGATCGACTGGACGCCGCTTGCGCCACCTGCTCCATCCCCTGGGAATCGAGGGTGGCGGCCGCCGCGGAGCCCATGACGGCAACGCACAAGACACAACCGAGGATTTGACGGGTGGCACGCATGGCAGTCGAACTCCCGGAGCTTGCGAGCGAAGGGGCTGATCGTCGCAGAAACAGGCAGGTAGTACCAGTGCTGCCGGCTCGGCAACACATGTCGCAGTGCAGCGTCGCGGACTAGAATTGGCGCATGCTTATCCACCCCGATGCGTCGCGACGCGAAGACGCCCGTGTACCGAGCACTCCCGCTCGCCAGCGCGAACCGATACAGCCCATGCCATTGCTGGCCTTGCTGGCTTCGGGCGAGCCGGTTTCCGAAGCGGCACTCGCCGCGCAGCTGGGGGTGACGCGCGCAGCCCTCAGGAAGCAGATCGAATCCTTGCGCGCGCGCGGCGTGCCGGTGCGATCGCGCGGCAGCGCCGGCTATCGTCTGCCGTGGCCGCTGCAGATGCTTGATGCCACGCGAATTCGTGCCGCGCTGTCGGCGCAATGCATGCGATCGCTGGGCCACCTGGAGGTTCATGGCGAGCTTGACTCCACGTCCAGCGAACTGCAGCGGCGGCTGGCCACCGCGGAGGATCTCAGCATGGTGCTGGCGGAGAGCCAGAGCGCCGGACGAGGCCGCCGCGGCCGCGGCTGGCTGTCGCCGCCAGGGCTGAACATCTACTTGTCCTGCCTGAAGCGCTTCGAGTCGGGCTTTGTGGGGTTGAGCGGGTTGTCGCTGGCGATGGGAGTGGTCGTGCTGCGCGCGCTGGACGAGCTGGGCATTCCCGGCGCTGGTCTGAAATGGCCGAACGACGTGCTGGCCGCGTGTGGCCGTGGCGTGCGCGGCAAGGTGGCCGGCATCCTGGTCGAACTCAGCGGCGAATCCCAAGGTCCATGTGCGGCGATCGTCGGCATCGGTCTCAATTTGCGCCTGACGCCGGCCCTTCAGCGCCAGGCCGGGCAACCGACCTGCGACCTTGCCAGCCTGTCCGCAGGCGTACCACCGGATCGCAACCGGGTGGCCGCTGCGTTGGTCGCCGCGCTGGTACGCGGCTTGCTCCAGTTCCAGTCCGAGGGATTTCCTGCCTTCGTGGACGATTACGCACGCCATGACTTGTTGCGCGGCGAGCCGCTGCAATTGAGCGGCGCGCTCGGTCCGCTCGAGGGTGTCGGTGCCGGGATTGACGCCCGTGGCGGCTTGAAGGTGCGCCTGTCCGACGGCAGCCTGCGCCACATCGACAGCGCCGACGTCACGGTGCGCCGACGTCACGGTACGACGCGTATGAGGCTGTTGCTGGATCTGGGCAATACACGGCTGAAATGGGCGTTGCAGGGCGCCGCCGCGGAATGGCTCGCGCACGGCGCGCTGGACTGGCAGGGAAACGTCGGCGAGGAGCTTGCCGAGGCCTGGATGGGCTTGCCCCGACCGCGGCAGGTGGTGGCCGCGTCAGTCGTTGACGGCGTGCGTGAACGGCGGATCGCCGAGGTCACCCAGCACGTGTTCGGATGTGCGCCGCACTGGCTGCGCACGCCGGTCAGCGCGTGCGGCGTGCGCAACGCGTACGCCGAGCCACAGCGACTGGGCGTGGATCGATTCCTGGCGATGGTGGCCGCGCACGCCGCACATCGCGCGCCGTGCATGCTGGTCAGTGCCGGCACCGCGCTGGCGCTGGATGCGATGGCGCACGACGGTCGTCATCTGGGCGGGTTGATCGCGCCGGGCGTGCGCCTGATGCAGCAATCGCTGCTGGATGCGACCGCGCTGGTGCGCCCGCAGCGTGCGGGCGACATCCTGGAGCTGGCGGACAACACCGCCGACGCGGTGACCTCCGGCTGCTGGCACGCGGCTGCCGCGTTGATCGAGCGCTTTCATGCGCGTGTGTTGCCGCGCCTCGGTGGCGCGGCGGTGTTGATCCTCAACGGCGGCGACGCGCAACAGCTCGCCGCGCTGCTGTCGCTGCCGCTGCAGCTGGCCGAGGACAGCGTCTTGCGCGGTCTGACGTTGTGGGCGGATGCGCACCTGCCGTCGTCGCCAAACGGCTAGAATGCTGGTGCCGTGCAACGCACTATCTGGAACTTGTGACGGCGCCATTTCCCGCCGTCCGGCATTGCTCGTCGTCGCCATCACCACGGTCATGCCTCCGCCCCGCGCCTTGACTGGCGAGAAATGGCGCGCGTGCCAATGTTTCCTCCCGTGCACGGCACTACACTGGGTCGGGTCGCGTTGATGGGGGTTCGATGTTCCTGCGTCTGCTGTTTGTCCTGCTGAGCGCGCTCAATATCGCGGTCGGGGCGTGGTTGCTGCTGGGTCAGCCCTACAGTCACGTCCGCGGCGTCACCGATCCCGAGGTGCCCGAATTGCACTTGCTGTCCGAAATGCCGGCCTCGGGAGACGCGTCATCCGCGCCCGATGCGCCGGCTGCGGGCGCGTCGTTCAACTACAGCTGCACGACGCTGGGGCCCTTCAGCACGCCGCAAGCTCTGCGCGACGCACGCCAGGCGCTGGCTTCCCGGGTCGCCCGCTTGCGTTCACGCCAGGAGCAAACCAGCCAACCCGGCGCCTGGTGGGTCCATTTGCCGGCGGCGGCCACCCGCGCTCAGGCTTTGGAGCAAGCCCGGCAGCTCGGCGCGCGGAACATCGACGATTATTTCGTGGTCGGGTCCGGCGATCAGGCCAACACGGTATCGCTTGGCTTGTTCCGGGACCAGGCAAACGCACGCAAACGGGTGAACGAGGTGGTTGCTGCCGGCTTCCCCGCGCGCATGAGCGAGCGCAGCGAAAACGTGCCCGAATACTGGCTGGACCTGATGGTTGCTGGTGGCAGTCACCTCGATTGGCGCAGATACGTCAGTGCCAGCGACGTGGGCTCGCACAGCGCCGCTTGTTTCTGAGCATCGTCGTTGGCGTGCCTGCTAGAATCTCCGACTCTTCGCCGGCATAGCTCAGTTGGTAGAGCAACTGATTTGTAATCAGTAGGTCCCGGGTTCGACTCCTGGTGCCGGCACCACTCAAGCGTCACGCAACATCACGGAATAGCATTGAAACCCCGTTCTCGCGGGGTTTTTCTTTGCTGCGTCCCGGCAGGGCGCGCCTGCCTGGAGGTGAAGATCCTCCGTCCTCCGGGCAAGGGGAAGGATCAGCGGAAGACAAGGGCATCTCAGGCGACTGGGTGTCTGGAGGAGGCTGGAAGCAAAACACTGGTCTCACGAACAGGCAGCGGATACGAGGTGGAACCTTGGGGTGAGGTAGCCTAAATTGCCCAAGCCCGCGATTTGCACAGACGACGTGACGTATATCCGACAGACCTAAGCGGGACGGCAGGTGCGTCATAGCCGGAGAGATCTCGCCGCATCCCTGACGAGCTGCGCATGAGGCGCGGCCGAATGCCGGAGGTGGCCCGAAGCGCGGCGGGCAGGACGCCCACCGTAAAGGGCGACGCTGCAAGGCGGAGCGAGAAGGCGGAAAATTGCTCCTGCATTTTCGCCCTTCGCGCCATCCATGGCGCTTTCAGCCGAGGCCATCGTAGGTGCGGTATGCCTGAAGCGCCGAATCTGTCACGAGCGGCGGGTCACGCGTGATCTCTGCGGGTGTTGGGCATGAGTTCCGACGCAAGCCGGGAGCCTGCGATCCGTACTGGAAGGACCCGTAGTCCGGAAGGTGATCCAGGCGTTCATGGGGCGACAGGCGACAGGACGAATGAAACAAGCTGAAGGCCGCGCAGTTCGCGTGAACTGCGCGGCAGACAGGAAAACCGCCGTGTGCGGAACCGCACGGACGGTGGTGGGGGAGAGGGCGGGAGGATTCCGGCTCCCTACCCGATCCTGAAATTGTCACTCTGAAGGCTGGTTCAGTACCACTAAGTGCTGTTTGGACTACGTTGAATTTAGTCCGCGCAGAGCGCAGCGATCCTTCTTGTCTATTCAGCGTGTCAGAGCAGTCCTCGACGCTGCATTCCTGCTGGATACGGGAGGAGCGCGTAGAGCCTTCCCTGATTTCGGCGGGTGGATCCTTGTCCTCGCGCTGATCTGGAAAGTCGACAGGCTTTGGGCCGGGTTGAATTTGCTACGATCGGGCCGACGGTTGCACGGGGGCAACCGGGAGTGCGCATATGCAAACGCCTTTTGAACACCTTGCCTTCTGGCGGGGAATGTTGCTGTTTGCAGGGATGCTGTTGGGAAAGTTGATCAAGCCGGCCACGCCGGCACCTGCGTTGTCGCCGGACCGTAACCTGGTGTCGTGGCAACCCGGTGCACACTCGCGCCGGGAGGATGAACTGGAGCGAAGGCGTCAGTTGAACTGACGCCTTCGCCAGCCGAACGTGGTTGAGCGTGTGTCTTGCGCGCGCCGGCGCTGTTCCGCTTTCGAACAGC
>CAJDVU010000015.1_pt1 | contig 27913 bp, 29 predicted proteins | sample 7391431 | NCBI WGS metagenome assembly CAJDVU01 (sample SAMEA7055700, study PRJEB34461) | soil metagenome | biome: terrestrial ecosystem; feature: Peninsula; material: soil | place: Antarctica | collected 2016
TGACAACGTGAAACGCGTGCGGCGGCAGTAGTATCTGGTAATGCGCAAACGAGAACCCCGAGCATGAGCGCCGCGGTCACACCGCTGGTCATCGGCGTCACCAGCCACCGCAACCTTTCGGCTGGTGAGGTCGAGCCGCTGCGACAGCGCGTGCGGGATTTTCTCACCCAACTGCAGCGTGATTTTCCGGGGCTGCCGCTGATGGTGCTGGCTTCACTGGCCGAGGGCGGCGATCAATTGGTCGCCGAAGTGGCGTTGGGAATGGGCGTGCGGGTGATCGCGCCGTTGCCATTTGCGCGCGAGCCCTACGCGCAGGATTTTGGCGAGGCCGGCCAGCTCGCGTTCGAATCATTGTGCGAACGCGCCGAGGTATGGCACCTGCCGCTGGTGCCCGGCAACACGCGCGCGGATATTGCCGCACACGGCGAGGCACGGGACCGCCAGTACGCGCAGGCCGGCGTGTTCGTTGCCAGCCACAGCCACATCCTGCTGGCGCTGTGGGACGGCCGTGAATCGGACCTGCTGGGCGGCACTGCGCAGGTGGTGCGCTATCACCTGGACGGCATCATGCCGGGCTGGATCGAGCGGCGTCATTCGCATCGTGTGTTGCTGGACAGCGGCGATGAAAGTCTGCTCTATCACATTGTCTGTTCGCGCCACGGCGGCAACGGCGAAAGTGCTCCGCCGCTGCCGCCGCTGCAGCCGGGACAGGCGCGCTGGATCAGCCAGCAGCACACGGCCGCGGCCGAAGCCGGCATGCCGGAAGAATTCCGCCGCATGTTCACCAATATGCAGCAGTTCAACGGCGATGCCGCACGTTATGCCGACGACATCCATGCGCGCCCGGCCGCGCCGTTCGCCGCGTCGGGACACCTCGATTGCACCGCGCTTGACAGCCTGTTCGCCGCCGCGGACTGGCTGGCAGTCCACTTCCAGATACGGGTGCTGCGGGCAATGCGCGGTCTGTATGTACTGGCAGCGCTGATGGGCTTCGCGTTCGTGTGTTATTCGGACCTGCCCACCGATCTGCCTTACGTCGGCGACGCCATCTACGTGTTCGTCGCGTTGTTCACTGCCGGGGTTTACCTGGCCTGGCTGGCACGGCGGCGCGAATGGCATCGCAAGTACATCGACTACCGCGCACTCGCCGAGGGACTGCGCGTGCAATGTTACTGGCGGCGCGCGGGCGTCGATGCAGGTGATCCGGGCGCGTTCGCGCACGACAACTTCATGCAGAAGCAGGACGTCGAGCTGGGCTGGATCCGCAACGTGATGCGTGCGGCCGGCATCCAGGCGGCCGTCGCCGGGACTGGCGGAGACGACGGGCTCGCCACGGTGATCGCCGAATGGATCGGCGACCCCCAGGGCGACGGTCAACTCGGCTACTACGCGCGCAAGATGGAACAGCGCAGCCGCGTTCACCGCCACACCCAGGACCTGGCGCGCGGCCTGCTGGCGCTGGTCATTGCCATCAGCGCCCTGCTGGCGCTGTTTCACCATTGGCTCGATCCCGACAACGTCACTTACCTGGTGGCGTTGATGGGCGTGTTGGCGATCATCGCCGCTGCGCGCGAGTCCTACGGCTACCGCAAGGCCGACAAGGAACTGATCAAGCAATACCGCTACATGCGCGGGATCTTCGCCAGTGCGCGTCGCAAGCTGGACGCCACGCGTGATCCCGGCAGCCAGCGCGACGTGTTGCGCGCGCTGGGCGAAGCGGCGCTGGCCGAACATGCGGAATGGGCGCTGATGCATCGCGAGCGTCCGCTGGAGCATGGCAAGTTGTGACTACTTTTCCCGCCCGTTTACGGCGGCGCAAAGCGCCGCGCCGGCAACCGCGATTTCAGTCGAGTCGATTGCAGGTTTCGTTCGCACGAACCCGTGCCGTCACGCCCTGTCACATTGCGGATGACCCGCAGTTTGCGGGCGTGGCGCGGTGGCTTCAGGTTCCGCATATCGGTCGCGAGCTCTCTCGAGGGACGCTGTCGAAGGTTTCCATTTCGTTGTCAGGCTTGAGGCCAGGCAGGGCCGTGCGCTGAGGACGACCTGCAGGCAGCTCATGCTTTGCTCTGGAAGCAGCGAAGCGGTTGCGCGATCGCCATCGCGACAGCAACGCCGCAAGCTGTTCGCGCAGCGGGGTGCGCTCCTCGCGGCGCGATGTCCTCCTAGTCGAAACGATAGATGTCCATCGCCAGCAGGCCCATGTCGATACCTGCATCGATGCGTTGCGCACGGGCATTCACGCCGGCAGCACCCAACGCCAGGAACAGCGGCAGCAGGTGTTCGTCGGTGGGATGCGCGCGTTCGGCAAACGGTGCCTGGCGGCGATAGTCGAGCAGGGCGTCAATGTCGCCGGTTGCGAGCTTCTGCTCGATCCACTCGATGAACGGTTTCACGTAAGGGGCTTGGTGCTCGTCGCCGTAGCCGGCGCGCAAATCGTGCAGGTTGTGGGTGATGCTGCCTGAGCCGATCACCAGTACGCCTTCATCGCGCAGCGGTGCCAGCACCTGCCCCAGTGCGTATTGGTGCGCGGGGCCGAGTTCGGGCTGAATCGAAATGGGCACGAGGGGAATGTCTGCCGCCGGATACAGCAGGCGCAGCGGTACCCAGGTGCCGTGGTCGAGACCGCGGCCAGGATCAAGCGTTGGTGCCAGGCCGGCCTGATCCAGCAGCTGCAGTACGCGCTGGGCCATCTCCGGCGCACCTGGCGCCGGATAGCGCAGTTGATACAGGGCAGCCGGGAAGCCACCGAAATCATGGATGGTCTCCGGTGCGACCATACTGCCGACCTGCGGCTGGCGTGACAGCCAGTGCGCGCTGGCGATGACAATTGCCTGTGGCCGCGCCAGCACGGCAGCCAACTCGGCCAGCCGCTCGCCAGTCAGGCCGGGTTGCAGCGCGGTCATCGGTGAGCCGTGCGAGATATACAAGCTGGGCAAGCGGGTCATGGCACGGTCCACAGTCGAGGGTTGCACATGGAGTATGGACGTCCATCCGACTCCATCAATCGGCGCCGAAAACATGCCGTCACTCGATCGAAGCCCTCGGGCGATCCTGACCCATGGTTGGCAAACTACTTGTGCGGTGGCTTGCCGCCGCCGCGCGGTGGTTTGAAGCCACCAGGTCTGGCGCCGCCGGGTTTCGGAGCACCGGGTTTGAACCCGCCCGGCTTCTTGAAACCAGCCGGTTTGCGCGATGGTGCGGCATGACCAGCATCGGCGTTGGTATCGTTGCCATCCCACTCGTGGATGCGCAACTGCTGCTGCACTACCCACACCTTTTTCAGGTGCTCGAACACTTCCTTGGGCATGCCGTCAGGCAGGTCGATCAGGCTGTAGTGGTCACGGATGCTGAGTCGACCGATGTACTGGCTGTCCAGACCTGCTTCGTTGGCGATCGCGCCGACGATGTTGCCCGGCTTCACGCCGTGCTCGTGACCGACCTCGATGCGGTAGGTGCGCTTGCCTTCTTCGGTGGCATGCGCGCGCACCGGGCGCTGGCCGAATTCGCGCGGCGCGGCATTCTCGCGTGATCCGTGCTCTCGTGGCCGATGTTCGGCGGGTTTCGATTCGCGTACCGGGTCACCGGCAGCCGTTGCTTCGCGCGCGTGCGGCGGGCGCCGCTCAGCGCTGGTGCGCTCACGCGGTGTCGCTCGTTCGACCCGCTCGCGCGGGGTCGGCTCGTATTTCTCGCGCTTCGGCGGCGGCGCCAGCAGCAGTGGCTGGTCGCCCTGCGCGATGCGCGCCAGCGCCGCGGCGATCTCGACCGCCGGCACGTTGTATTCCTGTTCGTACTGCTCGATCAGTTGCTGGAACTGGCTCAGCTCGCCCTGCGCCAGGGTGTCGGTGATGCGCTGCTTGAACTTGCCGATGCGCACGTCGTTGACGACCTCGACCGAAGGCAGTTGCATCTGTTCGATTGGCTGGCGCGTGGCGCGCTCGATCGCGTGCAACATGCCGCGCTCGCGCGGGCTCACGAACAGGATCGCTTCGCCACTGCGGCCGGCGCGGCCGGTGCGACCGATCCGGTGCACATAGCTTTCGGTGTCGTACGGAATGTCGTAGTTCACGATGTGGCTGATGCGCTCCACGTCGAGGCCGCGCGCGGCTACATCGGTGGCCACCAGGATATCGAGCTTGCCGTCCTTGAGCTGCTGGATCACCCGCTCGCGTTGTGTCTGCACGATGTCGCCGTTGATCGCGGCGGCGGCCAGGCCACGCGCCTGCAGCTTGCCGGCCAGCTCCTCGGTGGCTTGCTTGGTGCGCGCGAAGATGATCATCGCGTCGAACGGCTCGGCTTCGAGGATGCGCGTCAGCGCGTCGAGCTTGTGCATGCCGCTGACGAACCAGTAGCGCTGGTGGATGTTCGGCGTGGTGGCCGCGGAGGACTTGATCGTGACTTCGACCGGATCCTTCAGATGGCGTTGCGCGATCTTGCGGATCTGGGCTGGCATGGTGGCCGAGAACAGCGCCACCTGGCGTTCGGGCGGGGTGGCGTGCAGCACCTTTTCCACGTCATCGATGAAACCCATGCGCAGCATTTCGTCGGCTTCGTCGAGCACCATGAATTTCAGTTCGGACAGATCCAGCGTGCCCTTGTCCAGATGATCGATCACCCGCCCGGGCGTGCCGACCACCACGTGCACGCCGCGCTTGAGCGAGTGCAACTGCGGGCCGTAGCTCTGGCCGCCGTAGATCGGCAGCACCTGGAAACCGGGGATGTGTGCCGCATAGCGCTGGAACGCCTCGGCGACCTGGATCGCCAGTTCGCGCGTGGGCGCCAGCACCAGCGCCTGGGGCTTGCCGGCGCGCGGGCTGATCCGCGACAGGATCGGCAGCGCGAAGGCAGCCGTCTTGCCGGTGCCGGTCTGCGCCTGGCCGAGCACGTCGCGGCCTTCCAGCAACGGCGGGATGGTGGCGGCCTGGATCGGCGTGGGCGCCTCGTAGCCGACGTCGGCCAGCACGCGCAGAACGTCCGGATGCAGCGCGAGTGCGCCAAAGCCGGACGGAACCGGGGCGTGATCGGGGGCGGCGGATGACATGGGGGAACCTCGGAACCAGGGCAGCGCCGGGAGTGCAGCGTGCAGGGAACGCATTCTACCAGTCCCGACATGACGGCGTGGCGCGGCGTCCTGAATGTCGTTCGCACCGGTGCACGGTTATGCTCCGGACTGCAGGTTTGACATGGAGAGGATGACGATGGCGACGCTCGAGACGATTTCCGAACAGCGCCGGCACAGTGGTTTCCAGGGTTTCTACCGGCACCGGTCGCCAGCCTGTGGCGGGTCGATGCGCTTGGCCGTGTACCCGCCGCCGCAGGCCGCGGATCAAGACCGGTGCGCAGCGCTTGGCCGCTGAGTTGGGCCTGATACTGGTGATGCCCGACACCAGCCCGCGTGATACCGGCTTCGACGGCGCCACCGACGATTGGGGATTTGGTGAAGGCGCGGGTTTCCACCTGGATGCCGCCCGCGTGCCGTGGTCGCCACGCTTCAAACATGCATACCCATGTGGTGGACGAGCTGCCGGCGCTGATCGCGGAGAAGTTTCCCCCCGATACGTCGCGCAGCGCGCTGTGCGGCCATTCGATGGGCGGCCATGAGGCATTGACGATCGCCCTGAAGCATCCGGCACGTTACCGCGCGGTGTCCGCGTTCGCGCCGATCGTGGCGCCCAGCCAGGTGCCGCGGGGACGCAAGGCGCTGCCGCGCTATGTGGGAGAAGACGCAGACGCCAGGGTAGACTACGACGCCTGCGAGCTGGTGCGGCGGCAGCCTTTCCCCGGCACGATCCTGATCGATCAGGGCGAGTCGGATTCGTTTCTCGAAGCGCAGCTGAAGCCCGAACTGTTCGACCACGCCTGCGCCGAATCGGGGCAAGCGCTGCGGCTGCGCCGCCGTGCCGGAGATGACCTCAGCTACTGGTTCCTCTCCGGCTTCATCGATGACCATTTGCGTCATCACGCCGAGGCGTTGGGGCTGCAGTAATGGCGCTGCCAAGATTGCAAACCGCGCGGGGTGTGATCCGCCTGCCCGAACCGGCCGATGCGCCGAAGTTGCTGCACTACCGGCGGGAGAACCGCGAGCACTTGGCGCCGTGGGAACCACGGCGCCAAGCGGGCTATTACACGCTCGAGGAATGCCGCCGAGCCGCGGTGGATGCGCGCGAGGTTGCCGAACTGGATCGCGGTTATCCGCTGCTGTTGCTCGATCCCGACGAGCAGGAGATCCTTGGCAGCATGACGTTGTCCAACGTCGTGCGCGGGCCGTTCCAGGCCTGCCTGCTCGGTTACGGCATCGGTGTCCGCTGGCAGGGCCGGGGGTTGATGCACGAGGCATTGGAAGCCACCCTCGCCTGGGCGTTTGACGAGCTGGAGCTGCATCGGGTGATGGCGAATTACCTGCCGCGCAATGAGCGCAGCGCGCGCCTGCTGGCGCGGCTCGGCTTCGAGCGTGAGGGCTATGCGCGCGCCTATCTCAAGATTGCCGGGCAGTGGGAGGACCACGTGCTCACGGCGAAGATTCGCTGAGTCTGTTGCTGGATGCCCCATACGAATGTGGCGGCCACGGGGCCGCCACATTCGCTATCGTCTGGATTTGCCCTGCTCAGGCCTTGGCGGCCGGACGATGGTTCGAGCGGCGGCGCTGGTTGCTGGCGGCATGCTCGCCGCGGCCCTGCGGCGCGTAGCCATTCGGCCGGGGCGATCCGGCCGGCTTGCCCTGGCGCGGCGCACGCGATTGGCGCTGACCGCCGCCGCCCTGCTTCGGGCGTGGGGCGCCGGCATCCAGGCGCAGCGGGGCGGAGGGCTCGAAACCGGGTACCGGATTGATCGCAATGTCCTGCTTGAGCAGCTTGCGGATGTCGTACAGCAGGCCGCTTTCGTCGTGGCTGACCAGCGACAGCGCCAGGCCTTCCACACCGGCGCGGCCGGTGCGGCCGATCCGGTGCACGTAGTCCTCGGTCACCGAGGGCAGGTCGTAGTTGATCACGATCGGCAACTGCTCGATGTCGATGCCACGCGCGGCGATGTCGGTGGCCACCAGCACGGTGACGCGGCCGTTCTTGAAATCGGCGAGCGCGCGGGTGCGGGCGTTCTGGCTCTTGTTGCCGTGGATTGCGGCACTGCGCAGGCCGGAGGCGTTGAGGAAGGTGACCAGCTTGTCGGCGCCGTGTTTGGTGCGACTGAACACCAGGGTCTGGCGCCGGCTGTCCTGCGACAGCACATGCAGCAGCAGGTCGCGCTTGCGCGAAGCGTCGACCGGGTGCACCTGGTGGCTGACCAGGGTGGTCACCGTGTTCGGTGCCGACACCGAGATCTCGCGGGCGTTGTGCATGAATTCCATCGCCAGCGTCTTGATCGCCGGCGGGAAGGTGGCCGAGAACAGCATCGTCTGGCGCTTCTTCGGTACCGATTGCAGGATGCGCTTCAGCGCCGGCAGGAAGCCCATGTCGAGCATGCGGTCGCCTTCGTCCAGCACCAGCGTTTCCACCGCCGAAAGGTCGATCGTGCGCTGCTGCATGTGGTCGATCAGGCGGCCCGGGGTCGCGATGACGATGTCCACGCCACGGCGCAGCGCGTTGATCTGCGGTCCGATGCTGACGCCACCGAAGATGGTGGTGCTGCTGACCTGCATATGCTTGCCGTAGCTGCGGATGTTGTCGTGGATCTGCGCGGCGAGCTCGCGGGTCGGGGTGAGAATCAGCGCACGCGGCCGGCGCGTCATGGTCTGGCCACTGGTCGACAGTTTCTGCAGCATGGGCAACGCGAACGCGGCCGTCTTGCCGGTGCCGGTCTGGGCAGCTGCAAGCAGGTCGTGGCCTTCCAGCGCGGGCGGGATCGCCGCGGTCTGGATCGGGGTGGGTTTCGTGTAGCCGTAGTCGGCAAGCGCGCGCAACAACGCGGGCGCAAGGCCCAGCGAATCAAAAGACATGTAACACTCCTGTGCAACCCGGAGTGTTCATACCGTGTTGCGATTCAAGGGAAAGGGGAGCGGCGGTGCGCCGCAGCGGCCATCTAGTCGACCGCGCTGCGCAGTATAGCCGAACCGGCGGCGCCGTGCGCGATCCGGCACGCATCGGGCGGGACGGCGGCCTCAGGCGTGCGTTGCGCCACCACCAAATAGCTGTTGAATGGCGTGTGTCCGCGCAGCGACGCGATGCGTACCACCAGACCGGCCGCTTCCAGCGGTCGGCGTACTTCGTCGGCGTCTGGATAATGTTGCACGCCCCCGGGTATCCAACCCGATACCTGCAGGAAAAACTCCTCCACGCGGGTGGCATGGAAGCGCCAGTTGGCCTCGCGCAGCACGTTGCGGATGACCAGGCGTCCGTTCGGGGCCAGGTGCCGGGTGGCCTGCTGGAGCAAGGTGAGCTGAGCCTGGGCCGGAAGATAATGCAGCACGTCGAGCAGGGCGACGTCGCCTTGTGTTGGAGGAAGGTCGTGCGCGTCCGCACAACGCAGCTTGACCGCCACCTCCAATCCGGCGCGACGCGCGGCGCGTTGCCCGGCAGCGATCTTGCGGGCGTCGCGATCCAGTCCGAGGTAGGGCGCCCGGTGGCCCTGCGTGTGCAGATATTGTCCGAGCAGCCCGATGCCGCAGCCGATGTCGAGCAGCGGCAACGTACTGCCGGCAAGCACGCTGCTGCTGGCGGCATACACCGGGTCGGTGGCCAGCTTGCCGCGCACATAACTGCGTTGCAGATGGCCATCGTAGCGGTTGGCGATGTGCTGACGTGTGTGACGATCCATGAACGTCCGGCCGGTCAACGATGGAAGTCAGCCTAGCAGCTTGCTGAAACCGAGCCCCGCTGCTGGTTGCGCGCAACCCATGCTTGATGCAAGTCTTGCACGCGGCCGTCAACTCGCTGCGGCCAGGGACTGTCCGATGTCATGGCTTGCACCCTTGCGTGAACTCGATTCCAGCCAGAGGCACACGGTGCTGGCCAGCTTTCTCGGCTGGACGCTGGACGCGTTTGATTATTTCCTGCTGACTTTCGTCATCGTGGGTGTAGCGAACGAGTTCAATACTGGCAAGGTGGAGGTCACGTATGCGCTGTTTCTTACGCTTGCGGCGCGACCGCTTGGCGCGTTGCTGTTCGGTCGACTCGCCGATCATTTCGGGCGGCGACCGATCCTGATGCTCGACGTGGTGTTGTTCTCGGTATTCGAATTCGCCACGGCATTCTCGACATCGCTCACGATGTTGCTGGTGCTGCGCTTCCTGTTCGGCATTGCGATGGGAGGGGAGTGGGGCATTGGCGCCTCGCTGGCGATGGAGTCGATTCCGACGAAATCGCGAGGACTGATTTCCGGCCTGCTGCAAAGCGGTTATCCGTGCGGGTTTTTCCTCGCGGCGTTGGCGAACTGGTTGCTGATCGATCACATCGGGTGGCGCGGGCTGTTCATCGTCGGCGCGGCGCCGGCCCTGCTCGTGCTGTACATCCGCCGCAGCGTGCCGGAGTCGCCCACATGGCTGCGCGATCGCGTGGAGCACGGCAGGATCGGCGTGCTCGAATCCATGCGCGGGCACTGGAAGCTGGCGATCTATCTGATGCTGTTGATGGCTGCGTTCAACATGTTCAGTCACGGCTCGCAGGACATGTACCACACCTTCGAGGAAGTGAACCTGCACTTGAACACCAGCTCGGGGGCGGCTTTCATGCTGGTCGCGTTGCTCAACCTCGGCGCGCTGGTCGGCGGCTTGTTCTTCGGCGGCCTGTCCGAGCGCATCGGCCGCCGCAAGGCGATGATCCTCGCGGCCTTGCTCGCCATTCCGGTGATCCCGCTGTGGACCTACGGCGGTTCGCTGCTCCTGCTTGGCCTGGGCGCGTTCCTGATCCAGGTGATGGTGCAGGGCGCGTGGGGCGTGGTGCCGACCCATCTCAACGAACTCTCGCCGGCGCCGGTGCGCGCCACCTTGCCCGGCTTTGCCTATCAGATGGGCAACTTGCTGGCCGCCGGCACGGCAACCGCGCAGACATGGATTGCCGACTGGCGTGGCGGCGACTACGCGTTCGCGATGTCGGTGTGGATCGCGGCGGTCGCGTTGCTGCTGGCGTTGCTGGTCTGGCTCGGCCCGGAGGCGCGCGGGCTGGATTTTGCCGAGGCGCGGTCGTGACGGGAATGCACTGGTAGAATTGTTGCTTTTATCGGATCGGGGATCGGGCAATGAAGGCTGGCAAGGATAAAGTCGTCGCAATCCATTACACACTGACGGTGGATGGCGAAGCGGTGGAAAGCTCGCGCGATCAGGACGAGCAGTTGTGGGTGTTGCTCGGTCATGGCCAGCTGATTCCGGGCCTGGAGACGGCGCTCGACGGTCACGAGGCGGGCGATACACTCGAGGTGGACGTGGCGGCAGCGGACGGCTACGGCGAGCGCGAGGAAGGCCAGATCCAGCGCATGTCCAAGAAATACTTCTCGCACGCCAACCGGCTCAAGCCGGGCATGGTCACCGTGCTGAAACTGAAGGAAGGCGGCCAGCGTGTCGTCATCGTGCACAAGGTCGGCATGAGCGCGATCGACATTGACCTGAACCACCCGATGGCCGGCAAGGATCTGCATTTCGATGTGGCGATCGGCGAAGTGCGTGAGGCTGCCGAAGAAGAGCTCAAGCACGGCCACGCCCATCCTCCAGGCAGTACGCAGCACTGACCGGCGGGCATACGAGTCAAATCAAAACGGCGCCTGCGGTGCCGTTTTTCGTTTCAGCTTCGGCCCAGGGTACTGCGACCCGCCAGCGGTCAGTCGCAGCCTCTGCCAGGTCGTACGATAGCGGCCGTCATCAGACCGATAACGCATGAAACGGCGTTCAAATATCCAAATGCCAGGGGAGAATGATCGGAGCCTTGGGGTTGACCAGCAGGAAGGCAGGGGGTGCGTCACCGACAGCCGGGTCATCTGCCGCAGACAATGGCTTGCGCTGGTCTGTCGACCGCTGGTCGCTCCTCTGCTCCACGAGGTTCTCCATTAACGCACAACTGATTGTTGGATTGGCATTTCAACCACATCCTCTTTGAAACCGCTGGATCTCTCGGTCTTGTTGGTATCGTCGAGGTAGCTCGCGATAGCGGTTCCGGACATGTCTATCTTGTCGAAATCAAAACGTTGATCAAACAGGCTTGCCTCAACCGGATGTTCTTTCATGTAGCGCAACAGTCTGGGTGGTCGCTCAAGCTGAATCCATGATTTGTCCAGGAGCAGCGGCACCACGGGTCGGTTGTTGACCCTGGGGTATGAACGCAACGGTCCGATGACTTCAAAGCCCATCATCCTCACGTAAAAATTGGTGTGATGCGGGTGGACCCCGATGACCGTATCCGATTGGGTGTACAAGGCGCGGTACGCGGCAATACGCATGGTGCTGAAGGCGTAGGCTCGGGCTTTACCGACCTGGGCACGGTCATCCGCCAGAAGGCCGACTTCCATCAAGCGACGGTTCTGGCCGCGCAGGCGGTCCAGAAGTTCGGGATAAACCTGATCAAGAGGCAGGCCACGCGGACCATCTGGAATCACTGTGATGGTAGTGTCGATCCGGCCCTGGGTTCGACCGCAGATGACGGCCGTATCGAGGTTGAAGGCCTCACGGGCGGTGTGAATCGCGTGCGAGTTTGTGTCAATCAGGCCTTTGTAAAGGTAGCACTTGTAAACCAGGCGCCAGCAGTCCAGAACGTCCTGGTAGGTGCGCGCTATGTCAAACTGAGTTTGAAATGCGTCTCTCATGACAGGGACCCCCTGTCCCATCAGCACCACCGCATGAGATGGATTGACTGACCTGTACGTTATCGACCTGTCGACGAACAACTTGAGCGTCACGGTGACCGCGTGGCGGAGCGCGTTCGCCTGACGCTTTGCCGGCAGGTTTTAGGCGCAGGTCGAGACCTTGGCACTGGTCTCGCAGGTCAAAGTACTGAACCCGCGATTGGTCATCGGGTTGGCGGCGAACGCGCAGGCGGATTTCGCAGGAGCGTTGAGCGTCCAGAGCGACCTGCGACCCGAAAGGCTGAAGCTGACTTTGCTGAGCGAAGCTACGTCTTGCACATCGACCGAACAGGTGACGGTCGCGTCCTGGACGGACGCGGTAGCCGAAGAAGGGGGCACGATCGAGAAATCCAGCCCTACGCCCGACCAGGGAGGTGGAGCCGCCGAGCCGACGGAGCGGGTGGCCCAACCGAGGGGCCGGGTTAGCGACCCCGCCCACGCCGCTGTGAGCGGCTCACAAACCTGAAGCCCGGTTTTGCCGGAATAGTGACCGTAACGCTGGAACGGACTGCGCAACTCCCTGCCACAGCTTGGATTACGCCGCAGGCTGCCTCTGTTACGGCGGGCTGAGCGCTGGAGTCGTTGGCGAGTCTCCCCGGACAGTCGTGAATGACCGGAACGGGTCGGCAAGCGTCCTTGCAACAGCACGGGAAACCGATCCGATTCGCCGTCGTCATTGATTGGCGAGATCCCGTCCGATGAAGCTCACGCACGCAGCCGCTCAGTCCAGCACCCGCTTCCCATACGCGAAATGATTCCCCCAATACGGCCCGTCGATATCATCCAGCCGCACCGTGCCACCGTTGTTCGGCGCATGCACGAAGCGGCCCTTGCCGACATACACGCCGACATGGCTGATGCTGCCGCCGATGTCGAAAAACACCAGGTCGCCGCTGGCCAGCTGGGTCATCCGGCGCACCTTGCGGGCACTCATCGAAGCCATCTCGTGCGAGGTGCGCGGCAACTTGATGCCGGCGGCCGTGCGGTAGATGTAATCGATCAGGCCGCTGCAATCGAATCCGCCAGCCGGCGTGTTGCCGCCCCAGTGGTAAGGCGTGCCGACCAGGCCGATGGCGCGGAACAGGATGTCGTTCGCTTCACCGGCGCTGGCGGCTGAAGGGGCCCGGGCAGGAAGATTGGCCAAGGCGGAATGCGAGGTCTTGTAGGCGGATTCGCGTCGATGCGGGCTGCTGGCGCAGGCGGCGAGCAGAAACAGCATGACGCATAGCCACAGCCATCGGGCGGCGCCGGCTGCCCGGGGCGAAGGCGTGAATCGGGACGCGGGGTCCGAGCGCATGATTTACTCTCAACATGAATCACGCCGAGGGTATCAAATCAACAAGTTGGATAAAAGTCCTCAGGTTCTGGACGAAGCTGATGACGCCGCTGGAGCGGTGCTGGAAGGAGTTGGCGCTGGCGTGCGCAATTTGAAGTTGAGCGGTACGCGGGGATAGCCTTGGGGCGGCTCGCCGCTTTTCAGCGAGGGTTGGAAGTGCCAATGCCGCCGGACCGAATCGTTGGCAGCCTGGATCAGGTCGGGCGCGACGTCGTGGGCACTGATCGAGACGATCCGGAGCGGCCGCCCGTCGGTGCCGACCAGCACGGTCCACACGACCGTACCTTCCTCCTGGTTCTTGATGGCGCTTTCCGGGTGGGGCGGCGGGGTTTGCGACACGAGGTCCTCACCGGGGAGGAAGCCTGGACGCCAGCATCCTGTTTCACCGCTGCTTGCGCCACCAAGACGGCGGCGCCGATCAGAACAGCCATGGTGGCAAAGTCGCTGCGCCGACGCATGGTGCCGGGACGGGGATGCTGGATCATGTTCAGTCGCTCATTCAGTTGTGGCGGGGCCAGCCATGGAATGCACATCGGTACGGCATTCATGCCGATGATGTGCAGCAAGGTGTGTGTGCATGGATCGCTGCGTCTTGTGCTGAGTGGCGTAACCGCTGCTCGTCGCAAACCAGCGACGATCTCTTCGGAGCTTTGCGGGGACGGTTGCCAGAAGGCCTCCTTGACGCGACTTTCGGCCTCGAAGATGGCAGCAGGTGGGTCAGTCAGGTGCTGCGGTCCACAGTTGGATTACGTATGCAGCGCAAGCGAGGATTACGGACGTAATTTGAAATAGGCAAGTGCGTGCGTACCCGTATCCGGGGCGTCGTGGATAGAATACCGGACATGCCTGCGGTCCAAGACGACGTGCTCATTCTCGGTGGCGGCGTGATCGGCCTGGCCTGCGCGCTGTATCTGCTGAAGGCCGGCGCCAGCGTGCGTGTGCTGGAACAGGGCACGCCCGGCTGCGGCAGTTCGCACGGCAACTGTGGCACGATCACGCCCAGCCATGCGCCGCCGCTGGCGATGCCGGGAATGATCGGCGTGGCATTGCGCTCGATCTTCCACGCCGATGCACCGCTCTATCTCAACCCGCGCATGGACGGCCCGCGCCTGCGTTGGCTGTTGGGCTTTGCGCGGCATTGCAACTGGCGTGATTTTCATGCGGCAACCCAGTCGCGGCGGGTAATCCTGCAGCGCTCGCGCCAGTTGTTGGGCGCGCTTGTGCGTGACGACAAACTCGAATGCGAATTCGTCGAGCAGGGAACATTGCTGGTTTATCGCACGACCCAATTGCAGCACACCGACGAGCAGGAGCATGCGGTGCTGCTCGAACGTCTCGGCATCGAGGTGCGGCGCTTGACCGGCGAACAGGTCGAGGCGATGGAACCGGCGTTGAAGCCCGGTGTGGTGGGTGGCCTGCTGCATCCGCAGGATGCATCGTTGCGACCGGATCGCTACGCGGCGGAACTGGCCCGACGCGTGGTGGAACTTGGCGGCGTGATCGAAAGCGGCGCACGGATCGAGGGTTTCGAGACGGACGGCATGCGCGTCAGCGGCGTGCAGAGCAGTCGTGGCCTGTTCCGCGCCGAGCGGATCGTGCTGGCCCTCGGCGCCTGGTCGCCGCTGTTGGCCCGGCGACTCGGGCTGCGGTTGCCGATGCAACCGGGCAAGGGCTACTCGCTCACCTACCGCTGTCCGGCACTGCTCCCGCGCCATCCGTTGACCTTGCGCGAGCCGTCGGTCTGCGTCACCCACTGGAACGACGGTTTTCGGCTGGGCAGTACGATGGAGTTTTCCGGCTATCGCGAGGGCCTCAACCGTGCCCGCCTCGACGCCTTGCGCCGCGGCGCGGCGGCCAATCTACGTGAACCGGAAGGCCCCGAACTGCGCGAGGAGTGGTGGGGTTGGCGACCGATGAGCGTGGACGAGGTGCCGATCATCGGTCCATCCGCGCGCTGGTCCAACCTGTGGCTGGCAACGGCCCATGGCATGCTCGGCGTGAGCATGTCGGCGGCGACCGGGGAACTGGTGGCGTCGCTCCTGGCGGATACGCCGGCCGCGATCGATCCGGCGCCTTACGCGCCGGCACGATTTGGCTTGTAGTGTTTGGTGTGCGGTGTTCGGCGTTCGGGTCTTTGCCTTTACGCTGTTCGCCATTCCCGGTTCGCCGTTCCCGGTTCCCTGTTCCGCGCTCCCCGTTACCCGTTACCCGTTACCCGTTACCCGTTCCCCGCGACCGTCAGGAAGTCCCCTTGCGGGATTCCCCCGTTCCTGCCCCGCGTACAATGCCGACATGACCACCTTCACCCTGCATCGCGGTCGTGCGCCGCTGTTGATCAGCCTGCCGCATGATGGCAGTTTCATCCCCGAGGACATTTCAGCACGGATGCATCCGGCGGCGCGACGTTCGCCGGATACCGACTGGCATGTGGCGCGCTTGTACGAGCCACTGGCCCGGGAATTGGGTGCCAGCGTGCTGAAGCCGCGAGCGTCGCGCTACGTGGTGGATCTCAACCGACCCGCCGATGGCCATGCCTTGTATCCGGGGCAGCGCGAGACCGGGTTGGTGCCCACCGTGGGTTTCGATGGCGAGCCGCTGTACCTTGACGGCGGCATGCCTGATGCCGCCGAAATTCAACGGCGGGTAAACGACTACTGGCAGCCCTATCACGATGCGCTGGCACAAGAACTTGCGCGCTTGCGCGGCGAGCATGGCCGCGTGGTGTTGTGGGAAGGTCACTCGATCCGCGGCCGCGTGCCGATGCTGTTTGACGGGAGGCTGCCGGATCTCAACCTGGGCACGGCAAGCGGTGCCAGTTGCAGCGACGCGCTGCAGGCGCGGTTGCAGTCGTGCCTCGACGCGCAATCACGCTTTAGTGTGGCTGTCAACGGTCGCTTCAAGGGTGGTTACATCACCCGTCACTATGGTCGCCCCGACGCTGGCGTGCAGGCGGTGCAACTGGAGCTGGTCCAGCTCAACTACATGGACGAGGCAAGCTTTGCCTACGATGAAGCCAGGGCGCCTGACGTGCAGGCGATGATCGACGATCTGCTGCGGCTCTGTCTGGATTGAGCGCAAGGGATTGCGACCATGGTCGCGCTGTACAGATGTCAACAGACGGCGCATCCGGTGCGTACCAACCGGCGTGGTCCATTCAGCCGCTGTATGCCGTACACGCTGCATTGTCGGCGTGCCGCCCCACCCGCGTTGCCGGGTTCCGGCCGGGCTCGCGGCAACTCTATCGTCCGAGGTTCGACACCATGATGCGCAAACTTCTGATCGCTTCCCTGCTGACTGCCGGCATAGCGCTGTCCGGTTCCGTGTTGGCACAGACTGCAGCACCGCAGGCGGCGGCTCCGACCGCCCAGGCTGCTCCCGCTGCCACGCCCGCGCCGGCAGCTGACGCTGCACCGAAAGCTGCCGCGCATCACAAGGCACACCACAAGAGCCACAAGCATCACAAGAAGGCTGCCAAGACGGCGGCACCCGCTGCTCCGTCGGCGGGTGGTTGATTCGCCAGCGACGTACCTCCCGCCGGCTCAGGCCGGCGGGTTCTTTTGTGATGGCAGTGTCGCGATGCATTTCAGTTCGATCGCGATCGGCGTCGGCAGGCTGCTGATGCCGAGCGTGGTGCGACAGGCATCGACCCCGGCGAAATACTCCGCATAGATGCGGTTGTACGTCTCGAAATCGCGCGACATGTCGGTGAGGAACACGGTGACATCAACCAGGTCGTCCCACTGCGCGCCACAGGCTTCCAGTACCGCGCGGACATTGGCGAAAACCTGCCGGCATTGCGCGGCGATGTCGTAATCGATCAGACGTCCGTCCATATCATGGACATGGCCGGGAACGGCGTTGCTGCCCGGTTGGCGCGGGCCGACGCCGGACAGGAACAACAGGTTTCCGACCCGGCGTGCGTGTGGATAGGCGCCGACTGGCGTCGGGGCGCGGTCGGTGCGGATACCTTCGCCGCTCATGCCGTGCCTGCCCAGCGTTGCGTCAGTTGCGTCACCGCGTGCTCGTAGGCATTCGGCAGTTGCTTGCGGCTACGCACGTCCAGCCCCAGATCGTGGATATGACCGTCATTCAGCCCGTAGATCCAGGCGTGTACGGCAAGCTCCTGGCCACGTTCCCAGGCTTCGCCCACCACCGTGGTGTGGCACACATTGAGCGCCTGCTCCAGCGCATTGAGTTCGCACAGGTGGGCGTGGCGCATCGCGAATGACTGTGCCGGATCCAGCTTGTCAGCATGCTTCAGGGCGATGTCGGTGATGTGTCGCAGCCAGTTGTCGATCAGGCCGAGGCGGCTTTCCTTGAGCACGGCGCCAACGCCGCCGCAGCCGTAGTGGCCCACCACCAGGATGTGTTTCACCTGCAGCACGTCGACAGCGAACTGGATGGTGCTGAGCGCATTGAGGTCGGTGTGCACCACCACGTTGGCCACGTTGCGGTGCACGAAGATCTCGCCCGGCGGCAGGTCGACGATCTGGGTGGCCGGCACGCGCGAGTCCGAGCAGCCGATCCACAGGTAGCGCGGTGCCTGCTGCTGTGACAGCTGCTCGAAAAAAGTCGGATCCTGCGCGGTGACCTGGTCGGCCCAGCGCCGGTTGTTGGCAAGCAGATCTTTCAGTGAATTCATCGAGATTCCTGATCCTCCAGTTTGATAGGTGACAACACGCGCTACGGGTTGGCGGGCGCAGCGCCGTATGCAATGCAGATGTTTTTCGGTTCGGTGAAGAAGTGCAAGGCCTCGTTGCCGCCCTCGCGACCCACGCCGGACTGCTTGGCGCCGCCGAACGGCGTGCGCAGATCGCGCTTCAGCCAACAGTTGATCCAGACGATGCCGAACTCGAGCTGTCCGCCGAGGCGATGGGCGCGCGAGAGGTCTTGTGTCCATAGCGAGGCCGCCAGGCCGTAGCGGCTGTCGTTGGCGATGGCGAGCGCCTCGGCCTCGTCCTCGAACGGGATCAGGCAGACGACCGGCCCGAAGATTTCGTGCTGGTTGGTGGCGGTACCCGATGCCAGGCCTTCGATCACCGTGGGTGCGATGAACCAGCCCTGGCTGCAGCGGCCGGGAACATGGACTGCCGCGCCGCCGCACAGGATCGTGCCACCTTCGGCGCGCGCCTGTTCGATGCAGCCGAGTACCTTGTTGTAGTGGGCCCGCGAAACCATCGCGCCGAGATCGCTGTCGGCGTCTTGCGGGTCGCCCACGCGCAGGTCCGATACACGGGCCAGATAGCGTTCGCGGAAAGCGTCATAGATGGAATGCTGCACCAGCAATCGCGAGCCGCACAGGCAGATCTCGCCCTGGTTGGCGAAGCCCGAGCGCACGATGGTGTCGAGGTTCGCGTCGGACAGGTCAGCGTCGGCGAATACGATCGCCGGATTCTTGCCACCCATTTCCAGCGAGACTTTCTTGAACTGCGCGGCGGCGGCGTTGGCAATCGTGGCGCCGGTGGTGGTGCTGCCGGTGAACGAGATCGCCTTGACCGCGGGATGCTCCACGATCGCCTGGCCCACGGTCGGGCCGCGTCCGTGCACGATGTTCAACACGCCGGGCGGGAAGCCGGCCTCGATGCTCAGCTCGCCGAGCAGCGCTGCGGTACAGGGGGTGATTTCCGACGGTTTGGCGACCACCGTGTTGCCGGTAGCCAGCGCCGGGGCGATCTTCCAGGTGAACAGGTACAGCGGCAGGTTCCACGGACTGATGCAGCCCACCACGCCCACGGGTTGGCGCAAGGTGTAGTTGATGGCACTGCTGCCGGAAGGACCGCCTTCCATCGCATGCGACTCGCTGTCCCAGCCGATGATCGCGGCGGCGAAATAGCGCAGATTGCTCACCGCGCGTGGAATGTCGAGTCGGCGGGCGAGGCTCAGCGGCTTGCCGTTGTCACGCGATTCCAGAGCGGCGAAATCTTCCAGCCTCGTCTCGATCAGGTCGGCAAGTCGGTGCAGCGATCGCGCGCGTTGCTCGATCGGCGTGGCTGCCCAGCCTGGCGCGGCGCGGCTGGCGGCGACCACGGCGGCGCTGACATCCGCCACGTCGGAATCCGGACACCGCGCAAACACGCCGGCGGTAGCCGGCTCGTGTACATCGAGCCAGCTGTCGTGGATCGGCGCTTGCAGCCGACCGTCGATCAGATTGGCGAGACGCAGGTTGGACATCCGCGTCATCTTAAATCCAGCCACCGGCAATTGCATCGAACCCTGGCGTATGCGTTCGCTCACAGCGAACGCGTGCGGCCGCCGTCGACCGGCAGGCTCACTCCCGTGATGTAGCCTGCCGCCGGCGAGGCAAGGAAGGCGACTGCGGCGGCCGTTTCCGTCGGGTCGGCAAAGCGCCCCATCGGAATCGCCGCCGTCATCTCTTGCTGCACTTCCTGCTCGCTGCGGCCCGATTTTTTCGCCCCCGCTGCCACGATCTGCTCGATGCGTGGCGTATGAGTGGAGCCCGGCAGCACGTTGTTGACGGTGATGCCGAATGGTGCCAGTTCGCCGGCCAGTGTCTTGGCCCAGCTGGCCACGGCGCCGCGGGTGGTGTTGGAGACGCCGATGCCCGGGATCGGCTCCTTCACGGAAGTGGAAATGATGTTGACGATGCGCCCCCAGCCAGCATCGCGCATGCCCGGCACGACCGCCTGCACCAACACCTGGTTGGCCAGCAGGTGTTTGCGCAAGGCGTCCAGAAACTCCTGCACGGTGGCGTCGAGGATGACGCCTGGCGGCGGGCCACCAGTGTTGTTGATCAGGATGTGCACCGGGCTGGCCGCGACCAGCGCATCGGCCCGGACCCGCAGTGCGTCGGTATCGCCCGTATCGACGACGACGAAGTCGTGCCGCTGTGCATCGTGGGTGCGCGGCAGGCTCTCGACCACGCTGGCCAGCACCTCACCTCGCCGTGCCAGCGCCGTGACGCTGGCGCCGAGCAGGGCCAGTTCGACCGCGCAGGCTCGGCCGATGCCCTGGGAAGCGCCGCAGACCAGCGCGTGACGTCCACTCAGATCCAGTTGCATGGGTTCACTCCGTTTGATGTCAGAGGCTATGAAACGACGAGCGCCGCAGCGAGAGCACCGCCACGCGTTCGTGACGAGCTGCGTCGCGGCGCCGGTACCGCCGGCCCTTCCTTCGGTGGCGGCAGGAAGACGATTTTCCTGCAACCGCTCAGTACCACAGGCGCATGGCCAGTGCGCCCAGCCAGCATAGCCAGCCCAGCCACGGACCGCCGCGCCACAGACTGCGCCAACGATTGATGGACGGGTCGCGCAACGCCGGCAGCGCCGGCGAGCGCAGCACGCGCTGCATGCGGGACCAGCGGTGCCACGCCGACGGTTGGGACGATTTGCCCTGGTCGTTTTCGACGATGACCTGCCAGTGCTGCGGATAGCGTCGGCGCAGCAGGGCAGTGAGCCGGAATTGCGCCACGAAGGACAGCGCGAACAGGATCACGCCAGCCGCCAGCAGGGCCAGGTACAGTACGATCACGACGAACCGCCGCGCTTGTCGCTCCACGGTAGTGGCAGTTCGTTGAGCAGGCCCTTTCCGCTGGACGGCTTGCCGCACACCGCGCTGTCGACGGCTTTCTTGTACGCGGAATCCATGATGCCAATCCACAGCGAACCATCCGGTCCATGTGGAATGCTGAAGTTGCCGCCGGAGCCCATCTTCAAGGTGGCTTTGGTCGTGCTGGAAAATGATGCGGGAGACTGCTCCCAGTACGTCTTGTCCGACTGTTGCTTGGCTGAGCTGTAGACCAGCAGGTAGCGCGCCTCCTTGCGCTCCACGCTGAAGCTGCCGAAGGCGCCGGTGGTTTCGTCGCTCCAGCCCATGTGTTCGCACAACTTGATGTCGGTGGATTGGACCGGTTGGAAGCCGCTGTCGAGCAGCACGATGGTGGGGGCGAACAGATAGCTGGAGTGCAGCCAGCGGCCGTTCAACTCCGATTTCAGGGCGACCCGGTACGGCAGCTTCACTTCGGTGGGGAGACGAAACGCGAGGAAATAGCTCTTGCTGCCATTCAGATTGGCCACCATCGAGCCGCTCCCGAGCGTGAACTTCTGCGGTCGCCACGGTAGCAGGCTGCGGTAGGAAAAGTCGGCGAAGCTGGTGCAGCAGGGGGTCGCTTCGCGCAAATGCAACTGGGCGAGTTTCAGCGGATCGCCGGCGTCCTCCGCAGGCGGGCGCAGGTTGGGCGGAATCAAGATCCTGGCGGTGTGGCAGCCGGACAAGAAGATGGCGGCGGCGCACGCAGCGGCGAGGGCGGAAAAACGGTACGGCATGAACTTCTCGGACACTCTGGACTGGTGAAAGATTCGACCGCTGGAGCGGGCATGTCGCCGGGTGGTCGCAAGCAGGCCGCGCTGTGGACAGGTCTGGACAGTCTTTGGAAGCGGTCGGCGCAGTGCGGGGGGTTCCCGGGCTCTCAAAACTCGGCCGTGCCGGCGGCGCGGGGGTAGGGGATCGCGTCACGGATGTTGGACAACCCGCAAATATAGACCAGCAGGCGTTCGAAGCCGAGGCCGAAACCGGCGTGTGGCACGGTGCCATAGCGGCGCAGGTCGCGGTACCAGCTGTACGCAGCCGGATCGAGACCGAACTTGACCATCCGGCGGTCGAGATAATCCAGCCGCTCTTCGCGCGCGCTGCCGCCGATGATCTCGCCGATGCCCGGCGCCAGCACGTCCATCGCCGCCACGGTTTTTTCGTCGTCGTTCAAGCGCATGTAGAACGCCTTGATCGCCTCGGGATAATTCATTACGACCACGGGGCGGCCGATATGTTTCTCGGCCAGGTAGCGCTCGTGCTCGGTCTGCAAGTCGACTCCCCAGGTCACCGGGTATTCGAACTTCTGGCCCGACTTTTTCAGAATCTCGATCGCATCGGTGTAATCGATGCGCTCGAACGGCTTGGCGACGAACGCCTCCATGCGGGTGATCGCATCGCCCTGCACGCGCTGGGCGATGAACGCCATGTCGTCGCCGCGCTCGTCCAGTACCGCTTTGAAGATTGCCTTGAGGAAAGCCTCGGCGCAGTCGGCGTCGGCCACCAGGTCGGCAAAGGCGATCTCCGGCTCGACCATCCAGAACTCGGCCAGGTGGCGGGCGGTGTTGGAGTTCTCGGCGCGGAAGGTCGGGCCGAACGTGTACACCTTGCTCATCGCCAGGCAAAACGCTTCGACGTTGAGCTGGCCGGACACGGTGAGGAAGGCCTCGCGGCCGAAAAAGTCCTTGCGGAAGTCGACCTTGCCGTCGGCCAATCGCGGCAGGTTGGCCAGGTCCAGCGTGGACAGCCGGAACATGTCGCCAGCTCCCTCGGCATCGGAGGTGGTGATGATCGGCGTGTTGATCCAGAAGAAGCCCTGTTCGGTGAGATGGCGGTGGATCGCCATCATCATGGAGTGGCGTATCCGTGTCACCGCCCCGAACAGGTTGGTCCGGGGACGCAGGTGGGCGACCTCGCGCAGGAACTCCATCGAGTGTTGCTTGGGCTGGATCGGGTAGGTCTCCGGGTCGTCGACCAGGCCGGCGACGAGCACTTCGGTGGCCTGGATCTCGAATGCCTGTCCCTTGCCTTGCGACCGCACCAGGGTCCCGCTGACGATCACGCTGGCGCCCGCGGTGAGGTGTTTTATTTCGTCGTCGTAGTTGGCCAGGGTGGCCGGCACCACGGCCTGGATCGGATCGAAACAGGAACCGTCGCTGACATGAACGAACGACAGGCCGGCCTTGGAATCACGCCGCGTGCGCACCCATCCGCGCACGGTCACCGCATCACCGGCCTCGAGAGCGCCGGATAAAGCCTGCTTCACACTGACCAGGGCCATGGGTGGGAACTCCTGCTGGTTCGCCGCATATCGGCGTGTCGGATGAATGGCGCGGGCGCGCTGCGACGCGGCATGCCAAACGGGCATGATAATGTAGGCATTGCCCGGCCCGCGATACCCCGCGGAAAATTCCTGAAGGTTGGATATACGCGTCATGAGCATCAGCATCACTCCCGCCGCCAACGAGCGCATGCAACACTTTCTCGCGTCGGCGCCGGCGGCGGCAGGCGTGCGCTTCGGCGTCAAGCGCACCGGCTGCTCCGGATTTGCCTATGTGGTGGACCTGGCCGAGTCGATGGGCGAGGACGACCGACGGGTAGAGGTGGACGGCGTACCGCTGATCGTCAGCGACAAGAGCCTGGCGCTGGTTGATGGCACCGTCATCGACTTCCAGCGCCACGGGCTCAACGCGAGCTTTGTGTTCCACAACCCCAATTCCACCGGCGAATGTGGCTGCGGCGAGAGCTTTACCGTCAGCTGACCTGGGGCAGGCGTCGAGCTGCGGGCCACGCAATCGCTTGCGTGATCCGCCACAGCCATCGTACAATCCCGCTTCTGTCCGCCGCTGAAAGGCACGGGCGGGACACTTGCCTCACCGCGTCGACGGGAGGCTGCCAGGCCACGTTGGCCGCATCCACAAGGAGTCAACCCCCAATGACCATGCGTCATTACGAAGTTGTGTTCATGGTCCATCCGGATCAGAGCGAGCAGGTTCCGGCCATGCTCGAGCGCTACAAGTCGCTGATCGAGGCCGACGGCGGCAAGATCCACCGCCTGGAAGACTGGGGCCGGCGCCAGCTGGCTTACCCGATCGTGAACCTGGCCAAGGCACATTACGTGCTGCTCAATATCGAAGTCACCCAGAACGCGCTGAACGAATTGGAGTCGGGTTTCCGCTTCAACGACGCCGTGTTGCGCCACCTGATGATTCGCCGCGATGCGGCCGACACCGAGCCGTCCTTCATCCTGAAGTCGAAGGAAAAGGACGACGCCAAATCGAGCCGTCGTCGCGATGACGACAACGATGGCGATAGCCGTGGCCACGGCCACTCGAACCATGATCGCGACAGCGACGACTGATAGGAAGCCAAGACCATGTCCAAGTTTTTCCGCCGCCGCAAGTTCTGCCGCTTCACCGCCGAAGACGTCAAGGAGATCGATTACAAGGATCTCAACACCCTGCGTCAATACATCACGGAAAGCGGCAAGATCGTGCCCAGCCGCATCACCGGTACCAAGGCGCGCTACCAGCGCCAGCTTGCCACCGCGGTCAAGCGTGCCCGTTTTCTGTCGCTGTTGCCGTACACCGACAACCACGACGTTTAGGAACAGAATGTTCCCCCCTCTGGGGAGAAGATGCACGCAGGGCAGATGAGGGGCGGGTGCTCGCGTGGAAGGTGATCGAAGCCTGCTGCGAACGTGCATCACGACCCGTCCAGCCCCTCGCCCCAGCTCTTTCCCCGACGGGGAGAGAGAGCAACACTTTCGGACAACCGTCCTCTGGCTGCGCCGGGCCACACCGGTGCTAACGAACAGGAAAGCATCATGGAACTCATCCTTCTGCAGAAAGTCCGCAATCTGGGCAACCTTGGCGACAAGGTCGACGTGAAACCCGGTTACGGCCGCAACTACCTCCTGCCGCAAGGCAAGGCCGTGCGTGCGAATGCTGCCAATCTGGCCGCGTTCGAGCAGCGGCGCGCCGAATACGAGGCCAAGGCCAACAGGGTGCTGGCCGACGCCGAGGCGCGCAAGGCCAAGCTCGCCGAAGTCACGGTGACGATCCCGGCGCATGCCAGTGCCGAGGGCAAGCTGTTCGGCTCGGTCGGTCCACGCGACATTGCCGAGGCCTTGTGCGCGCAAGGTCACCAAGTTCACAAGGGCGAAGTGATCCTGGGCGAGGGTCCGTTGCGCAACACCGGCGAGTATGTGGTGGCACTGCACCTGCACGCCGACATCCATACCACCGTCAAGGTGATCGTGGTCAGCGACAAGTAAGCGCGGCAAGCTGCGGCTTGCACCTCAAAATAAACGGGCGCCAGTGGCGCCCGTTTATTTTGGAGAGGGATTGGGGATTCGGGATTGGGGATTCGTTCGGCCTGGCAAGTTCGCCAATCCGGGGGCGGCGGGTCACCGTCATGCAAGCAAGGTTCGTGGCGTCGAGCCCCGCGCCTTTGACGAATCTCCCATCCCGAATCCGCAACCCCGGCTTTATCCACACAAACCCACAACATATCCACAGGGTTATTGTCTCGACGGGTGAGACGCCTCCGCGCATGATGTGTGGGTAAGCCTGCCCACTCGCTGTCGGCGCGTTGTGCGTTCGTTCGTGGGGCAAACCTTTGAGGTAAGTCGATGTCCTTCGTGCCGGAACGCAAATCCTCATCCGCGGCCATCGAAGCACTGCGGCTGCCGCCGCATTCCATCGATGCCGAGCAGGCGGTACTGGGCGGGTTGATGCTGGCGCCGGGCGCGCTGGACAACGTCGCCGACCGGCTGGCCGAGGGCGACTTCTATCGCAAGGATCACCGCCTGATCTGGCGCGCGATCAACGAGCTGGCCAACAAGGGCATGCCGTGCGACGCGGTGACCCTGGGTGACTGGTTCGAGAGCAACGGTCTGGCCGAAATGGTCGGTGGCGCCGGCTACCTGATCGAGCTGGCCAACAGCACGCCCAGTGCGGCCAACATCGCCGCCTATGCGGAGATCGTGCGCGAGAAGTCGGTGCTGCGTCAGCTGATCGACGCCGGCACCTCGATCACCGAAGATGGCTATCGGCCCGAAGGCAAGAGCGTGCAGGAGGTGCTGGAAAGCGCCGAACAGCGCGTGTTCCACATCGCCGAGTCCGGCGCGCGCGGCAAGAAGGACTCCGTCTCGATGCGCGAGGCGGTGAAGGACGCCTTCAAACTGCTCACCGAGCGCTACCAGAACCGTGGCCAGCTCACCGGTGTCAGCACCGGCTTCACCGATCTGGATGAAATCACCTCCGGCCTGCAACCGGCCGACTTGATCATCGTGGCAGCACGTCCGTCGATGGGCAAGACCGCGTTCGCGCTGAACGTCGCCGAGACCGCCGCGCTGGGCGGGAAGAAGGCGGTGGTGGTGTTCTCGATGGAAATGTCCTCCTCGCAGCTGGCGTTCCGGCTGATCTCCTCGGTAGGCCGCATCCACCAGCAGCACCTGCGCAACGGCACGCTGGAGGAAGAAGACTGGCCGCGCGTCTCCAATGCGATTGCCTTGCTCTCGGATGCGAAGATCTTCATTGACGACACGCCCAGCCTGTCGCCGGTGGAACTGCGCTCGCGCGCACGCCGACTGCACCGCGAACACGGTGGCCTCGGCCTGATCGTGATCGATTACCTGCAGCTGATGCAGGTGCCCGGCAACAAGGAGAATCGTGCCACCGAAATTTCAGAAATCTCGCGTTCACTGAAAGGCCTGGCCAAGGAGCTGAATGTGCCGGTGGTCGCCTTGTCGCAGTTGAACCGCTCGCTGGAACAGCGCGCCGACAAGCGCCCGATGATGTCCGACCTGCGCGAATCGGGCGCGATCGAGCAGGACGCCGACGTGATCATGTTCATCTACCGCGACGAGTACTACAACAAGGAATCGCCCGACAAGGGCATCGCCGAAATCATCATCGGCAAGCAGCGCAACGGCCCCACCGATACCTGCAAGCTGACCTTCATCGGCCATTACACCAAGTTTGTGAACTACGCGCCGGATTCGTTTGTGGGAGGGTTTGATTGAGAGCGGGGAATCGGGAATCGAGAATAGGGAATCGTTCGAGCCGGCGAGCTCGCGGATCTTCTGCTCCTGACCATTCTCGATTCTCGATTCCCGATTCCCGGCAATCATGAGCCGCACCACCGTCGCCACCATCCATCTCGCCGCGCTGCGCCACAACCTGGTGCGGCTGAAGACGCTGGCGGCGCCGGCGAAGGTAATGGCCGTGGTCAAGGCCGATGCCTACGGGCACGGGCTGGAGCGGGTGGCGCGCGCGCTGGACGGCGAGGCCGAAGCGTTCGCAGTGGCGGCGCTGGGCGATGGCCTGCGCCTGCGTGCGGCCGGACATCGGCAGCGCATCGTGGTGCTGTCCGGCCCGGACAATGCCGGCGATATCGCCGAGATGCAGCGTCTGCAACTGGACGCGACCATCCATCACGAAGCCCAACTGCAATGGTTGCCAGAGACATCACCGACGCGCGGGCGCCTGCGCGTGTGGCTGAAGATCGACAGCGGCATGCATCGGCTGGGCTTCGCTCCTGATCGCGTCGCCGCCGTGCACGCGCAACTCGGCGCCATGGCGGGCATCGATCCCGAGATCGGCCTGCTCACCCACTTCTCCGACTCGGAAGTTTTCGACGGTACGCAGACACCGAGGCAGATCGCCCGCTTCGTCGACGTGACCGCACATTTGAAGGGTCCGCGTTCGCTGTCCAATTCCGCCGCCGTGCTGGGCTGGCCCGATGCGCGCGGCGACTGGGTGCGAACCGGCGGCTTGCTCTACGGCTTGTCGGTGGTGGACGGGAAGAGCGGCGCCGATTTTGGCTTCCGCCCGGCGATGACGTTGAGCACGCGACTGATTGCCATCAATCGGATCCCCAAGGGCGAACGGATCGGCTACAACGGCACCTGGACCTGTCCCGAAGAGATGCCGGTTGGTGTCGCGGCCGTGGGCTACGGCGACGGTTACCCGCGCAGCGCCGTGGCCGGCACTCCGGTGCTGGTCGGCGAGCGGCGTGTGCCGCTGATCGGACGCGTGTCGATGGATCTGATCACGCTCGATCTGCGCAACGCAACCGGCGCGACCGTCGGCGACCGCGTGGTGTTGTGGGGGCCCGAGTTGCCGGTGGAAACCGTGGCCGTGCAGGCTGGCACGATCTCCTATGACCTCACCTGCGGCATGACGCGTCGAGTGTTGTTCGTGGAAGATGACTGTTGACTGTTGATCCTTGACCGGTTGGCGCGCCGACAATGGCAGGGCATTGGCA
>CAJDVU010000056.1_pt1 | contig 27771 bp, 20 predicted proteins | sample 7391431 | NCBI WGS metagenome assembly CAJDVU01 (sample SAMEA7055700, study PRJEB34461) | soil metagenome | biome: terrestrial ecosystem; feature: Peninsula; material: soil | place: Antarctica | collected 2016
CCTTTGGCCACCAGCTGCGCGAGGGGTTGGCCAGCGAAGGGATCGACCTGGAGCACGTCGCACAACTCGACAGCGAGGCCAGCGGCACCGCCTCGATCACGATTGCCGCTGGCGAGAACCAGATCATCGTGGTGACCGGAGCCAATGCCCGCGTCACCCCGTCCCAGGTGGAACGTGCGCGGGAGCTGATCCGGCGCGCCGATGCCGTACTGGTGCAGATGGAAATCCCGCTGGACACGGTCGAAGCCACCGTGCGACTTGGTGCGCGGCTGGGCGTGCCGGTGATCCTCAACCCCGCACCGGCGCAGCAGGTGCCCGTCGACTGGTTGCAGCTGGTCCGCTACGCCACGCCGAACCAGCACGAGCTGGCGATCCTGCTTGGCGCGGACCCGTCCACCGATTTCCGCGCGCTGATGCAGGCCGCGCCGTGCCCGATCGTACTCACCCGGGGCGCTGAAGGCGCCTGGTACCGCGAGCAGGGCGAGCCGATCCACCAGGACGGCTTCCCGGTCGAGGTGCTCGACAGCACCGGCGCCGGCGACACCTTCAACGCCGCGCTGGCGGTGTTCCTGCACGAAGGCCTGACCAGCGCGGTGCGCAAAGCCTGCCTCGCCGCCGCACTGTCGGTCACCCGGCTCGGTGCGCAGGGCGGCATGCCGCGTCTGGCTGAACTCGAGGCCGGGTTGGCCAAGCCGCACGCTTGACCAGACCACCGGTTACCTCGACCTCGAGTTGGACAGTCGAGCCGTCTACTTGCCGATGCAGAACGAGCCAAAAATCGCGCCAAGCAGGTCGTCACTGGTGTAGCTGCCGGTGATTTCGCCGAGCGCGTGCTGGGCATGGCGCAGTTCCTCGGCGGCGAGTTCCCCGGCGCCGTGGGCGAGTTCACTGGCCGTACTTTGCAAATGGACGTCTACTCGTTCCAGCGCCAATACGTGACGGCGGCGGGCACTGAAGGCGCCTTCGCCACTGCCGGCGCCGGCGAGGCGCTTGAGGTGCTCGCGCAGGGCATCGAGGCCCTCGCCGGTTTTTGCCGAGGCCCACAGCCAATGCATGCCGTCGCATTGATTGTGGTGTGCGGGCAGGTGATCGAGGTCGATCTTGTTGATCAGCACCACGCGTTCGGCGCCGGCGGGCACGGTAGCGAAGAAGGCAAGGTCGGCGGAGTAATCGGCGTCGGTCGTGACCAGCAGAGCGACGTCGGCGCGCTGCAATTCGCCGTGGGCGCGGCGTACGCCTTCGCGCTCGACTTCGTCGTCGCTGTCGCGCAGGCCGGCGGTGTCGGCGAGTTCCAGCGCGATGCCGTCCAGGTTGAGGCTTTCGCGCAGCACGTCGCGGGTGGTGCCAGCGGCGGCATTGACGATGGCGCGGTCGCTGCCGGACAGGGCATTCAACAGGCTGGATTTGCCGGCGTTGGGACGGCCGATGATCACCACGCGCAGACCGTCGTTGAAGCGCAGGCCACGCCGGGCTTCGCGCAACAGCTGGGCCAGCTCCTCGCGCACGCGGTCAAGCTGCTGCTGGATCGCCGGGTCCGCCAGGAAATCGATTTCCTCTTCGGGAAAGTCGATCGCGGCCTCGATGTGCACGCGCAAGGTGACCAGCTCCTGCAACAGCGCCGCGACCTTGCGCGACAACACGCCTTCCATCGATTGCAGCGCGGCGCGGGCGCCAGCCTGGGAGCGGGCGGCGATCAGGTCGGCAATGGCTTCGGCCTGGGCCAGGTCGAGCTTGCCGTTCAAGAAGGCGCGCTCGGTGAACTCGCCGGGTCGGGCCAGTCGTGCGCCGAGCTCGCAGCAACGGCGCAGCAACCGGTCAAGCAGCACGGCGCTGCCGTGGCCTTGCAGCTCCAGCACGTGTTCGCCGGTGTAGGAAGCGGGCGCGGGAAAGTGCAGCAGCAGGCCGCGATCGATCAGCTCATCGGCCTGATCGCGGAAGGCGGTGTAATGCGCCAGGCGTGGCTGCGGGGTGCGCCCCAGCAGGGTCCGCGCCATCGCCGGCACCGCGGGGCCGGACACGCGCACCACGCCGACGCCGGCCGCGCCCGGGGCGCTGGCGATGGCGGCAATCGTGTCGGTGGCACGGTCTGGCATGGCAAAGACTCTAGACGAAAGCAGCCGCGACCGGGTCCGGTCGCGGCTGCCATTGTCAATGACCCGAAGGCGCGTTCAGTCGGTGGTGAGGGCAGGTGCCCGATCAATGTGATGGGTCACCCACCACTGCTGGCCCAGGCCGACCAGGCCGTTGACCGCGTAGTAAAGGCACAGGCCGGCGGGGAAGAAGGCGAACAGCACCGTGAACAGCAACGGCATCACCTTCATCATCTTGGCCTGGGTCGGGTCCATCCCCGCGGCGGCCGGGTTCAACCACTGCGTGCCCAGCATCACGATCGCGTAGATGATCGGCAGGATATAGAACGGGTCCGGCGCGCTCAGGTCCGGGATCCACAGGAACGGCGCGTGGCGCAGTTCCAGGCTGTACTCCAGCACGTAGAACAGACCGTAGAACACCGGCAGCGTGATCAACACCGGCAGGCAGCCACCCATCGGGTTGACCTTCTCCTTCTTGTACAGCTCCATGGTGGCTTGCTGCATCTTCTGCTTGTCGTCGCCGTAACGCTCCTTCAGCGCCTTCATGCGCGGTGCCAGCTTGCGCATGCGCGCACTGGAGCGGTATTGCATCGCGGTGAGTTTCCAGGTCAGGCCCTTGATCAGCAGCACCAGCAGGATGATCGCCACGCCCCAATTCTTGGTGATGGCATGTAACTGCGACAGCACCCAGTGCGTCGGCACCGCGATGACCTTGAACATGCCGTAGTCGATGGTCAGGTCGAGGCCGGGGGCGATCGCATCCAGCGTGCCTTGCACGTTCGGACCCAGATAGAGTCGCGCCTGACTGGTCAGGCTCTGCCCGGGCGCCACGCTCAGCGAGGGGCCAACCGCCCGGATCAGGTAGCGGGGATGCTCGCTGTCCGGGTTGATCGTCTGGGTAACGTAGTGATCGGTCTGGTCGGCCGGTGGAATCCACGCAGTGACAAAGTACAGGCGCAACATCGCGGCCCAGCCGCCCTTGATCTGGCTGTCCAGCGCATCTTTCTTGTCGCTGAAGTTCTTGAACTCCAGCTTCTCGAATTTCTCGCCGGTATACCAGGCGGCGCCCACGAAACTGCGTTGCTCAGGATCCATGTAGTGGCTGAGCCAGCCCGAGGCCTCGGGCGGCTTCACGCGTTGCAGTTGTTGATAGGCGTTGCCTTGCCACGTGCGGGCCGTGCCATTGTCGATGTGCTGGCTCAAGCCGATGACATAGCTGCCGCGCTTGAACGTGTAGGTCTTGATGACCTTGAGACCGGCCGCATCCTGCCAGGTCAGCGCGACCTGCAACTCGTTCTGGCCCGGCGCCATGGCGTAGCTGGTTTTCGCGCTCTGGAACAGCGCTTGATGATTGGGCTGGTCCGCGGGCACGGTGTCGCTGCTGCTGACCAATCCATTCTGCGCCACGAAGTAATGCGCCGGAGCGGTGTCCAGCAACACTGACGGCGGCGGGTTGGGATCGGCGCGGGTGGGCGCCTTGCTCGGGTAGGCGAGCAAGTCCGCGTGCACCACACTGCCGCCGCGCGTGTCGATCTGCAGGTGCAGGACATCGGTGTCGACCGCAATCAGCTGCGATGGTGCTTGTCCTGCCTGGGCCGTATCGGTGGCGATGGTCGCCGCAGCCGTGGTGGTTGCGGAGCTTGATGCGACGGCAACCGCGGAAGGTATGCTGCCGTCGGTCGATCGCGCGCTCGCCTGGGTGGCAGTGGTGCTGGCCGCGGTAACCGGTGGCTGCGGCGCGTAGTCCTTCTCCCAGGCGATGAACAAGAAATACGCCACCGCGATCAGGGCGAAGAAGAGGAAGTTGCGCGTTTGGTTCATCGCGTAGCAGATCCGGGTAACGCCACGACTCAAAGGTCTCGCCGCGGAGGCAGAAAGGAAAAGGTCAACGCTCGATTGTGGCGGTGTCGCCGGCCCGCTTCAATGGCTCGACCATGCCGGCGCGGGAAGCGAGCAACTTTTTCCACATGCCGTCAAGCTCGCGCAGCAACTCGGTGCCGGGCACGCCGGCAGCCTGTTCGCGCGCCATCACCATCAGGTCGACTGACGGCAGTTGCTGGCGCACGCGCCGGAATGATTCACGCACCAGGCGCTTGATCCGGTTGCGCTCGACGGCCCGTTTGGACACCCGCTTGGAGATCGCCAGACCGAGTCGCGCGCGGCCGAGCTCGTTGTCGCGATAGCGCATATGAAAACAGCGGCCGCCTGCGCGTCCGCTGCTGGTCCGCAAGGCGGCGAAGTCACCTGGCCGAAGCAACCGCGCCGCGCGCGGCAGCGTGGCTCCGGACATGACGCGCGCCCCGGTTACGGGGAGAGGCGCGTGCGGCCCTTGGCGCGACGGGCGTTGATGATCTTGCGGCCGTCGGCGGTCGCCATGCGGGCGCGGAAACCGTGGGTGCGCGCGCGTTTGAGCTTGCTGGGCTGGAAGGTCCGCTTCATGGGTTGCTCCGAAGGGAATGTGCTTAAAAAGGTTGGCGAGTATGTCGGGTTTGCGTTGCACCTGTCAAATGGCTTCGGACCGCGCAGCGCCGTCTGCATGGCGGGGCGTGGCGCGCAACGGTGAGCGCGGCGCCGCGGGAGCTGCTGCTAGACTGTTGCATCACCCCGCGCGCCAGCGCCCAAAGTTGTGGCTGATCGAATTCATGAGCGATTTGTGGCGGCGCTGCCTTGAGCGCCTCGAAGGCGATTTGAGCGCCGAAGACCTGCATACCTGGTTGATGCCACTGCAGGCGCGCGACGACGCCGACGGCCTGCAGCTGTTCGCACCCAATTCCTACACGCTCGATACGGTGCGCCAACGCTACCTCGCGCAAATCGAACAGGTGCTGCAGCAGCTGACCGGCAAGCCCTGCCCGGTGCGCCTCGGAGTCGGCTCCAGCTCGCCGCCAGCGGCGCCGACGCGGTCAGTGGCCGCACCCCGCGCCAAGCCGGCTGCCGCGACGACGCACGCGTTCCGCCACAATCTCGATCCCCATTACACGTTCGAGACGTTCGTCGAGGGCAAATCGAACCAGTTGGGCAAGGCCGCGGCGATGCAGGTGGCAACCAACCCGGGGCGTGCCTACAATCCGCTGTTGCTATACGGCGGCACCGGCCTGGGCAAGACCCATCTGATGCACGCGGCCGGCAACCTGATGCTGGAGCGCAACCCTGCGTTCAAGGTGATGTGCCTGAACTCAGAGCAGTTTGTCGGCTCGATGATCGAGGCCTTGCGCGCGAAAAGCATGGATGAGTTCAAGCGGCGCTTCCGCTCGGTCGACGCGCTGCTGATAGACGATATCCAGTTCTTTGCCGGCAAGGACACCACCCAGGAAGAGTTTTTCCATACCTTCAACGCGCTGTTCGAGTCCAAGCAACAGATCATCCTCACCTGCGACCGTTACCCCAAGGAGGTCGACAAGCTGGAACCACGGCTGAAGTCACGCCTGGGTTGGGGCCTCAGCGTGGCGATCGAACCGCCGGATTTCGAGACGCGTGCGGCGATCCTGCTGGCCAAGGCGCACGAGAAGGACATGGTGATGGACGCCCGCGCCAACTTCTATGGCAAGCCGATCACCAACGATTTCGCCGAGGAAACCTTGCGCGATCTGCTGGCCACGCACGCCCAGGCGGTCACCATTGCGAACATCCAGAAGATCACCGCGGAGTACTTCAACGTGCGTTTGCAGGATCTGTTGTCCAAACGTCGGGTGCGTTCGCTGGCCCGGCCGCGCCAGATTGCGATGACCTTGTCCAAGGAATTGACCGAACACAGCTTGCCCGAAATTGGCGAGGCATTCGGCGGGCGTGACCACACCACGGTGATGCACGCGTGCAAGACGATCCGCAAGTTCATCGAGACCGATGTGAGAATGCGCCAGGACTGGGAGCAGCTGATCCGCACCCTCACCGGCTGAAGCGGGTGCCCACCGAATGCGCGAGAATGCCATGGGTAAGCAGGGGTTGAGGCTGTGGATAATGGGTGGATGATTCGCCACGCGTAGTTATCCACAAATCATGCACTGGCTCGCGGGTACGCATTGCACAGCGAGATTATCTTGTACCATATTGATTATTATAGATAAATAGACTCAAAATCGGTTCTCCACAAGCTCTACAACAACCACTAATCCTTCTTTTAAAAGAAAGAACAGCAGGCATAGGGAAGCTCAACCATGCAATTCAGCATCCAACGCGAAGCTCTGCTCAAACCGCTGCAGCAAGTGGTGGGCGTGGTCGAACGCCGCCAGACACTGCCGGTGCTGGCCAACCTGCTGTGCAAGGTCAGTGCCGGTACGGTTTCACTGACTGGCACTGATCTGGAAGTGGAGATGGTCGCGACTACCGACGCCGAGAAGCTGGCGGACGGCGAGATCACCATTCCGGCGCGCAAACTGTTCGACATCGTGCGCGCGTTGCCCGATGGCGCCCGTGTCGACGTCAAGCTGAGTGGCGATCGGGTGGCGTTGAATGCGGGACGCAGCCGTTTCACCCTGACCACGCTTCCCGCCAGCGAATTTCCCACTGTCGACCAGATTGAAGTGGTCGAAAAAGTCAGCCTGCCCGAAGAGGTGCTGCGTGATCTGATGGAACGCACGGCGTTCGCGATGGCCAATCAGGACGTGCGCTATTACCTCAACGGCATGCTGCTGGACCTGCAGGAGCACACGTTGCGCTGCGTGGCCACTGACGGCCACCGGCTGGCGATGAAGGAAACCGAGCTGCAGAGTTCGGTCAGTACGCGGCGCCAGATCATCATTCCGCGCAAGGGCGTGAATGAGCTCATCGGCTTGCTGGAAAGCGGCGATGGTGCAGTGGAACTGGAGTTCGGCCGCAACCATTTGCGCGTCCGCCGGGGCAGCGTCACCTTCACCTCGAAGCTGATCGACGGTCGCTTCCCGGATTACGAAGCGGTGATTCCGTTGGGCGCCGACAAGAGCGCCACCCTCGATCGTGAAGTGTTGCGCGGCGCACTGCAGCGCGCGGCCATCCTTTCCAACGAGAAGTACCGCGGCGTTCGACTGGAACTGTCCCCGGGCAAGCTGCGTATCGTGGCGCACAATCCGGAACAGGAGGAGGCGGTGGAGGAAGTCGAAGCCGACACCCACGTGTCCGATCTCGCGGTAGGCTTCAATGTCGGCTATCTGCTCGACGCCCTGGCGGCACTGCGCGGCGACAAGGCTCGTCTCAGCCTGCGGGACGCCCAGTCCAGCTGTCTGGTGCAAGAAGAAGACAACGAGCACTCCCGCCACGTGATCATGCCGTTGCGACTCTGACGTCCGCGTGCTCTTCGCGGTGGTTTGTGCGAGCTTGAAACGCCGGGGTGTCCCACAGGACCTCCGGCGTCGCCGCGTAAGCGCGGACCGCGCATGAGGCTGGAACAACTGCGTATCTGCGCGCTGCGTTGCCTCAGCGATGTCAGCGTGACGCTGGACCCGGCGATGAACGTCTTCATCGGTGCCAATGGTGCCGGCAAGACCAGCGTGCTCGAGGCGGCCTTCCTGCTGTCGCACGCCCGCTCCTTCCGCAGTGGCGCCAGGGAGGCGCTGGTGCAACGTGGCACGCCGCAGCTGTCGGTGTTCGCACAAGTTCAATACGCGGATGGCCGTGCCAGCCGACTGGGTTTGGGCCGCACCGGCGCGCGCTGGGAAGCCAGGATCGACGGCGAAAGCGTAGCGATCGGACAATTGGTGCGCGCCTGCGCGGTAGTCTGCTTCGAGCCCGGCGCCCACGCTCTGATCGCCGGAGCCGCCGAGGAGCGTCGACGTTATCTTGATTGGGGCGTGTTCCACGTGGAACACGAATTCCTTCCCGGCTGGCGCCGCTACCAGCGAGCATTGAAGCAGCGCAACAGCCTCCTGCGACTCGGTAGCGCGCCTACCGACGCCTTGTTCGAACCCTGGGAGTGGGAGTTATCCCAGGCCGCACACCAAATCGATCTGCAACGGCGCGCGTATCTGGACCTGCTTCGCCCAAAGTTGCAATCCAGCATGGCTGGCCTGTTGCCCGAACTGGGGTTTGTGGAATTGCGCTACCGCCGTGGGTGGCCCGATGAACTGGATCTGGCGCATCAGTTGGGCGCACAGCGGAGCAGGGATCTGGCGCGCGGCCATACCACGCTGGGCGTGCATCGGGCCGATTGGTCGGTCATGTTCGAACATGCGCCCATGCGAGAACATCTTTCCCGGGGTCAGGAAAAGCTCACGGCGCTGGCGTGCATGTTGGCGCAGGCGGCGTTGTACGCGGAGAGCCATGGCGAATGGCCAATCGTCTGCCTGGATGACCTGGCGTCAGAACTGGACCAGGAGCATCAGGCGTCGGTGGTCGCCCAATTGCTGGCGGCTCAGGCCCAGATCCTGCTGACCGGGACCGAGCTGCCGCTGGCGTTGCGCGAGGCGCCCGCTCGCGTGTTCCACGTGGAACAGGGTGACCTGACGCGCCTGCTATAATGGGAGGGTTGCATCTCGCAAAGATCGCATAACCCTTGTCCGGCCCATCAGGCGCCGAGTCGGGCAGGTCGCTGGCGCCAGGAAACGATCACCGCATGAACGAACCCGAACCCTCCAACGGATCCCATTACGATTCGAGCAACATCAAGGTTCTCAGAGGCCTGGAAGCCGTGCGCAAACGCCCGGGCATGTACATCGGCGACACCGACGACGGCACCGGCCTGCACCACATGGTGTTCGAGGTGCTCGACAACTCGATCGATGAGGCCTTGGCCGGTTACTGCGACAAGGTCCTGGTCACGATCCACGATGATGGCTCGGTCAGCGTCGACGACGACGGCCGCGGCATCCCGGTCGACATGCACCCCGAAGAGCACCGCTCTACCGCCGAGGTGGTGATGACGGTGCTGCATGCCGGCGGCAAGTTCGACGCCAACTCCTACAAGGTATCCGGCGGGCTGCACGGCGTGGGCGTGTCGGTAGTGAATGCGTTGAGCGAGCACCTGTGGCTGACCGTCTACCGCGACGGCCACGAATACGTGCAGGAATATTCCCTGGGCGACCCGCTGTACCCGCTGAAGGAGGTGGGCCCGTCGACGAGACGGGGCACCGTAGTCCGCTTCCTGCCCAGCCCGGCCACCTTCACCAGCAATATCGACTTTCATTACGACATTCTGGCCAAGCGCCTGCGCGAGCTGGCCTTCCTCAACTCCGGCGTCACCATCACGTTGACAGACGAGCGAGGCGAGGGACGTCAGGATGTCTTTGCCTATGATGGTGGTATCCGTTCCTTCGTGGAGCACCTGGCGCAGATGAGGACCACGCTGCATCCGAACGTGATCAGCCTGGTCGCCGAACAGGACGGCATCACCGTGGAGGTGGCGATGCAGTGGACCGACTCCTATCAGGAGACGATGTTCTGTTTCACCAACAACATCCCGCAGCGTGACGGCGGTACCCATCTGACCGGCTTCCGCGCCGCGCTGACCCGTTCGCTGCAGAACTACGTGGAGAAGGAAGGGTTGGCGAAGCACGCCAAGGTGACATTGTCCGGCGATGACATGCGCGAAGGCATGATCGCGGTGTTGTCGGTGAAGGTACCCGACCCGAAGTTTTCCTCACAGACCAAGGACAAGCTGGTTTCTTCCGAGGTGAAGACGGCGGTGGAGCAGGCGGTCAACGAGAAACTGGGCGAATTCCTGCTGGAGCACCCGGTCGAGGCCAAGGCGATTGTGTCCAAGGCGATCGACGCGTCGCGTGCCCGCGAAGCGGCGCGCAAGGCGCGCGACATGACCCGCCGCAAGGGTGCCCTGGATATCGCCGGCCTGCCTGGCAAGCTGGCCGATTGCCAGGAAAAAGATCCTGCCTTGTGCGAACTGTTCCTGGTCGAGGGCGACTCCGCTGGCGGCTCGGCCAAACAAGGCCGCAACCGCAAGACCCAGGCCGTGCTGCCGCTCAAGGGCAAGATCCTCAATGTCGAGAAGGCCCGCTTCGACCGGATGCTGGCCTCGGCCGAGGTTGGCAACCTGATCACCGCGTTGGGCACCGGCATCGGCAAGGACGAATACAATCCGGACAAGTTGCGCTACCACCGCATCATCCTGATGACCGATGCGGATGTGGACGGCTCGCATATCCGTACCCTGCTGTTGACGTTCTTCTATCGGCAGATGCCGGAGTTGATCGAACGTGGCCACATCTATATCGGCCTGCCACCGCTGTACAAACTGAAGCAGGGCAAGCAAGAGCTGTATCTCAAGGACGACGCTGCCTTGAACGACTACCTCATTTCCAGCGCGGTCGACAATGCCGCGCTGGGCTACAGCCCGGATGCGCCGCCGATTACCGGCAGCGCGCTGGAGAAGTTGCTCCGCGATTACCAGCACGCACTGGACCAGATCAGCCGATTGGCGCACCGCTTCGATACGGCGGTCCTGACCGCCCTGCTCGAACACCCACCACTGGAGCCGGCCATGTGGGCCGACCCCACGGCCATGCAGGCGTGGCTGGATGCCGCCGCATTGAAGCTCGCGGCCAGCGGCCTGGGCAAACCGCACTACACGCTGCGCCTGCGTCCGGCGCACACCGATGCGGCCGCGGTGGAGCATCCCGCCGCCGTCGAAGTGATCCGCGAGCAGCATGGGCTCAGCCACACCTGGTTCCTGCCGCAGCCGTTCTTCGGCGGCGCCGAATTCCGTCCGATCCTGGCTGTCAGCCAGCAGATTGCCGGCCTGATCCAGGCCGGTGCGGTGGTGCGACGCGGAAACGCCTCGCGCGGCGTGCTGAGCTTCGTTGAAGCACGCAACTGGCTGCTGGAAGAAGCCAAGAAGGGCCGCAGCATCCAGCGCTTCAAAGGCTTGGGCGAGATGAATCCGGAGCAGCTGTGGGACACCACGGTCAATCCGGAAACGCGGCGCATGCTGCAGGTCGGTATCGAGGATGCGATAACCGCCGACCGCATGTTTTCCATGCTGATGGGAGAGGCGGTGGAGCCGCGGCGTGATTTCATCGAGGCGAATGCGCTCAAGGTCGCCAACCTGGACGTCTGAGCGCGACCTGGACCGCTCTGCGGCGCGGTAGCGACGGCGAGGTGCGGCTTCGTCGTGGGTCGTTCCTCGCCAGGGGAAGGGTCTGCGCCAGCGGATCCTCTCGCCGTTTCGCCATTTCTTTACAACCTGTTGATTTCAAACAAGCTTTTATGCGGCGCTGCGACTTGTTATCTGCACGCCGATGGCGTTACGCTCCCCCAACTGTTGTGCGTGCAACATCGTGCGCCGACCCTGAAGAGGATCACCATGAAGCATATTCGAGCGTTCACCATCCTGGCCGGCGCGGCCTTCGTGCTGGGGCTGGCCAGTGCTCCGGTGCTGGCGAAGCACCCCGATAACGCCAAGCAGGCAACCGAATACCCCGACAGCACACGCACGGCACCCAAGCTGGACATGACCAGCGAAAAAGAGCAGAAGCAGATTCAGGAAGGCCTTGACGCCATCAACAAGGGGGATATGGCGACGGGCGAAACCACCCTGCAGGGCGTGCTCGACAAGAGCAAGAGCAAGTACGCGCAGGCGATCGCGCTGCGTGGCCTGGCGTTGATCAAATACCGCGCTGGTGACTACAAGGGCGCGATCGCGCTGCTGCAGAAAGCGCTGGCCAACGGCGTGTTGCCCAACGACGATTATTTCGCGGTGGAATACATGCTGGCGGTTTCCCAGCAGGCCGACGGGCAATACCAGGCATCGCTGGACACGATCAAGAAGTGGCGCGCCGACGGCAAGAAGGAAACCGCCGAGTCCTACGCGGTCGAAGGCAACGACTACTATCGGCTGGAGAAATATCCCGAAGCCATCGCGGCGGTGAAGAAGGCGCAATCACTGACCGACAAGCCGGATCCGCAGTGGAACCAGATTCTCATTGCGAGTTACGCGGCCTCGGGCCAGGACAGCCAACTGGTGCAGGCGGCTCAGCAAAACCTCGCCGCCCACCCGGATGACCCGAAGGCGCTGGAAACCTCGATCCAGGCCCTGCAGCAGGCGCAGAAATACCCGGAGGCGATCAAGCTGATGGAGGACGCGCGCGCCAAGGGTCAACTGACCGGCGAGGCGAACTACGTGTTGCTGGCTTCGCTTTACTACAACCAGGCTCTTTCGAGCGACGATCCCAAGCCGTCGGCGAACAAGGCCATCGCGACCATCAATGAAGGGATCAGCAAGGGCATCATGCAACCGAGTGCCAAGAATGACGTGCTGCTCGGCAAGGCGGAATACGTTGCCGGCAACCTGACGGCCGCCCGGCAGGCCTTCGACAAGGCGCTGCCGCTGGCAACCGATGGCGAGCCCGCGCTGCAGATCGCGAATCTGGAACTGACTGATGGCAAGTACAGCGAAGCGAAGACGATGATCAACACCGCGATCAGCAAAGGCGTCAAGCAAATGGGGAATGCCTATCTGGTGCTGGCCGAGGCCGAACGTGGCTTGCACAACAAGGCGGGGCAGATCGCTGCATTGAAGAAAGCTGCCCAACAGCCGGAATCCGCCGAGCATGCGAAGGAGCTTCTCAAGAAGCTGGGCGCCTCTTGAAACGCGCTGCGGAGCCAAGCTGGTTCCGGCGTGGAACGTGAAAGTCTGTCTCCAACCCATGCGGGATCTATACAAAAGACATGGCGCGCTGTATCGTTGAAAACCTTTCCCTGCGTCCCCTCGGCAGCGAGCTTTTACCGGGTGCCTTCCAGTCGTCCAGGTGGCTCCCGGGAATGTTGTGCGACGACGCGGCCTTCCGATTGTTCAGCTTCCAGATAGTGACAGATGGCCTCAAGTAACGAAGAAACCGGGCGGTTCAGTTGGAAGCGGACCTGGGCACTCGCTGTGGCCATTGCGCTGCACGCGTTTGCGTTCCTGCTGATTGTGGCGCCGATGGCGCCACCCAACCAGAACCACAAGGAAAAGGAAAAAATCGTCCAGGTGAGCTTCATCGAGCCGCCGCCGCCGCCGCCACCGCCGCCGCCGCCGCCGCCGGAGCCGCCGAAGCAACCGCCGCCGAAGATCATTCAACAGGTCAATCCGCCGCCGACGCCACCGCCGCCGACGCCGCCGCCACCGGTTACCGAGGTTTCGGCGAACGCCGTGCAGGCGCCGCCGCCGGCCCCGCCAGCCCCGCCAGCCCCGGCGCCGGATATCGCGGCAGGTTCGGACCTGAGTTATGGCACGCGCCCGAGCCCGCCGTATCCGCCGATGGCGGCCAGGCAACGTCATGAGGGCACGGTGGTCTTGCTTATACTTGTCGGTCTGGACGGTTCACCCAAGTCTGTCGAAGTGGAGAAGTCCAGCGGCTATCGCGAGTTGGATCGGGAAGCCAAGGCTTGGGTGCTTGCCCACTGGAAGTTCAATCCAGAGGTAAAGGCCGGCAAGAAAGTGGAAGGTTATGCCCGCGTTCCGATCACCTTCAATCTCAGTGGCTAAGACATTCACACGGCCAGCGCAATTCAACTCCCACCCGCTGTAATCCGGATACAGTCGATTACAGTTACAGTTCACGCTTGACTTTCCTAGGGTAGCGTTATGTTTCTACAAACTCCTGCAGCAACCGGCAACACCAACGCCGAAGCCATGAAACAGATGGGCTTCCAAGACCTGATGCAGCACTTTGACTGGCTTGGATGGATCGTCTTCGTGACGTTGATCGCGATGTCGTTCCTGTCGTGGTACTTCATCATCGCCAACGGCATCCGCAACGCCACGGTGAAGGCCCGGGCCGACAAAGTCATCGACGGCTTCTGGGGCAACGCCTCCACCCAGGACGCGATCCGGGACCTGGAAGCCCAGCCCAGAAGCGAGCCGTTCTCGAAGATCGCACTGGAAGCTGCCGCGGCGGTGGCGCATCACCAGCAGAGCACCGGCGGAACCACCGGCCGGCTGGCCGAATCGTTGAGCCGCTCGGAGTTCATCGACCGGGCCCTGCGCCAGGCAGTCGCCCGCGAGAGCATGCGCCTGGAAGGCGGCATGACCTTGCTCGCCACGGTCGGTTCGGCCGCACCGTTCGTCGGTCTGCTCGGTACCGTGTGGGGCATTTACCACGCGCTGATCAGCATTGCATCCACCGGCAACGCGTCGATGAATGCCGTGGCCGGCCCGGTCGGCGAGGCGCTGATCATGACCGCGTTTGGTCTGTTCGCCGCAATCCCGGCCCTGTTCGCCTACAACTTCTTCAACCGGCAGAACCGCGTGATCTACGCCCGCTTCGACGAGTTCGCGAACGACCTGCACGACTTCTTTGCGACCGGTTCGCGCATCGAAAGCGATGTGAGGGCTTGACCCATGTCCGTAAGTCTGGGCGGCGATTCCACTGGTCCGATGTCGGAAATCAACGTCACGCCGCTGGTCGACGTGATGCTGGTCTTGCTGATCATCTTCATGATCACGGCACCACTGATGTCGCACACCATCACGGTTGAGCTGCCCATCGCGAATCCCCACGCCAAGTCGCCGGAAGCCAAGACGCCACCACTGGACCTGGCGATCAAGCTGGATGGAGGCATGTATTTCGACGATCGCGCGGTCACCGATGCGGAGCTGCGCGCGCAATTGCTGGTGGAAGCCCAAAAGACGCCGCAGCCCCAGTTGCAAATCCGTGCCGACCGCGAAGTGCAGTTCATGGTCGTGAAGAAGATCATCAATGACGCGAAGGCTTCGGGCATGGTGCATGTTGCGTTCATGACCACCGACGCGCCGAAGGGGTAACAAGATGGCTGTTTCGACCAAAACTGCAGCACCGATGGCCGAAATCAACGTCACGCCGCTGGTCGACGTGTTGCTGGTGCTGCTGATCATTTTCATGATCACCGCGCCGATCCTGGCGCACAAGATCGAGGTGGATCTGCCGCAGCCGAACACGAATGTGCCGCCGCCGGTGAACCCGCCGAGCCCGATCAATCTGAAGATTGATCAAAGCGGGGCGTTCTACTGGAACGGTACGCCAGTCGACGAGTTGGGCCTCAAGGCGCAGCTGGCGGTCATCGGCCAACAAGGGCTGGCCAACCAGCCAGAAATCCAGATCGCCGCCGATGATCATGTCGCCTACGAGTATGTGGCCCGGGTGCTGGCAGACGCCAAGAGCTACAACCTGGTGAAGATCGGGTTCAGCGAGGCGCGGTAACGACAGTTTGCCGCTCGCGGCAGTTCGTGACAGCTCAAACAAAGGCCGCGCTCTGGCGGGGCCTTTGTTTGAACGCGTGACGTGCTGAGTGCCTGCCCCGGAGTTTGTGAAACCACGACGCCCGCCCTGAAAACGCCAGCACCGGCAGGTGACGGGTACGCGACCGGCGGTACGCGCGCTCAGCGGCGCTGGCCATGCGGACGCAATTTCTTTTCCACAGCCTTTCAGTGCAGGATCTGAAGATAGTTGCGCACGCTTGCAGCCAACCCTTCATACAAGGCTTCCCCGATCAGCGCATGACCGATGGAGACCTCGGCCAGGCCGGGGATGGCAGCCTTGAATGTGCCCAGGTTTGCCTGGCTGAGATCATGTCCGGCGTTTACGGCCAATCCGGCGTGTTGCGCCCGTCGTGCGGTGCCGGCGCACGCCGCCAGTTCCGGAGCGGGAGCGCCGTCGGAGAAGGCCTTGGCGTACGGGCCGGTGTAAATCTCGATGCGCTGCACGCCAATGACGGCAGCGAGGTCGAAATCCTGTCTGTGGGCATCGACGAACAGGCTGACGCGGCAGCCAAGATCGCACAATTCAGCCACCAATGGACGCAGGCGGCCGATATCCTGGCGCAGATCGAAGCCGTGGTCGGAGGTGATTTGATCATCGCCATCCGGCACCAGGGTTACCTGGGTCGGCGTGACCCGGCGTGCCAACTCGACCAGCCCCGGGTACTCGCCACGCGCCGGGGCGAACGGGTTGCCCTCGATGTTGTATTCAACCCGCCCGCGCAACATCGTTGCCAGTGCATACACGTCGGAAGGGCGCACATGGCGCTGGTCCGGCCGCGGGTGCACGGTGATTCCCCCGCAGCCGGCATCGATGCAGGTCTGCGCGGCGCGGCAAATGTCTGGTTCGTTGCCGCCCCGCGAATTGCGCAGTACGGCGATCTTGTTGAGGTTGACGCTGAGCAGAGTCATGGCGGTCGGGCTTTGGGAGGCTATGGATGCAGCCAGGCAATGCGTGGAATCCATCCACCATTCGCTCCTCGAACAGTGCATCGGCTGGCGTGCTGACGTTGGGGTGCTGAGTTCGCTCCCTGCGTCGGGCGGGACCAGCGGCCCAGAGGGCAGATAAGAACGTTTTTCGCTGTGCCAGACAGCGAAGGTGAGCGCCGCCTCCGCCTTCGGCACCTTTCCTCGCTGCGCGAGGGAAGGGAAGGGAAGCGATCGTCGTGCGGGAATCAGTCGGGCTCTCTCCAATCATTCGAGACTTCATCTGGGCGGATCCCCCGCCCTCTCTGGTGAGGATATCTTCACCGGAACTCTGGCGCCGGGGCCCGCCTGTGACAGTGCGCTGATCATTCGACGCTGGCAAGTGATCCCATTTCGATCGCACGCGGCGGTCCGCGCCACGCCAGCGCGGCGATCAGCCCCGGCGCGACGGCAAGGCGTTGCAACTGCCACGCCGCAGTGTCTTCACCGTCGAAACGCTCCAGTCGGAGCCGCTCGGGGGTGCTGAGAATGCGCAGCCGCCGCAAGCCGTAGCTGATACCGTGCCCGTGTGCCTTGAGCACCGCTTCCTTCGCCGTCCACAGCTCGAGGAATGCCGCGGCGCGGGCATCGTCGGCCAGCGCGGCCAGTGACTCCGCCTCGTCGCTATCGAAGAATCGGCGGGCAATCGGCAAGGCGCGCGGTTGCGGACGCCGACGCTCGAGATCGATGCCGGGTGCGATACCGCGGGCGACGGCGATCAGCGCGTGATCGCCGCTGTGCGACCAGTTGAAATCCAAGGTCGAATCGTGCGGTGATTGAAGTTGCGGCCGGCCGTGTGCCCCTTCCGCCAGGGTCACCTCGTCCGCACTGATACCGAGGTAGGCCGCCAGCGTCCGCAGCAAGGGTTGCCGTCTTTGCGCCGATCGATAGTCGAGCGACCAAACGTGGATCGCTCCGTCATCCAGCCCTGCGGCGGCTTCGGTCAGGCTTCGGGCGCGCGCGGCGATCGTCATCGGTGCATGGTGCCGCTGCCCACGTGGCTGCACAAGCGGTTGGTCCGTGATCCATCCGGTACGGTCAGCGTGGCAGGTTTGAGGTACCCATCAGGAACTCATCCACCGCGCGAGCACACTGGCGACCCTCGCGAATCGCCCAGACCACCAGCGACTGGCCGCGGCGCATGTCGCCCGCCGCGAACACCTTGTCGACGCTGGTGCGGTAGCCGGCATCACCTTCGGTCGTTGCGCTGGCATTGCCGCGCGCGTCCTTGTCCACCCCGAAGGCATCCAGTACCGGCTGCCTGGGTGAGACAAAGCCCATCGCCAGCAACACCAGATCCGCCTGTACTTCGAATTCGCTGCCAGGCATTTCGCTCATCTTGCCGCCTGTCCACTGCAGTCGTACGGCGGTAAGACTGTGAACCCGGCCCTTGCCGTCGTCGTTGAAACACTTGGTGGCGACCGCCCAGTCGCGCTGGCAGCCTTCCTCGTGGGAACTGGAGGTGCGCAGGCGCAGCGGCCAGTACGGCCAGGTCAGCGGCTTGTTCTCCTGCTTCGGCGGTTGCGCCAGCAGTTCGAACTGGGTGACGGCCGCGGCACCCTGCCGGTTCGAAGTGCCCACGCAATCGGAACCGGTGTCACCGCCGCCGATCACCACCACCTGCTTGTCGCCGGCCAGGATCTGACCGGTCACCGTGTCACCGGCGACGATCCGGTTTTGCTGCGGCAGAAACTCCATCGCGAAGTGCACGCCCTTCAATGCACGCCCCGGGACGGGCAAGTCGCGTGGCGTCTCTGACCCGCCGGCCAATACCACCGCGTCGAACTCCTGCTGCAACTGTGCTGGCGTGAGCACCGCCGCTGCGCCCGGAACGTCGGCGGGCGCACCGATGAAAACGCTGGTGCGAAACTCAACGCCCTCGCCGCGCATCTGCTCGATTCGGCGATCGATATGATCCTTCTGCAACTTGAAGTCGGGGATGCCGTAACGCAGCAGACCACCGATGCGGTCGTTCTTCTCGAACACGGTCACCGCGTGACCGGCCCGCGCCAGCTGCTGCGCCGCCGCCAGCCCGGACGGGCCGGAGCCGATCACGGCCACCTTCCAGCCAGTCAGTCGTGCCGGCGGCTGCGGCACCACCCAGCCTTCCTCCCACGCCTTGTCGATGATCTTGTGCTCGATCGATTTGATCCCTACCGCGTCGCTATTGATGTTCAGCGTGCAGGCAGCCTCGCACGGCGCCGGACAGATGCGGCCGGTGAACTCGGGGAAGTTGTTGGTCGAATGCAGCACGTCGATCGCGTGCTTCCAGTCCTGGCGATAGACCAGATCGTTGAAGTCGGGAATGACGTTGTTGACCGGACAACCTTGGTGGCAGAACGGCGTGCCGCAGTCCATGCAGCGCGCGGCCTGGATCTTCGCCTCGCTGTCGGTCAACTGCGCGGTGAACTCGCGCCAGTGCTGCTTGCGCTGGCCCGGCGGTTCGCTGGTTTCCAGCACCCGCGCATATTCGAGAAAGCCGGTGATCTTGCCCATGGTCGTTTTATCCTCCTGCCGGCTCAGGCGGTCGCCTGCGCGGTGGATGCGCGTGCGCCTTCCCGTTTCGGTTCACCCAGCGCGCGCTTGTACTCGTGCGGCATCACCTTCACGAAGTGGGTGCGCGCATTGATCCAGTCGTGCAGGATCGCCTTGGCGCGGAAGCTGCCGGTGTAGCGGAAATGCGACTCCAGCAGGCGACGCAGGATCGCCTCGTCGGTTTCGCCTTGAGCGCCGCGGGTCGGCGCATGCCAGAGTTCGCGTGGGACGCGCAGCTCCTGTTCGACACCGGACAACAATGGCTCCAGCGCGACCATCGCCAGGTTGCAGCGCGACTGGAACTGCACGTCCGGGTCGTAGACATAGGCCACCCCACCGGACATGCCGGCGGCGAAGTTGCGTCCGGTGTCTCCCAGTACCGCCACGGTGCCGCCGGTCATGTATTCGCAGCCGTGGTCGCCGAGGCCCTCGACTACCGCGGTGGCGCCGGAGTTGCGTACCGCGAAGCGCTCGCCAACGACGCCGTTGAAATAGGCCTCTCCCTCGGTGGCGCCATACAGGACCGTGTTGCCGGCGATGATGTGCTCGGGCCCGAAGCCGTGGAAATCGTTCGGCGAGCGCACGATGATGCATCCGCCGGATAATCCCTTGCCTACGTAGTCATTGGCCTCACCCACCAGATCGAGGGTGATGCCGTGGGCGAGGAACGCGCCGAAGCTCTGTCCCGCCGTTCCATTCAGCTGGATGTGGATGGTGTCGTCGGGCAGGCCGGCATGGCCATAACGGCGCGCCACCTCGCCGGACAGCATGGCGCCCACGGTGCGGTTGCCGTTGCGCACGCTGACGATGAAGCTGGTTTTCTCCTGCTGCTCCAGCGCGGGTCGTGCCTTCTCGATCAGGCTGTGGTCCAGCGCGTTGCCGTCTTTGCCGAGGCCGTGGTCCTGTTCGGTCACATGTCGCCGAGCGACCTCGATGGGTACCTTCGGGCGATGGAATACGCGGCTGAAGTCCAGCCCGCGCGCCTTCCACTGCGCGATGCTCTGGCGGGTATCGAGCAGGTCGGTGCGGCCGATCAGATCGTCGAAACGACGGATACCCAGCTGCGCCATGATCTGGCGCGCCTCCTCGGCCACGAAGAAGAAGTAGTTCACCAGATGCTCCGGCTTGCCGCTGAACTTCTTGCGCAGCACCGGATCCTGTGTGGCGACGCCGGTGGGGCAGGTGTTGAGGTGCACCAGCGTCTGCTGGGTTTCGGCCAGGCCCAGTTCCCAGGGTGTGCCAGCGTGCTTGATCGATGACCACGATGAGGCGCCGGTACCACCGTCGTGTCCGGCGATCACCACGTGGTCGGCCTTGGCCTTGGCCACGCCGGCCGCGACCGTGCCCACGCCCACCTCCGAGACCAGCTTCACCGAGATCGATGCCTGCGGGTTGCAGTTCTTCAGGTCGTGGATCAGCTGCGCCAGATCCTCGATCGAGTAGATGTCGTGGTGTGGTGGCGGCGAGATCAGGCCCACGCCAGGCACCGAGAAACGCAGTCCGGCGATGTAATCGGACACCTTGTGGCCGGGCAGTTGGCCACCTTCGCCGGGCTTGGCGCCTTGCGAGATCTTGATCTGGATCTGGTCGGCCGAGATCAGGTACGCGGCGGTGACGCCGAAACGGCCCGAAGCCACCTGCTTGATGCGCGAGCGCAGCGAGTCGCCGGCCTGCAGTTCAAGATCGCGTGCGACGTTGTCCTTGCCGAGGATGGCGGCGACAGTATCACCCTGCTTGATCGTCACGCCGCGCTGCTCGCCCTGATAGCGCGCCGGGTCCTCGCCGCCTTCGCCGGTATTGGACTTGCCGCCGAGGCGGTTCATCGCGATCGCCAGCGTGGTATGCGCCTCGGTCGAGATCGAACCCAGCGACATCGCGCCGGTGACAAAGCGCTTCACGATCTCCTTTGCCGGTTCCACTTCTTCCAGCGGCACCGCGGCGGCCGGGTCGGCGTGGAACTCGAACAGGCCGCGCAAGGTCATCAGACGCCGGGTCTGGTCGTTGACCAGCTGCGAGTACTCCTTGTAGGTCGACGCGTTGTTGGCGCGGGTGGCGTGCTGCAGCTTGGCCACCATGTCGGGCGTCCACATGTGCTCCTCGCCGCGCACGCGCCAGGCGTACTCCCCACCGACGTCCAGCGCATCGACCAGTAGAGGGTCGTCACCGTAGGCGCTGGCGTGCAGGCGCAGTGCTTCCTCGGCCACCTCGAACAGGCCGATGCCTTCGATGTTGGTGGTGGTGCCGGTAAAGTATCTGTCGATCAGGTCGAGGTTCAGACCCACCGCCTCGAAGATCTGCGCGCCGGTGTAGGACATGTAGGTGGAGATGCCCATCTTGGACATCACCTTCTGCAGGCCCTTGTCGATCGCCTTGATGTAGTTGTGGATGGCCTTGACTGCGCTGATCCCGTCCGTGTCCACGGCGAAGTGCTGTGCCAGCACCTCCATCGCCAGATAGGGATGGATCGCCTCGGCACCGTAGCCGGCCAGCAGGGCGAAGTGGTGTACCTCACGCGCCGAGCCGGTTTCCACCACGAGGCCGGTGCTGGTGCGCAGGCCCTTGGTGACCAGGTGCTGGTGGATCGCCGACGTGGCCAGCAAGGCGGGGATGGCCACGCGCTCGCGGTCGGCGTGCCGGTCGGACACGATCAGGATGTTGTGGCCCTGGCTGATCGCATCGGTGGACTGGGCGCACAGCGACGCCAGCCGCGCTTCGATGCCGGCCTTGCCCCAGCTGGCCGGGTAGGTGATGTCCAGTTCGAAGCTGCGGAACTTGCCGCGCGAGTGGCGTTCGATATCGCGGATCTTGGCCATCTCGGCAAAATCCAGGACCGGCTGCGACACTTCCAGGCGCAGCGGCGGGTTGATGTTGTTGATATCCAGCAGGTTCGGCTTCGGGCCGATGAAGGAGACCAGCGACATTACCAGCTGCTCGCGGATCGGGTCGATCGACGGGTTGGTGACCTGCGCAAACAGCTGCCGGAAATACTGGTACAGCGACTTGCTGCGATCGGACAATACGGCCAGCGGCGCGTCGTTGCCCATCGCGCCGATCGCCTCCTGGCCTTCGTACGCCATCGGCAACAACTGGAATTTGAGGTCTTCCTGGGTGTAGCCGAAGGCCTGCTGGCGGTCGAGCAGGCTGTCGCCGGAATGTGCTTCGACGCGTGCCTCGGGGAGGTTGTCGAGCTTGATGCGGATGTGCTCGATCCACTGCTTGTACGGCTTGGCGTTGGCGAGCTGGTCCTTCAGTTCCTTGTCGTCGATGATGCGGCCCGCTTCCATGTCGATCAGCAGCATCTTGCCCGGCTGCAGCCGCCACTTCTTGACGATGCGGGATTCGGCGATCGGCAGCACCCCGGCTTCGGAAGCCAGCACCACCAGGTCGTCGTCGGTGATGATGTAGCGCGCCGGGCGCAGGCCGTTGCGATCCAGCGTGGCGCCGACCTGGCGCCCGTCGGTGAAGGCGATCGCGGCCGGCCCGTCCCACGGCTCCATCATCGCCGCGTGGTACTCGTAGAACGCGCGGCGGTTGGCGTCCATCAGCGTGTGACGTTCCCACGCCTCGGGAATCATCATCATCATCGCGTGCGACAACGAGTAGCCCGCCATGGTCAGCAATTCGAGGCAGTTGTCGAACGAGGCGGTGTCGGACTGGCCGGGATAAATCAGCGGCCACAGCTTGGCCAGGTCGTCGCCGAGTACCGGCGAGGAGATCGCGCCGGTACGCGCGTTCAGCCAGTTGACGTTGCCCTTGACCGTGTTGATCTCGCCGTTGTGCGCGATCATCCGGTAGGGATGCGCCAGCTCCCACGCAGGGAAGGTGTTGGTGGAAAAGCGCTGGTGCACCAGCGCCAGCGCCGACACCGCACGTGGATCGGCCAGGTCCGGATAGTAGGTGCCGACCTGGTTGGCCAGCAGCAGGCCCTTGTAGACCACGGTGCGGGTCGACATCGAGGGCACGAAATATTCGCGGCCATGCTTGAGCTTCAGCGCGCGGATCGCATGGCTGGAGGATGTCCGGGCCGCGCCCGATGAACAGTTGGCGGATCACCGGCTCGCGCGCCTTCACCACGCTCGACATCGGCATCTCGCCGTCAACGGGCACATCGCGCCAGCCCAGCACCAGCTGGCCCTCGGCACGCACGGTGCGTTCCAGTTCCTGTTCACAGGCTCGCCGCGAGGCGTGCTCCTTGGGCAGGAAGATCATGCCCACGCCATACTCGCCTGGCGGCGGCAACTGGACGCCGCGGAGGGCCATTTCTTCGCGATAGAGCTGGTCGGGCAACTGGATCAGGATGCCGGCGCCATCGCCCATCAGCGGGTCGGCACCCACCGCGCCGCGGTGATTCAGGTTGCGCAGGATCAGCAGACCCTGCTCGATGATCTGGTGGCTCTTGCGCCCCTTGATGTGCGCCACAAAACCCACGCCGCAGGCGTCGTGTTCGTGCCGCGGGTCATACAAACCCTGCGCGCGTGGCTGATCCATGGTCCGCTTTCCCGAAACAAGGGGTAGTGACGACTATAGTGCGTCGCAGCAAAAATAAGCAAGAGAAATCAAATAGACGTCTATGAGGCTGTACGACTACCCCCGGACGCGATTGCACAAGCCGATTCATCGGGCTTGGGGACCTTCTGCGCCGGGTGTCAAACGCGCGGGTTGTGCTACGTTGGCTTACGCCGATCTCGTCATCGGACGGGGCCTCTGCTAGCGTGCAAGACCGAGAGATCCTTGGCAGCGGGGGAGCGATGGCGTGATCCAGGGCTGGCTGTTGTTGTTGGTGTCGCTGCTGTATGTCGGGTTGCTGTTCGTGGTGGCCTATGCCGGCGATCGGCAGCCGCTGTATCCGCGGCTACCCCGACTGCGGCCGATCGTCTACAGCCTGTCGCTGGCCGTGTATTGCTCGTCGTGGACGTTCTATGGCGCGGTCGGTTCGGCGGCGCGCAACGGTCTGGCCTACCTGCCGATCTATCTGGGGCCGATCCTGCTGTTCGTGTTTGGCTTCGGCTTTCTGCGCCGGCTGTTGCGGGTGGTGCGCCAGCGGGGGATTACCTCGATCGCCGATTTCATCGGGGCGCGCTTCGGCAAGTCGCATGGGCTGGCGGCGCTGGTCGCGGTGATCGCCGTGGTCGCGGTGGTGCCATACATCGCACTGCAGTTCAAGGCCGTGGCGATGTCCTACAGCGTGCTGGGCGGAACGGCGCCCGGTTCGGCCCAGGCCGGGGGTATCGACGGCGCGCTGTGGTGCGCGGCACTACTGGCGGTGTTCGCCATCCTGTTCGGCACGCGCAGCATCGATGCGACCGAACATCATCACGGCCTGGTGCTGGCGATCGCCCTGGAATCGCTGATCAAGCTGCTCGTGTTCGTGGCGATCGCCGCTTACGCGCTGTGGCACGGGCCCGGCCTGGTCAGCACGGTGCAGCGTCCGCTCTCCGAGCTCGGCCACGGTTTGCCGCCCGAATTTCTGGTGCAGACGATGCTGGCGATCTGTGCCATGTTCTGCCTGCCGCGGCAGTTTCAGATTGGCATGGTGGAGTGTGAGGATGCCAGCAACCTCAACTCGGCACGCTGGATCCTGCCGCTGTACATGGTGATCGTCAGCCTGGCGGTACTGCCGATCGTGGCCGCTGGCGCGCATCTGCCGCAGCTACGTGGCAGCACGGCCGATGCGTGGGTGCTGACCCTGCCGATGGCGTATGGCGACACGGGCATGGCGCTGCTGGCGTTCATCGGTGGCTTCTCGGCGGCGACCGGCATGGTGATCGTGGCTTCGGTGGCGCTGTCGATCATGATCAGCAACGACCTGGTGATGCCTGCGCTGCTGCGCATCCGCCGGCTGCGCCTGGAGCAGCGCAGCGATCTTTCGCAACTGGTGCTCGGCGTGCGCCGGGTCGCGATCGTCGGCCTGGCGCTGATGGCGTATGCGTACTATCGCGTTGCCGCCGATGTGGAGAACCTGGCGGCGATCGGTTTGTTGGCGTTTGCCGCGGTGGCGCAGTTCGCGCCGGCTCTGATCGCGGCGCTGTACTGGCGTGGCGCCAGCCGCCGTGGCGTGGCACTCGGCCTTGCTGCTGGTTTCGCGATGTGGGTATACACCTTGCTGCTGCCGGCGCTGGTGCATTCCGACGGCTGGCTTGAGCACGGACCCTTCGGCTGGGACTGGCTGCGTCCGCAGGCGTTGTTTCACCTCAGTGGCTGGGGTCCGGTGATGCACGGCACGTTCTGGTCGCTGCTGGTCAACCTGGGTTGTCTGGTGTTCTTTTCGCTGCGCTTCCGGCCCAGCCTGGAGGAAAGCCTGCACGCGGCGCTGTTCATGGATGCCGATCGGGCTCGACGTGGCGGCACCGGCGACTGGCGCGGTCGCGTGGCGGTAGCCGATCTGCGCACGCTCGCCGAGCGTATCGTGGGCACGCGCAGCGGCGCGCGCGCGTTCGAGGAGTTCGGCCAGCGCCGCGGCAGGCCGCTGCAGCCCGGCGAGGTCGCCGACCGCACCTTGATCCAGTACACCGAGCGGTTGCTCGCCTCGTCCGTGGGGGCAGCGAACGCCCGACGCATCCTGATCGGCGCGCTGTCCGGCAGTGGTCTCAATCTCGCTGAGTCGATGGCCTTGCTGGACGAGGCCTCGCAGGAATTGCGCTTCAACCGTGAGCTGCTCTCCACCACGCTGGAAAACGTCTCGCAGGGCATCAGCGTGGTCGACGCAACCATGTGCCTGGTGGCATGGAACCGGCGCTACCAGGAATTGTTCGATTATCCCGATGGCATGATGCATATCGGCTTGCCGGTCGCCGAGCTGATCCGCTGGAACGCCGAGCGCGGCGAATGTGGGCCGGGCGGGGTGGCGGCGCACATCGCCAAGCGCATGCATTACATGCAGGCCGGCTCGGCGCACGTGTTCCAGCGCGTTCGCCCCGACGGCACGGTGATCGAAATGCGCGGCCGCGCCCTGCCCCGCGGCGGCTATGTCACCACGTATACCGACGTTACCGCCTACAAGCACGCCGAGCAGGCGCTGATCCAAGCGAACGAAACACTCGAACAACGCGTCGACCAGCGCACCGCCGAGCTGACCGAGGCGCTGGCCGCCACCGCCCACGCCCGACGTGTCGCCGAGGCCGCCAACATCTCCAAGACGCGCTTCCTGGCCGCCGCCAGCCACGACCTGCTGCAGCCCCTGAATGCGGCACGACTGTTCACCTCGGCGTTGCGCGCGTACCCGCGGCTGGACGCCGAGGCCGGCGTACTGGCCGAGCGCATCGATGCCTCGTTCCGCGCGGCCGAGGATCTGCTCGATGCCTTGCTCGACGTATCGCGGCTCGATGCGGGCAGCTACCACCCGGAAATCGGCGGCTTCGCGTTGGGTGAGCTGTTTGATTCGCTGCAGGCGCAGTTCGCGGTGGTGGCTGAACAGCGCGGCCTGCGCCTGCGCATGGTGCCGACGGCACTGGCGCTACGCAGTGACCCGCAATTGCTGCGCCGGATCGTGCAGAACTTCCTGTCCAATGCGTTGCGCTACACCGGCAAGGGTGGCGTGTTGATGGGGGCGCGGCGGGTGGGCACCGGGCTGGTGCGCATCGAGGTGTGGGATTCCGGCCCCGGCATCGCGCTCGAACAGCGCGAGCGTATTTTCGGCGAATTCCAGCGGCTGGAACAACCCTCGCCGTGGGGCGAGAAGGGTCTGGGCCTGGGCCTGTCGATCTGCGATCGGCTCGCCAGGATCCTCGACCACCCGCTCACGCTGCACTCGCGGGTCGAGCATGGCAGCTGCTTCGCGGTGACCGTGCCGCGCAATGAAGCGGTGCCGGCTCGCCGCCAGCAAGTACCGCGCAGCGGGGCGGGTCAGCAACTGCCATTGACGGTGCTGTGTCTGGACAACGACGAGGCGATCCTCGATGGCATGCGCGCCTTGCTCGGCCGCTGGGGCGTCGACTGCCGCGTCGCGTTGGACCTGGGCGAGGCGCGCAGTCAGCTGACACGCGGCCCGATCGACCTGATCCTGGCCGACTATCACCTGGCGGACGAGGTCGACGGCTTGCAGGCCATGCAGCAATTGCGCGAGGCGCTGGGTGCATTGCCACCGGTGGTGATGATCACGGCGGATGGCAGCACCGAGCTGAAGCTGCGCGCGCGGGCGCTCGGTTACCCGGTGCTGCACAAACCGGTACGCCCGGCGGCGTTGCGCGCGGTGCTTACTGCACGGCTGCATCGTGAGGGGCATTCCGATTGAGCCCGGCGCCGCGCCGGATCCGCGCGCCGTGGGCGCGCTGCCGGATCGGCGCATCAATCCTCCCCGTCAGGCAACTCCGGCATACTTTCCTCATCGACCGCCAGGTGGCTGGCGACCAGGGCAACCTGGGTCCGGTTGTTGACCCCGAGCTTGCGCATGATTGCTGTCATGTGCGCCTTCACGGTGGCTTCGGAGACACCCAGGTCGTAGGCGATCTGCTTGTTCAGCAGACCCTCGGCGATCATCGACATCACCCGGAACTGCTGTGGCGTCAATGCGGCAACGTGTACGGCAGCGTCTTGTTCATCCGGCTTGAGTTCGCCGGGGCCGCCGAGCAGCGCGTGCGGCAGCCACACGTCGCCGGCGAGCACGGCGTGGATGGCCGCCACGATGTCGCTGCCGGCCGTGGATTTGGGGACGTACGCCGACGCGCCATGCGCCAGCGCGCGGCGCGCCACCTGTGCCTCCTCGTGGCCGGACACCACGATGGTCGGCAGTCCCGGGTACTGGCCTCGAATGTGCGCCAGCGCGGAGTAGCCGCGCGCGCCGGGCATGTGCAGGTCGAGCAGCAGCAGCTCGGCGTCGGGGAACTGCTCGATCAACTCAAGCAGCGTCTGCACGCTGTCGGCGTTGTGCACCTGTGCGTGCGGCAGCGCGGCCAGCACGGCGCGCTGCAGGGCGTCGCGGAACAGTGGATGGTCGTCGGCGATCAGGATGTCGGTCATGGGACTAGTCGGGATTCGGGATTCCGGGTGGCGCCTTCGAGGATGGTTCGCTCGCCCATCCGCACTCTCCCCTCCTGTTGTCGCTCATGT
>CAJDVU010000012.1_pt1 | contig 27053 bp, 27 predicted proteins | sample 7391431 | NCBI WGS metagenome assembly CAJDVU01 (sample SAMEA7055700, study PRJEB34461) | soil metagenome | biome: terrestrial ecosystem; feature: Peninsula; material: soil | place: Antarctica | collected 2016
CGGCAGCAGGTCATTGCGGCGACATCACGGAATGGCCCCGCAAGGGCGGTGTCCATGCCGACATATGGACGTCCAGTCGTCCACTCTCGCAACCTTGCCGAACAAGCATGCGCTCAAGGCGTGACGGCGCGATCCCCCGGCGCAAGTTGCGGGACCGCCGCCACAACCTACCGTTGTCGGGAGGTCGCCCACGTCATCCGCACGCCTGGCCGTCACCCGTCACGCTCATCTCGAGCCCGCCCGCGTCGTGGTGCTGGTGCGTCTCATCACGTCATCGCCGGTGCCGGCGCCGCCGCCCGCGGTCGAACTCAAGCCGTTGCTGCAAGCGCTGACTACGCCGCCGGTGCTGCCACGACCGACCGGGACCAGCGCTGCGGCGACCGTATCCAGCCCGGACGGCCGGATCGGCGCGCCACCGATCACTACACCCGCGGTACTGACCGGAGGGCGGGCCGACCCGACCATGCCGCCCGCACCGATCGAGGCCAGTCTGCCTGGCGAACAGGTGCGGTCGCCTACCCGGTCGCGGCGCTGCGCCAACGTCTGCAAGGTACGTGGTGCTGCGCGTGGGACACGCGGTACCCGCGTGGGCCAACGTGCCGGTGACTTTCGCATTGCGTGGCTGAACCAGACAGCTGGCACGCCTCCTCCGGCAGGCCGGCCGGATGGGACGTCCGCGGGCCTTGCCAGGGTGTGGTGCCGGCTGCCGCGCATTCGGTCGGCTTACGCCGCTTTAACGATCAGCATGATCCACTGACGCCCCTTCACTCGCCCGGAATGTCGCATGGGCAAGCCACGGCAAACCTTGAAGACCTTGCGCGAGATAGCGCTCGAGCATGCCAGCGTGACGCAGCCCGACCTTGCCTCGATGGCGCGCGATCTGGGGCAGGTCGCGCATCGGAACTCCTCCGTCATGGCCACCCGACTGGCGCGCCTGCACCAGTGCGGGCAGGGTCTCGGACGCTGGCTGCTGGCGTAGCGCGCAAAACCAGCAGTCAGCGTGATGGTGATGGCATGGCCGGCGAACCATCGCACGCCGCTGCACGACCATGCCAGTCTGTGGGGACTGGAACTGACCCTGGTCGGCGCGCTGGAAGTACAATCCTGGCGCCGCGACCCGCACTCCGGCGACCTGCGTGCGCTCGGCCGCGACTGGCCGGGCCCGGGTGATGGCACCTGGTTCGAGGGCGACCAGAACCACCTGCATCGTTGTCGCAACCTGTCGCAGCGCGAAACTGCGCTCACGCTGCACGTGTACGGTGGCGCGCTGACCCGGTATCTCGCTTACGAGCAGGCCGGACCCACCGAGACCTGGATCGCGCGAGCACAGCAGATTGCCGTCGCCGGGCGCCTGAGCGCCTGATTCCTCGACCGCACCGTGCCCGCCTGCGCGGCGCCAGAGCAGGGCGCGGACAGTGCCGGCTCCGCACCGTGAGACAGGCTGCCGCTCCGACCGTCATCAGGCACGCGGTGGCCGGACGACGGCCTGCATTGATGTCGAGCCGCCATCAGGCGACGATGCACCCTTGATGAACACCACGGTACTCACCAGCGGCATCGTCTTGCTGCATCTGCTCGGGCTGCTCGCCGCCACGCACGCGGTAACCCATGCGCGCACACCGCAGGGAGCGATCGGGTGGGTGCTCGGCCTGCTGTTGCTGCCGTACGTGACCTTGCTGCCCTACCTCTATCTGGGCTCCAGCCACTTCCTCGGCTATCACGTCGGCCACCCGGCGCCGACCCCGCAACCGGTGCTGGAGGCGCTGACCACATTCACCCTCGGGCCGGCGTGCGGTCGCTTCGCCGCGATCAGCGCGTTGCAGCACCGGCCATTCCGCGGTGGTCACCGGCTGCAACTGCTGATCGACGGCGAGGCCGCGTTTGACGAGATGTTCGCCGCCATGGCGGCAGCCAGGCAGTGTCTGCTGGTGCAGTTCTTCGTCATTCACGACGACAGGCTGGGCCGGCGACTGCAACAGCTGCTGCTGCAGCGCGCCGCCGCGGGCGTGCAGGTGTGCGTCTTGTTCGACGGGGTCGGCAGCCACGCCTTGCCGCAGCACTACCTCGATACGCTGCGCGCGGGCGGCGTGGCGATCCACCGCTTCGCCACGCATCGCTGGCGCAACCGGTTCCAGCTCAATTTCCGCAATCACCGCAAGATCCTGGTCGTCGACGGCGCACGGGGCTTCGTCGGCGGCCTCAACGTGGGCGACGAATACATGGGGCTGAAGCCGCCGCTGTCACCGTGGCGCGACACCATGCTGGAACTGCGCGGACCCGCGGTGGCCGACCTGCAGAAATTGTTCGCCGACGACTGGCAATGGATTACCGGCCAGTTGCCGCCGCTGCTGCCCCCGCCGCCAGGCGAGGGCGACGCCAGCGCCCTGGTGGTGGCCGCCGGTCCGGCCGACCGGCTGGAAACCGGCTCACTGTTCTTCAGCGCGGCGATCAATGCCGCACGCGAGCGGGTGTGGTTGAGCACGCCGTATTTTGTCCCCGACACCGCCGTGCGCTCGGCCTTGCAGCTGGCGGTGCTGCGCGGCGTCGACGTGCGCGTGCTGATTCCGTCGCGCCCGGATCACCGGACCGTGTTTCTCGCCTCCACCTTGCACGCCCACCATGCGCTGCGCGCCGGCATCGGCATGTTCCGCTACCAGCCTGGTTTTTTGCACCAGAAGGCGTTGTTGATCGACGACGACTGTGCGGCGATCGGCAGTTTGAACCTGGACAGTCGTTCGTTCCGGCTCAATTTCGAGGTCGGCGTCCTTGTCGTCGACAAAGCGTTTGCGGGCAAAGTGGAGGCCATGCTGACCGAGGATCTATCCAACGCCGTGGCGATCGACGAGCGCGAATACCGCGACGCGCCGTACCTGCGCCGGGTTGCCATGCACGTGGCGCGACTGTTCGATCCGTTGCTGTGACCACGCTGTTGGTCTGTCGGGAGCGCCCAGGAAGCGATCTCCAGCGAGGTCGCACGAGGTCATGAATGCCGGTCGCCGCCATGGTTCGAGCGGTGACCACCCGTCATGACCCAAGCAAGATAGATTCCAAGCGACACCCCCAGCAGTTCGCACAGCACGCGCACGCCCAAACCCTGCGGGTCATGCACCTGGGCCAGTTCGGCCTTGAGCAGGGCGGGCGACTGCAGGTTCGCGTAATTGAAATAAAACATGTCCCACAAGTCGCCGCTGACGGTCAGCACGCTGGCCAGCAGGAATGACCAACCGATCTTTCGCGCGTCGCACCAGTGGTGGCGGCGCCCCAGCCAATGCAACAGCAGGAACAGCAGCAAGCCCGCCGCCGCCGAGATGAGGCCAGCCTCGATGCCGCCGAGGATACCGCTACCCATCCAGGACTGGTCGTAAGACACTTTGCCCCCTTTGAGCGCTCGTGGGAAATCGCCCACCCGCGGCGAGCGCCCGCTAAACTGCGTGGTCACGCTCGTCTGGTTCAGTCTGCATGACTCACGCCGCTTCTGCCACTGTCGCTCTGGTCCTGGTCGATGTCCAGCCCGATTTCATGCCCGGTGGCGCGCTGGCGTGCCACGAAGGCGACGCGATCATCGCGGGTATCGATGAGCTGCTGCGCCAGCACCGGTTCCGCCATGTCGTTGCCACCCAGGACTGGCACCCCGCCGGACACATTTCGTTCGCCAGCTCGCACCCGGGGCGCGCACCCTTCGATGAAATCCAGCTTTATGATCAACCGCAAACGCTGTGGCCGGAGCATTGCGTGCAGCGCACGGCCGGCGCCGAGCTGCATCCGGCGATCGACTGGTCGGCGCTCGATGCGGTGCTCCGCAAGGGCAGCGACCCGGCGGTCGACTCCTACAGTGGCTTCCGCGAAAACCACGGACCGGGCGACAGTCGTCCCAGCACCGGCCTGGCCGGCTGGCTGCGCGAGCGCGGCGTGGACGAGGTTGTCATTTGCGGCCTGGCACGTGAGGTGTGCGTACTGTGGACCGCACAGGATGCGCTCGCGTTGGGCTTCCGCGCCCGGATCTTGTGGGACCTCACCCGTCCGGTCACGCCGGCCAGCGATGCGGCCACCCGCGCCGCCATGCTGGCTTCAGGCATCGTTCTCGCCTGAGACGCGTACGTGCGTCGATCCGTCCTCCGCGACGCTGACGCTCAGCGTGATCGGGCGGCAACACACCTGGCAGTCCTCGACGTACTGCTGCTCGCGGATCGACGCATCAATCAGTACCTCGATGGACTCACCGCAATAAGGACAGTCGATGATGTGCGCGTCGAGCATGGCGAAATCTCCGGGTGGAACGTCACCGTCACTGCACCACGCGGCGCGTCGTGCTGGCGTCAAGCGATGCAGCCGCGCCAGTCTTGTGGCCGCAGGATGCGAAACAGTCCGCCTGAACGTACCCGTCGGTCCAGCTTCAGCAGCTCATTGTCCTTGCTGAGCAGACCGCGCGCGCACGCCGTCAGCGCCAGTTCGAGGAACTTCTGGTCATCCGGATCGGCGCAACGCGGCAACCGCACATCGTCCGGCAGGGCTTTTGTCGGCATCTGCCGGGCCAACCGGTCGAATGCGTCCGCGAGCGCGGGGCGTTGCGCATCATCGATCGGCAGTTGCGGATAGTGCAGCACCCGGCGCCATTCATCACGGCAATCGTCCCGCGTCACCGCCTGGACTTCGCCGCGCTCCAGCGCGGCCCGCAGTGTCGCGCAGGCCGGGTCCCGGAACAGGAGCAGATCCAGGCACACGTTGGTGTCCAGCACGATACGGGGCACGGACCAGTCGGCGGCATGCATCCCGGCATGATGCGGCAAGCGCGGCGCAAGATACACTGCGGCTCTCTCCGCATTGATGCGACGCTCATGGCCGAACGCGAATTCAACGACTATCGGGCCCGCTCCGGCACCGTGCTCGAGGGCTCGCGCTACACCGCGTATCTGGCGATCACGCCGCGCCAGCACGGCTTCCCGTTGTACTTCGCGATCTGCGAGAACCGCAGCTTCCGCGACAAGGCGACCGCCGAGGCCGCTGCCGCGAAGGCGCTGGCCGACATGTCCGGACTGGAGCTCGACGGCACGCCGGTCTTCCCCGAGGGTTATACCGGTTTCGACGACGAGCCCACCGGCTCGCCGTAGCTGCTGCCTCGCCGTCGCGCGGGCATGCGCCTTGCTCCACGCCTGGCCCGATCGGAAACTCATCACGCTGCGATTGCATCTGGACGTCTTTACGTCTTTACGTCTGCCCTTAGTTGCGTTACCGTGCTCCGAGCCCGGCGCGCCGGGCATTGGATGCCAGGCGCGCCGCAGGCGGGCCGTGGCCACGTTCACGCACCTCACCGCAGGCCCACCCATGAAGATCGAGACACTCGCCGTCCATGCCGGCTACACGCCCGACCCCACCACGCGCTCCTCTGCGGTACCGATCTACCAGACCGTGGCCTACGCGTTCGACAGCGCCCAGCACGGCGCGGACCTGTTCGACCTGAAGGTGCCGGGCAACATCTACACGCGGATCATGAACCCGACCCAGGACGTGCTGGAGCAGCGCGTGGCGGCGCTCGAAGGCGGCATCGGTGCGCTGGCGCTGGCCTCGGGCATGGCCGCAGTGACGTATTCGATCCAGACCATTGCCGAGGCTGGCGACAACATCGTCTCGACCGCCACCGTCTACGGCGGCACCTACAATCTGTTCGCCCATACGTTTCCGCAGCAGGGCCTGGAAGTGCGTTTTGCCGATGCGCGTCGGCTGGACACGTTCGCGCCGCTGATCGACGCACGCACCAAGGCGATCTTCTGCGAATCGATCGGCAACCCGCTGGGCAACGTCACCGACTTCGGCGCGCTGGCGGCGATCGCCCACGAACACGGCATTCCGCTGATCGTGGACAACACCGTACCGAGCCCCTACCTGTGCCGCCCGATCGAACATGGCGCCGATATCGTGGTGCACGCGCTGACCAAGTACCTGGGCGGCCACGGCAACAGCATCGGCGGTGCAATCGTCGACAGCGGCAAGTTCCCCTGGGCCGAGCACAAGGATCGCTTCCGCCGGCTGAGCGAGCCGGACGTGTCCTACCACGGCGTGGTCTACACCGAGGCGCTCGGCGCGGCCGCGTACATCGGTCGCGCGCGGGTGGTGCCGCTGCGCAATACCGGCGCGGCAATCTCCCCGATGAATGCGTTCCTGATCCTGCAGGGGATCAGCACGCTCGGCCTGCGCATGGAGCGCACCTGCGACAACGCGCTGGCGATTGCGCGCCATCTGCAGCAACACCGGAACGTCGCCTGGGTGAAGTATGCCGGCCTGCCCGATCATCCGGACCACGCGCTGGTGCAGAAGTACATGGGCGGCAAGGCGTCGGGGATCCTCTCGTTCGGCGTGGGCAGCAAGCCCGGCGATGATCCGCGCGCCGCCGGCGCCCGCGTGCTGGATGCGTTGAAGCTGTTCACGCGGCTGGTCAATATCGGCGACACCAAGTCACTGGCCACCCATCCGGCCTCGACCACGCACCGGCAACTGGACGCCACCGAGCTGGCTGCGGCCGGGGTCAGCGAGGACATGCTGCGGCTGTCGATCGGCATCGAGCACATCGACGACTTGCTCGCCGACCTCGACCAGGCGCTGGCGGCGGCTTAGCGCCGGGCCAGCGATCACGTCAGCGCGCGAGCCGCCAGTCGCGCGACGGCGACGGCGATCCCGGTCGGCGCATCGACCGTCACCATCCTCGGCTGGTCCTCACCCAAACCGTTCTCTTGCTCATGCGCCCAAGTCACGCGGTAGGGCATGTGCACGGCCCAGCCCCCCAGGCGCAACACCGGCTCGACGTCCGAGTGCAGCGAGTTGCCGACCATGGCGAACTGCGCCGCCGTCAGGTCGAACTCGCCCAGCACACGCCGGTAGGTGGCGACGTCCTTCTCCGACACGATCTCGATTCGGCGAAACAGGTCGGCCAGCCCGCATGCCGCCACCTTTTTTTCCTGGTGGAACAGATCACCCTTGGTGATCAACACGATCGGATAGCTTGCCGCCACCGCCTCAACCGCTTCGCGGATACCCGGCAGCAGCTCCACCGGGTGCTGCAGCACGCTCTTGCCCAAATCGACCAGGCGATGGATATCGGCCGCGCTGATCCGGCTGTCGCTGACCGCGATCGCAGTCTCGACCATCGATAGCGCCATCCCTTTGGCACCGTAGCCGAACAACGTGAGGTTGCGCCGTTCGGTAGCCAGCATGGTCTCGGTCACGCGTTGGTCGTCGAGGTCGACATAGCACGCCATGATGGCCGCGAACGCGTCGTTGGCCTGGCGGTAATAGCCTTCGCTGTGCCACAGCGTGTCGTCGCCGTCGAAACCGATCAATTGCAACATGCTCGCCCCGTTTTCTGGTTGGCGCTTCAGCCCATGTCGCAGCCCGGCCGCAAGTTGATGTGCAGCGCGGCAGCAACTTCGCACATCGGCTCATTGTCGCGGGTCAGGGTGATCCAGCCGGCATGTGAATCGTTGTCGGTTTCCCAACTCCACAGGGTGTAGCCCGATTCGGCCAGTCGGTCATAGGCGATGCTGAACAGGCTGTCGGCGTCCCTGTCATCGAAGTAGTCATCGTCATCCGGATCCCCGCCCCAGTCGATCGACAGGTTCCAACGCGCGCTGAGCTCGTCGAGCGCTTGCACCAACGCGCGCAGGTCAGCGGCGCCGACCATGAAGCCGGAGTGCCAGTCGATCACCCGGGCAACCAGCTCGACCGGTTCGGCTTCGTCACCTTGCGCCACCGCTTCGCGGTAATCGGTGAACTGCCCCAACGCCGTTTCCTGGTCGCCGGGGTTGATCAGACACAACAGTTGCCAGACTTTCGCCTCGACTGAATCGTCGTCCTCGTCGAAGCCACGATCGTCCTCGAAATCATCGTCGTCACGCATGTTCAAACACCTGTCTGTTGATGTACCGGCTTGATATCGCGCACCGCGGGGACCCCGGCCACGCCGGTGTACCAGCACGGGAAGGGCGAAGCGATGACCCCGCCGCGGCCGTGCCGGTCGCCTCGATCGGGTGGCAGCCGCCCGCGTATCTTCTGGTCTCGACCCACCGTCCGTCGAGCACGCCTGTTCGCCTCCCGCGCATGCGCACGGCACGCGCCGCGGCCGGGGCCTCCGGTTGTTGTGCATCGAGCGACAGTCCAAGCGCGCGCGGCGTGCCGCCCTTGACCAGACGGCTGTGCAGGCGCTGGTCGAAGCGGTGTTCGGCAAGCGCCTGCGGCAGACTGTCCTCGCAGTAGATCATCACGGGATGTTTCATGGCGCCCTCAGCGCGGATATTCAAGAAACCTGGCGAAAAGCAGAGCGAAGGGATAATGCGCCGATGACCCCATGCACGATACCTCCATCGCGCTGTCCTGCTGCCGGCGGATCGCCTTCGTGCGCTCGCCGTACGCCCACCGGATCGATGCACCACATCCGTCCACCTTGGTGGCCGGGACCAAGACGCTGGCGGCGGTCGCGGCGACCATCGAGTTCGCCGCCGGCTTCCCGCTGGCCGCGTATCGCGACCTGGCCGGTTTCGAGCGGATCTGGCTGGTATTCGCATTCCATCGCCGCGACTGCTGGAAGGGCGAGGTACGGCGTCCGCGCGGAGACAGCAGGCGCAGCATGCTGGCGACGCGTTCGCCACATCAATGCCATCCGACTGTCCGCCATAAAACGGTCGCGGTCCGCGACGACGCGCTGCAGGTCCGCGGCGCGGCCGGCTCGACGGTATGCCGATCATCGATATCAAGCCGTGCGTTCCCTATGCCGGCGCATCCCCCCGCGGCGCGTCGCCGGTTGCAGCAACCGGTCAGCGGAACGTGGATCGACCATTCGCGCAGCCTGCGCTCTTGCTGGAACCGCGCAGTGACGTCCTGCACGTGACCCAGCACGCAAGGTTCATCAGCGTCGTCGTCCAACCCCCGGTAACGCGGCGTCTCGCTCACCCCTGGCGGGCCGACGGTCGATTCGACCCAGCGACGCGCAGCGTCGATCAGGCTGATCAACGCAAGCGGCCGCCCGGTGACCGCCGCTGCCGCGCTGGTCAAGGCGTCGAACCGTGGGTCGGCCTTGGTATCCAGCACCACCAGCGAACGCACGGCAGCCACCTATTGTCGGTGGGCATGGCGGCGGACGGCCTGTCGGACTGCACTCGGGTGCGGCATCACCAGAACCCATGCCGACACCGTACCGGCCTTGCCTGCGCCTGCAGCTCACCCCCATACCGCCCGCCTGCACTGCCTCATCTTTCACCCGCGTCCAGTGCGACTTGCCGCGTCACAGGCGACCGAGCAGCCACAGAATGATCAGGATGATGACGATCACGCCGAGAATACCGCTGGGACCGTAGCCCCAGGAACGCGAATAACCCCACCTCGGCAAGCCGCCGACAAGCGCCAGAATCAGCACGATAACCAGAATGGTAATCAACATGGAGCGTCCTCAGGGTGGTCGCCCCGGTCAGGGCGATAGCGCTATCGTGCGCGTTGCACCTGTCGTTGGCGCGTGACAGAACCTGCAGCGGGCAGTTCACCTCTCGCTTGACAGAGAACTCCAGCGCGCCCTGCGCGGGCTGGTGCGCCGGAGCCATGGCCGCGGGAATGCGCGTGGCCGCACGCGCAACGCCGGCTATGTCCGCGGCGCCGGCAACACCACCCGACTTTCGAAGCAGGAAGCCGCCGGGATCGCTCCGGGCGGCTTCGTCAGAGACAGAAGTCGCCCGGCGTACTCAGTCGACGCTGCCGTCCAGACCGCGACGCTTCAGCAGCGGCTCGATCTGCGGCTCGTGGCCGGCGAAATCGCGGAACAACTGCAGCGCATCCTTGCTGCCGCCACGCGACAGCAGGGTCGAACGGAAGCGATCGCCATTGGCGCGGGTCAGGCCTCCGTGCGCCTTGATCCACTCCACCGTGTTTGCATCCAGCACCTCGGACCAGATGTAGGCGTAGTAGCCCGCCGCGTAGCCACCCATGATGTGACTGAAATACGGCGTGCGATAACGCGGCGGTACGGCCGCGTAGTCGGTGCCGTTGGCCTTCTGCGCGGCAGCCTCGAACGCCATCACGCCATCGGCCTCGGGGATCTTGTTCGCGCCGATCTGATGCCAGCTCTGGTCGAGCATGGCCGAGCCGAGGTACTCGGTGGTAGCGAAGCCCTGGTTGAATTTGGAGCTGGCCAGCACCTTGTTCAGCAACGTCCTGGGCATCGCTTCGCCGGTCTGGTAGTGCTTGGCATAGTTTGCCAGCACGCTCGGCCAGTCGGCCCACATCTCATTGACTTGCGAGGGAAACTCGACGAAGTCACGCGGCACGCTGGTGCCGCTGAAGTACGGGTATTTCACGTTCGAGAACATGCCGTGCAGCGCATGGCCAAACTCGTGGAACATCGTGTTCACCTCGTCCCAGGTCAGCAGGGTCGGGCCGCTGGTCGGCTTGGTGATGTTGAGGTGGTTGGCCACGATCGGCAGGTCGCCGGTCAGAGCGGACTGTTGCACGTAGGAGTTCATCCACGCGCCGCCACGCTTGGATGGGCGGGCGTACATGTCGGCCAGGAAGATCGCCAACTGCTTGCCATCCGCGTCGTAGACGTCATAGACCAGCACGTCGGGGTTGTACACCGGCAGGTCCGTGCGCTGCTTGAAGCTGAGGCCATAGAGCTGGCCCGCGGCGTAAAACACGCCGTTCTCCAGTACGTTCTTCATCTCCAGGTACGGCTTCAACTGGCTCTCGTCGAAGTTGTATTTGTCGGCGCGTACTTTTTCGGTGTAGTACGCCCAGTCCCACGGCGCGAGCTGGAACGTCGGCGCACCGTTGGCCGCCTGTTCCCTGTCAATCATCGCCTGCAGTGCCGCGCCTTCGCGCTTCGCGTTCGCCACTGCCGGCGGGGCGAGCTTGCTGAGCATGGCGTTGACCGCTTGCGGCGTCTTTGCGGTTTCGTCCGCCAGCACATAGGCCGCCCAGGTCGGATAGCCGAGCATCTTCGCCTTCTGCGCGCGCAGCTTCATCACCTGCGACACGATCGCGGTATTGTCATACGCATTGCCGCGGCTGCCGCGCGCAATCGAGGTCTTGAACAGGCGCTCGCGCAGGGCGCGATTCTCCAACTGCGCCAGCGGCGGCTGGCCGGTGGTGTTGAGCAGGGCAACGATGTACTTGCCGTCCAGACCCCTGGCCTTGGCGGCAGCCGCCGCGGCGCCCATCTGCGCATCGGTGAGGCCGGCCAGCTCGGTCTTGCTGTCGACCACCAGCGCTGAATCGTTCACCTCGGCCAGCACGTTCTGACTGAACTGGGTGCCCAGCTTCGCCAGCTCCCCGTTGATCTCCTTCAGGTGCGCCTTGTCGGCATCGGACAGCTTGGCGCCGGCACGCACGAAGTCGGTGTGATAACGCTCGATCAGGCGCACGCCTTCGGCATCCAGCCCCAGGCTGGCGCGGGTGTCGTACAACTTATGAATGCGTGCGAACAGAGCCGGGTTCAGCATGATCGTGTCGCGGTGCGCTGACAGCCGGGGCGCGTATTCGGCCTGGATCGCCCGGCGCACGTCGCTGTTTTCCACGCCGACCAGACTGAAAAATACCGTCGAGGTGCGTTTGAGGATCTGCCCGGACTGCTCCAGCGCGATGACCGTGTTGTCGAACGTCGGCACCTGCGGGCGCTGCGTGACGATCTCGACTTCCTTCAGCTGGTCAGCCATGCCGCGGTCGAAGCCCGGCGCGAAATCGGCGTCCTTGATCCGGTCGAACGCAGGGTAATGCAGCGGCAGCGGGCTTTCGGCAAAGAACGGGTTGCTGGTGGCAGCGGCTGCCATCGCATGGTTCTGTGCCGCGCTGCGAGCGGACTCGTGCTGGTCCGGGCCGGTATCGGCAAACGCCGCGACCGAGCTGGACAGCGCAATGGTCATCGCCAGGGAGAGAGAAGGTTTCATCGACGTGGACTCTTCTTGGTGGAACTCCCATGGTACCCAACCAGCCCCGTTGATGCCCATGACTAAAGCCATGGATCGGCAACGACGGTTTCGTCGCGACGCGACGCCACACCATCCCTGTCCGACCACCCACGGTATTTGCGACACGACGATGGCGCGTCGGGCAGCGCTGGCCCGGCCCGAGCCGACGACGGTGGCCTTGTCGTTTGCGCGAGTTTCTACCTCGACTTCGGCGTCTGCTGAAGCAGCCACCACCGCGGCCACGCAGCCCAGCACCAGCGTGATCCGTCTGGCGAACACTTGCAGCGGCCACACCGCTGCGATCGCGGACAAGATGCCGCGCCGAGCCTAGAGCGGGTCGGCGTGGTTCTGGAAGAACTGCCGCAGGAACGCCTGCCGCGCCGCGCCGTGGTCGACTTCAGTGAAGGTGTGCGCCCCGATCACCTGGCGCAGGATGCCGCCGTCCGATTCGTGCACCGCCGGCCAGTGCGGCAGGCCCGCTCCGTTCGGGTTGCCGGTTTTGATGAATTGCGCAAAATAGCCCTCCATTGTGGCGGAAGTACGCTGGTCGGCGGCGGTCCATGCGTAGACTGGGTTGCCGGCGAGATTGCCCAACGCGTACTCGATCTCGCCACTGTGCACCGCGCCGGAATCCGGCTGCTCGCCCGGTACCGGATGGCGTTTGGCCGGGCGTGGCTGGGCGAAGTAATAGAAATACACCGGCGCGCTGCTGTGCTGTCGCTGCAAATCCATCCAGCGCCACGTGCTGTGGGCGATGAACAGGTCGCCGGCCAGCGCGGTGGCGGACTGCTTCACCTGGGCCTCGCTGGTGCCGGGATACAACACCAACGCCTGGTCGGCCTGCGCCCCGAACAGCCGCTCCAGGGCCGCCCGATAATTTGCCGGGGTCGGCGGCTGCTCTTTCAGGATCGCGGTGTAAAAGTCTTCCTGCGAATTTGAGCCGAGCAACAGCGGCACCTGCGCCTGCGCTCCACGCGCCAGGGTCACGGCCGGCGGCTCATGCAGGAACCAGCCGTCCAGGTCGACGTCGGCGTCGCCGCGCTGGTCGCGGGTGGCCTGCAGCAGCGTGTCCGCGGGCAGTCTGCGCAGTGCGGCCAGCGATTGGCTACCGAGCTTGCGCGCGAACGCCTCGCCGCTTTTTCCCATGTTGGCCAGCGACACGGGCGCAATCGGGGCGATCAAGGCACCGCTCTCGCCGATCGCTCGTGCAAACAGGTCACGCGACAGCGGCGAAGTCATCAGTGCGCTCACCGCGATGGATCCCGCCGACTCCCCGGCGATCGTCACCTGCGCCGGGTCGCCGCCGAAGCGGGCAATATTGGCGCGTACCCAACGCAGCGCCGCCACCTGGTCGAGCAGCCCGTAGTTGCCCGCGGCATGCTGTGGGGATTCGTCAGCCAGTGCCGGCAGCGCAAAGAAACCAAACACGCCAAGACGGTAATTCAGCGTGACCGTGACGATCCCCTGGCGGGCCAGGCTGGCGCCGTCGTAGCGTCTTTCCGAGCCGTCACCCGCGACGAAACCGCCACCGTAGAAATACACCAGCACCGGCAACTTGGCACTGACGTGCGCGGGCTTCCACACATTGAGGTAAAGGCAATCCTCGCTCACGCCGCGGGAGCGGAACACCATGTCACCGAACAGCGGCAGCTGCATGCAGCGCGGCCCGAAATGCTTTGCCTGGCGTACGTCACCCCACGCCACGACGGGCTGCGGCGGGCGCCAGCGCAACGCGCCCACGGGCGGCGCGGCATAGGGGATGCCCTGGAACTCATCCAGCACCACCCCGTCAACCGACGCACGCTTGCCTTCGATCCAGCCATCAGCCAACTGCACCCGAGGTGGCGGCGATGGCTTGAACGCGCGGGCCACGGAGGCGGCGAACAGCAGCGACACAGCAAACGCTGTGGCGGCGCCACGCGAAAGCCGGGACGAGCGTGATGCAGGCAGCTCTGACATCGCAGTCTCCAGGAAGAAACCGGTCTGCAGCGTAGAACATCCATGTCCGGCCGACCACGCGATGATATGGATCGGTCAGATGAAGCTTCACGCGATGCGCCGCTTGCCGCATAACGATCGCTTCGCTTCGCCCGCATTGTTTGCAACGAGCGCTCTCCGAACGGCGGGCACAGGGAGGTGGCGAGTACAAGGTGTCGAAGGCGGGAAGGCGCGTGCTTGAGGCTTGTCCGGCATCGCAAAAGCGCCCCATCAGCCCTCCGGGCGGATTCCCCGCATTGCGAGGGAAGCATGAGCAACGTCTCGTTCGGGCCAGCCCGTGGCAGCCGTTGTTGCCAGCGCAGCGCACGGCGTCGATCGGGCGCAGCGCACGGCGTCGATCGGTTGCGCGCAGTCTCCCTGCGCGGCAGCAACGCTGAAGACGGGCGCTGTCGTACCTGGTCGCGGACAGCAGCGGGAGCGCACCCTGCCGGCCAATGTGTCACGAACCGCCGGCACTCCGTTCGTGACCGATCAGACGTGATGGATCGGATCCACCAAGTGACGCTCGATGTCGAACACGTGCGGATCATCTGCGCCGAGCCCCCGCAACGCGGCCGCGAGCTGCAACAGATAGTCGCGGTTGGGCCCGCTGGGACCGGACGATGCGGCGATGTGGCGGGCGATCTCGGCCTCTGGAGCGGGCCCCAGGAAGGCGACGTTGTCCGCGGTGGCGATGTACACCACGCCCTCGGCTTGCTCGCGGTTTTCGAAGTGGAGTTCAATGGCGAAGCGCTGATAACCGTTCTTCTCACGCACGTCGAGCTGGGCGAACACGGCCGGCGTGATCAGATAGGCGATGCCGACGCAGACGGCGTCGCGCTGCGGAACCAGCGTCGCCACGCGACCGGGCTGCTGCGGCGTGCCCCGATGATCGTGGGAACCCTGCCAGAAGCGCCGTGCCCAGTGCCGGACGCTCGCCGGACGCCGCTCGATGTACGGGAAATCCACCTTGTAGATCAGTGAGCCGTAGCCGAACAGCCAAACCTCCGCTTGCCCGGCAACGCGGTTCAGGCGGCGATCGGCCTCGCTTGTATCGAGGGACATGTTCCGGGTTTGCTCCAGTCACCAAGGCGGCGCGAATAGCAAGTGTGGGCTAGAAAGTTGCCTTCGACTTTCCACCTGACGCCATGCCTGTTCGCGGTCACGCTCCATTAACAAACCATAGGGTACATTAATCCGGTGTCGTGAGACACCAGTCCCACCGTGTGGCGAGGTCCCCCTCCTCTTCCACGCATCCACAGACGGACCCACGAACCCGCAGACTCCCCTCTGCGGGTTTGTTTTTGACTGTTTTTTGCTCCGCGTCGGATCGGCGGTCGCCGAGCGGCCAAACTCAGGCCGGATCGCGCAGCGCGAAATCAATCGCCGCGCACACCGCGGCCGCCTGCGCCGCATTGCACTGTTCGGGCGTGGCGCGCGGACTGTCGGGATAGACCTCGGTCGTCGTCCGGTAGCGGGCGTTGGTGATGCCCGCGCAGAGACCAAGCTGTTCCAGTGCATACCGAATCACCCCGGGTCCAAACACCGGCGACCCGATGATCTGGCCATGCTCGTCGGCCGGCGCGATGTGGGTGACCTCGGACACGGCGTCAATGATGGCCTGTTGAAACGCCGGCTGTGGACGGTCCCGGTCGTCCACCAGGTAGAAGCCATCGGGGATCTCGCCCGGCACATGTGCCACGCCATCGCGCGCGGCCAGCGCGGGGCGGAACTCCGACTCATCGCTGTCGGTGGTTTCATGCAGGTCGATGTGGACCAGCGCACGTTCGCGGATCGGCGCGACCAAGGCCATCAGCATCGCCGATTCCTGCGCGGGGCTGTCGTGGCGAAACGACCGGTTCGGATCGAGCGCATCGGCGTTCCAGCGATGGATCCGCTCGTAGCCCCACGGGCTCACGCAAGGCACCATCAGCAGGTTCACGCGAGCGGCATAGCCGGCCGCATGCAACTCCACGAACTGCAGCGCGCCATGCACGCCGCTGGTCTCGTAGCCATGCACGCCGCCGGTCACCACCACCACGGGCAACTCGTCGCGCCAGTCCTTGTTCCGCAGCGCGAACAACGGGTAACTGCCGGAGGCATAGTCGAGCTGGCCGTACTGCGACACATCGAAGCGCATGCGCAGGGTTTCGATCCTGCGCAGCACGTCCGTCGCATAACTGCGCTTCACTTGCTGGCGTGCGCGCCAGGCGGTGACTTCCGCCTCGCCCCAGGGCTGTCCCGGCGTACCAATCGGATAGGCGTTGTGGGTAGTCATCATGTGTTTGGCAACCGTGCGTCAAGGAACCGGAATCACCTGACTGCCGGTCCGGGTCGGAAATCCTTACTTGACCGAGCCGTTGCTCGTCGCGCTCTTGCTCGGCATCGGCTCCAGGTTGAAAGTGATGGTGGTGACCTTGCGGTCCAGGCCGTCCACAACCTCCTTGGTCAGATCATTCGCCATGTTGCCGCCAAGCGCCGCATCACGGTTCAGCAGGAGGCCGCAGTGACGGCCCTTGTAGGCGTTGGCGACGATCGGCTGCGCGTCCTGGCCGATCTGCTGCATGACCTTGGCGCGGGTGAGCTGGATGCGTTCATTCTGCTCGTCGGCCTGGGTCTTGAACGTCTGCATGCGTTGCTGGAGTGCGGTGCCCTGCTCCTTGCGCTGCGCCTCGCTCAGGGTTGACGCCTTGCCTTGAAAACTCTGGACCGCTGCCTCGAGGGGCGTGCGCTGCGTCGCCAACTGGTTGCGTGCCTGTTCGGCCAGCTGGCCCAGTCGTTCGCTGGCGGCCTTGCCAACTTTGGACTGCGCAAACACCGCCTCACGCGAGAGCATGCACACCCCGGTCACGGGGCTCCCGCCAAGGTCGTCGGCGGCATGCGCGGGCGACACAGGAATGACGGCGAGGCCGGCAGTGGCGACAAGGGCGGCGACGAGCGGGAAACGGAGCAGATTCATGAAAGATTTTCCGGGGTTAGGGAGTACAAGAGTGCGATCGACCGCGACGGCCACGTGGCTCTCTGGGAGCCTGTCGGGCCGTTGGCAGTCGAGTCGAGCATTCGGCGCTACGAGGACAGCAAGTGACGATTTGCGGGTCCACCGTGGTTCCATGGACCAGAAATACGGACCGCGCGGGCGCACTCGCAAACCGGCCAACCGAAGCTCGACAAGCTCCTAGCATAACCGATCGTGAAATCTCAGGGGTCTCGCGATCGACCCTGCTCGAGGGCACTCGGCCGCGTTTGCTGCATGTTCGCGGCACGCACCGCGTCGACGAACCCGCCAAACGGTATATCCGTGATTCCCACCAAACCAACGTGACTGTTTTCGCCATCGAGCAGCCGTCCGGTCACCGGCTGGTCGGCGTACTGGAACCAGTGCACGCCGACGATCTGCGGATCATCCGCCGCCGCCGCGACGAAGCGAGCGTAGGCCGGGCCGCGTGCCGCTTCGCTGGCCACGGCAACCACGCCGTGACCGAACGGTCCGCGATCCGCGGAGCCGAAGTGGAATTCACTGACCAGCACGGGCTTGTCGAGCTTGGCGATGGCGGCAGCATCGAAACCATGCTGCGGCAGGTCGGCATAGACGTTGAAGCTGACGACGTCGCAGTTCGCGGCGCACGCGGCCACCGCTTCGGGGGTGTTCACCGCGAAGCGGCCACCGAGGAACAAATGATGCGGATCGTGACGGCGGATCGCTGCGGCCACGATCTGGAAATAAGCGTCGGCGTAGCGCCGCAGCCAGGCGCTGTAATCCCGGGCGATCGCCGGATGCGCCTCATTCGGCAGCGGCGCGCGAAAGCCGGTGGCGTTCAGCGCATCCCACGAGGTCAGCGCAATGCCCCACGCCGCGGCGAACGTTTCCGGTGACACGTATTGCTTTTTCAACGACGCGATGAACGCCTGTTTGGCCGGGCTCATCGCCTCGCCAGCCAAGGTGCCCAGCGCCAGCCCCCAGCGCCCCTGCGGGCCAGTGCCGGCCCACGCCAGTTCGTTGTCGGCAAAGTAACCGAGCAGATAGGGGTCGCCGCGCCCCCCGGCGCTTGCCTTCGCCACCGCCGCCTCGGTCGCCCGCACGAAGCGCGGATCGAACGGATCGGGCATGCGGCCCCAATAGTCATAACCACTCGCCACATTGGTGTAGTCGCCGGCGATATTGATCGAGCGCGTATACGGCAGGCGGTGCGCCTGGCCCAAGGCGATATCGCTCCAATTGCCGATGGTGTTGAAGCCCCATGCCTGCAGGCGGTCCAGCGTGCGCGTACGCCAGGCTTCCAACCAGCGTTCGCCATCGACGCGATACAGGTTTGCCGCGTAGAAATCGAACCAGCGGCCATGGTTGTCGTCGACGCCCGCGCTCGCCGTCTGCTCGGCGCGGCGGCTGTCGCTGCTGCCGTAGAACGCTGCCCACGCCCCACGGTCGGACGGTAAATCGTGGAACATGAACTCGCGACCCTGTACATAACTACGCCCGCCATCGGAGGCGACCGCGTTCACGCCCAGCGAAAAGAACGCGTGCCCATCCGGCGTGACCAGATACCAGCGATCGCCCAGCTCTTGCGTGTGGAACCAGCCGGTCTTGTGCAGCCCGTGGACGTCCAGGCGTCCACCATAGGCATCTACTTCGCCCGTCCGGCGGCCGGGCATCGTGACCGTTTCAGCGGCTCGCAGCGCCTCGTCGCTGGCGATCTTCTCCGGCCAGCTGGCACGAGTGAACTGGCCGTAGCGATCGACGATGCCGGCATACGCGTCGTGCAAGGTGGCGGCACCGGCCACGGTTTCCACCCGGCCGAACAGCAAGGTCTGCGCCGCCTGGGGCGAGGGCACCTGCAGCCTGATCGCGCGCACGTGATGCCGATCCAGCGCACCTTCGACCGTGGTCGCCAGCAAGGTAGCTCGACCGTGGTCCTCGAACGGCATCGGCGGCCCCACCTGCATGCCCTGCGCCCGTGGCGACGTGACTTGCAACGGGATCACCAGGGTCTGCGCCGGCCCCGCCGGCACGCCCACCGTGGCCTGCAGGTGCTCGCCGGCGGTAACACCGTCAATCTCGACGCGCAGGGTGACCGCCCACGGCATCGCGTTCTGCACGTGAATGCGCAGCTCACCCTGTGCTGACCAGTTCCACGCAGCACGTGCCGGTGTCAGCACGATCTGCGGATGGGCGGCCGGCTGAAACGCATAGCGTCGTTGCGCGACACCGTCCGCGGCATGCTCGACCGTCCCTGTCCGCAGCACATGATCGAGGCTGACCCGGGGCGTAGGTGAGGCACTGGCCAGATCGGGCAGCGCAGGCGCATCGGTGGCGTGGCAGCCGCCCAGCACAGCCAGGCACATCCAGATCGCCACGAGACGTTTCATCGGCAACAGACCCTGCGCAAAGCATCATTATCGGCGCGCTGCGTGAATGACAGCTAGGCCACGCGCGGGCGCGCCCAGCGCCGCCAACCGTAATACACCGGCACGCCGAGCGCGATGAGAAGCAGGCTCATGCCGGCGTCGCCCGGTGCATTGATCGCGCTGGCCACGATCACGCCGAACACGGTGATCACGAAAATCAGCGGCAGCAGCGGATAGAACGGCACGCGGTAGGGCGCCGGATCGTCGATGAAATGCTTGCGATACCAGAACAGCGTGCCGATGCCGAACACATGACCCAGCCACTCGCCCACCGTGGTGTAGTTGAGCAACTGACCGAACGTGCCGGAAAGCGTCAGCACCACCGCCCACGCGCCAAGCAGCGCCAGTGCCACCTGCGGCGCGCGGGTGCGCTCGTCGACACGCCCGGCCGCCCGGAAGAACACGCCGTCGGCGCCCATCGTCTGCAGCACGCGAGCACCGCCGGCGATCGCAATGCTGCAGTAACCGAAGGTGGAACAGGCGATGCCGACGGCGATCACGGTCGCGCCGCGTTCGCCGAACAACAGGCGCATCAGATCCGCCGCCGGCGCCTTGCTGTTGGCCAGCCCCGCATGGCCGAGGCCGGCGAGATAGGCATAATTCGCCAGCAGGTAGCAGATCACCACGCCGGTCATGCCCATGCCCAGCGCGCGTGGCAAGGTGCGCTGCGGGTTGCGCACCTCGCCGGCGAGGTCGTTGAGATAGTGGAAGCCGCCGTAGGAAAACAGCACCGGCAACAGCGCGCCGGCGAACGCCCAGGTCGACGCCGGCTGCGCCGCCTTGCCAATCAGGGCCAGCCCCAGGTGGTCATGTGCCAGCACCAGGCCGGTGATCACCAGCAACGCGATCGCCGCCAGCTTGAGCACCGTGAACACGTTCTGCATCCAGGCGCCGGCGCGAATGCCAAACAGGTTGATGCCCACGATGAACACGATCGCGCCGACCGCCACTGGTTTCACGTATAGCGACCCTGCGATCCCGAGCGCGGCACACAGGTATTCGGCGAACATCGTCGCCACCGCCGCCACGCTGCCGGGGTAGTTGATCAGCGCCATGGTCCAGCCGAACAGGAACGCCGGCAGCAGGCCGAACGCCTCGCGCAGGTAGACGTAAATTCCGCCTGCCTGCGGCCGCCGTGCGCCAAGCTCGGCGTAGCAGAGCACGCCCGCCAGAGTCAGGCCGCCGCCGATCGCCCACAGGATCAGCAGTTCCAGCGACGACGAGGTATGCCGCGCGACCGTCGCCGGGGTAAGGAAGATACCTGCGCCGATCACGCCGCCGATGACGATCATCGCGGCGTCCCAGCTGTTCAGGCGACGCGCATAGGCATGGGTGGGTTCGGTCGGCACGGCGGCTACCTTGCCATTGCCGACCGTACTTCCACCAGTCCCACCGGTCAGTGCGGTGGCCCATGAAGAGAATTCGCCACACGACCGATTGGCGCAATCGCTGGGCAATGCACGGGGGAAAGCAGCCAACATCACGCCTCCGGCGCCGGGGAAGCTGCTGGTCTACCCGCCGCATGACGCGCAGTCCTCGATCGGGCCCCAGCGCCAGCCTCGGCAAATCAGCGGCGTCGGCGCCGGCTACTGCACAAGTCGAAGACAATGTGCGCGTCTATCTGGTGCAGACGCGTGTATCGCCGACGCCCAACGCACGCGCTCTGCGCTAAATGCACTCACCGACGCGCGCGGCGCCAGACACTCTCGAGCAAAATCGCGAGCAACCCCACGAACAGGATGAGCGCATTCCAGCGTCCGCCCAAATGCAGCTGCGGCACTGCCAGCCATACCAGCGCCAGCCACCCCACGATGCTGAGCGCGTAGCGACCGTCGTCGACAAACAGGCCCCAGGCTTCGGCAAGGATGGTCTTGAGCCAGCTCACGTCGACGCCCGCGGTTTCGCAGCGATGGGTTGCCGACGACACAGGCGCACTCCGAGCAGCGCGGCGAGCAGCCAGCCCGCGATCAGGCCCAGGATCGTGAGGTCCCCGTGCGGCCACGCGTAGCCCATGCCCTCGCCGGTCCAGAACGTCCCGAACGCGCACAGCAGCACGCCGACTGCGAACTTCAGCGTGTTCTCCGGCACGCGTGCCAACGGTCGTTGCACGACGGCACCCAGCGCCACCACCACCAGCAGCGCGGCGACCGCACCCACGATGGCGGGCAGCAACAGGCCCGCACCACCGGCGCCGATCGCGATCACGATGAACACCACCTCGACGCCTTCGAGCATGGTGATCTTGAAGGCCGCCGCGAAAGCGGGCTTGTCCCAGCCCTGCGCCATCCCTGCAACGCTCCGCAAAGCCTGCATCTGACGCGCGTAGATGGCCGCCTCGTCATGCAGTGCCAGCACGCCGGCAACACGCAGGATGGATTTGCGCAGCCAGCGCATGCCAAACAGCAGCAGCAAGGCGCCGACCGCCAACTGGATGTCGCCCAGCGGCACCCGGGTCAACGCCGATCCCAGCAGCGCCACGATCAGCAGCAGCACCAGCAGACCCGCCGCACTGCCAGTCAGCGCGCTGCGCCAGCCACGCGTGGCGCCTACCGCCAGCACCACTGTCAATGCCTCCACGCATTCCACCAGCGAAGCGAGGAAGGAAGCCAGCAAGGACGGCCCGGCATGAGCCCAGTGGATCAACACGCAGCGGCACCTCGTCACATCCGACAGCACGAATCGCACGAGCATACGCCGGTCGATTGACGGGTCGTCGCGTCGCGCAGGATTGACACATGCGGGCGCGGGCGGAACACTCGACGGCGCCTCCCGTGTCCGGCCACGTGAGTACCTTTCGCAACCGAGGTTGCGGCGGCGGTTGAACCAACATCCCTCATGCTCGGCGACAAGCCCGACGCACCGAGCCCCCTCGCCACCGCCGAAGATGCTGCCATGTCTGCGTTCCGCGTCACTCGCCGGCTCGCCTTCGCCACCGCTGCGGATCATCCGTCGATCCAGCCCGACGACACCCACCTGGCCGCGACACTGGAACGGCTGGGCATCGCGCCGGTGTCGCGTATCTGGAATGATCCGGCAGTGGACTGGTCGGGATTCGAGGCGGTACTGATCCGCACCATCTGGGATTATTTCAAACAGCATGCCGCGTTCAGCGCCTGGCTGGATCGGCTCGACCGGCTTGGCGTTCCCACCATCAACGACAGTCGCCTGCTGCGCTGGAACAGCGACAAGCGCTATCTGTTCGACCTCGCCGATCTCGGTGTGGCGATCATTCCGACCCGACAGGCCGTTGCCGCCGAGCTGCCGGACGTGCTGGCCTCGATGCCCGGACAACCGGTGGTGGTCAAGCCGCGCGTGAGCGGCAGCGCCTGGCATACCCTGTACGGAACGGTCGGCGATGCCGCGTTCGCCGATGCCGTGGCACGTCTGCCAGGCGAGCACGGCTACCTGGTGCAACCGTTCATACCCGAGATCGCCAGCGACGGTGAATGGTCGCTGCTGTATTTTGCCGGGGAGTTCAGCCATGCGGTGATCAAGCGCCCGGCCGCCGGCGACTACCGGGTGCAGAGTGAACACGGCGGCAGCACGGGGGCGGCCCGACCCGATTCGGCGACCTTGGCCGCTGCGGCGCAGGTCCTGGCCGCGGTGTCCGCGCTGGGTCATGACCAGCCCGCGTACGCGCGGGTGGACGGGGTGATCTGTGAAGGCCGGTTCCTGCTGATGGAGCTGGAGTTGATCGAACCGTTCCTGTTCCTCACCGGGCAGTCGCGGGCGGCTGAATGCTTCGCCCGGCAGCTGGCGGCACGCCTCGACACGTTGCACGCGCCGGGCACCGCTGCATCTGCATCCCCGGCCTCCGGCCATGATGCTGAAGGATGCTGACATCGGCGTCACCCACCGGAGCAAACAGGCATGAGCGACACTCGCACGCCGGGCGCGGCGGCTCAAAATCCCGACCAACTGCCGCAGCACACCACGCCGACGTGGGAGGTCGAACTGCTGATCTCCGGCGCGGCGGTGTTCGCCATGCTGCAGTTACCGGGATGGCTGGACGATCGTATCTTTGCGCTGTTGCCACGTTTCGATCGCGAATTGGCCAGCATGCTGGCGACGCTGTACGTCTACCTCAAGTCCGCCGCTCTGGTTCTCGCGATCACCTTCATGTTGCATCTGACCCTGCGAGCGCACTGGATCGCGCTGGTCGGCATGCACTCGGTCTTTCCAGATGGCGTGCGCTGGGAACGCCTGCGCATGGGGCCGGCTCAGCGCACCTGCCGACAGCAACGACTGGGCACCGCAGCAGAGGCGATCGAGCACGCCGACAACCGCGCGACCATCGTCTTCGCGATGGGCGTGATGCTCGGCACGTTGCTGGTGCTGACCAGCATCGTCGCTGCGGTGGTGTTCGACGTGATGGCAGGCATCCAGAGCTTGACCGGCACGCGCTACGACTTCACCTTGGCGCTGGCGATCGCCGTCGTCCTGATCGTGCTGCCCTTGCAGGCAGCCCACTTGATCGACCGTCGTCACGCCAGTCATTGGGCCGAGACGAGCTGGCAACGGCACGCACTGATTCGCGTTTTCAACGGGTATGCGCGCGTCGGCATCGGTCGCAACTCGCACGCCTGGATGCTGCTTTCCAGTCATGTCGGCGAGCGTCGAACCATAGTGATCGTGTGGATCATTTTCTTCCCGGTGATCGCCAGCGCGGGGTGGAGCGTGTTCATGCTCAACTCGCCGGACGCGCTGGGCAACTACGCCCTGTTCCCGCACATCGCCAACGACAGCCGCGCGCTGAATGCCGCGCATTGCGATGATCAGCGCGACGCGTTACGCGACAAGGCGGTGCCGTACATTCAAAGCGCCGTCGTCACCGATCACTGCCTGAAGCTGGTCGTGTCGTACCAGCCGAATCACGACGCCGCGGCCATGCAGCGCCTGTGTGCGGCGGCGCTGGACATCCGTGATCCACATGAACGCGCCGAAGACACACTGGATTGCCTGGGCAAGCTGCACGCCTTGACGCTGGATGGCAAACCGGCGCCGGACCTGCGTTATCAGGCCGGTAGCGACGCACGCACCCAGCGGCCGGCGCTGGTGGCCACGGCGTTGCGTACAATGTCTGGACCGCCCCGCCACGTCGCGCCAGCAAAACGTTGATGCCTTCGCCACGCAAGATCCTGCACATCGACATGGACGCGTTCTACGCGTCGGTGGAGCAGCGCGACGATCCCTCGCTGCGCGGCAGGCCGGTGGCGGTGGCCTGGCGTGGCACGCGCTCGGTGGTGGTCGCGGCCAGCTACGAGGCGCGCGTGTTCGGCGTGCGCTCGGCCATGCCCGCGATCAGCGCGGAGCGGCTGTGCCCACGGTTGGTGTTCGTGCCGCCGGATTTCGTGCGCTACAAGGCAGTGTCACGGCAACTCCATGAGATCTTCGGCCGGCACACCGACCTGGTCGAGCCGCTGTCACTGGACGAGGCCTACCTCGATGTGACCACGACCAAGACCGGCCTGCCCTCGGCCACCGCCACCGCCGAGGCGATCCGCGCCGCGATCCGCGAGGAAACCGCGCTGATCGCCTCGGCCGGCGTGGCGCCAAACAAGTTTCTGGCCAAGATCGCCTCGGACTGGAACAAGCCGGACGGCCTGTACGTAATCCGCCCGCGCCAGGTCGAAGCCTTCCTCACGCCGTTGCCGGTAGGCCGCCTGCCTGGCGTGGGCAAGGTGATGGAGGCGAAACTCGCCACGCTCGGCATCGCTACGGTGGGCGAACTGCGAGCGTTCGCGGCAGCCGCGCTGGAGCAACGCTTCGGCCGCTGGGGCCGACGCTTGCACGAACTGGCCAACGGCATTGATGAGCATGCCGTGGAGCCGGAGCGGCCGACCCTGCAGATCTCCGCCGAGGACACGTTCGAGCACGACCTGAAGCTGGACGAACTCGAAGCGCACATCCGTCGTCTGGCCGACAAGGCCTGGGCCGGTTACCAGCGAGAGCAGGACCGCGTGGCGTGCACGGTCGTGCTGAAGCTGAAAACCGCCGATTTCCACACGCTGACCCGCAGCTTCACGCCGCCGCAGCGACCCCGTTCGGCGCAGGAACTGGGCATGATCGCCTGTACGTTGCGCGAACGCGTCGAGCGGCCGGCGGAATGCCGCTATCGTCTGGTCGGCGTCGCTCTGGCCGGCTTCGTCGACCGCGACAGCTACCAGGCACAGGCGGACCTGTTCGACGCCTTGGCGCAGTAAGCGCCAGGAGTCTGTCGGGCCGCTGCTGGGTCGAGGGGAGAATTCGGCTGTGTGAGGACAGATTCCTGCCGATTTGCGGGCCCATAGTGGCGCTATGGGCCAAGCATCGGCAGGTCGGGGACCGCATAGGCGGATTCGCGGACCGGCCGGCCAAAGTCCGACAGACTCCTACGAAAACACGATGCTGGCGATGGCGCCATTGGTGTCGCTACGCGGACGCATCGAGACTTTCCAACCATACAGTTCGCACAAGCGCCGCACGATCGCCAGGCCCAGGCCCGCGCCGCTGCCGCCCACGCCTTCGCCGCGCACGCCACGCTGGAACAGCCGCTCGGCGTCCTCCGGCTTGATTCCAGGACCGGTGTCGATCACCTCCACGCCACCGTTACCCACCACGACCTGCACGTTGCCCTCCAGGGTGTATTTGATCGCGTTGCCAATCAAGTTGGTGAGTGCCACCGACAACACCGATGCCGGCGCACTGGCACTGACCGGCTCACGAACCTCGAGCGCGATCGTCAACGGTTTGCCACGCATCTGCGGGCGCTGACTCTCGATCACGTCGGCGGCAACCTTGCCGACCTCGGTGCTTTCGCCGCGCGTGGGCCCGCGGCGCTCGGCGCGCGACAGCAGCAGCAACGCCTCGATCAACTCGGTCGCCTGACGCGAGGCGCGCTCGATCCGCTTCAGCCGCTCGCTCAGCTTCTCGGTGAGGTCGGGCGAACCCTGCAGCAATTCGGTGGTGCTGGCGATCACCGCCAGCGGCGTGCGCAACTCATGGCTGACGTCGGAGTTGAACTCGCGATCGCGCTCGACCATCGCGGTGAGCCGGGTGGAATACTCGTCCAGTGCATGCGCCAGCTCGCCGACCTCGTCGTCCGCGAAATACGGAGCCAGCGGCTCGGCCTTGCCGGTCTGACGAAAACCGCGCAAGCGTTGGGCGAGGTCGGTCACTGGTTTGAGCACCTTGCGCGAAAGCCATATACCCAGCACCAACGAGAGCAATCCGAACAGGAAGACCGCACCAATCACGCTGATCAGCAGCTGCTGCTTGCCCAGCTCATCGCGCGAAACATCGTATCGAATGAACCCGATCAAGCCGTACTTTCTCTGCACGGCCAGTTTGTAATGGTGAGTCGTGCCGTCCTTGGCCGTGTCATAGATGTCATGCACGCCACTGCCAAGCGACTGCCATGCAAGGGGCATGTTGTAGAGGGTACGCTCCGAGCGCATCCAAGCCTCTATCAACTCCGAACCGGCGGGCTTGCTGGGATCCTTGTGGACCTGTTCGACCGCTTGATCGACGTCCTGTTGCAGGGACGCCGTCACCAGTTGATCCTCCACCTTGGCGCGGATGTTCAGCGCCGCGAACGCAAACAACGCGCTGAGGCCGAAGCCGAACAGCGCGAAGGAGACGATCAGGCGGTAGCGAAGCTTACGCCTGGATCGCATCCGGCTCGACCATGCGATAACCGATGCCGTGCCGGGTGTGGATCAGTGGCGTCTCGAACGGCTTGTCGATCGCCGCACGCAG